>Ga0335081_10010488_pt1 | contig 14980 bp, 13 predicted proteins | sample Lox_Sample_35_FD_206713 | JGI IMG/M metagenome (GOLD analysis project Ga0335081, IMG submission 206713) | Soil microbial communities from Loxahatchee National Wildlife Refuge, Florida, United States - Lox_Sample_3.5 | ecosystem: Environmental > Terrestrial > Soil > Wetlands | place: USA...
AGGCGGGCGCGGCGCGCAGCCCTGGGGAGCGAGCCGACGCTAGGGGTGGGGAGGCGATGGCCACGTTCGTGGGCCGGGCGTCGGCCGTGCTGGGATGGAGCTGCCTCTCTTTCGTCCTCGTCCCCGCCCTCATCTACCTGCTGGCCTACCTCCCGTTCATGCGGCTACCGGGGCCGGGACACGCGCTGCGCGACGTGGTGGCGGCCCAGGCCAGCATGTTTCGCTACCACAGCCAGCTCGCCCAGACGCACCCGTTCGCATCGGCCTGGTGGCAGTGGCCCGTCATGCACAGGCCGGTCTGGTACTACCAGGGCACCCACGGCCTCCCCTTCGGGACCGTCTCGAGCATCGTGGCCCTGGGAAACCCGGCCATCTGGTGGCCCGGCATCGCCGCGGTGGGCGCGCTGCTGGTGCTCGCCTTGCGGAGCAGGGATCCCAGGAGCGGCTTCATCCTGGTGGCCCTCCTCTCCGAGTTCTTGCCATGGGCGATCGCGCCCAGGAAGCTCACGTTCATCTACCACTTCTTCCCTTCGGTGCCCTTCCTCGTCCTGGCCATCGTCTACGTCGGGGGCGCTCTGACCGAGCGGAGCCGGGCCTACTGGCCCTGGGTCATCGCCTATGGCGTGGCCGTCGGTGGCTTGTTCGTGCTCTTCTACCCGGTCCTGTCGGCCATGCCGGTGAGCAAGGACTTCGTGCTGCACTGGCTGCGCTGGCTGGACTCCTGGATCTTCTGCTAGGGACCGACCGCGATGACGACGTTACCCCGCTACTCGATTCTCGTGCCGGCGCGCGACGAGGAAGCCGTCCTCGCCGAGTGCTACCGCCGGCTCAGGCAGGTCATGGACTCGACCCAGGAGCCGTACGAGATCATCTTCATCGACGACGGCAGCCGCGACCGGACCCCCGAGTTGCTGGGCGCCCTGTCGGCCTCGGACGCCCGCGTCAAGGTCATCAGCTTCTCCCGCAACTTCGGTCACCAGGTCGCGATCAGCGCCGGCATGGACCACGCTTCCGGGCGCGCGGTCATCGTCCTCGACGCCGACCTGCAGGACCCGCCCGAGGTCATCCCCCAGATGATCGCGAGATGGAAGGAAGGCTACGAGGTGGTCTATGGCCGGCGCGATCGACGCCGCGGTGAGTCCTTGGCCAAGAAGGCCACCTCCTTCCTGTTCTATCGATTGCTCCGCGGCCTGACCGACGTGGACATTCCCGCGGACGTCGGGGACTTCCGGCTCATTGACCGCAAGGTGTGTGACGTCATGGCGAGCATCCGCGAACGCAACCGCTTCGTCCGCGGGATCATCAGCTGGGTCGGGTTCCGCCAGGCGGCGGTGGGCTACGTGCGCGAGAAGCGCTTGGCCGGCCGGACCAAGTACCCGCCCACCAAAATGATGAGGTTCGCCTTGGACGCCATCTTCGGATTCTCCTACCGGCCGTTGAAGCTGGCCTCCTACCTGGGCCTCTTCACCTCCTTCGCCGGGTCGCTCTACCTCGCCTACGTCCTCTACCTGAAGTACTTCACCGACCGCACCGTCCAGGGCTGGACCTCCATCATTGCCCTCAACCTGATCTTCAACGGCATCGTGCTCCTCATCCTGGGGATCATGGGCGAGTACATCGGCCGCATCTACGACGAGAGCAAGGGGAGGCCGTTCTACGTGGTGAGAGAGCGTCTGGGGTTTGAGCTGGCGGAGCCCCCTACCCTGGCCGAGTCGCGCGATCCCGCCCCGGGGGTGGAAGCCTCTGTCGAGGCCGAGGGCTCCCGGAGACTCCGGTGACCTCGATGGACTATCGGTGATCGGAGGGGTGCCCGGACCACACGGCTCCCGCGTCTGCGGCGGGACGGTGGAGGCAGACGCAGGGGGTCGCGGCCCCGAGGTCCGCATCGGGCTCGGTGACCGGGGAGGCGGCGGGCCCCTTCGTGCAGGAGGACCGAGCGCTTACACGAGCGCCAGCTAAGCGGGGGGGTGGGGCGTGCGCTTGGCGTCGCCTTCCGCTCCCGCGTCCTCCTTGGCGGCGAGGAGCTGCGAGCACGTCGGGCAGGTGACGCCGCGCGCGTGCTTGGTGGAACGGAGCTCGAACCCCCCAGCCGCGCAGAGGATGCGGTGACTCGCCGTGTCGAAGTAGTGAACCAAAGCAGGGACAGCCGTGGTAGCCATTGCGAATCTCCCTCGGCCGCCGGTCGGGAGCGAGATGCTCGGTACAGGGCGAGGTTACGGATCGATCATAACCAGCGCCCTGGCGAGGTGCACGGCACGAGTTGCGCTCCGCGCGAGGTCGCTCTTCAGAGGGCTGGGCCCTTCACTCGACGGGCGCCAGATTCGCGCGGCGAGCGCCTCCCTAGTCGGGAGGGTCTCAAGGCTCTCGGTCGAGGACGGTCTCCCGGATCGCTCGCTGTTCCGACGGCGAGCAGGGGGTCGCCGCAGGTCCGAGGCCTTCCCGCGGTGCAGCGCCCTCGTGGCCGGCGCCCAGGGCCTCAGGGCAAGCGGCCGTCACACACGGTTAAATTGAGAACACAGGCCACGCCGCGCAGCTTCTGCCGGTCCAACCCGAGGGCCGCGAGCGCCGTCTCCCCACCGCCGGTCGTCAACGGGCCGGAACGCTCGCCTCGGCTCCGCCGGATGGCACTGATGGCCGTAGCCCCAGCGGGGCAGGCGGCGGGGACGAGCGGGCGTGGGGCCGTCCCGAGCGCCGCCCGGGCGCAGCGCCGTCTCCTGGGAGGTCACCGAGGCGCGCGGCCGGCCAACGCCGCTCGGCGTCGAGCGTCATCGTGAGGCCCGCAGATCGCCTCTCGCGGGACCGTGGTTCACGTGAGGTACGTCATGGGCCGCTGCCCCTGACGGTGCTGGACCCGGTGCCAGGGGGGGGACGGGAGCGACGGGTCGCCATTGCGAAGACGGGGTTCGCCGTCCGGTCCGGCGGCCCTTCGAAGGGGCGCTCCCCGTGCCGGCGGAGATGGTGCTCGGCGGTCCTCGCGCGGGGCGAGGATCTCCTGGCGGGGCCGAGGCTGTTCAATCGGGTTCGTCCCTCAAACTAGCCGCTTCCTCGAGGAACAGATCGCTTTGACACGTGCCGGGGGGGGAGCCTAGTGTGGGTGAGACCATGGCGGTCCCGCTCATTCGGGTGCACTCCCTGCGAAAGGAGTTCGCCGGCCACCCAGTGCTGAACGACGTGGACGTGGAGATTCGGCGGGGCGAGACCCTCGGGCTCATCGGGGAGAACGGCGCTGGCAAGTCCACCTTCATGAAGATCCTGGCCGGCATCTACGAGCCCACCTCGGGAGAGGTGGAACTCGACGGCCGCCCGGTCTCCTTCAAGTCGCCGTCCGATGCCCGGCGGGGCGGGGTGAGCATCGTCCCCCAGGAATTCAATCTGGCCGCGGACCTCACCGTCGAGGAGAACGTTTTTCTCGGCGCCGAGCTCCTCGCGCCCACGCGTACGCTGGACCTCGCCGCGATGCGCGGCCGGACCGCGGAGCTGCTCGCCGAGCTCGGCACCAACGTCTCGCCGGGGCAGCGTATCGACGGCCTCTCGGCGGCCCAGAAGCAGCTGGTGGAGATCGCGAAGGCCCTGGCCTTCGACGCGCGCCTCCTCATCCTCGACGAGCCGACCACCATGCTTACCCGGAGGGAGATCGATCGCCTCTTCGCGGTGATGCGAACGCTCAAGGCACGCGGGATGGCCTTGGTCTACGTGTCGCACAAGCTCGCCGAGGTGAAGGCCATCTGCGATCGGGTCATCATCCTCAAGGATGGCCTGCTCGTGCGCGAGGCGCTCGTCGACGAGATCGAGCCGCCGGAGATGGCGCGCTGCATGGTGGGTCGCGAGCTGCGCGAGATCTACCCCCCCAAGCGCAAGGCCGGGGGGCCGGTGGTCCTCGAGGTCCGCGGACTCTCCTCGGCCGGCGCCTTCGCCGACGTCTCCTTCGCCGTGAGGGAAGGGGAGATCGTCGGCCTCGCCGGTCTGGTGGGCGCAGGGCGGACCGAGGTGGCCGAGGCGCTCATGGGGCTGCGGCCATCGACCGGCACGGTCCGGGTGTCTGGAAGGGACGGCCGGGCACGCGATCCGGCTCGCGCGGTGCGGCGGGGGTTCGGCTACCTGTCGGAGGACCGGCAGGGCTCGGGGGTCGTCACCGCCATGGGCGTCGCGGAGAACATGACCCTCGTCTCGCTCAAGGCCTACTGCTCGCTCGCGTACGTCGTCGACCGGGACAAGGAGCGCGCGCAGGCGCGGGCGTGGCGCGAGCGCTTCGGCATCAAGGCCAACGACCTCGAGGCCGCCGTGGAGTCGCTCTCCGGTGGGAACCAGCAGAAGGTGTCCTTGGCGAAGACGCTCGACCCCGGGCCGCGGGTGGTGATGGTGGACGAGCCCACGCGCGGCGTCGACGTGGCGGCCAAGCAGGAGATCTACCGGTTCCTGGCCGAGCTGGCGGGGAAGGGCGCGGCCCTGCTCCTCATCTCCAGCGAGCTCGAGGAGATCATCGGCATGTGCGACCGGGTGGTCGTCATGCGTGAGGGGCGCGTGGCCGGTGAGCTGGAGGGCGCGGCGGTGGGGGAGCACGAGATCATGTACCTGGCCACGGGGCTGCAGACCGGTGCGAACGCATGAACGCCCTCGGCGGAAGCGGCGTGCTCGAGAGGGTCCGGCAGGTGCAGAAGGAGCGCTACGCGGCCTTCGTGGCGCTGGCGATCCTGACGGTGGTCTCGTCGCTGCTCAGCCCCTACTTCCTGCAGTGGCAGAACCTGCTCAACATCCTCCGGCAGGTCTCCTACACCGGGATCATCGCGCTGGGGATGACCTTCGTCATCGTCTCCGGGGGGATCGACCTCTCGGTCGGCTCGATGGCGGCCTTCATCGGATCGCTGAGCGTCCTGGCGCTGAACGCCCTGACCGGGGCGGGCTACTCGCCCGAGGTGGCGGTGGCGGCCTCGGTGGGCAGCTCGGTCCTGTCCGGGTTCGCCTGCGGCTTCGCCAACGGGTTCCTCATCACCAAGGGCCGCATCGCCCCCTTCATCGTGACGCTCGGGACCATGGCCCTCTTCCGTTCGCTCTCCCTCTACATGGCGGACGCCGGGGAATTCCGGTCCAATTCGGCGCTCTTCGGGGACCTGGGCTCCTCGGCCCTGGTGCACGTCCCGGTCCCGGTGGTGGTGATGATCGCCCTGGCCGCCCTGCTGGCCTTCGTGTTCACCAGGACCCGCTACGGACGGTACGTGCGGGCGGTGGGTTCGAACGCCCGGGTGGCACGCTACTCGGCCATCGACGTCGACAGGACGCGCCTGGCGGCCTACGCGCTGAACGGCCTCATGGTGGGGGTCTCGGCGGTCCTCATCGCCATGCGCTTCAACTCGGTGGGCTCGTCCACGCTCGGCGTCAACTACGAGCTGGACGCCATCGCCGCGGTCATCATCGGGGGCACCTCCATGGCCGGGGGCCGCGGCACGGTCTGGGGCACGGTGGTAGGAGCTATCACCCTGGGTGTCATCAACAACATGCTCAACATGGTCGGCATCTCCCCCTACCTGCAGGGGACCGTGAAGGGCCTGGTGATCATCGGCGCGGTGTTCATCCAGCGGCAGCGACAGTAGAAGGGCGCCCGTGGAGAAGGCAGGCGTGGTCCGGTAGGACGAACGGGTGGGGGCCGTCGAGGAGGCGGCGCCCCGCAAGGAGGTCACAATGAAGAAGCTGCTCATGGTGGGACTGGTCGCGCTGGTGGCCGGGGCCTCAAGCTCGGCGTCCGCCCAGTCCGCGGCGACGAAGAAGCTCAAGATCGGCGTCAGCATGCCCACGGCCGACCACGGCTGGATGGGCGGTGCCAACTGGTGGGCCAAGAAGGCCATGGACGACTGGAAGAAGAAGGACCCCAACGTCGACTTCGTCTTCAAGACCTCCGGCGACGTGACCAAGCAGGTGGCGGACATCGAGGACATGCTGGTCCAGGGGGTGAACGGTCTCGTGATCTTCCCCTTCGAGTCGGCGCCGGTCACGCCGGTCGTCGAGAAGGCCCACCAGAAGGGCGTGTACGTGGTGGTGCTCGATCGCGGGGTCACCAAGCCGGTGTACGACGTGTACCTCTCCAACGACGACGAGTCTTATGCCCGCCAGGCGATGGAATGGATCTGCAAGGAGCTGAACTACAAGGGCAACATCGTCCTCATCGAGGGCGTGCCGAGCGTGATCAGCGACCTGCGCACCAAGACCGCCAAGGACGTGGCGGCCAAGTACCCGGGCATCAAGGTGCTCGACTCGCAGCCCGGTTACTGGAACAAGGAGAAGGCCACCGCGGTCATGGAGAACTACCTCGCCAAGTACAAGTCCATCGACGCGGTCTACACGGCCGACGATGACATGCTGGAGGGCGCGCTGCAGGCCTACAGCGAGTCCGGACGCAAGGACATCAAGATCATGTTCGGCGGCGCGGCCAAGAAGGAGATCGTGAAGCGCATCATGGACGGCGATCCCCTGGTCCGGGCCGACGCAACCTACCCGCCGGATGTGGTGGCCACCGGCGTCTCGCTGGCCGTGGTCGGCATGCGCGAGCGGGTCTTCGAGGGCTTCTATCAGAAGAAGCTGCCGCTCCGGATCATCCTGGCGAGCGAGCTCATCACCCGGGACAACGCCAAGAGCTACTACGTGCCGGACGCGGTGTTCTAGCGACCACCAGCTCCACCGGAAGGACCCCTCGCCCCCAGGCGCGGGGTGACGGTAGTGGGCAGGGTACCGTCCGGGTCGGCGGCGCGTCGCCGCCGACCTCCTCCGCAGCACACGGGCCCTGCCGAGGAGCCCGATCCCTGCGACCTCTATCGCTCCCTCGCGGCGGGGCTCGTGTGCGAGGAGGGCAGCCCGAGCTCGCCGGCTTCGAAGCGGCGACGCGCCGACTTGGGCCGCGGGCCGGAGGCGCAGGCCGACCCGCAAAGCGGGTGGCCTCAGTAGGGTCGACCGTCCTTGTGGGCGAATATCCGCCGGCCCTCCTCGTCGGTGTTCGCTGCGAGGTCGTCCTCCGGGTAGAGGACGGCGTCGGCGGCGGCGCGATCGCCCACCTCGAGGAGGAGCACGTCGCGGTCGGTCCGGTTCTCCAGGTGGTGGGCTCTACCGTTGGCCGGGAAGCCCGCGCACAGGCCGGGTCGCAGCGGTGTCTCGCCGACGTCGGTCACGAGCGTCGGCTCTCCCTCCAGGACGTAGACGAACTCGTCCTGGTGGGTATGGCGGTGATGGAGTGCGGAGATCCCGCCCGGGCGCAGGCGGGTCAGGTTCACCCCGAAGGTCCGCAGCCCGAACAGGTCTCCGAGCGGGCGCTTCTCCCGCTGCGACATCCGCGAAGCATACGGCTCCGGGTAGTTCGACGGCTTGACTCGCGGTGGCGCGCTTCGCGCCTCGATGGTGACGGGTGTCGCGGGAGGTTGGATCATGTCACCTTCGCCGACCTCTCGAGCGAGCGAGACCCTGACGAACGCGTCGGCTCGGCGCATCGCTCGTTGAAGGAGGCGCTCTCTATTTCCCGCGGGGCTTCCCTCGGGCCACCCGCGCGCCCTTGCGGTCGTCTTTGAGCGAGTCCATGGAGAAGCCGCCACTCGACGGTGCGCCCTGCCCACCCCCTTCGCGGCGGCGGTGACCACCGGGGACGCGGTCCTTCCGGGGCAGGGTACCCTCCTGCCGCATCGAAGAGGGAGCGAGGTCGACGAGGTACTGGAATCCATTCAGCGCCTTGGCGCCCGAGACGGGCTCTTCCGGACCGAACACGCGGATGAGCCGGACGTCCTCCACCTGGCCGCCCACCACCTTGACGGCGTCGCGCAGGCGCGCGAGGCGGTCGCCAGAGAGGCCGGTGGCCGCGGCCACGGCGGCGTCGAGGGCGGCTTTCACCTCCTCGCTCTCGGCCACTGCCAGGGGGTCGCTCGGGCCTGCGGGGGGGCGCAGCGGCGCGGCCGAGGCGTCGGGGGTCGGGGCCTCCTCGGCCGGGATGGCCGCCGGTGGGCCTGGGGTGGCCACGGGCTCCGGAGCGCTCGCAAGCGGCGGCCGCGCCTTCAGAACGGCCGCGGCCGCCTTGCGGACGAGGATGCCGCTCAGTTCGGTGAGGGTCTTCATGGCGAGGAGCCATACCTGTTTTGGACCGCCCTGGAAAGGCCGAGGCGCCACCTGGCCCGGATCGGGTTCGGGTGCCGGGCCCCCAGCTGCCTCTGCGCGCTGGCCGGCGCGAGAAGAGGCGGCCCCCGATGGGCCCTCCAACTGCGACGAGGTGGACATCCTCTCCGGCTCGAAGACCGAGGATTCCGGCGGTGTGGCTTGCCACCGGCGCGGCCCCCCGGACCGAGTGGCCTGCGGCGCTCTTCGTAGCTCCGAAGGAGCTACTTTCCCCCCTGCCCGGGGGCCCAGGTCGCTCTCGCGGCTCGTCTCTTCACCAGCAAGGGTCGTACGGTGTCAGGGCTCCGGCTTGGCGAGTACGCTCGCGCCCGCGGAGACGCTGCCGGTGCCGGCCGAGAGGGTGCGGTCGACCCGCTCTATCGTCCGCTCGGCGAGCGGCTTCAAGCAGAAGAGCGCGAGCAAGGCCGCCGTCAAGTCGCAGGCGATCATGGCCCAGAACACCGGGACCCAGGAGCCGCTGCGCGCCGAGGCAAGCGCGGCCACCGGGCCGGCGAAGATGGAGGCCAGTCCCTTGGCGGTGTACACGATGCCGTAGTTGGTCGTGGCCCACTTCTTCCCGAAGAGGTCGCCGGTGATCGCCGGGAAGAGCGAGAAGATTTCGCCCCAGGCGAAGAAGCACAGGCCGGACAGGGCGACGAACCACACCGGGCGATCGACGAGTTGGAGGAGCCCGAAGACCGCCATCGCCTCCAGGCTGAAGGCGATGAACATGGTGTTCTCGCGCCCGATGTGGTCGGAGACCCAGCCCCAGAACGGACGCGTGAAGCCGTTGAGGATGCGGTCCACCTCGATGGCCACCACCACCGCCGACATGCCGAGCGCCATCGTGACCTGGTCCACCTTGTAGAAGGTGGCGATGGGCACGAGTTGCGCGGTGACCACCAGTCCGCCGAAGGCCAGCATGGTCAGCATGGCGTAGATGAGCCAGAAAGGACCGGTGCGGACCATCTGGAGGGGCGTCACGTCGCGGTGCGCGTGGTGGACGTGAGCGAGCAGCTTCGCCTCCTTCTCCTTGAAGCCCGCCGGTACCCAGCCCTCGGGAGGCTTGACGATGAACAGGGCCGCCACGATCACCACCAGGCCCTGGATGAAGCCCCAGGTGACGAAAGCGTGGGCGTACCCGCTCGCCTTGATCATCCGCGCGATGGGTGCCACGGTGATGGCGGTCCCCACGCCGTAGGCGCCGGCGGTGAGCCCGACGCACAGGCCACGGTGGTCCGGAAACCACTTCATGGCGTTGCCGACGGTGGCGCCGTAGACCACCCCCGCCCCCACCCCGCCCAGCGTGTACCAGACGACGAGTTGGCGCACGGTGGCGGCGTGGCCGGCCATGATCCAGCCGAGCCCCACCAGGACTCCGCCGAAGGCCATGAGCATGCGAGGGCCGAGCAGGTCGACGAGATAGCCCTCGAAGGGGACGAGCCAGGTCTCGGCCACGATGAAGGCGGCGAAGGCGACCTGGACCGCCGGCAGCGACGCGTGCAGGGAGGCGCTGAGCGGTTTGGTGAACAGGGTCCAAGCGTACTGGAGGTTGGCGATGGCCAACATGGCGGCCACCCCGGCTGCGAGCTGGACCCACCGGTTGGTCAGTCGCTGGTGTTCGAGCCGGGTGTGCGAACGGAAGGAGGGGAAGTGAAGGGCTTTGACGCTCACGGCGGCACCTCCTCGCTGGTCATGGCAGCGCCCATCCCCCTCGCGAGCTCCCGGCCGCCTCGGCCGGTGCGTGCGGCCCTAGGCGGGCGACTGGTCGGCTTCGAGGTCCTTGCGGAACGGGATGACCCCGGGGACGAGCCAGCGCTCCCACATCTCGTCGACCTTGCCCTGGAAGAAGGTGAGGTCCTGGTCGGTGAAGTGGGCGAATCGCCCCTGCCTCAGGAGGTAGTCCTTCACCGGCAAGCGCTTGGCCCGCCCCTGAGCGATGTCCCTCGTCTTGCCGGCGAGCTTCAGCACGCCGTCCTCGACCTCGTAGAGTGGCCAGAGGCCGGTCTGCACGGCGAGCTCGCCGAGCTCGTGCGATTGGATGGGGTCGTAGTCCCAGCCCTTCGGACAAGGATCGAGCGAGTGGATGAAGGTGGGGCCCCCGATGGAGAGCGCTTTGCGCACGCTGTTCATGGCGTGGATGGGGTACGACATGCACACGGTGGCCACGTACCGGCAGGTGGGGTGCCCGGCGGCGAGCATCCCCGCCATGTTCTTCTTCCAGCGGTGGTGCATGATCCGTCGCAGCGATCCCGGCGGGCTGAAGGTGGTGTGCGCGCCGTAGGGGGTGCTGCCGGACAGCTGGATGTCGGTGTTCGCGTACGACTCGTTGTCGTACATGAGGATGAGCAGGTTGTAGTCGGGATGGGTGAGGGTGGCCGAGATGGCGGACAGCCCCATGTCCGCGCCACCCCCGTCGCCGCAGAAGGCGATGACGTTGATGGGCTCCTCTTTCATCTTCCCCTTGCGCATGAGGGCTTTCAGGCCGGCCGCCGCCCCCAGGCCCGCCGAGCCGCTCGAGCCGAGCTGGGTGTGCATCCAGGGCACCACCCAGGACGTGCTGTAGTAGGTGGTGTTGGCCACGTACATGCAGCCGGTGCTGCCGAGGACGATGGTGCGCGGCCCGGCCGCCTTGACCATCATCTTCATCACCAGGGCCGATTCGCAGCCCTGGCAGGTGCGGTGACCGGAAGTGAAGTACTCCTCCAGCGGCAACTTCTTCACGCCCTTGAAGGGGTCGAGCTTCTGCGGAAGGTTCAGGTTCACGAACTCGTTCATCGGGGTGGCCATGTCGCCTCCTCTTGGTCGGGAAGTTCCGGGCCTTACTCGCGAAGACCGATCCACTGGGTCTGCGGCTGCGCCTGACCCGCCGCCGCCTGGTAGACGCTGTCGGTCATCTTCCTCACGTCGGGTACGGTGACCTCGCGTCCGCCCAGCCCGGCGATGAAGGCCACCACCGGCGGATGCTTGGGGGCCGGGTAGAGGGCGGTGCGAACCTCGGTGGCGAGCACGCCGCCCCGGTAGGGCGATCCGAACGAGAAGTCGCGGTCGATGATGCCCACCGCCTTGAAACGGCCCAGGCAGGCGGCTACGTCCTCGGCGGCGAAGGGCCGGAACCAGCGCATGCGCACGAACCCGACCTTGCGGCCCTCCTTGCGCATCTCGCGGATCGCCACCCGCACCGGGTTCGAGAGCGTGCCCATGCCCACCAGGACCACTTCGGCGTCGCCGGTCTCGTACTCCTCGAAGAAGGGGTTGCCGTAGCGCCGTCCGAAGACGCGCTCGAAGTCGGCGTAGGCCTCCCGGAGGACGTCGGGCGCGCGGTCCATGGCGGCCGCGTTCTGCCGGCGGATCTCCATCAGCCAGTCCTCGTTGGCCTGCGGTGCGACGGTGATGGGGTTGTCGGGGTGCAGGAGCAGGTCCTTGCGATCGTAGGGCGGCAAGAAGGCCTTCACCTGGGCCGGCGTGGGGAGCCGAACGAGCCCCTGGGAGTGGGTGAGGAAGGCGCCGTCGCAGCTGATGGCGCAGGGGAGGAAGATGCGGCGGTCCTCGGCCACCCGATAGGCGATGAGCGCGGTGTCGAGCGCCTCCTGGGCACTGTCCACCCAAACGAGTTGCCAGCCGAGATCGCGGACCGCCAGCGCATCGTTGTGCTCGACGCCGAAGGCACCCGGGTCGTCGAGGGCGCGGTTACCCACCATCGCCACCATGGGGATGCGGAGGGCGGGGGTCACCGTCAGCGCCTCGAAGGCGTACATCCAGCCCACCCCGCTCGAGCCGCAGAACACCCGCGCGCCCACCGCCGAGGCGTGCTTCACGATCTCGAACTGCGAGTGCTCGCTCTCGGCCACGATGTACTCGCAGTCGAGCTCGCCGTTGGCCACCAGCTTCGCCACGTACTGCATCACCGTGTCGTAGGGCCGGATGGGGTATGCGGTGACCACGTCCACGTCGGCGAGCTTGCAGGCGACCGCGATCGCCTCGCTCCCGGTGATGAGGGCCGTCTCCTCCTTGGCCTTCTGCTCCTGCTCCATGCGTGCAGCCGGCTGTGCCATGGCGTCTCTCCCTTCGGGGCCCTCTAGGGTTGGCTCGACAGCTCACCGGGGACCTGCGCCTCGTACTGGCCGCGATAGCGGAAGCCGTGCGAGCGCTCCGGCCGGTCCGCGATCGTGTCCTTGACCCATCGCGCGTAACCGTCCCGGTCCTTGCGCCACATCTCCCACTGGCTGGCGTTGTCGCGGAAAGCCGCCTCGTTGACCATCGTCACGCAGTTGGCCTCGGGACAGACGGCCTCGCATACCCCGCAGCCGCAGCACGCCTCCATGTTGGCGTCGTACATCCCGTCGGGCATGACGTCGAAGCAGGAGTCGGGGCACTGCAGCCAGCAGAGCGTGCACTTGATGCACTTCTCGAAGTCGACCACCGGCCGCATGGTGCGGGTGGTGAACTTCTTGAAGGTGGGGTTGCGCGCGGGCCGATAGCCCCCCACATCGCCGGAGGCGGCGTCGGAGACCGCAGCCCCGGGCGGAATGCACGGGATGGCGATGCCGTCGCGCATCTCGTGCCACTTGGGTAGCTCGAACTGGTAAGGCTTCTCGGACCGACCCTGGGTCGGCTCGACCGCGACCGTGGTGGTGCGCTCGAAGGCGCGGAGGGCCGAGGTGGCTTTGAGCGGGTCCTTCCATTCGCGGCCGATGACCTTCTGCAGCGACTCGAGGCTGAAGAGGTCGGGCATGAGGCGGGCCAGGGTCCCGAGGATGCGCACGTCGGTGTGGTCGTCCTTGAAGACCCACAGCCCGGAGAAGCTCGGCGTCGCCTTGACGATCGCGAGCCGGTAGGGGTGCTCCTTGCGGTGCGTCATCTCGATGAGGGCTGCGGGCTCCTCCCGGGAGGTGACGAGGAGGGTGCCGCCAGGCCTGAGCAGGCGGTTGATGGGCTGGAGCCCGTACCAGGCCCAGGACTCGACGCCCTTGCACAAGGTGTCGTCGACGGCGATCGTCACGTCGACCTGCTTGGGTTCGTACTGGGCCATGCCCTCCTCGAGCGTCACGTCGTCGCTCGCGACGATGGCGAAGCTCTTGGCGGGGATGCCGTTGCGCTCGGGGCTGTCCCCGTAGCGGCCAAAGGAGATGCCCGGCTTACCCTCGAGGTGCGAGGCGAGCACGATGGCTCGGCTCACGTTTCTGGCGAGCGTCTTCTGGTAGATGCCTCGGTAGACGATCTCGACTGCGTACAGCCGGCCCATGTCGATACCTCCCTGTGGAGCGACGGCCCGCCCGAAGTGGGGCCGCCTTCTTCAAAGTGGCCCTAGAGCCCGTCCAGCACGATCGACTCGATCTCCTCCAAGTGTGCGCGCATCTCCCGCTCGGCGGCGCTGGGGTCGCCCCCCCGTATGGCCTCGAGCACGCGCTCGTGCCCCTTGAGCGACCGTTCCAGGCGGCCCTCGACCTGCAGGGAGCGCGCCCGGGTCTCCCGGAGCAGATCCATGAGGAGGTCGAGCAGCTTCAGCACCACGCCGTTGCGCGCCGCGAGCGCGATGACGTAGTGGAACTCCGAGTCTTCCTCGATGGTTGGCTGGCCGCAGAGCGCCTTGTGGCGTTGGCGGTCGAGGATCGTCTCAAGGCGCGCTACCTCCGCCTCCGACGCGTGGAGTGCGGCGCGTGCCGCGAGCGCGGGCTCGAGCATCTTGCGCACGTCGAGGAGGTCGGCGACCTGGGTGCGCTTGCGCAAGAGCAGGAGCGCGATGGGCGCCACCAGGGTCTCGGTCGAGATGTCGGCGACCACGTTCCCTTCGCCGTGACGAGCGACGATGAGGCCGGTGAGCTCGAGGACCCGGAGGGCGTCCCGTACCGAGTTGCGGCTGACCGCGAAGCGCTCTGCCAGCTGACGCTCGGGAGGGAGGACGTCTCCCGGTTTGAGCGCCCCGTCGACGATGAGCTTCTGCACCTGGCGCGCTACGTCCTCGAAGACGCGCTTCTTACGCACCGCGGTGAACGAAAGCTCGTGTACGTTCAACCGTGGCTCCCGCGGAACAGGATCAGTGGTAGGACCACTGCACGGGATCGGGATGACGCGGTCAATTGGCAAGGACCGACACGGGGCCTGTCACGTTAGGTCGGTGGCGGCCGCCATTGAAGCCACCCGGACCGCCGGCGAAACTATCTTTTGACTGCCAGGCGAGTGCGTCCAGGTACGAATCTCGCGCGAGGAACCCGGAAGAGCAAACATCCGTTGGCCCATTGAATCGGTGTGGTGATAGCCGAGGACACGCGCCGATTGAGTCCGGCGCGGAGCGCGGATGCATCGCCGCGGGTCGCCACCCGCGTGGCTTTCGGCTTGAACCCCAAGCTCCTTGGGCTATCAGCGCGGGGCAGGGCGGTGGCTCGAGCGAAGCGCAGCCGACGAGGGCAGGGCTCGCGCGAAACGCCTGCTCACGTGGCCCAGGGCGCGCCGCGCGCCCAAAGGGCTCGGGACCGCAGTGCGTCAAACCTCTGCTACCATGGGTCGGAATGTTCGCGCCGCGCGATACCCTGGAAGCCATTGCGCCCGGAGCGGGTATGGGTGCGCGCAGGGCGCTCACCGCGCCGAGGACGAGTTCGCCCGGGGCGGCCGGTTCCGAGCTGGGGCAGGCGCTAATGTGCGCGGTGGTCGTGGTGGTCGTTCTGGCGGTCATCGCCGCCGTCGTCCGTTACGTCCGGCGAAGGCAGTGCGAGCGGCGGCCGCCCGTGCCCTGAAGCTTTCGGCGCGTTTCGCGAGGTCCGAAGTGGACTAACGACGGTCGGGTGGACGAGATGCTCCTCGGGCGGCAGGGACCCGCCCGGGTGGAGGCCCGGGTGTTTCGCGGCTGAAGGCGGCGTGG
>Ga0335081_10010490_pt1 | contig 14978 bp, 27 predicted proteins | sample Lox_Sample_35_FD_206713 | JGI IMG/M metagenome (GOLD analysis project Ga0335081, IMG submission 206713) | Soil microbial communities from Loxahatchee National Wildlife Refuge, Florida, United States - Lox_Sample_3.5 | ecosystem: Environmental > Terrestrial > Soil > Wetlands | place: USA...
CTGCCACCTTGCGCGCGCAGGCCTCCGCCGCCATCTGCGCGGCGAACGGTGTCCCTTTCCGCGACCCCTTGAACCCCACTGAACCAGCACTTGACCACGCAAGCACCAGTCCCTGCGGATCCGTGATTGTCACGATGGTGTTGTTGAAGGTCGCATGTACGTGCGCGACCCCCTCCGGAACGCTGCGCCGTGCGCGCCGTCGTCGGGGGGCTGGCGCAGTTCCAACTGCGGCCGTCCCAGCGGCGGCGCCCGCCGCCGGTGGTGTTGATGCCGCGCGTTGCTGCTGCGCCGGTCTTGCTTCTTTGGTCTCTTCAGCCATTTGCTATTCTGTCCGTTCCGGTAATCCCAGCCGCCAATACTCTCAGCGGCTATTCCAAAATCACAAACCTGCCAGTCGGAGTTCGCCGCACGGCTATCAACCCTTCGGCGGTGCCGCCTTTTTGCCGGCGACCAGCTTGCGCGGTCCCTTGCGGGTGCGAGCGTTCGTATGGGTCCGTTGGCCGCGCACCGGCAATCCGCGCCGATGGCGTATACCGCGGTAGCAGCCAAGGTCCATCAACCGCTTGACCGACTGTTGCACTTCGCGCCTCAAGTCACCTTCGACCTTGGAATCCTGGTCGATAACCTGGCGGATTCGCACCTGTTCGTCGCCCGAGAGATCGTCGCTCTTGCGCTCGAGGGGCACGTCGGCCTTCTCCAGAATCTGACGCGCCATCGAGCGGCCGATCCCGTAGATATAGGTGAGCGCGATTTCCATACGCTTGTTCCTGGGCAACTCGACTCCAGCTACGCGCGCCATCGAACTCTCCTCCCGCTAACCTTGCCGCTGCTTGTGGCGAGGGTTCGAACATAGAATCCGGACCACACCCTGGCGGCGCACTACTTTGCAATTCTTGCAGATTTTCTTGACCGACGGGCGAACCTTCATTTCCCTACAGGTTCCTCTCAGCGCATCCGGTATGTAATGCGACCGCGGGTCAGATCGTACGGCGACAGCTCCACCGTCACACGGTCGCCCGGAAGAATCTTGATGTAGTGCATGCGCATTTTACCAGAAATATGGGCCAGCACGCGGTGCCCGTTCTCCAGCGACACCCGAAACATCGCATTGGGCAGCGCCTCGAGCACCGTTCCGCTCACTTCTATTGCATCACCCTTGGACATTGCTCAACTCGCTCAGAATTTTAGGTCCAGTGGCGGTGATCGCAATGGAATGCTCGAAATGAGCCGAAAGCTTTCCGTCAGCCGTAACCGCCGTCCATCCATCGTCGAGAATTTCCAGATCGGCCGTGCCTTCGTTAATCATCGGCTCGATCGCAAGCACCATCCCTTCCTGCAAGCGCGGATTCAGCATCCCCGCCCGGAAATAGTTGGGCACCTGCGGATCTTCATGCAGCTTGCGTCCGATTCCATGGCCGGCGAATTCCGTCACCACTGAGAAACCCGCACCCTCAGCGGTAGTCTGCACGGCGCGGCCGATATCGCTTATCCGGTTGCCGACACGGGCCTGTTCGATCGCAGCGTAAAGCGCGTCGCGTGTCACCTTCATCAAAAGCTGCGCTTTGTCCGAGACTTTTCCAATCGCGATCGTCCTTGCCGCGTCTCCACAATAGCCCTGGTACAACACGCCGAAATCGAGTCCGACGATGTCGCCGGGCTTAAGCCTCCGCCCGGCACGGGGAATCCCATGCACGATCTCGTTGTTAATCGATACGCAGAGGCTGTGCCGGTACTCGACCGCACCCGGCTTGTAGCCTTTGAATACCGGCCGCGCGTCCCTTTTAAGCGTCAATTCCTCTGCCAGCCTGTCAAGATCCAGTGTGCTGACCCCGGGCTTCGCCGCCTGGATCAGTTGATCGAGAATCTCAGCAACAATCTGGTTCGCCTGATGCATCAAGGCGATCTCGTCGTGGCTTTTGAGTGTAATCACCCCTGCCCCTTGGACGCTGGCTCTGCGGCGCCGACCGCAACCAGAATATTTCTCTCTATTTCCTGCGGCCGCCCGATTCCGTCGATCTGCGCCAACAGGCCCTGTCGTCCATAATGCTCCAGCAGCGGACGAGTTGACGCCGCGTAAACCTCCAAGCGAGCGCGCACTGTATCTTCCGCATCGTCCTCGCGCTGGTAGAGCTCGCCATTACAGGTATTGCAGATATTCATGTTGCGCGGCGGGTCGTAGATCTCATGGAACATCGCCCCGCAGTTGCGGCAAGTGCGGCGCCCCGAAATTCGCTTGACGATTTCGTCGTCGACAACCGTTATCGCCACCACCCTGTCCAGCTTTTCGTTGCGCTCCGCCAACATCCGCGCCAATGTCTCTGCTTGCGCCACCGTGCGCGGAAATCCGTCGAGAATAAACCCATTTTTCGCGTCCGGCTGATTCATCCGCTCATTGATAAGACCGAGCACCAAGTCGTCGGGCACCAACGCCCCCTTGTCCATGAAACTCTTGGCCCTCAGACCGAGCGTCGTGCGGTTACGAACCGCGGCGCGGAGAAGGTCGCCGCTGGCTATCTGTGGAACACCCAACTCTGCCTCCAGCATCCGGGCCTGAGTTCCTTTGCCGGCTCCCGGGGGGCCCAACAGCACAACCCGCACCGCTTAGTCTCCTCTCCTGGATCTGATACGCCCCCGGCGCATAAAGCCTTCATAATTGTGCGCCAGCAGATGACTTTGGATTTGTGCCGCCGTATCCAGCGCCACACCAACGACGATCAGCAAGGCGGTGCCGCCGAAATAAAAGGGAACGTTAAACCGTTGCATCAAGATCGTCGGCAATACGCACACCGCACTGACGTAAATGGCTCCGCCTAGAGTGATTCGCGAGAGCACGCGGTCGATATAATCGGCCGTTGATCGCCCGGGCCTGATCCCCGGAATGAAGCCACCGTACTTCTTGAGGTTGTCAGCGACGTCGACCGGATTGAACGTGACCGCAGTATAGAAATAACAAAAGAAAACTATCAGCCCAACGTAAACAATATTATATATTACCCCGCCCGGGGTAAGATAGCCCGTGAAAGGCTTCAGCACCGGTACGAAGGTAGCCAGCGTTGCCGGCACCACGAGCAGCGATGACGCGAAAATCGGCGGGATAACGCCTGACGTATTCACCTTGAGCGGCAAATGGCTGCTCTGTCCGCCGTAGACCCGCCGTCCGACCACGCGGCGAGCGTATTGCACCGGGATTCGCCGTTGTCCGGTCTCGACGAACACGATCCCGCCGGTCACGCCGAAAACCACCAGGATTATAATGACGAGCGTGAAGATGCTCATCTCGCCTTCACGCAGGAACTGGGTCGTCGTGCCGATCGCGCTCGGCAGCCGGGCTACGATCCCCGCCATGATAATCAGCGAGATACCGTTGCCCACTCCGCGCTCGGTTATTTGTTCCCCAATCCACATTACGAAAATCGTGCCCGTCGTGACCGTGATGACCGTCATCACGATAAATGCGAGCCCCGGATGGTATACGATCGAGCCCCCGCCGGGTGCCTGGGCGTGCTCGAGGCCGTAGGCGATTCCGGTCCCTTGCACGATCCCAAGTCCAACAGTGCCATAGCGGGTGTACTGGGAAATTTTCCGCCGCCCGGCTTCACCCTCCTTGTACAACTCGTCGAGATATGGCCATCCAACCTTTAGCAGATCGAGGATAATCGCAACCGAGATGTAGGGCATGATGCCCAACGCGAAGACCGAGAATCGTTCCAGTCCACCGCCCGAAAAAAGGTTGACATAGCCAAACAGCGAGCTCGAAAACTGATTGAAAAATGCCGACAGCGCCTGACCGTCGATCCCCGGCGTGGGCACCGCGATCCCGATCCGGTAGACCACCAGCATCGCGGCTGTGAACAGCAGCCGGCGGCGCAATTCGGGGATGCGCGAGGCGTTTGAGAACCCCTCAAGCATTCGGCCCTTGTGAGCCCTCGATCAGTTCCGCCGTGCCGCCCAGCGTCGCGATTTTCTCGCGTGCGCCCTTTGAGAACGCATGGGCACGTATCGTCAATTTGTTCCCGAGATCGCCGTCGCCAAGCACTTTGACCCGCAACCCGCTCCGAACCAATCCGCACCTCACCAACGCCGCGGGATCAACCGTCTCGCCCTCGGTGAAAACAGAGAGGCTGCCGAGGTTTACCACGGCCACCTCTTCCCGCCGCGTCGCGTTTTTCTGCAACCGGCGAAAGCCGCGTTTCGGAATACGCCGCTGCAACGGCATCTGGCCGCCCTCATAGCCGGGTGGCGTATTACCGTGCGAACGGGAACCGAGTCCCTTGTGGCCTCGGCCGGCGGTCTTGCCATGGCCCGAACCGATCCCGCGGCCGACGCGCTTATGCCGGCGGATCGAACCAGGGGGCGGCTTCAATTCGTTCAGTTTCATAGTGAGGGTCGCCTATTCCTTCACTTCATCAACCAGATGCGACACTCGGCGCAGCATCCCGACCACCGGCGGAGTCAGTTTGAGCTTGCGGCTGCTGCCAACCTTGCCGAGGCCGAGACCCTTGAGAGTTTCACGCACCCGCTGGGTCGTCCCAATCGGGCTGCGCACCAACTTGATCGTGATCGTCTGATCCATCGCGTACTTTCGGAAATCCTCACGCAGCCGGCGGCGCTTCGGCGTTGACGGCGCGCGCCTTGGCGACTTCTTCGGGACTGCGCAATTCGGAAAGCGCCTGCAGTGTCGCCTTGACCAGGTTATGTGGATTGGAGGAACCCAAGCGCTTGGTCAGGATATTGCGAATTCCGGCCAACTCGACCACTGCGCGCACGCCCCCCGCCGCGATCACTCCCGTACCCTCGGCCGCGGGCTTCAAAATCACCTTGCCTGCGCCAAAATGGCCGAGGATTTCGTGTGGAATCGTGCCCGCGCGTAGCGGCACCCGAATGAGACTCTTTTTTGCCCGCTCGACTCCCTTGCGAATCGCCTCGGGAACTTCATTAGCCTTACCCAGTCCAAACCCCACCAATCCGTTCTGATCGCCAGCCACAACCAGTGCGCTAAAACTGAAGCGGCGGCCACCCTTGACCACCTTGGCCACGCGGTTGATGTTGACCACCTTCTCCTTAATGTCCATCCCTTGCGGATCAATTCGTTGTGCCACGATACTTTTCCCGCTCGCCGCCTAATTTAGAATTTGAGTCCGGCTTCGCGCGCCGCCTCGGCCAGCGCCCTGACGCGACCGTGATAGAGAAAGCCGTTGCGATCGAACACGACCTCGCTTATACCCTTGCCGCGACAGCGCTCCGCCACTGTCTTGCCGACCACCTTGGCCGCGGCGATGCTGCGTCTGCTTTTGAGCGTTTCCCGCAGGTCGGGCGCGAGAGTGGAAGCCGCTACCAGCGTTTGCCCGGATTCATCGGAGATGACCTGCACGTAGATATGATGCAGTGAGCGGTACACCGACAGCCGCGGACGCTCATCGCTTCCACGCACTGTCTGCCGTATTCGCACCCGGCGGGTCTCGCGATTCTTTGCCCTCTCGAAAGCCATAGTCGTAAAAGGACGTTCCTAGCCTGCGCTGGCACCAGCAGCGGCTTTACCGGCTTTGCGCCGAATCGTTTCGGTTGCGTACTTGATTCCTTTGCCTTTGTACGGCTCAGGGGGACGCAATTCGCGGATTTGTGCGGCGACCGAGCCTATCAACTGGCGATCGGCGCTCTCCAGCGTAATTGTTACCTGGCGATCCACTTTCGCCGTCACTCCGGGCGGCAGTTGGTAGACGATCGGATGCGAGTAACCGAGCGTAAGATTTATCTGTCCGGGCTTAGCCTCGGCGCGGTAGCCTACGCCGTTTATCTCGAGCACGCGGGTGAATCCCTTGCTTACGCCTTCGGCCATGTTGGCCACGAGCTTGCGTGTCAAACCGTGCTTGGCGCGATCCTCTTTCCCGTCACCCGGACGTTTCACCTCGATCCGGTCGTTGCTTATCTGGAGCGTGAATCCCGGCATGATCTTGGTCTCGAGCTTACCCTTGGGTCCCTCGATCTTGAGCGTGCCGTCAAGCAAGGTCGCCTTTACATCTTTCTGCAATATGACCGGCAGTCTTCCTATGCGCGACATGGGTCCACCTACCATACTCTCAGCAGCACTTCGCCCCCAACATTGCGTCGGCGCGCCTCGCGATCGGTCATCACGCCCAGCGGGGTCGAAACCACGTGAACGCCGAGGCCGCCCGAGACTCGTGGCATCGTCTTGGAACCCGCGTAGCGCCGCAGGCTAGGCTTGCTGACCCGCGCAAGTCCGCGAATTATCGGCTCGCGCGAGGGCGAGTAACGCAGCGCAAGCAGCAGCCTTTTCTTGTAACCCTCTCCCGCCACTTCGATTCCGGCAAGAAATCCTTCGGCCAGCAATACCCGGCAAATCGCCTCGCGAACGCTCGAATGGGCGATCTCGACCTGGTTATAGCGCGCCCGCATCGCGTTACAGATTCGCGTCAACAGCTCGGCTATCGGATCGGTCTGCGACATCCTTGATCCTCGCTTTTTACCAGCTCGCCTTGACCACGCCGGGCAAAGCCCCGCGCAGCGCGAGCTTACGAAGGCACAGCCGGCACATCTTGAAGCGCCGGTAGAAGGCACGCGCGCGTCCGCACAGCGGACAGCGGTTATAGCCGCGCACCTTGAACTTCGGCGTGCGCGTCGCCTTGACCCTCAGGCAGGTCTTCGCCATATCGCCTCTTCCTTACGCGGCGCGGGCCGCACTCTCGCCGCCCGCACTGCGGAACGGCATTCCGAGCGCCTTCAGCAGGGTCTGTCCCTCGAAGTCGCTGCGCGCCGTGGTCGTGATCGAAATTGTCATTCCCTTTACTTTCTCGACCTTGTCGAGATTGAGCTCGGGAAAAATCGTATGCTCGCGCAGGCCCATCGAATAATTCCCGCGTCCGTCGAAAGCCTTGTCGGCGACGCCGCGGAAGTCGCGCACGCGCGGCAGCGCGACGTTCACCATGCGATCGAAAAATTCGTACATCCGCTCGCGCCGCAGCGTCACCATCACGCCGATCGGCATTCCCTCGCGCAGCTTAAAATTAGAAATCGCCTTGCGCGCGCGCGTCACCACCGGCTTTTGCCCGGTGATCTGCCGCAGTTCGTCGGCCGCCGCGTCGAGAATCTTCGCGTTCTCGCGCGCCTCGCCCAGCGCCATGTTGATCACGATCTTCTGCAGCCGCGGCACCCGCATCCGGTTTTCGATCTTGAGTTCACGCATCAGCGCCGGCACGATTTCCTGCTCGTAACGGATTCGCAGCCGGGCCGGAAGCCTGGGCTCTGGTTCACGCGGCTTGGCCTCGGCAGCCGGCGCCTGGCCTTCCGCGGGCTGTCTCCTTTTGCCGGCACCATCGCGCGGCTTTTGCTGCGGCTTCTGACCCTTCTTTTCGTCAGCCATCATTCATTCCCCAGCGGCTCACCGCAGCGCCGGCAAATCCGCGCAGCGGCGCCTCCAGCGGCCTTGATCCCGATGCGCACCGGGGCGTTGCAGCGATCGCACATGATCATCACGTTGGAAACCGCGAGCGGCGCCTCCTTTTCAACGATTCCACCGGAGGTCGCGGTACCGCGCGGCTTCGAATGGCGCTTGACGATATTGAGCCGCTCGATTACCACTCGCCCGGTGCCGGGAAGCACGCGCAGGACTTTCCCGGTCTTGCCGCGGTCGCGGCCCGTGATCACCATCACGGTGTCGTTCTTGCGGATTCGGCATCTCACAATCGCATCGCGCGCCGCCATCACAGCACCTCCGGCGCGAGCGAAATGATCTTGAGGAAACGCTTGGCCCGAAGCTCGCGCGCGACCGGACCAAAAATACGGGTTCCGATCGGTTCGTGCTGAGCATCGAGCAGCACCGCCGAATTGTCGTCGAATCTGATATAGCTGCCGTCTTCACGGCTCACTTCCTTGCTGGTGCGGACGATCACCGCGCGCGAGACATCGCCCTTTTTAACCTTGGCGTTGGGAATCGCTTCCTTGACGGCAACCACGATTACGTCACCCACGCTAGCATAGCGCCGGCGCGAACCGCCCAGCACCTTGACACACATGACTTTGCGAGCACCCGAATTGTCCGCCACGCTCAGGATCGTCCGCATCTGGACCATCGCAACCCGCCCCTTACTGCGCCGCCCGCTTGAGTATCTGGCTGACGCGCCAGCGCTTGTGCCGCGACAACGGCCGCGACTCGATAATCATCACCCGGTCGCCTTCCCGGCATTGACCCGCTTCGTCGTGCGCCATGAAACGTGCTCGCTGGTTGACCCGTTTGCCATACAGTGGATGCTGGACGAGGCGATCGACCTGAACCAGCACCGTCTTGGCCATCCGCGCCGCCACGACCGTACCCTCGCGCCGCTTAACCCGCTGTCGCATCGCCCACCTGTCTCGCGGCCGTAGCTGACACCTTCTGTCGGCGCAATGTCATAATACGGGCCAACTCTTTGCGCGCCTTGCGGTAGTTCGCCGGATTATCGAGCTGATTGGTACGTAACTTCAAGCGTAACTTGAATATCTCTTCGCGCGCCTCGCGTTCCTTCACGGCTAGGTCGGCCGCGCTCATCTGTCTCAATTCGTCAAGCTCCAAAGCCTTGAGCCTCCCGCTCGACCACGATGGTCTTGATCGGCAGCTTCTGCGCTGCCAGCCGCATCGCCTCGCGCGCAGTGGCGTGATCGACGCCTTCCATTTCGAACAAGATGCGCCCCGGCCGCACGCACGCAACCCATCCTTCAGGCGACCCCTTGCCCTTGCCCATCCGGGTCTCCGCCGGCTTCTTGGTAAAAGGTTTGTCGGGGAAGACCCGGATCCAGACCCGGCCGCCGCGCTTGATATGCCGAGTGAGCGCGATTCTGGCGGCTTCGAGCGCCCGGGTATCGATACGTGCAGTTTCGGTGCTTTTCAGTCCAAAGTCGCCGAATGCCAATTCGAGGCCGCGCGATTCAGCACCGCGGACCCGTCCCTTCTGAATCTTGCGGTATTTTACTTTTTTGGGTGCGAGCATCGCGGTTTAACTCTGATTCCTACACACCTAATTCTGCTGGGCGGCGCCCGCGCGCTTGGCCGCCTCTTCCTGACGCGTCAGGATCTCGCCACGGAAGATCCAGACTTTGACACCGATAACCCCGTAAGTGGTTTTGGCCTCGGCGAAACCGTAGGCCACATCCGCTCGCAGCGTCTGCAGCGGCACGCGCCCCTCACGGTACCATTCCCGGCGGGCGATTTCCGCGCCGCCGAGCCGTCCCGAGATTTGCACCCTGACTCCCTGCGCCCCCATTCGCATCGCTCGCAGCACGGCTTCTTTCATAGCTCTGCGAAACGCGACCCGCCGCTCGAGTTGCAGCGCGATATTTTCCGCGACTAGTTGCGGATCAAGATCAGGCCGGCGCACTTCATGAATATTGATGAAGGCTTCTTTGCCCTTCATCAGCTTCTGGATGTCGCCCTTGAGTTTGTCGATCTCGACGCCCTTCTTCCCGATAACGATTCCAGGACGCGCAGTATGGATATTTACCTTGGCCTTGTTGGCCATCCGCTCGATCTCGACCCGCGAAATCCCCGCATGGTACAGCCGCCGCTTGATAAAATCACGAAGCTTCAAATCCTCGTGCAAAAGCGGCGCATAAGTGTGCGCGGCAAACCACTTGGAATCCCAGCCTTCAATGATGCCGAGCCGGAGCCCACGCGGATGTGACTTCTGCCCCATAATGTTCCTCAGGACTGCCGTTCGTCGACGATGACGGTCACGTGGCTGCTGCGTTTCAAGATCGGCGTCGCGTGCATATGGGCCCGCTGCATCGACCGCTTCCAGGTCGGACCGGTGTCCGCCAGCGCGCGTTTGACGAAGAGCCGGTCTTCGTCAACGTTTTGCTGGTCGCGCGCATTGGCAATCGCCGCAAGCAGCGTTTTCGACAGAATCTTTGCACCCTTCTTGGGCGTAAACTCAAGTATCGAGAGCGCCTGATCAACCCGCTTGCCCGCGATCAGCTCGCAAACCAACCTGAGCTTCTGTGGGGAAATGCGGACGAACCGGGTACGTGCAACAGCTTCCATTACCTAAAAGGTCCTCCGCGACCCCTCATGCGGCCGGCGCCTTCGGCACCGCCGCGGCAGCTGGTGCCGCCGCAGCCTTCACCTCGCCCTTGCGCTCACCCGCGTGCCCGTGAAAGGTCCGCGTCGGCGCAAACTCACCAAGCTTATGTCCGACCATATTCTCAGTGCAGTACACCGGGATGAACTTGTGCCCGTTATGCACCGCGAACGTGAGTGCGATCATGTCCGGCACGATCATCGACCGCCGCGACCAAGTCCGAATTATCCGCTTATCTCCTGAGGCTACCGCCGCATCCACCTTCTTCTGCAGGTGGCCGTCGACAAAAGGACCTTTCTTCAATGACCTAGCCATCGCAATTCCTAACTCTGTTTACCGCGCGGCCGCCCGCTCACGATATAGCGGTCCGACTGCTTCTTGCCGCGCGTCTTGTAACCCTTGGTCGGCATTCCCCACGGCGACTGCGGATGGTTGCCCTTGGAGCGTCCCTCACCGCCGCCATGCGGATGGTCCACCGGATTCATCGCGACCCCGCGCACGTGCGAGCGCTTGCCCAACCAGCGACTGCGGCCGGCCTTGCCGATCGAAATATTCTCATGGTCCAGATTGCCGACCTGGCCAATCGTCGCGCGGCATTCCGCAAGCACCATCCGCTGCTCGCCGGAGGGCAGTTTCAACAGGGCGAACTTGCCCTCTTTGGCCATCAACTGGGCCTGTGCTCCCGCTCCACGTGCGAGTTTTGCTCCCGCTCCGGGCTTGAGTTCGATCGCATGGACGACCGTACCGAGCGGAATATGCTTTAGCTGAAGCGCATTGCCCGGCTTGATATCGGCTGTCGCACCGCATTCGACCTTGTCGCCTACCTTAAGCCCTTCGGGCGCCAGGATATAACGCTTATCGCCGTCGACGTAGTTCAGCAGGGCGATATTTGCCGACCGGTTGGGATCGTATTCGAGCGCCGCGACGACTGCGGCGATTCCGTCACGATCACGTTTGAAGTCGATTAGCCGCAGCCGCCGCTTATGCCCACCGCCGCGATGACGCGAGGTCATCCGCCCCAGGTTGTTGCGACCGCCTGAACGGTTAACCGGCGCGAGCAGGCGCTTCTCGGGCGCCTTCTTGCTCAGCGCGGCAAAGTCCGCCACCTGCATAAAGCGCTGGCCAGGAGTTCGCGGATTAAGCTGGATCACTGCCATCGGATTATCGTCCGCCTAGACGCCCTCAAAGAACTCGATCTTGTCCCCCGCTTTGAGGGTGACGTATGCCTTCTTCCAATTTGGCCGTCGCCCGGCCGTGCGCCCGCGCCGCCGTTCTTTGCCCAAAAAATTCGAGGTGCGGACCTTGAGCACGGTCACTTTGAACATGTCCTCGATCGAAGCGCGGATTTGATCCTTACTGGTCCCGGGCCTGACTCGGAAAACCACCTGGTTGGCCTTTTCGCCAACGGTCGTCCCCTTCTCGGTGATCAGGGGCGCAACGATAGCTCCCTCTCCTCTCACTGGCCTTCGCTCCCCGCAAGCCGCGCTTCCAGCGCCCGTGCGGTCTTTGCCGTCATCAGCAATTCGTCGTAGTTGAGCACGTCGTAAACATTAAGCCCGGCAACCCGCAGCACTTTATGTGCGGCGAGATTGCGCGCCGCACGATAAAACGTCTGGTCCTCATCGCCCAGCACGATCAAAGCATGAGCCAGCCCAAGCGCCTCCAGGGCCGCCTTTGCGTGTTTGGTCTTGGGCTCGGGAAGCTCAAGCGCTTCGACCACGACCATCTTGCCGTTGCGCGCGCGGTCCGAAAGCGCGAGGCTCAACGCCCGGCGCCAGGCCTTCTTTGGCATCTTGTACGAATAATCGCGCGGCTGCGGCCCGAAGATCGTGCCGCCGTGCCGCCACAGCGGCGAGCGCGTTGAGCCAGCGCGCGCGCGACCGGTGCCCTTTTGCCGCCACGGTTTGCGTCCACCGCCGGAAATCAAACCGCGCGTCTTGGTCGCCGCAGTTCCCGCCCGCCGTCTTGCCAATTGCATCCTGACGGCCTCGTGGAGGAGCGACTCGGGCCCGATGCTGCCGAAGACAGCCCCGGAAAGCTCGAGGTCTCCGGCGCGTTCACGACTGGCGGAGAAAAGCGGGACCTTGACGCTGGCGGCCTGAGATTCATCCATTGGCCGGTCCCTCCAGCGAGCGGCGCCGCTCCTTGGCCGCATGTCTGACCACGACCAATCCACCATCCGGGCCGGGAACCGCACCCGATACTACGACCGCATTGTCCTCGGCCAGAATATCGACCACCTTCAGATTCACGATGGTCGCCATCGCGTTGCCCATCTGCCCCGCCATCCGCAGCCCCTTGCGTACGCGCCCCGGATACGAGCGATTACCGATCGACCCGCCGTGGCGGAAATATTCATGGGTGCCGCGCGAACCGGGAAAGCCGGCGAAATGATGCCGCTTGATTACACCGGCGTAGCCGTGGCCCTTGGAAATTCCCGAAATATCGACCGTGTCGCCGGGTTTGAACACATCCAGAACCGCGACCATCTGGCCGAGCTTGAGCCCGCTCTCGCCGCGCCTGCTGAATTCCCGGGTTACGACCCCGGGCGCCACTTCGGCCTTCTGAAAATGGCCGCGCTCAGCGCTGGTCGCGCGAGTCAGTTTCTTTTTTCCCCAAGTGACCTGTACCGCGTCGTAACCGTCCGTCGGAGCGGTCTTGATCTGGGTCACTGCGCACGGACCAAGCTGAATCACGGTCACCGCCTGCACGCGGCCTGCGGCATCGCCTACCTGGGTCATCCCCAGTTTTTTTCCAATCAATCCGGTAAGCACGGCACTACTCGAGTTTGATCTCAACGTCGACGCCAGCCGCCAAGTCGAGCTTGCCCAGCGCGTCGATCGTCTGCTGGGTCGGTTCGAGCACGTCGAGCAGACGTTTGTGGGTGCGGATCTCGAAATGCTCGCGTGACTTTTTGTCGACATGCGGCGAGCGGTTCACGGTGAAACGCTCGATCCGGGTCGGCAGTGGAATTGGTCCAGCCACGCGTCCGCCGGTGCGCCGGATCGTATCGACGATCTCGCGTACCGACTGATCGAGCAGCCGGTAATCGTACGCCTTAAGGCGTATCCGTATTTTCTCATTCATCCTGTCAGCCACGTGCCGAACTCCAGACCATCCGCGCCGTATCCACGCTCCTTACTTTAGAACCTTCGACACGACGCCCGCGCCGACTGTGCGGCCGCCTTCGCGGATAGCGAAGCGCAAACCCTGCTCCATCGCAACCGGCGTAATTAGCTCGCCCACGGCGTTGATATTGTCCCCGGGCATAACCATCTCGGTGCCCTCGGCCAGCGTCAGCACCCCGGTAACGTCGGTGGTGCGGAAGTAGAACTGAGGCCGGTAGCCGTTAAAGAACGGGGTATGACGTCCGCCTTCTTCCTTGGTCAGGACGTAAATCGAGCCCTCGAACCCGGTATGCGGCGTGATCGAACCGGGCTGTGCCAGCACCTGGCCGCGTTCGATTTCCTCGCGCTTGACGCCACGCAGGAGCACGCCGATGTTGTCGCCGGCCTGGCCTTCGTCGAGAATCTTGCGGAACATCTCGACCCCGGTCACGACGGTCTTGCTGGTATCGCGGAAGCCCACGATCTCGACTTCCTCGCCGACCTTGACCTTGCCTCGCTCCACACGCCCAGTCACCACGGTGCCGCGGCCGGAGATCGAGAACACGTCTTCGATCGGCATCAGGAACGGCTTGTCGGTTTCGCGCGCGGGCTGCGGAACATAGCTATCAACCGCATCCATCAAGGCGAGGATCGGCTTGCAATTGGCGCAGTCGTCCTTGCCGCATCCGCATTCGAGCGCCTTCAGCGCGCTGCCGCGCACCACCGGAATATCGTCGCCGGGAAATTCATAGCGCTTGAGCAGGTCGCGCACCTCGAGCTCGACCAGGTCAAGCAACTCGGGATCATCGACCATGTCGACCTTGTTCATGAATACAACGATCGACGGCACGCCGACCTGGCGGGCGAGCAGAATATGTTCGCGCGTCTGTGGCATTGGCCCGTCGTTGGCTCCGACCACCAGGATCGCGCCATCCATCTGGGCGGCCCCGGTGATCATATTCTTGATGTAGTCGGCATGGCCCGGGCAGTCGACGTGGGCGTAATGGCGCTTCTGCGTTTCGTACTCGACGTGAGCGATCGCGATCGTGATGCCGCGTTCGCGCTCCTCCGGAGCCTTGTCGATCTGGTCGAAGGCCGTGAACTGGGCAAGCTTCTTGGCCGACAGGACCTTGGTGATCGCCGCGGTCAAGGTGGTCTTGCCGTGGTCGATATGACCGATCGTGCCGACGTTCAGATGTGGCTTGGTTCTCTCAAATTTGGCCTTGCCCATGATTTGCCCTCCCGGCTTCCTCTCCTTTGCTTGCGGCGCTCAGGCGCGCGCCCGGGCCTCGGTATCGCCGCCGGCCCGCGCGGTTAATTCTTCGAATATCTGCTGCGGTACCGGTTCGTATACCGCAAATTGCATCGTATAGGTGGCGCGGCCCTGCGTGATCGAACGCAGCCGCGTCGCGTAACCGAACATCGTTGCCAGCGGCACCCGCGCAGCGATCACTTGCGCGCCGGCCCGGTTCTCCATCTCGCTTATTTTGCCGCGACGCGCATTGAGATCGCCAATCACTTCGCCCATGAACTCCTGCGGTGTCACCACCTCGACATCCATTACAGGTTCGAGCAGGACCGCGTCAGCTTTTTCGCAAGCCTCCTTGAAGGCGATCGAACCGGCGATCTTGAACGCCAGTTCGGAAGAGTCGACTTCATGGTATTTGCCGTCAAGCAGCGACGCCTTGAGATCAACCATCGGATAACCCGCCAGCACCCCGGTCTCCATCGCCTCCTTCACCCCCTGTTCGATCGAAGGGATAAAGTTGCGATGGAGACCGGGGTGCTGGCGGGTTATCCGATG
>Ga0335081_10010492_pt1 | contig 14977 bp, 14 predicted proteins | sample Lox_Sample_35_FD_206713 | JGI IMG/M metagenome (GOLD analysis project Ga0335081, IMG submission 206713) | Soil microbial communities from Loxahatchee National Wildlife Refuge, Florida, United States - Lox_Sample_3.5 | ecosystem: Environmental > Terrestrial > Soil > Wetlands | place: USA...
CCGGACGGTGCGTACCCATCTCTCGGCATAACAGTTCGCGCGCGGGCTCCGCGGCGGGATCTTGACCGTCGTCACGCCCTCGCTAGCAAAGATCGCATCGAAGGCACCGGTGAACTTGGCGTCCCGGTCCCGGATGAGGAAGCGGAACGAGCCGATCCGGCGGTCTAGGTCCATGAGGAGGTTGCGGGCCTGCTGGGCGGTCCATGTGCCGTCCGGGTGAGCGGTCACGCCCAGGACGTGCACCCGGCGGGTCCTCACTTCCATGATGAACAGCACGTACAGACGCTTGAGGAAGATCGTGTCGACATGGAAGAAATCACAGGCCAGCAGACCATCGGCCTGTGCGCGCAGGAACGCCCGCCAGGAGGTGTCCACGTTCCGCGGCGCCGGCCTGCGCCGCCGGGCGCGCAAGATCCGCCGCACCGTCGCCCCGCTGATGCAGTGGCCGAGCCGGCACAGTTCACCGTGGACTCTGCGGTACCCCCAGGCCGGGTTCTCCCGCGCCAGCCGCAATACCAAGTCGCGGATCTCCTGGCTGACCCGCGGACGGCCGGGCCGGTTCGGGTACGTCCATTTGCGTGTAATCAGCCGACGGTGCCAGGCCAGCAGCGTGCCTGGCGTGACCAGCCGATGGGTGCGCAGCAACGGTGGCAGGAGCCGGGCCAGCGCGGCCAGGACCGCCCTGTCGGCCCAGTCCAGCTTGGGCCGGGCGACCTGACGCCGGAGCACTGTGACCTCATGACGGAGCACCATGATCTCGGCGTCCTTGGACGCCGGGCTGCGGCCAAGCAGCACCAGCCAGGCAAAGACCCGGACCATGATCAGGTAGAGCAGCCGAAGGGACACAAACTGCGATCTTGCCGCAACCAGCTCAGCCAGCCAAACCGCAGGTCACAGTACCTACGGCGAGTTTTGAAGCGGTACACGAGACGATGGTGCCGAGGATGTTGGGTGTGCCGGCTGCGTACTTCCACGGCAGCGCGTTGTACTCCACCAGGTCGGGGAGGACGCGCCCCTCGGCGATCATGTCGCCGCCGTACAGGAACGGCAGCGTGGCCCGCAGCAGGTGCTCGCGCGCGTACAGCACGCCCACCCCGAACGGGGCCAGCATCTTGTGAAACGAGAACGCCAGGTAGTCCACCCCGAGCGCCTGCACGTCGACGAACGTTCCCGGCACCAGCTGCGCGCCGTCCACCAGCAGGTAGGACCGCCGCTCCCCGTTCGGCTGCCGGTAGCCGCTGGCGTCGGCCAGCGCACGGACGGCCGTGAGCGGGTTGCGGGTGCCGAAGAAGTTCGACGCGCCGGTACAGCAGACCAGCTTGGTCCGTGCGTCGATGAGCGACGCCAGATGATCCAGGTCCAGCTCACCGGTGGCCGGGTCGAACCGCGCCAGCCGGCAGTCCACCCGCCGCCCGAACCGCGGCAGGATCTCCCGGCACATGGCGTACCAGGGGACGTAGTTGGAGTTGTGCTCCATCAGCGTCGTGACCACGTTGTCGCCGTCGCGGAACTCGGTCAGCAGCGAGTACATGACCGCGTTGATGGCCTCGGTCGTGTTCCGGTATAGCGCGAGGCTGCTCCGGCCCGGCGCCCCGATGAACTGGGCGATCGTGTCATAGGACTGCTCGAACAGCGCGGTCGTCTGCTGCGAGGCGGTGGACTGCCCGCGGTGGACGTTCTCATACGCGGGCGCGAGCGACCGGTACAGCGCCGGCAGTTCCCGCGGCGGCTGCGTGCTCGCCGCGTTGTTCGTCACGACCCGACCGGCCTCCGGAAACGCGAAGTGCCTGCGGATCACCTCGACGTCGACCGGGGCGGCCGCTGGCTGCTGGCGGGATTCCCGCCGGCGGCGGGTCAGCGCGATCACGCCGGCTCCTTGCGTTTCCACGCGCCGATCAGCACCGGCCACATGAGCTGGCCGTCGGGGTGGCGGGCGGTGTCCCGTTCGACTGCGGCCAAGGTCGCGGCGGCGTCCTCCTCCGTGGTGATGCCGTGGGCCAGCGCCACTGGCAGCACGCTGCGGAAGACCTGCGCCACCATCGCGCTGCCGGTGGGAAGTGGGTCGAGATACCCGGCGACGTCGGTGCCGTCCGGCGCCCCGACCCCGGCCTCCCGGAAAAGCTCTGGCAGGCGGATGCCTATGTGCACGTCGGCGCCCACCACGGTGAACGCATCCGTAAACACCCGGGTCAGTTCGGCGATGCTGGCGAGGTCCGGCACGGCGCCGATGCTGCGGAAGTCGTAGTCCTGGATGATCAAGTGACCGCCCGGGGCAACGGCATCCCAGAGCCGGCTGAGCGCGTCGACGCGCTGCGGCAGGTGGAATAGCAGCAGCCGTGCATAGACCAGATCAAACGACCCGCCTGGAACCGTCGCGGCCTGGCTGAGGTCGTGCTCGCGGAAGGAGCACTGGCGGTGGCCTTCGCCGTGCAGCATCTCCACCGCCAGCCCGCCGAGCGATGCGTCCCTGTCGATACCGACCACCCGGCCGGTGGGCCCGACCCGTTCGGCCATGGCGCGCATGGTCTCACCCGGACCGCAGCCGGCGTCCAGGCAGCTTGCTCCTGACGCGAGGCCGATCCGGTCGAACAGCCGCCCGGCCGCTCCTTCCCACATCCGGGCCTGCGCGCGCAGCCGGTTGTATTCCTCCGGCGCGTGGCCCAGCGCGTACGTGTTGCCCCGTTGCTCGGTCTGAGTAGTGCTCATGCGCCTCGCCCGCTTCTTTCTCGGCTGTCCAGGCCGCTGAAGCCTAGAGTCTTTATCTAGAGTGATTGTCTAGGGTTACATGGCCGTCACATTCCCGTGATGACGGGCGCGGAAGGCCCGGCTGAAATCACTCGCGCTCGAGAAGGCGCTCACCATCAGCCCGCTCCGCATCTGCCTGCCCCGTCCTCCTGCTTGGCCCGCGCGTGGATCGCGGCGGTCCGCTGGGGTGCTGGCGTGGCCCGTTGCCGCATCGGCCGGTGACACCTGTCAGGCGGTGGCTAGCGCCGGTTCCGGTTCGCTGGCTGTGGCCAGCGCGGCCTTGGCGGCCAGGTAGGCCTGTGCGGCGGAGTAGTCGGGCGGGGTCTCGGGGCGCCGGAAGGTCATCCACAGCGGGATGCCGGCCCAGGCCAGCAGGAACAGCAGGGCCAGCGGAAAGTTGGCCCACACCAGCGGTGTCATGATTTTCTCCTAGCTTCGGTCGCGCGGTTCGGGACACTGCCGCTCTGTACGGTCGGAGGTGGCAGCTGGCTGTCTGATACGACGGTCACGGACGGCTGCTCTGGCACGGTCAAGGACTCGAGGGGCCCGTTGAACCAGTGACCGCGCGGGCAGCGGATCTTGGTGCTTTCCAGCGGCCCATCGGTCGAGGTGACGGTGTACCGCGCTTCCACCTCGGCGGGAAGCCCGCACCGGGCGGTGCCGTCTTTGCCCAAGTAGGCCGGGCAATCGAGAAACATCACTTGGCTCTCCATTACCTGCTCCCCTCGTGGCCGTGGCTTCGCTGGACGGCGCTTAACTCGCCGCAGCTGGTCCAGATGGGCGCCCGTTGGGCGCTGCAGTGGCTGGGTCACCGGGCGGGACGTTCCCGCCGTCAGTTGCCATGCTGCCGACCACCCAGGGCGATCACCACACATGCCCGCCCACAGGAGACCCACAGGATCGCAGCGTGCAGCGCCTGCCGGAGGTCGGTGGGCCTGGTTACTGTCCGGTAGGGTCTTTCCATGCCGTGCCGGGGTTGTGGGTGCGGCGGGGTGAGGGCCTGTGGGGGGATGCCATGGCGGAGCAGCCTGCGCTGGGCTTCGCCGGGCTGCTGCGGCAGTTGCGGTCTGAGGCTGGGCTGACGCAGGAGGAGCTGGCGGAGGCGGCGGGCGTGAGCCCGCGGTCGGTCAGCGACCTGGAGCGGGGTGTCAACCGCACGGCCCGCAAGGACACCGCCGTGCTGCTGGGTGGCGTCGCGGTCCCGGATGAGGAAGCGGAAGGAGCCGATCCGGTCTCCCAGGTCCATGAGCAGGTTGCGGGCCTGCTGGGCGGTCCAGGCGTTGTCTGGGTGCGCGGTTACGCCGAGGACATGCACGCGCCGGGTCGTCACCTCCATCACGAAGAGCACGTACAGACGTTTGAGGAAGATCGTGTCCACGTGCAAGAAGTCGCAGGCCAGCAAGCCGTCAGCCTGGGTGCGCAGGAACGCTCGCCAGGAGGTGTCCAGGTTCCGCGTGGCCGGTCCGCGCCGCTGGGGACGCAAGATCCGCCGCACTGTCGCTTCGCTGACCTGGTGACCGAGCCGGGACAGTTCGCCGTGCACCCTGCGGTATCCCCAGGCTGGGTTCACCCGCGCCAGCCGCAACACCAGGTCGCGGATCTCCTGGCTGGTCCGCGGGCGGCCTGGCCGGTTCGGATACGTCCACCTACGTATGATCAGGCGGCGGTGCCAGGCCAGCAGCGTGCCTGGTGTCACGAGCCGATGAGCGCGTAGCACTGCTGGCAGCAGCCGGGTCAGCGCCGCCAGGACTGCCCGGTCGGCCCAGTCCGGCTTCGGCCTTAGGGCCTGACGCCGGAGGACCGTGACCTCATGACGCAGGACCATGATCTCCGCATCTTTGGACGCCTGGCTGCGGCCCAGCAGTACCAGCCAGCCAAAGACCCGGATCATGATCAGGTAGAGCAGGCGAAGTGGCACAAACCGCGATCCTGCCCCATCCTGCTCATCCGGCCAAACTGCAGGTCACAGTACCTGCGACGAGTTCTGAAGCGATACAGGGAGGCTGACCCGTCCGGCAGCAGGGTAAAGGCGACCGTACCAGTCGGGACTAGAGAGTTTTGCCGGTTAGGAGGATGGGGCCGTGGCTGGCACCGTTGCCTGGCGACTCTTCGGTGATCACCATGGTGCGGAAGCCGCGGGGGTCTACCCCGGTCGTCATCGGGACGGTAGTCGAACCTGACTTGCCCACGACGAATGTACCGCCGCTGACCAGCCGGAGCTGCCCGGTACTACTGGGAGTGCCATACCAGCATTCGTAGAAGTGGTCATCAGGCAGCTGTTTCAGGCCTTTGACAGTCAGAACGTAGGTCCAGCTCTGGCCAGCCGGCCGGGCTACGGCCCGGCCGCTGGCCTCCCCAACGCCCGCCGTCTGGGCCGCAACGGTGGCATAAAGGGCTGTGACCACAGGTTTCCCGGACGCGCTGTGGCCCCTGCCGGGCCGGAAAATGACGATGACGGCAAGTATCACGATGCCGGCGGCGACGGCAGCCCAGAGGTTGAGCAGGCCCCGGTGGCGTCGCCAGAGTGCCAGGGAAGTCACTGTGGCCTGGCCTTCCCGAGTGCTCTCCGCCGGAGTACTCGCGGCGGCTGGCGGATGCGCGGGAAGCCGATAGACCGTAGTAGCGGTCACATCCTCGGCGTCGGACGGCTGGGCGGTCTTGGTGGGGTTGGCTGGTTCGCCGCCCATCGCACGGAGTATTGCGGCTACAGTCCGGTCCTCGAGGTCAGCGGGTGGCTCAGCGTGCGGCGGGAGGTCCTGGATGATCCGGCCGATGTCGCTGTATTCGGCGACGATGCTCTGGCAGTGCCGGCAGATGGCGAGATGTCCGGTGAAGTCGGCGGCCGCGTGGGAGGGCAGGTTCCCGAACACGAAGTCGAAGGCCTCGGGGTGGGCCAGGCTGATGTCGCGGTCGCTAAGCATTGTCGCTGCCTTCCCCATTGGCCAGCTCGGCCCGCAGGAGCCCGGCCGCTTTGGCTGAACGGGATTTGACCGTGCCGATCGGGATGCCCAGGCGCTCGGCTATCTGGGTGTGGGTCAGGCCGTCCCGGATTAGCCGCATCACGTCGGCGTAGATCGGCGGGAGGTTGCCGAGGGCCTGATCCACGGTGAGGACCGTGAGCATCTGATCGGTGGTGTCGTACTGCGGTGGCAGCTGGAAGTCCTCCACCGGCAGGAGCGGCCGGGAGGAGGGGCGCCGGGCGATGTCGTAGGCCGTGGTGCGGGCCATGGTGAACAGCCAGGCCCGTACTGGCCCGCGGGCCGGGTCGTAGGTGCCCGCCCGCTGGCACAGCTTGACTAACGTCTCTTGGACCATCTCTTCGGCCAGCCCCTGGTCATGGAGCACATGGACACCGAACCTGAACAGCTCCATGTGGTACTTGCGGTAGATCCTCCCCGCCGCGTCGTCGTCTTTGCGGATGGCGATCTGCGCTAAAAGCCCCATTTCGTGCGGGCCAGTGCGCGCCCCGCTATCAGTCCATGGCACGTCTGCCCCCCCAGACATACGTACGAAGCAGCCGGCCGGTTCGCTGCGCTGCGCAGCTACCCGCCCTGTTCAGTATCGGCCCTATGGGCTGGGAACGTCACCAGTCGAGCAAATCAACCGGACTCGTCCGCTGCAAGTGCAGCGATGACTCGGCAGGGCACTGCGCCAAGAGAGGGCGATGAGACGACCGGCAGGGCTCATCCATGGCTTCAGAGGTGGCGGGAAACTCCCGGCGCAGGCCCCGGGGAGGACAGCTCTTCGCCTGACGGCGGAGCTTGATGAGGGTCAGCTGCACTCTGTCTTCGGCCAGTCCATAGTCACGGGGCATATGGGCCCCGGCTGAACGGCTCCATGCGGTACTTGCGGTACATCCGCCGTGCCGCTTCGTCGTCCATCCGGAGCACGATCGCAGCGAGCACGCTTATCTCGTGAGGTCTGGTTCGTACTCCGCTGTCGCTTCAGGACACGGCACCCACCACTACCCCGCTCAACGGGCCTCCCTGCCCAGGCGGGTCATTCGGGCTCGGCAGCCCCCGGTTTCGGTATGGCGGCCTGCTCCCACGCAATAAGCCTGCCGAGCGGACCCGTCCGCTCCCCGGCCCCGCAGGTGAAGCGCTGACCGCACAAAGCGAGGGCAGAGAGGCCAGGATGGCGAGCGCGAGCCTGGATAGCCGAAATAGGGGGTGCCGGGGCGAGTGGAGACCGGCCCGGCAAGTCAGGCGGCCCGGCCAGTCCCAGCTGCTTCCGCTCGCCCTCGCCAGCGCTCAGCGCTCCGGTCAGCGGCCGCCTGAAAGGTCGCGGTATCAATCTTGCCGGTCTCGCGAACCGTTCGGCTCATCGTGCCCGTAGGTCTTTCAAAGTTAAGGCTGGGAGCCGACGGTGCCCCATCACACGGAGATGTGACGCGCGCGGTTCGTACTTCAGTCCTAGGAGGGAAATCAGCCATGCAGCCAAAGAAACTCCGTGTCCTATCTGCCATCACGGTGGGAAGCCTGGCACTGGCCGTGGCGGGTGTCGCGGCCAGTCCCGGCACGAGCCACGCCGCCACGCATGCGGTGCTCACCGCCCAGACCGAATCGTCCCCGCCAGTGAATCTGGACAACTGCCCAACCCTGTACACCGGATACCCACGCGGCGGATGCGTGGCTCAGCTGCAGACCGAACTCAACACCATCCTGGGGCTTAGCCTGCCCGTAGACAGCACATTTGGCCTCGCGACCAAGAGTGCCGTCGAAAGTTTCCAGCAGGAACATAACATTGTTCCAGCGGAGGGAATCGTCGGACCCCAGACCAAAGCGGCCCTCGACAACCCCGGCTCAAGCTCAGCCGCGACTCCTCCGGGGCAGCTGAATCCAGGCCAGCAGATCACCAGTGGCACGCAGATCGCATCGCCTGACGGCAAGTTCGTCCTCCAGATGCAAAGCGACGGCAACCTGGTCATCCGGGCTCCGGGCAACATACCGTACGGGGATACCCACACCGCAGGCCACGAGGGCACCATTGCGGTGATGCAGACAGACGGCAACTTCGTGCTCAGAGCCCCGGGCAACATCCCGGTCTGGGCCTCCGGCACCGACGGCCATCCGGGCACAGTCCTGCAGGTCCAAGACGACGGCGGTGTCGTGCTCTATGCGCCAGGCCACCAGGCCCTGCACGTGATTTTCCCAGCTTTCGGCAGTACCCAAAATGGCGGGACCACACCTACGGCGCCCCCGGCAACGGCCCCTGTGGCCGCGCCGACGGCCCCTGTGGCCGCGCCACCCAACTCACCGCCGCCGGTCAAGTCGCCGTCTATCCTTAAGCAGCTTGAGGAGAGCGCCAGCGACACGTTCACGGACCCGGACGTCCTCACAGGGTTGGGCTGCGCGGGGCTCGCGGCTGGGGCCGGCGCAGCCGCAGCGCCGCTCGGCCCGGTCGCGGGCGCTGTCGGCCTTGGCGTCGGAGCCGGCTGTGTCATAGGCACATTGCCCGTTCCCGGCGCAGGATGACGAGGAGTCCAGGGCTACGTCCCTGTCACGTGTGCAGCCGAGCCCGCCTGTCCGGCCCAATCTCGCCGGGCGGGCGGGCACGCCGTGCCCACCGGCTGGCAGATGTAGGTCCTGGACGTGGAGCGTGAGCACCTCGGATGATCTCGCTACGTCCCGTACGGGCCTGTAGGGTTCCAGAACCCCTGTCAGCGTCGCTGACCTGCAACGTTACCTGCGATCAGTCCTCGGCCAGTACGCCGCCCATTACAACGGGCACCGCCCGCACCAATCCCGCCAGCAACGACCGCCCGACCAGGAAGGCCAGGTCAGCGTTCCGCTGGACCTACCGATCCGGCGGCGGAAAGTGCTCGGCGGCGTAATCAACGAGTATTACCGCGTGGCGTTACCCGATCTTACGAACACCAGGTCAGATGCTATGCGATGGGTTTTGAAGCGGTACAGGGCTTCTGTACCGTCTTGCCGCCCAAGTACGTTCAGCCCATTGGTGCACCAGTGGTTCGCCGGCCGACTTTGCACCCGTCCAGCCATGCCCTGGCGCCCAACCACGGGCTCCATGATCGCGGACGCTGTCCGCTATATGTCCGTGCACAGCCGGAAACTGCCGGACCCGCATGGGCTCAGCAGGACCCTACCGCCCCTAGAAGAGCGGCCCGCGAGACCGGGATTCCCCAGCTCACGGGCCATTTCCGCAGGTAGTGGCAGGTGTTGGGTTCGAACCAACGTAGGCTGAGCCGACGGTTTTACAGTGAGCCCATCCCGGCCCACCGGAATAGCCACTGAGCTGCTATTTCTCCATTTCTCGCCGTGTGAATACCGCGTTCCGTCCGTGTGACGTCCGTAGCCCCGGAGGGTGCCTGCTCAGCGCGACGCAGGTTTTGGATCATGTCCCGTCAAGTCCAGCTGAGTCCTGCTGCATCTCATCGTCCCAACTGCCGTCCTGGACCCGGCCGGGCACGCCGCGAAGCCACCGGCCTGCCGCGGCGCATGCCCGCCACTCCCCCGGCCGGACATGCGCCGGATAGTGTCCCACCTTGAAATCCGATCTTCACGGCCATCGTTCACCCCCCGCCAAAGATTCCCGGGCGAGCCCGGGACCGGTACGGCAGGACCGCGGTGGCCCGGATCCTTCCGCGCTCTGGCGGCGTTCTCCGGCTGCTTGTACTCCGGCGCACTGCGCCCCGAAGAAGAAGCCATCGTCTTGCGCCTCGCCGACTGCCACCTGCCCCGCCACGGCTGGGGACGCTGACCCTGACCCGGGCCGCGCCCCGCACCGCCAAGGCAATGGACCGGCACCGGATCCAGCCATCAGCAGCGTGGCCTCAAGCTCCGGCCCGAGTCCTCATCCCGCCCGTCTTGGTCGCCATGCTCCACCACCACCTCCGTCCACGCGCAGAGGAAACAAGCCCTTAAGGACCCCGGCCCGCACAGGGAACCCAGTCTCCGGCACCGTATGCGCATGCTAATGTATGTGCATGCTGACGCACCGGCTGCAGATTCTCATCGACGATGAGCGCTACGAGCGGGTTCGCGCTCTCGCGCGGCAGCGCGGTACATCAGTCGCCACCGTGATCCGGGAGGCCCTCGACCGTGGCCTGCCTGCGACGCAACGGAGGCGAGCCGCCGCAGCCCGGCGCATCCTCGATGCGGCGCCGATGGAGGTTGGCGATCTGCTCGCCGAACTGGATGAGCTCCGCGGACGTCACGCGTGATCGTCCTTGACACGACGGTCCTGGTCTACGCGGTCGGCGCCGATCACCGGCTGCGCGAGCCAAGCCAGCAGCTGATCCGCGCCATAGCAGGCGGAACGATCCTGGCGACCACCACCATCGAAGTCATCCAAGAGTTCACTCACGTCCGCTCGCGCCGCCGGGACCGCAAAGACGCTGCAGAACTTGCCCGTAACTACATCGAATTGCTGTCGCCGCTCCTTATCGTCGAGGAGACTGACCTGCGCGAAGGGCTACGCCTGTTCGAGGAAGGAACGGGCTTCGGCTCGTTCGACGCGGTCCTGGCCGCAGCAGCCCACGCGGCAGGAGCTGAGGCGCTCGTGTCGGCAGACACCGGATTCTCCGGCATCGCGGCCATCCATCACGTCGTCCCTGACCCCGATGGCGTCCGCGAACTGCTGGCCACCCCGGAAGAATAAGCCCGCAGAATGGCTCACGGCGGCCCGCCTGCCACCCGGATACTCGATTGTGGGCTTGACTGCTATTGCCGCACCGCCGTGTGGTGCCGGCGGATGCGAAGCTGGCGGGGTGGCTACCTTCCGGGCAGCAGTTGAGTGCCCGCCCGAAAGCAACAGCCCGCGAGGCCGCGTATACCCAGCTCACGGGCCATATCCGAAGGCAGTGGCAGGTGTTGGGTTCGAACCAGCATTGCAGTGGCGTCCGTGCCGCTCTGGCCTTAGCCAGAGCTATCAGGACCGTGACCCAACGCCACCGCGGCACGGCGGCACGGAAAGCGGACCCATCTCGGCGGCCAGCCACAGCACGGCACCCCGCAGCCACCCAGCATCGGCGTCGCCATCGACCCCCGGCGGACCTCGGATGTACCCGGCATTGGCCTTCCGCGAACCTGCCCACGCTGCCAGCGAGTCGGCTAAAGAACCAGCTCAGCAGCCGTAGCTGAATTCTGGCACCCCACAGGCACGCCGGCGCCGCTCCCCGGCGATTGGAGGTACTAACGATTGAAGCCCCTGAGCCACCCGGGCGGGGTTGAGGTTGGCGTCCTGGCGGGATTGGCACTATAGGCACGTATGAAGCGGGTGATCATCCTAGGGCCTGGTGCGTCGGCAAATCTACCCTCGCGCTGCGCCTGGGCCACATCACCGGTCTTCCGGTAATAGAAACTGGACAAGCTCTCCTGGCGACCGGGCCTGCTGGCAACGCCCCGCGACCAGTGGAGTGCCATTCGGCGCGAGTTCGCCGGGCACGAGTTGTGGATCATGGACGGGGATCTCGGGCCCTCTGACGTCCTCGATATCCGGCTGCGGGCCGCGGACACCATCGTGTTCCTGGACTTTCGCTGGTCCGCTGCGCCTGGCGGGCGATCCGCCGGTCGCGGGAAACGCGCTGACTTCTGGCGGTGGTTCCTTACCTACCGCTGCCAGTTGCCCGCTGGTCTTGGCGGCGATTGCCGCGCATGCCGGTGACGCTGAGGTCTACATCTTGCCGACCCCCCGGACCGTCAGACGCTTCAGCCTGCGCTGCGCCAAGCTCACGTTAACGCCTGGCACGGCGCTGAAATGGCCGCGACCAGGCTTCGTGCGTGAATGTGGCTCGTATTGCCCGGCTGTGCCGTAGCTTCGAGAGGTCCTCGGCGACGTCAGACGGGTGGTGCGGGCATGGCGGATGGCCAAGCTGGCCTGGGCCTGCGTCGCCGCAGTCTGCTTACCGGGGTCGGCGTTATGTCCACGGCGGGGCTGGGCGTTGTGATATGGAAGGCCAGCCGCTCACCTGCGGACCGGTCCCAGATGGCCCGGTCCATGACCAGGCGGGAAGCGCCGGTCCAGCGTGCGGCGATCTGGCGGGCCAAGGTCACTGTTCCCAGGCCACGGGTGATGGCCGCGGCGGGCGGGCTGGTCTGCGTTGCTGGGGACATGGGGGCCTATGCCCCACTGAGCCGCTGGCGCGACGTGGTACAGGCGCTTAATGCCGACCACGGCAGCCTCAGGTGGACGTTTACCGCCCGGGTTGGTCTCCCTGGCACCAGTGCTGTCGATCCGGTGGGCGTGGCCGTAAGCAGTGGCCGGGTCTACGTCGCCGTCAATCGCCTGACCTGCCTGCGGGCCAGCAACGGCGCGACGCTGTGGAGCGCGCCCTCCCCGCTGGCATCCAGTGCGCCCGTGGCCGGGCAGCATGCTGTTTATGTCGCCCCGACATCGCTGTTTGCGCTACGCGGCGGCGATGGAGCACGGCTTTGGTCGTTTCCTACCGACGCCAATTCCGCCCCGGTCCTGGTGAACGGCGTCATCTACCTGCTGGGCACAGGCACGCATGGCGGCCCGCGCTTGCTGGCCATCCGGGCCAGCGACAGTGTCAAGCTGTGGGACTCACCAGGCCCACCTATGGGATGGCTGGCCTGCGATGGGCATGTTGTCTGCGCCGTGTCCGGCTCCGACATGGAACCTCCGCCAGGAGATGCGGCGCCACCGAGCCAGATGTGGACCTGGCGAGCCAGCGACGGTCGGCTACTGTGGAGATCAGCCGCGAATGCCGGGTTCGGCGGGTCGCCAGCCATGACCGCAGGCATTGTCTGCGCCCTCACCCGCGGAAGACTGCTCGCCATGAACCCCCGCGACGGGCGGGCACTGTGGAGTTACCCCAGCACAGCTCCAGTGCCACCAGCGGCGGCCCGCGGCAGGATCTACACCCGCACCTCAGGCCACGAGCTGGTGGCGCTGAGCGCCCGCGACGGCACCCCGGTGTGGCACTTTCCCACCCGATTCACCTTCGGACCCATTGTCTCCGGCAACACCGTCTACGTCTGCGACCACACCACCGTCTACGCTGTCCCCGCCTGACCGCGCCAGCTGACGCCATCGCAGGCGATGACCGCACAGCAGGCCTTCTCGGTGGCACCGGGTGTGAGGGCGCTGTTGCGTTGGTCGATCGCGGATGGCTGGAGACTGGTCCGGTGACTGCACGTCGTACGGCCTCGGTCTTCGCTGGTTTCCGGTTTCCGCGGGAGGTGATCTCGCTCGCGGTCCGGTGGTACCTGCGCTACGGCCTGTCCTACAGGGACGTCGAGGAACTGCTGGCCGAGCGCGGTATCACGGTCGATCACGTCACCGTCTACCGGTGGGTGCAGCGCTTCACCCCGGAGTTCATCGAGGCCGCTCGCCCGTGCAGCCACGTTTCCGGTGACCGCTGGTTCGTCGATGAGACGTACGTGAAGGTAGCCGGGAAGTGGACGTATCTCTACCGGGCGGTCGATCAGCATGGCCAGGTCATCGACATGCTGCTATCGGCGAGGCGTGACCTGGCAGCTGCCCGGCGTTTCTTCACCCGGGCGCTGCGCGCCGGCACGGTCCCAGCCGAGGTCACCACGGACCGCGCGCCCGTCTACCCCAGGGTGCTCGATGAGCTGGTCCCCTCGGCGCTGCACATCGTGGAGCAGTACGCGAACAACCCGGTCGAGGCTGACCACGGGCGGCTGAAGGCCCGGCTGCGGCCGATGCGGGGACTGAAGCGCCACCGCTCCGCGCGGATCCTCGCCGCCGGTCATGCCTTCGTGCAGAATCTCCGCCGCGGCCACTACGACATCGCTACCGAAGTCCCCCGTCGCCACCGGCTCCGCGTGGCATTCGACGACCTCGCGCTCGCCATCTGAACGCAGCGGAGCATCCGGATCATGCTCCCACCCTGTTCAGGGAAGGCACAACGCAACAGTGCCCTCACGGATCAGACCGCCGAGCCGGTCGCGCCGCAGAACCCGGACGGTCGCGCCTGGAGAGGCCGATACGGACGCCCGGCAGGCGGGCTCTGCTGCAGCGCCCGGTGTGGCCGATGTACGTTGTAGTGATCGAGATGCTCGCTCAGGAGCAGCCCCAGGGCCGTTCACCAGTGACCAGGATCTGGTCCAGGCACTCGCGACGGGCGCTGGCGATCCAGCGTTCGGCGATCGCGTTCGCGCGCAGCGCCCGGACAGGGGTCTCGATGATCAGCACGCCAATCGAGGCGAATACCGCGTCGAACGCCGGGGTGAACTTGGCGTCGCGGTCCCTGACCAAGAACTTGAAGCCGTCCGCGTGACCTTCCAGGTTCATCAGCAGGTTCCGGGCCTGCTGGGTCACCCACTCGCCCGTGGGGTGCGCGGTGATCCCGGCCAGGTGCACGCGCCGCCTGCCATGCTCTATGAAGAACAGCACGTACAGGCGTCGCAAGAACACGGTGTCGACGTGGAAGAAGTCCGCCGCCAGAATGATTGTGGCCTGTACGGCCAGGAACGTCTGCCAGATCTGGCCGACTCGCCTGGGCGCGGGGTCGATGCCCTCGTCTTTGAGGATCCGCCACACCGTCGACGGAGCGATCTTGTGCCCCAGGCCAGCCAGCTCGCCATGAATACGGCGGTATCCCCAGCCCGGGTTGTCCCGCGCCATCTCGATCACCAGGATGCGCACGGCTTGGCCCGTCCTGGGCCGCCCGGCTCCACCGCCGGTATGTCCATCGCCGCCTGACCAGGTCCGCATGCAAGCGCAGTAAGGTCCGCGGAGAGACAAGCAGCTGCAACTGGCGCAGACGGTCACGAGGCAGCAGCCGGGCCAGCGCGGACAAGATCGCCCGGTCGGCCCACGACAGCCTCGGGGCCTTGGCCTGACGCTGGAGCTCAGCGACCTGATGACGCAAGATCAGGATCTCGGCGTCCTTGGCCCGGTCCGACCGGGTGAGCAAGGCCAGCCAGCCGAACACATGGAGCACCGGAAGATATCCGAATCGTAGTGACACCAAGACTGACAGTGCCGGAATGCGCAGCACTCGCGCGGCCGGATGCCGAACTTGGCCTTCACTGATCCAGCACGAGACACCAGGTCAGCAGCTGTGACAGGGTTATCGGCACCCACAGCCTTCCAATGCACCTTCGTCCTCACCGTCAACGACGCCGCCATCATCAAACTGAGCGTCCGGGGACAACTGGTCGCAGACGCGTTCCTGCACCGCCTGCATCAACTTCTCATGCGGAATCGCCGTGAAACAGCTGGCGATGTCCGTCTCGGCCACCCACCGGCGGCCCCGCCCGCACTCATCAACGAGTACCTG
>Ga0335081_10010493_pt1 | contig 14977 bp, 14 predicted proteins | sample Lox_Sample_35_FD_206713 | JGI IMG/M metagenome (GOLD analysis project Ga0335081, IMG submission 206713) | Soil microbial communities from Loxahatchee National Wildlife Refuge, Florida, United States - Lox_Sample_3.5 | ecosystem: Environmental > Terrestrial > Soil > Wetlands | place: USA...
CCTTTCACCTTGCTCTTGTCCTTGCGCCACGGCGCCTCGAACAGGATGCGGGTGATCAGCTCCGGCGGCGGCTCGACAACCGCGGCCTTCTCAATGAAGGCCACGGCGGCCGCGGAATCCCGCGCCAGCTCGGCGCAGGCCGGGCATTCGGCGAGATGGCGCTCCACGTCGGCCTTGCGGTCCGCGCGGAGCGTTCCGTCCACGTAGTCGCAGATTAGAATTTCGATCTCTGCGCAGTTCATACCGCCAGCTTCTGTTTCCGCAACAGCCGCCCCAACTCGGCGCGGCCCCGGTTGATTCGCGATTTCACCGTGCCTTCCGGGATCTTCAGCACATCGGCGATCTCGCGGTATTCCATTTCCTGCAAGTCGCGCAGGATTACCGCCTCCCGCAAATCCGGCGAGAGTCTCTGCAAAGTGGCCTGCAGGATTTCACTGGCTTCCCTCCCCGCAACCGCATGGTCGGGACGCCCCGCCGCCGCACCCGCTTCCTCGAGCACCGGAAGCTGATCCTCGATGGAATCCGTCACGCGTTCCTGACGGGTGCGCCGATAGTGGTCGATCAAAAGATTACGCGTCACCCGCGCCAGCCACGTGGCGAACGAGCCTTCCGCCGAGCGGAACGTCGCCAACGTGCGGAATACCCGGAGAAAAACCTCCTGCGTCAAATCCTGCGCTTCGGAGCCCCTGCCGGTGAAACGGTAGCAGAGTCCGTAAACCTTCCGGGTATGGAGCCGTACCAGCTCCTCCCAGGCGGTCTCGTCTCCGCGCATACATCTCGCAACCAGGCTGTAATCCGGGTCCAAGCTACGTTCTACCAGATTGCGGCTGCCAGGAATAGCCACCACACAAGGCGCGATTCTCGCTCGATTTTCGAACTTCCCGAAAACTAGCGTCGCGGCAGCCATGGCTCTCGTTCTTTCATATGGAGAAACGAGGCTTTTTCATGATAGGTTCAATTTTTCAGGTATGCCAGTCATTTTGAGGCGTTTCGGGCGGAGGAAGGCACATTCGACGCCATAAATGGAAATGGGCGGCCGTCAGCCTGCTGGCCGTGGCCCTCCTGGTATGGTTTCTCCGCGCACAATGGTCCGAGCACGCCTTCAATTGGAAGCTGGCGGCCGGCGCCATCGAGAGACTCCGCTGGGCGTGGCTGGCCCTCTCCATAGTCCCGATTTTCGGCACCTACTGGGGGCGCGCCCTGCGCTGGGCGGTTTTCTTGAAGCCGCTGAAAGCCCGTCCCTCCATGCGCAACCTGACCGTCGCCACCATCATCGGGTTTGCCGCGATCACCCTGTTCGGGCGGGCTGGCGATTTCGTGCGCCCATACTTGATCGCCAGGAAGGAGGATGTTCCTTTTTCCTCCCAACTGGCCGCCTGGGTGTTGGAACGGATTTTCGATCTCCTGATGGCGTCTCTGCTGCTTGGCATCGCGCTAAGCCAGGTGCGGGCGGCCGGGTTGCCTGTGGGATCGAAACTGGCTTGGATCCTCTCATTCGGGGGACGCATCGTGGGATGCTCGTGCCTGGCGGTTCTGGTCATGCTCCTCTCGTTGCGCCATTTCTCTGAACCTGTCCGCCGCCGGTTAACGGCCGCCGTACGGTTCCTGCCCGAAGGCCAGTTCCGGCGGTTCGAAAAGCTGATTGCGGCGCTCGTGAAAGGGGTCGAGTCGACCCGTAGTGACGGCGCCTTGGTGCTGATATTCTTGTACTCGGTGTTGGAGTGGGTGCTCATCGGGGCATGCTACTGGAGCCTGGCGCAGGCGTTCGTTGGGGTCATAAATCTTACATTTGTAGATGTCATAATCCTCATGAGCTTCGTGTCGTTCGGAGGGGTGATCCAGATCCCCGGCGTAGGGGGTGGAACTCAAGTGGTTGCGATCCTCGTACTGACGGAACTGTTTGGGGTCAGGCTGGAATTGGCTACCGGGTTTGCAGTATTATTGTGGATTCTTACCTTTGTAGCAATTGTGCCAGTGGGCCTCGGTTTGGCAGTCAAAGAGGGGTTGGATTGGCATAGCCTGCGGCAGATCGGCCGGGAGGCCGCCCCATGAAATGCCCATTTTGTAATCACTTACATGACAAGGTGGTGGATTCCCGCGAGAGCAAGGAAGGCGATGCCATTCGCCGCCGCCGGGAATGCCTCAAGTGCGAGCGCCGCTTCACCACGTACGAGCGGATCGACGAAGTGCCCTACATGGTCATCAAGAAGGATGGCCGCCGGGAGAAGTTCGACCGGCAGAAGGTACTCGGGGGCCTGTTGAAGGCCTGCGAGAAGCGGCCTGTGAGCATGGCCAAGCTCTCGGAACTGGTCAACCGCGTGGAATCCAAGGTCAGCGATTCCCCGGACCGGGAGATCTCAACTACAGAAATAGGAGAATTCTTGATCGATAACCTTCGGGACTTGGACAAAATCGCCTACGTACGGTTCGCCTCGGTGTACCGCGATTTTCAAGATGAGGAGGCTTTCTTCAACGAGCTGAAGAACTTAATGCGCCATAAACTCCCCTAGCCCGCGGATTGCGCCCAGGCCACGCCAGTCTGCAAAAATCGCTGTAACCTAAACAGTTCCAATACATCTTTAAAAATAGAGCTTTTACTCTGCGGGCGATGGTGATATCATCAGTCGAAAGCCGAACCCCGATTACGCCCAGCGTCTTTTACATTTTGGGCCGGATCAGCAAGTTGAACATTTTTCAAGCCAGAAACCATTTCCCAGACATACGGTGTAAGCGATCGCATGCTCATGGGGGAGGTGAGTCTTAGTGGATCATTTCGAAGATCAGTTTTTGGCGGACAGCCCCGAGAGCCTTGGGATCAATTTTGAAGACGAAGCGAAGTTCTTCGACCCCGAAGCCGCCCACGAAGCCGATTTCCTACACCCCGCGCCGGTGGAAGAGTCCATCTACACCGACGACCCGGTGCGCGTGTACCTCCGTGAAATGGGCGCTGTTCCGCTGCTGACGCGGGAGGGAGAAGTCGATCTCGCCCGCCGCATGGAGCGCGGCAAACTACGCATGCAGAAGGCCATCAGCCGCTCTGCGCTGGTCCAGCAAGTGGTGGTGGAATTGTCCGAGCAGTTGAAGAAAGGCGCCATCGAACTGGAAAGCGTAGCCGATCTGGGCGACGTGGAAGAGGGCACGCCCGCCGACATGAAGGTGCGGATGGACGCGGCCAGACAATTCGCCGACGTCGCCATTCTGCACAGGAAGCTGCTGCAACTGGAAGAAAAGGTCGAGATGACCCCGGTCGCCAACAAGCGGCCGCGCAAACGGCTCTGCGCCAAGCTGAACCGCGCCAAAGTCGAGGTTTCCCTGGCGATTCGCCGGTGCCCGTTCAGGGTCAACAAATGGAAGGAGTTTTCGCGCGAGATCGAGCGCGCCGTGGACGAGATCAATCACCTCGACACCGAAATCAAAAAACTTGAGATCCGCAACAATCCCATCCAGCAGGCCCGCCTGCGCGAGCTGAAAAAGGAAATCAGGAAACGCGAAGCTGCCGCCGGCGCCACTCTGCCCGAATTGCGCCACAGCATGACTGTGATCCGGCACGGTGAAGCGGAGGCCGAGCGCGCCAAGAAAGATCTTGTGGAAGCCAACCTCCGCCTGGTGGTTTCGGTTGCCAAGAAATACGTGAACCGCGGACTTCACTTGCTCGACTTGATCCAGGAGGGCAACATTGGCCTCATGCGCGCCGCGGACAAGTTCGAATACCGCCGCGGCTACAAGTTCTCCACCTACGCCACGTGGTGGATTCGCCAAGCCATCACCCGAGCGATCGCGGACCAGTCGCGGACCATCCGGATCCCCGTCCACATGAACGAGAGCATGAACAAGTTCCTCCGGGCCACGCGCGAGCTGGAGAAGGAACTGGGCCGTACTCCTACAAACGACGAAATTGGCCGGCGGATGGACATCCCGGTCGAGAAGGTCCAGAAGCTGAAAACCATTTCGCGCGACCCGGTCTCGCTCGAGACTCCGGTTGGGCGCGACGGCGAGTCGGCGCTCGGCGACCTCATCGAAGACCGTTGGGTCGGTTCGCCTGTGGATGCCGTCATTGAATCCAATGTCCGCGACGAAACCGCTGGCATTCTGAAGACGCTTTCTCCGAAAGAGGAGAAAGTGATCCGCATGCGGTTCGGCATCGGCTGCGAGCGGGAGCACACGCTGGAAGAAATCGGCCAGGAGTTCGACGTCACCCGCGAGCGCATTCGCCAAATCGAGGCGAAAGCGCTGCGGCAGCTCCGCGCGCCCGAACGCGCCCGGCGGCTCCGCGCCCTTATGGCCGCCCGTTAACAAGCAGCGGTCTGCAGCCGGCCGTCCATTCGTGGCATCATATCGGGCATGCACCTCAGAGGGACCCTGTTCACCACAGCCTTGCTCGCCGCCGCTACTGTAGTCTTTTACGCCGCTGACAACCCTCAGCTTCCGCCGCCGCATGCTACGCCTGGAGTCCGCAATCCTCCCAGGGTGATCCTTCCGCCCGCCGGCGCTCATTTGAGCGTGCCGCAGGGTTTCCACGCGCAGGTCTGGGCCGAGGACTTCTCCCAGCCGCGATACATGACCCTGGGTCCGAGTAACGAAGTACTTTTGAGCGACTCGGGAGCTGGAACCGTCTACGTCTTCGGCGCCGACAAGCAACGCCGCAAACTGATCCAGGGACTGCGCCAGCCCTACGGCTTGGCCTTCTGGCATGACTACCTGTACGTCGGCGAAGTCGATTCGGTGAAGCGGTACAAGTACGATTCGAAAGCCATGACGGCCGGGCAAGGCGAAGAAGTGGTCTCCCTGAAGGGCCTCACCGCCGACCACTGGACACGCATGCTGCTTTTTGACCGCGCGGGAGAGAAACTCTACCTGGGCGTCGGTTCGGGCTCGAACAATTCGCCCGGCGAGGATCCCCGGCGCGCCGCCATCAACCGCTACAACCCGGATGGCAGCAACCACGAACTGTTTGCTACGGGCACCCGCAACCCCACCACGCTGCGCTGGTATCCGGGCACCGATACGCTCTGGGCATCCGTGCAGGAGCGCGACATGCTCGGCGACGACCTGGTGCCCGACTACTTCACGCACATTCAGCAGGGCGGGTTCTATGGGTGGCCGTTCGCCTACATCGGGCCGCACACCGATCCGGACGTCTCGCCGCAGAATCCGGAGTTGGTAGCCAAGACCACGACGCCGGATGTGCTGTTAGGCGCGCACGTGGCTGTGCTCGATTTCCTGTTCTACACCGGGCAGCAGTTTCCCAAGGAATATCAGGGCGGAGCGTTCCTGGCATTTCACGGATCGTGGAACCGCTCCAAGCGCGTGGGCCAATCCATCGGCTTCATTCCGTTCCAGAATGGCAAGCCGTCCGGCCCGTTGCGCGAGATTCTCACCGGCTGGATGATCTCGCCCGATTCGCGCGAAGTCTGGGGCCGGCCGGTGGGCCTGCTGCAACTGCCCGATGGTAGCCTGCTGATCTCCGAGGACGGCAACAAGAAGATCTGGCGCCTGACCTACCAGAATTGACCGCAGGCGTTGCACGTTCGGCTCCGGTGTCGTCCGAAGAATTCACGGGTGATATCACGTCCGTTTGATAACAAAGAACGTATCTATTGGTAGCAGGATTGCTCCTACACCAACGAAGGAGGCGTGGCTGATGCCGATCGTAAAGATTACCGGACAGGGCTTGTCTGCGATCGCGCTATCAGTCGCCCTCCTTTGGGGTTGCCTGATTGGGGAGCGCGTGATCTTGCGCAATGCCAATGCGGAGCGTATCCGGACTCTGCGCGATCTCGATGAGCGGCAACGGCGGCGTCCCATTCCGGTGTCGGCGCCCGCGCCCGTTGCGCCCCGCCATCCCGTCGCGACCGCCTGCTGAGTTGCCTGAGTTGCACAGTCTTAGAGTGCCGGAGGAGAACAGGGCAACGTCGACCGCCCTACAAAACGCTCCGGCATGATGCTGCCAGCCCTGGCGGAGCTGTTGACGTGAGGCGGGCAACCGGCCGGCGGGTTCGAGCGTCTATAATGAGTAACAGAAGGGATGCCGGTAAACGATAGCAAGGATCTCGCCACCCTCCCGTCGCCAGAACGGGAACGCCCAAGCGCTCGCGCCGGGTTGTGGACCGCGCTTTCCTGGGTGCGCGATCTGGCCTTCTCCGTTCTGATCGCAATTGTCTCCATCGTGTTCATCTACCAGCCGGTGAAAGTAGAAGGCACCAGCATGATGCCGACCCTGACCGACAATGAACGCATCTTCATCAACAAGTTCACCTATCGTTTCGGCCTGGGAAGCATTGAACGCGGCGACACGGTGGTTTTCTCGTGGCCCCTGGACACCAGCAAATCCTACATCAAGCGCATCATTGGCCTGCCCGGCGATCGCGTGCGCATCCAGCGCGGCCAGGTCTATGTGAACGACGCTCCGCTCGAGGAAGACTACGTCCCCGTGGACTATCGCGACGAATACAGTATGCGCGAGGAAGTAGTGCCGCCCGACGAGTATTTCGTACTGGGCGATCACCGCAACTCATCGAGCGACAGCCGCTACTGGGGGTGTGTCCCGCGCAGGGACATCTACGGGAAGGCTGTGTTTGCCTACTGGCCGCCCAACCAGATGGGCCGGTTGAAGTAGAGCTGCCCTACTCCGGCCATCGCTTCGCACAATCGAGTCAAGCCTCGTGGCGCAGGCCTTCCGCCTGCCGGGTCGAGACCAGTCTCGGCTCTTGTTCTGCGCCGCGACCGACGGATCCCAACATGGCAAGTCTGGTGGCATGTTGCCGTGGTGCGTACACAAGTGCGGTTGACGGATGGCCAACTCAAGGCGCTGCGGAACGCAGCCGTCGAGACGGGCAAGTCCGTAGCCGAGTTGATCCGGCAGGCAGTCGATCAATACCTGGCTAGCCGCAGCGAACTCGGGCGGGAGGAGCGAATTGAAAGAGCCGTCCGCGTCGCCGGGAGGTTCTCGTCCGGCTCATCCGACGTCAGCGCCACGCACGACAAGCATTTGGCCGAGGCATTCGGGAGATGAGTGTTCTTGCCGGCTAGCTAGAGAATCGCTCGCACCTTCCCCTACACCTCAAACATCACCACCGCCCTGCCAAAATGAATCTCGTCTCCCGGCTCCAGCCTGGCGCCGCGGGCGTCCCGGTGCACTTCCTGGCTCATCCCGTCGCGCACGATCCAGATTCCGCACTCGCCGGGACGCGGGCCGCGCTGGTACCAACGGTCGTTGAACAAACGATATTCGCCGGAGACGCGGTCGCGCCGGATGTGCGCGTGCTCGCGCGAAACCGTGCGGTTGATTTCGGTGTCCGCGGCAAAAGCCAGATCGTTGCGGCGGAACAGTCCTTCGTCGCGATACACATCCACCACGCGGCCGATATTAGTGCGCGCTTTTTCCAGCGGAAGCTCGGCGATGTTGGCCTCGCCTTCCCGCACCACCAGGCGCGCCGGCGATTTCACAGCCGCCGCCGGATCGACCGAAACGGCTTCCACCACCAGCCACTGCTCTCCGCGCTTGGGCAGCCCGCCCGTGGCTTCCACATCCACGCGCAGGTTCTCCGGGAAGCGGCAGCCGCCGTTGCGCAGCGCGTTGCGCACTTCCTGCTCCAGGTATTGGCGGAAGAATCTCCCTGCGAACACGGCCCTGCGGCTCTCTTCCACGCCGCGCATCTCCACGCGCAGTTGGTCGTATGGGAAAACCTTCTTGCCTCCGGACGGGTAGCTCTTCTCTTTCACCTTATCGAGAATCGCCAAACGGATCTCCGCCAATTCCGGCGGCTCTTCGGGATCCGGCGTGGCCAAGGGGCGCTCGAACATCGTTCGGCCCCATCGCTCCAGGAATTGTCCAACGTTCATCGTTACTCCCGTTCAGCAGGCTGGATTCCAGCCGGAGACAAGCTCACTGGCACCCCGATCAGTCCCAGCGCTTGTGCGGCCTCCATCACTTCCCGCGCGACAGGCGCCGCCACTCTGCCGCCGTATCCGCCGCGCTCCACCAGCACGGCGAACGCCAGGCGCCGGGGCGCATCCTCGTCCGCCGGCGCAAACCCGGTGAACCACGCGTGCGGCATGCCCTGGTCCAACTGTGCGGTCCCGGTCTTGCCCGCGATCGCCACTTTCGCGCCGGCCATCGCGTGCCGCGCCGTCCCTTCCGTCACTACGCGGCGCATCGCTCCGGCGAGGAACGCGGCCTGTTGCGGCGGCAGCACCTCCACGGGCGAATCCCTGCGCGCGTTGCTTTCGTCCGCCACCCAATGTCCCTGCGGCATCCTTCCACCCGCCGCGATCGCCGCCGCCACGCGCGCCATCTTGAACGGCGACACCAGCACTTCCCCCTGCCCGTACGAAGCGAACGGCAGCGACCGCCGCAGTTGCGCCGGCTCCCCGGTGAAGATCCCCATCCGCTCCGCTGTCTCCGCCAAGGCTTTCGATCCCACGTCGTGCACGCCCAACTGGGCGAAATAGGCGTTGCAGGAAACGATGATGGCCTTTTCCATGTCGAGCGTCCCGTGCGCCAGGTCGCCAATGTCATCTTTGATGGCGCGGTTCCAGCCTGGAATGCTGTTGCCGGCCCGGCCATCCGCCAGGGTACGGCACAGGAACGTGCGGTGCTTCAAGTCGGGATTGGTGCGCAGGGCGGCGATCGCCGTCACGAGCTTGAACGTCGAGCCGGGCGGATACTCGCCGTACCGCGCGCGGTCGAGCAACTCATCCGCGGTCGGCGCCGCCGCGCGCCCGCCGGGAGGATCCGGGGCCGGCGCGTTTACCAGGGCCAGCACATCTCCCGTGGACGCATCCAGCACCACAACCGAACCCTTCTGGTTGTCTGTCTCGCGCAAGCGACGTTCCAGGATCTCCCGCGCGCGCACTTGCAGCCGGATGTCCAGAGTCAAGTGCACGTTGCGGTCACGCGCCAGTACGCGCGCGATTCCCTGGTTGCCGGGCTGATGGCGATACCGCACCAGCGAAGCCAGTTCGGCGTATTCGTATCCCTGCAGCTTGGGGTTGGAATCGTGCTCCACCAGCGACGCGTTGGTGGCGTGGAATTTCTCGCCCGTGCGCAGGTCGCCCACCACGTGAGCCGCGGCTGAGCCGAACGGATAATGCCGGCTGTCGAAGCGCGAACAGGCCTGGTCCAGCGAAACGCCCATCGCCTCGTACTCGATCCGATGCCGTTCCAGTTCTTCCCAATCGCTCGTAGCCAGCGGGATGCCGTTGCGGTCATAGATGCTGCCGCGCGGAATCTCTCTCGCGATCGAGTTCATGCGCGGGTTGTGCTGCGGACGCTTCACACCGTCCGCCTCGATGGCGTTGGCGTCGCGCGCCAGGTAGTCCCTGTCTTTCACCAACTGGTAGCGCGCGGCCGCGGCCAGCAGCACGATTCCGGCGCACGCCAGCACCCACTTCAGCGGCGCGATGCCTGGCAAATCGCCGGGCTGCTCCGGCTCTCGCTGGTCCGCCGAGATCGCAATCAGCAGCGCGAACACCAGAAAGTTCGCGAGCATGGCCGTGTTTCCCGAGCTGAGGAACGGCGACGCCACCCCCGAGAGCGGCATCACGCCCAGCACGCCCGCGCTGATCAACAACATCTCGAACGCGATGAGGCTCGTCAGCCCCACCGCCAGAAAGAATCCAAAGTGTGTTTCCGACTGCGCCGCGGCGCGGAGTCCGCGCGCCACCAGGAACGCAAATAGCAGCAGCACCGCCGCCACACCGGCGAATCCCCACTCTTCTCCGATCGCCGGCAGCACCAGGTCCGTATTGCCGGCCGGGATCATTTCCGGATCGCCCCACCCCGGTCCCGATCCCACGGGTCCGCCGGTAGAGAACGCCCACAGCGCGTGCGCCAGTTGATCGCCGCCGTGCACGTCGTTGTCCCACGGCGAAAGCCACATGTCGATCCGTTGCACCACCGTGTGCGGCTGGCCGAGCCGGTAACCCACGGTCACCGAAGCCAGCATGACCGCGAGCCCCGCGATCGCGAGGCCCGGCCGCCCTCGCGCCGCTCCGAACATCGCCAGGAACACGAAGAAGGTGACCAGCGCCGGGCCCATGTCCTTCAGCACGAAAAACAGCGCCAGCGCCACCGCCACCGCCACGCCAACCGGAACGATGTGCTCCACGCGCGCCAGCCCGATGCGCCGAAACAATTTGGGGAAGATCCGTTTTTCCCGCAGGTCGCGCAATCGTTCCCAGTTGCGCGTGAAGTAACCGGCCAGGAACAGGACGAGCAGGACCTTGATCAGCTCGACCGGCTGAAACGGGCCCAGGTTCACTTTGGCGTCGTTGCCGGCCGGGCCGCGGCCGAAGGCCAGCAGCAGGCCGAACAGTCCCAGCGCGCCAAACAGCGGCGTGTAGCACCAGTCCGACAGCCTGAGGTAGTGGAGTGGTTTCAGCGCCGGCAGAATCAGCAGCAGGCATCCCAGCGAAGTCCCCAGCGCGAACTTGCGAAATTCCAGCGTGTCGCGCAACGGATCGCGCAGGCTCAGCATCAGTGCCAGCCCCACTCCCGTGAGCAGGTGCAGCGCCGGGAGGAACGCGCGGTCGCCGCGGAACCGCGCCAGCCGCCAGGCCAGCGCCACCACGTAGAAGCCAGCGAAGTAGACCAGCACCCACCGCTGAAACTCTTTCTGAAATTCCCGCGGCGTGCGCACCACCGTCAACGGCTTGAGCTTTGGCAGCGGCAGCAACCCGCGCAACGGGGCGAACGCGCCGGCGTTGCGTAGTGGCCGCGCGCGCTCAAGAAACGCAAACGTCCGTCCCGCGACTTCATCGCGCTGGCCGGTGGGAAACGAACTCAATAGCGGCGCCAGTTGGTCCGGACCGGTGACAGTGTTGACGTTCACCAGTTCCTGCCGCGCCAGCTTCTGCGCGGCCGCCGGAAAGTCGCGCGTCTTGGCGGCATAGACCATGCCCACTGTCGCGGCCACAAACAGTGACGCCGCCAGCAGCCACCCCGGCTCGCTGCGGGGCGCAGCCGGCCGCCGGATCGCCACGATCGCCGGGCGCGCCCCGGCGGCGGTCCAGCTCTTGGTTACCGCCATCGACCCGGCCTCCGCGGCTTGGCCTTGCGGTGACTCTTCTGTACGCGCTTGGCAGGCGCTGCCTGCGGTTTCGGCTGTTCTGGCGCGGGAGCAGCCGCGACCGGCGGCACGGACGCTGGAGCAACCGCCAGCGGCGTCGCAACCACGGCCGGAGCGGCGATTGGAGCTTTCACCACCGGAGCCGCAGCCGGCGCTGGCTTCGGCGCGCGGCTCGCCTGCCACGATTGCACTGCCAGCGTCCCGCCAATCCACAGCGCCATCCCGGCCAGGAACCACGCCGCAGCTCCCACGATCTGCAATTGCCGCCCCGCCCGCCGCACGGTGCGCGTGGCCCGATGCAGGTATTCGCGTGCCACCTCGATCGTGGCGCTGGCGCTCCAGTTCCGCCGCCGCTCGATTTCAGCTTGCGTCGGTTTGCCTTCCAGGAACGCCTGCAAGTCAGCCTGGAATTCCCGCGCCGATCGATACCGCTGCGCGGCGCTAGGCGCGAGCGCTTTCATGGTGACGAAGCGCAGGGCGCGCGGGCAAGTTGACGGCAGCGCCCGCGGCGGCCGCCGCGAGCGAATCAGGCTCTCCAGTTTCCGCGTGTTATCGGCCTGGTAGGGCGGCGATCCCGCGAGCATCTGGTACAACGTGGCGCCCACCGCCCACAGGTCCGACTGTTGGTCCACTTCCGCACGCGTCAGCCGCTCCGGCGAGCAATAGCTCGGGCTCCCGAAATTCGCAATCGTGGCATCGCAATTGGCCCGCAGCATTTTGGCAATCCCGAAATCCAGCAGCCGCACCGTGTCGTTCGGGCCCAGGTGGATGTTCGACGGCTTGATGTCTCCATGCACCACCGTCGATTGCCAGGTGTGAATCTTCTCGATCTGCTCGCAGATCTCGAGCGCGATGGTGGCCGCGCGGATCCCATCGATGGCGCGCTGCGTTTGCAGTTCCTCCGCCAGACTGCGGCCTTCCACATACTGCATCGCCACGTAGAAGTAACCATCCAGGTCGCCGGTTTCGTAGACCTCCACCATGCGCGGATCGACTACGTGCAGCTCCTTCTGAATCGCCGCGCCGCGGCGCTCCGCTTCGAGCACCAGCTTCGACACGGTGTCGCCGTCGGATTTGACCAGCTTCAGCGCCGCCTTGCGGTTCCCCAGCGTGTCGATCGCCAGGTACACATCGGTCATGCTCCGCCCGATCTGGCGAACGATTTCGTAGCGGCCGATGCGCGCCGGCGCAGCCATGCCATCACCCTCTGGCCACCCGCAGGACCACCCACAGCAGCATGCCGAGGAGCAGTCCATAGGCCAAGAACGCCATGCGCCCCCTCAACAGGCGCGCCCGCAGGCGCACGCGCGTGGTACTGAAGCGCGGCCGCGTGATGCCGCTTCGCCCTCGGAACTCGGGGCCGGCCACAAACAGCGCCGTGATGTTGTCCTTCCCGCCCGCAATATTGGCCGCTTCCACCAGTTCTCCGGCCACGCGCGTGGAATCGCCGTCGTAGCGTTCGGCGATCTCGCGCACTTGGGCGGCCGTCAACTGGTCGGTGAGCCCGTCGCTGCAAAGCAGCAGCGCGGCATCCGAACGGAAACGGCACTGGCGGATCTCGATGAAATCGTCATCCTCCACGCTTCTAAGACGCGATCCAACGTCGCGAAAGACTTCGTTGCGTCGCGGGTGCGCCATGGCTTCTTCCTCGGTCAAAGCGCCCGCGTCTTCGTCTTCGCCCACCGGCGAGTGATCCGAGGTCAGCTTGCGTATGGCGCCGTTCCAGATGAGGTACAGGCGCGAATCGCCAACGTGCCCGATGGTAATCTGCTCATGCTCCACCGTTGCCAACGTCAGAACGCACGCCATGCCGCGGTGCTGCTCGTCAGCCTGAGCCATTTCGAAGATTCGATTGTTAGCGAGCGTGATCGCCGCGCGGATGCGCTCCTGCGGCGTCCCTTTCATGCCAAAGATGGATTCGCGAATGGCTTCAACCGCCGTCTCCGCGGCAAGTTCACCCGCGGCCTGGCCGCCGACGCCGTCCACCACCAGGAAGACGCCACGTGCGGCGTCGAACCAGTAGCGGTCTTCATTCCGCTCGCGCAGAAGACCGGTGTCGGTGGCTGCCGCGGCATCCGTCATCGCCGTCTCTCCCTCGCGTGAGCCAGTACGAACACCACCACGAATGCCAGGAACGCGATCACAAAAGGCGTGTGCAGGTTGTACAGCTCCTTCATTTCCTGGCCTCGAACGACAGCTTCAGCACCTCCGCGATCGCGATCTCCGCGCGGTCCGGCAGCGGTTCCTCGACGTTTCGCTTCAGCCGTTTCCCGTTCACCCACGTTCCGTTGCGGCTCTGGTCCGTCACCGTGAACGCGCCTGTGGCGGCATCCCGGCGCAGCCGCAGGTGCTCGCGCGAGACTTCGTCGCTGGAATAGAGCGGCAGATCCACCCACAGATCCTCCCCGCCGCGCCCGACGCTGATTTCGTTCTGGGTCACGAAGTAAGTCTGCGGGCCGGAATCGTCCTGGTAGCGGATCTCGGCGAAGACGCGGTCGGGCTGCCGCCGCGTGCTCTCGCGGTCGCGCGCCACGCGCGCCGCGGTTACCGAAGGCTCCCGGTCGATGAGCGTAGTCTTGGCGCCGCGGTAGCCCGGTTGCGCCACGTCGTTCAGCTCGGAGTGTATCTCCACATCTCCGGGCGGGACGGCGTTCTCGGTGTCGCAGAACAGCTCGATCCACCAGTCGTTCTGTGCAATTCGATACTGTTTGCGGGAAGCGCCGCGCCGGAACGGAGAGGCTTTCTTATTCCACTCCGCCATGCGCGCGCTCAGAGCGCGGCGCGCATCTTCCTTGATGAGGTCCTGCACTCCCGCCAGCCGGTGGTAGTCGTCGGGGTGCAGGTAGACGCTGAAGAGGCAGGGCAGCAGAATGCTGTACGCCATCTCCAGCCGGCCCAATTCCATGTTGCGGATCAGCTCGTCGATGATGGTCTGCCCGCTGATCCGGCCTTGAACCTGCCTGGTTCCGCTCTGCGCCATATATAGACACCAACATCCGCGGCGAGGAAATGTCGCGGACGGCCACCCTTTCGTCCTCGCCGGGACCGTTCGCGGGAACGCGGAACACAACTTCAGACGAACGGCGGGCTGGTGGGTTTCGCACCCATGATTAAGATTTCGAAATGCGTCGCGAAGCTGTGGGGCAGGCAATCCTGCCTGCGGCCGGCTATCAGCCGGAGGGACCCGCTTGCAGATGCGTCCTTTCTTACGCCGCGGCGGCACTCGCTAAGGCTGCCTGCATGGGGGCTTCGATCTCGATTGTGCTTTCATGCGAACGTGTTTTCGGCTTTTCACTCATTGGCGTCACTCCAGGTTGGCGGACCGCGAGTCTTCGGGTTGTGAGTCCGCGGGTGGCTTGGGATAGGCGCCAATCCAAAAACGGAACGCGCGCCCGGAATCGTCGTGATACTTGGTTACCAGTCTCGCCACGGTTTCCGCCAGTTCCTCGGCAAAGGCGTTGCGGGTTTCGGCATTGGCGAACTTCACCTCCGCTTCAAGAGTGAGAGTGGCGATCCTCTTTCCCGCCGCGTCGGCTCGTGCCCGTACCTGCGCCAGGTCACTGATGGCGCGGGCGGCTGTGCTTGCCAGGTAGGCCGCCGAGAACCGGTCCTGGACTTCGTTACGGAACGAACCCAATCTGCCCAACGCCTCCGGGCTGATCAGGTATTGGCGAGCCGTGGCGCGAACCAACCGTTCCACGCAGTTCCCTTTACGGCGTTCCTCGACAAACTCCACCAGGCCATCTTTCTCCAATTGCCGTAGGTGGTAGTTCACCTTTTGCCGCATAATTCCCGTTTCACGTGAAACGCCGGCGGCCGATTTTGGTTTATCGAGCTGCGCCAGAATAGCCAGGCGCTTCGGTTCCAGGGCGTTAGCGGCGGCCGAGGCATCCCGGATCACTTGCAGC
>Ga0335081_10010494_pt1 | contig 14976 bp, 13 predicted proteins | sample Lox_Sample_35_FD_206713 | JGI IMG/M metagenome (GOLD analysis project Ga0335081, IMG submission 206713) | Soil microbial communities from Loxahatchee National Wildlife Refuge, Florida, United States - Lox_Sample_3.5 | ecosystem: Environmental > Terrestrial > Soil > Wetlands | place: USA...
TGCCGAGGAGGCTCGAACGGCTTTAGCGCTGAATGAGGCGATCCATGAGGCGTTTGCGCGCCGCTATTTGCAGCCCGAATCCGCTCGCCGGCGTCTTCGGGATTCCAGGTTATTTTGGGCGAGGCGAGCCTTTGCACAGGCGCGGCGCAATCCATATCTGGATCACCGTTGCCGCAGCCTTATGCTGGTGAATACGGCGAAGCTTCTGGCGCAAGCCTGCGTACCGATGGCTGGCTAATGGGAGTGCGGCTCCGGCTGGCGCCACGAGGCCGGTTTGGCAAGGTGGAGATGAAAAAAAGGGTTCTGATCAGCAGCATCTTGTACATGCCCTTTGGCGGGGTGGAGACCCACCTCTGGCATCTCTCGAAACTGCTGGTCGAGCATGGCGCTGAGGTTACCGTAGCAACCCGCTTCGGACATCCCGAGATTCCGTTGTTGCGGGATGGCTACCAGTTGCCGGTGCGCTTGATTTCCACGCCATTCCTGCAGGTTCGCCAGCCACCCTGGAGCCGCTTTTCCACGGGCTGGGCAAGGTTGGTCTGGCCGTTGCAATTGCGCGAAGCGTTCGACGTTCTGTTTACGATCGACGTCACCTGGTTCGCGGATTTCCTGGCGCGATTCGTGAAGCCCGGCGGGCACATCCTCGCCAATCGAGCCGCCATGCCGATCGGTCCGGATCACATTCATCCGCTTGCAAAACGCCGCCTGCACGGTTTCATCGCGGAGTCGGCTTATCAGGCGGAGAAATTTCGCGAGGTCTTCAACCTTACTGTTCCCATAGCCGCCATTCCCTACCTGACGAACACTCAGCAGGAAGCGCCACGCAGGCGGCCGCGCTCGGTCGGCCAACTCCACGTGGCCTACCTGGGCCGGATCGACGTCCGCAAGGGCACCTATCGCCTGCTGGAGATTTGGCCGCGGTTGAATATTCAACCGGCGCGTCTGGACATCTATGGCGGCGGCGACTGCGATCACCTGAACCGCGTCGTGCGCGAGCTTGGACTTACGGGCCAGGTTGGAGTGCACGGCGCATTCACCGGCTCTCAGCTCCCGGAAATTCTGGAGGCTGCGGACTTGGTTGTGCTGCCCTCCGAGGGCGAGGGCCTGCCCCTCGTCCTGATGGAGTCAATGGCCTATGGCGTTCCCTTTGTCGCTACTGACGTAGGGGCGATTCACACGCTGGCGCAGGATAATCCCGACGTGCTGGTGGTGCCGCGTGAGGACGATGCGCTGATCCGGGGAATTGAAGACATGGCGCGGGCAATCCGCGCCGGCAGGATCAATGGCCAGCGCCTGCAGTCCTATCATCGGCAACGGTACAGCTACGATTCCGTAGCGCGACGATGGATGGAAGCGCTTCTGGAGCCGGAAATTTTCTGGAGATCATACTCTGAGTCCGTTGCCGTTCATGCCTGACATGCTGGCCAAACCGGGTTCGCGAGCACACCTGCGTCCCGGGAGAGTAAACGTCAAAGCGCGTGGCGGCTTGCGCGTGCTGTTCGTCGCTTTTGCGGACAGTATCCACACGGCTCGATGGACCGCGCAACTGGCTGGCCTGGGGTGGGACCTGCATGTGTTCGCGGTAACCCACAAGGCTCCTTGTCCCGAGTTGCAGGGAGTTACCGTGCATCGTCTGGTGGAGAGTCCCGGCTCGCGATCGGCTGCGCCGCAGCAGGCTATTTATTGGCCACTTCGCCGCGGTGAAACGCGGGTCGTGGATTGGCTCGAGCGCGCGCAGTACTACTCGCCTGCGGCACGGCTGGTTCGAGCGATCGAATCACTCCAGCCCGACGTCGTCCATTCTCTGGAGATGCAGAATGGCGCCTACCTGACGTTAGAGGCGCGTCGCCGCATGGGCGCGGCTTTCCCAGTGTGGATTTATTCCTCCTGGGGCAGCGACCTGTATCACTTCGGGCAGCGACCGGAGCACACCCCCAGAATTCGCGAAGTGCTGGGCCATTGCGATTACATGTTTGCCGACTGCCAGCGTGATGTTCGCCTGGCGCGCCAGTACGGCTTTGCCGGCGAGTTGCTCGGGGTCTATCCGGTTGGTGGCGGTTTTGACTTGCCCAGATTGCGGGAAATGCGCCAGCCGGGGAGCGTGAGTTCGCGGCGCGTCATCGCGGTCAAAGGCTATCAGGGCGGGCCCTTCGAGGCGCGAGGCGTGAGCGCAATCGAAGCCTTGCGGAAATGCGCATCGCAGCTTGCGGACTACGAAATTGTGGCCTATTCAGCCGCCCCGGAGGTGCGCACAGCGCTTACGAAGCTGGCGCGGGACTTCGGCGTTCGCACTTCCGTTTTGCCGGCTTCTCATCACCAAGAAGTTTTGCGGCTGATGGGCCGGGCGCGGGTTTCGCTGGGGCTGGGGCTGAGCGATGGAACTCCGAACACGATGCTGGAATCGATGATTATGGGCGCTTTCCCCATCCAGTCGGATACGCTTTCGACGCGGGAGTGGATCACGAACGGGGTTAACGGTCAGATGGTTCCGCCGGACAGTCCTGAAGAGATAGCCGGAGCGCTGGCGCGCGCGCTGGCCGACGACGCACTGGTCGAGCAGGCGGCGCAGGACAATGCGCGGTTGGCAGATGAGCGGCTTGGCCGCGAGCGAATTCGCGGCGAAGTCGTATCATTGTATGAACGCGCCGCAAAAAGCCGAGCGCTCCCTTAGCGCTGCATCACAAAAGAATTATGCTGCCATCCGAAGCGGAACAGTTCGGTCGCCTTGATGTCCGAATGCCGCTGGAGCCATTCGCGAAAAGCGCGCTGCTCGCCGCGGTCGGGGTTGCCGCGGAAGCAGAACCAGTCGTCGAAGATGATCACCGTGCCTTCGCGAACATAGTCGGTGATGAATTCAAGGATCGGCACGGTGGATTCGTAGAGATCGCAATCGATGAATACCACGGCTGCTTCGCTGATCTTCAGCAACTCCTTCGTCCGATCATTCAACACCTGATCGAACCACCCGGGCGTGATCGTCAATCTGGCCGGGTCAACTCCCTTGGAAGCGACATTCTGCCGGAACTTCTCGGCGTCGCTGCGGAATTCACCTTCGCGAAAATGGCGGAAGCCGCCGGCGTCGACCCCCGCGATTTCCGGCAGCCCGTCGAACGAGTCGAAGGCATGGAAACGCATCTCATTCAGACTGAGACTCTTCGCCAGGTGATATGCCGCCACAAAGTTGTCGCCTTCGAAAACGCCGAATTCAAGATAATCTCCGGGGACGCGGTTCATCGCTACAAATTGCATGGCGTTAAACAGCAGCAACTCCCGAGCGGTGTAGCCGAACAGGCGCTGCATGGCAAAAAAGTGATTCGAATATCGAACCGTGGGGCGATGAAACACTTCCACCACCGGGTCGGGGACGAGCCGGCCGATCGTTTTCAGCAGTGACATGATTGGGAATCGTAGCAGACTTTTTTCTGGATCAAGAACGGCAGCGGCGTGTGTACACGCAACGTTACTGTGGAAAAACCTGGGATGCCGGCGTGGGTGACGGGAATCCAAAGCGCATTCTGATCAATGCCCAGCTCTATGGGGCCGGCGGTGTTGAAACCCATCTGCTCAACCTCTCCCGGCTGCTGGTGGAGCGCGGCGCGGAGGTTACCGTTGCCGCCCGCATTGCCAATCCGGAGACCCCGTTAATTCGCGAGCGCCGCGAGATTCCTGTCCGTTTGCTGACGACCCCCTTCGCGCGCCACGCGCGCCGCTTTCGCCTCTCCACGGCGTGGTCGGCGGGGGTGTGGCCGCTCCGCCTGAAGCAGGGATATTTCGATCTGCTCTATACCATTGAGTTGAGCCGCTTCCCGCGCTTTCTGCGCCGGTTCGTGAGGCGACACGGCTACATGATTGGCAACCGTATTGGAGAGCCTCTGGGCGATTCGCACCAGCTCGACCCAAACTGCCGGCCGCTCCTTGACGGTTTCATTGTTGAATCTGAACTGCAAGCCAGGCCGGTGCGGCGGTCCAGTAACGGGTTCCCGGTTGCCGTCATCCCTCTCATAGCCTCCGTTCGGACAGTTCCGCCGCGCCAGCCGCGTACGCTCGACGTTTTCCGGGTGGCTTTTCTCGGGCGCTACTCTCGTCTCAAAGGTGTTTACCGATTGCTGGAAATCTGGCCAGGATTTTCCGGTCAGCGCATTCGTCTGGACTTCTACGGACACGGAGAGGAGCGCGACAGCTTGGAGCGTGAGATTCGCTGCCGTGCCTTGGACGCCAGCGTGCGGGTGCATGACGGTTGGTCGTCGAGTGAGGAGCTGGCTGCAATCATGGCCGCGACCGATCTCGTCGTCTTGCCCTCCGAGATGGAGGGCCTTTCGCTTGTCCTGCTGGAGGCGATGGCTTTCGGCGTGCCCTTCGTGGCCAGCGACGTCGGCGCCATCGCTACGCTCGCGGAGAACAATCCCGACGTGCGTGTGGTTCCGCTCGACAATGCGGCCATTGCTCAGGCAATCAGAGACATGGAAAGTGAGATCCGGGCGGGAAAAGTTATTGGCCGGCGCTTGCAGGAATATCACCAAGCCCGTTACGGATACGAGCGCCTGGCCAGTCTATGGGCGCAGGCGCTGCTCGAACCCGAGCAATTCTGGGGTGCGCGATCCTGAGGCGGGCGGGAGCCTCGCCGGTCTACTTCGCCGCAGCCGCCGGGGTCCCCGCGCGAGGCCTGTATCGGTGGTAAATAGCCTGCGCTCTCCGGGTTGCTTTCCACCCAAAAAAACGGCTGAAGAGCTCTCCTCTCCATGTGCCGTAGGGCGGGATGTAGTCAGTGCCGCCCAGTTCGCGAGCTCTCGCCAGCGCGCGGATGCTGATCTCCGGGAAGTACGGATATGCCTCGACGGCACTCTGTACGAACCGGTTCGCCAGAGCACGCCTTGCGCGAGGATCGTCGGTGCACGCGAGCAGATGTTGCGCTTTGCGTTCCAAAGAGTACAGAGCGCCGGCTTTCAGGGTGGCATTTCTGGTGGAACTCCAGCTTCCGCCAGAGGGACGCTTGCGGTAATAAAAACGCCCGGCTGCAGCGCGGCGGATGCCGGCACTGGCCAGTACTACGCGCGCAAAATATTCACCATCATCGTCGGGCGAAGGCGTTTCGTCCCAGCATCCGGCGTCATCGGCAACAGCGCGGGGAGTCAGCCAGGCTCCGTGCGGCACCATGCCAAACGGTCCCTTCGGGCCCAGCAGTTCGGTGAGCCATTCGACGGGATCATCGCTATCGACGGCCGGCCATCCGTCCTCGGCCAGGCCGCGACTGGGCTCCGTGCCATCCTGGAAATACGTCCAGGGACAGATGCCCAGCAAACGCGGCGGGCCCTGGGCGAGAACCTTCACCTGTTCCGCAATCTTTTCCGAGCTCAGCAAGTCGTCGGCGTCGATGAATTGGATGTAATCGCCCTGCGAAACCCGGTAGGCGTGGTTGCGCGCCGCTGCTGGTCCGCAGTTCTGCTGCTGGATGACCTTAACGCCGGACGACTCGAACCGGCGCGCGACCGCCACCGTCGCGTCGTTGGAGCCGTCGTCCACGACAATGATTTCCCGGGTCGTCCAGGTCTGCTTCACTGCCGACTGCAGCGTTTCCGCAATCCAGCTTTCGGCGTTATAAGCGGGAATAAGAATGGAAACCAGCGGCGGCATCGGGATCGAGTTGTCTCTCCGGGGGCGGCTTTTATGTGAAGCTACTTCGGTCTGGCGGCTGAATGGTAAGAAATAATCCAGCGCAGTACCAGACGTGCTAACCCATCCAATGGCAGGTGGAATGCCTGGCATCCGGTAAACTTGAGTGCAACTGCTTCCCTAGCGCGCTCATCTTAATGAGTAGTGGTCTCCAGGTGAGGAGGTTGAAAACGTGAACGCTTTCAGCGGTAGTGTTGGTATCTGGAGGCCCCGATCAGCGCGACAGATTGTGGTATTCGTGTTGTCGTTTGCCCTGTTGTTTGCAGCCTTGCCCGTGAACCTGTCAGCGCAAGACCAGCAGTACCCGCCGGATTCCCAAGACCAGCAGTATCCACCAGATTCTCAAGCGCCAGCGCCGGGCGCGCCTCAGCAGCAGCCCTACACCCAGCAGACACCGGAGCAATTACAACGCCTTGTGGCTCCGATCGCTCTCTATCCGGATTCGCTGGTAGCGCAGATCCTGGCGGCTTCCACCTTTCCCGAGCAGGTCGTTGAAGCGGACAGATGGGTGCAGGCAAATCCCGGCCTGAAAGGTGATGCTCTGGGGCAAGCGGTAGACCAGCAGCCCTGGGATCCCAGCGTCAAAGCGCTGGCGGCATTTCCCTCCGTCCTGGGAAACATGGACAAGAACATTTCCTGGACGTCCGCTCTGGGCGATGCCTATTACAACCAGCAGCAGGACGTAATGGACGCCGTCCAGTTTATGCGCCGGCAGGCGGAAAAGACCGGCAATCTCAAGACAACCGAGCAGCAAACCGTCAGCACTGACGGGCCCAACGTCGTCATCCAGCCGGCCACTCCGGATGTAGTGTATGTTCCCGCGTATGATCCGTGGTTAGTTTACGGCTACCCCATCGTGGCTTGGCCGGGATGGTATCCGTATCCCGGAATCTGGTTTGGTGGTCCCTATCTCTCATTCGGTGTTGGCTTCGGAATCGGCTGGTTTGGTGGATTTGGCTGGGGCTGGTCGCATTGGGGATTCGACTGGCGCAACCATTGGGTGGTTTACAACCACAACCAGTACTTCTCGCGCAGCCGCACGTTTTATAACCGCAACGCCTTCTACCGCGGTGGAGTCGCGCGTGGCGGGGCGTACGCCGGTCGCGGCGCGGCCAATCCTCGCGGCGCTATAACCAATCGTGAACCGTATAGCGGACGCGGCGAAGTCTACAACCGTCCCGGCGCCGTCAGCCGGCCGTTCGAGGGGAATACGCGCGCGGCTCGCGGATACGCTGCACCCCGCGGCGAGAGTGGTGTTCGCTCAGGCGCATTCAGCGGCTACGACCACGGCGGGGAGACCAGGAGTTATAGCTCGCGCGGAGCCTCCAGCTTCGGCGGTGGCGGATTTCGCGGCGGAGGTGGATTCCATGGTGGCGGCGGGCGCCGCTAATGCCTTCAACGTTCCTCTTAAGGGTTTGAAGCGTTAGACGTGGAGAGAACTCATATGCCGCAAGCCAATCCGACCAGAACTCATTGGGCCGATCTTCCTCAATCAGCAATGGTAGCCATACTGCTGGCGGCGTGCTTTGCCATCGGCGCCAGGGCGCAGCAGCGCGGCCAGAAGACGTTTTCTTCCGCCGAAGAGGCCAGCAAGGCCCTGGTCACGGCGGCGGAGAATAACGACGAAAAAGCCATGCTGGAGATCCTCGGGCCTGACGGGAAAGATATCGTCTCCTCGGGAGATACGGTGGAGGATGCTGAGGATCGCGCCAACTTCGCGCGGAGGTATGAGCAGATGCACCGGCTGGTGAAAGAGCCGGACGGGACGACCACCTTGTATATTGGCGCGGAGAATTGGCCGACGCCCATCCCTCTGGTGAGCAAGGGCAACGCCTGGTATTTCGACACCGATGCCGGCAAGAAAGAAATCTTGTATCGACGCGTCGGCCGCAATGAAATGTCGGCCATTCGCGTCTGCGAGGAGCTGGTGGCGGCGCAAAAGGAATACTACGCGCAGCAGAATCAGTACGCCCAAAAAATCTACAGCGATAATGGCCAGCGCAATGGCCTTTACTGGAAGGCTGCGGCCGGCGAACCCGAGAGCCCGATCGGGCCGCTCGTGGCGGCGGCCGTGGCTGAGGGCTATGCCGGAGCCCGAGAGACCGCTCCCATCCCTTACCGCGGCTACCACTACCACATCCTGACGCGTCAGGGGAAAAATGCCCCCGGCGGCGCCAAGAACTACATCGTAAACGGAAAGATGGTGGAGGGTTTTGCCTTCGTGGCCTATCCGGCGCAATACCGCTCCTCCGGCGTGATGACGTTCGTCGTGGATCAGGATGGCGTGGTCCATGAGAAGGACCTGGGTAAGAAAACCGAGGTTCTCGCCAAGGCCATGAAGGAATTCAACCCCGATTCCACCTGGCAAAAGGTCGAGAAGCCGGCGGAGACGGCTGACCAGCAGATGGCGAAGTAAAGGCCCCCCCGCGCACATTACCTGCTCCGGCCATGCCCCACCGGTATCTTGAGCAACACTTCGCCTGCCTTCACCATATTTGCTCAGCCTGCGCATGCCCCAAAATCCAGCCAGACCGTTGAGCGGCGAGCATTTCGATGCGGTAATCATCGGCGGCGGCATCAACGGCGTCGCCATCGCGCGCGAGTGTGCTCGCGGCGGCAAACGTGTGCTCATCCTCGAGCAGAACGATTTCTGCTCTGGAGTCACCAGCCGCTCGACGCGCATCATCCACGGCGGGCTGCGGTACCTCGAATATGGCGAAATTGGACTGGTGCGGGAGTCGCTGCGCGAGCGTGAGCGCCTGCGCGCCGAGAGTCCGCACCTGGTGCGCCCTCTGCAATTTTTGCTGGCTCTGGGAACCGGGGCAAACCACAGCGCGCTCGCGATACGCGCGGGATTGTGGCTCTACTCGCTCCTCGGCGCCGGGCGCCCGGCATCCGTTGACGGTGACATGGATTGCCTCGAGCGCCTGCTCGATTCCGGCCAGCTCTGGTCGGTCTTCCATTATGACGACGCCCAGTGTGAGTTCCCCGAGCGCCTGGTGGCCGAATGGCTGCGGGAAGCCATCGAGCACGGAACGGAGGCGCGAAATCACACCCGCGTGCTGGAGGTAGTCACCGCAAGTGGCCGTGCCACAGGGGTGCGCGCGCACAGCGTGCTCGAGGGCAGCGAGGTTGAAATCACCGCTGAGTGGATCATCAATGCCAGCGGTCCCTGGGCGGACCTGGTGTGCGCGGCGTCGCGCGTCCGCACCGATTCGCCGCTCCTCGGAGGAGTGCGCGGATCGCATCTGGTCGTGCGGCGATTTTCCGGCGCTCCCGAGACGGCGGTTTACACCGAAGCTGTGGATGGGCGACCTATCTTCGTTGTTCCATGGAATGGGCAACTGCTTATCGGTTCTACCGAAGTGCGCGATGACGAGGATCCCTCCGAGACCGAGCCTTCGGAAGACGAAATCGCGTACCTGTTCGCCTCGCTCAACCGTCTTTTTCCCACGGCGCAGCTTTCGTGGAGTGACGTGCATGCCAGCTTCGCCGGGGTCCGTCCGCTGCCTTACTCGCCGGGCGACAAGCCATCGGCGGTAACCCGGCGGCACTACCTTTACGATCACACACAGGATGGCGCTCGCGGCCTGATCTCTGTCATCGGAGGCAAGCTGACCACTGCCGCCGCGCTGGCGCGGGAGTGCGCGCGCAAGATCGGGATCAAGGCGCCAGTGCCCGTGCTGGCCGCGGCTCCTTCCGGCGCGGAGATCGAAGCGGCGCTGGCCGGGTGGTCACGCTCGGTGGCACAGCGCGCTCAGATTGCGGAAGCCTCGGCGCGGGCTCTGGCGGAGTGGCACGGCGCGGGCGCGGCTGAGATCGCGCACGCTGCTGCTATCGATGAGCGCCTGCGCCAGCCCCTCTGTGAACACTCCCCGCACATTGTCGCGGAGGCGGTTGCCGCGGTGCGACGCGAATGCGCCGTGACTCTCGCTGACATTCTGCTGCGGCGCGTGCCCCTAGCCTTGGGCGCGTGCTGGAGCGAAGAGTGCAGTCGCCTCGCCGCTCGCCGTATCGGCTACGCTTTGGGATGGAGCCTTTCACGGATTACGCGTGAGCGCGAAGCCTTCGAAGAAGAACGCGCCATGTTCCTGCGGCGCGTGGAAGCGGTCGCGAGGTAGCTGGCTTTTGGCTCTTAGCTCTTGGCTTTTAGCCTTTGGCTCTTAGCTCTTGGCTTTTAGCCTTTGGCTCTTAGCTCTTGGCTCTTAGTCTGACCCCCAACGTCTCGATCCAAAGCCAAAAGCCAAGAGCTAAAAGCTAAAAGCCAAGAGCTAAGAGCTAGGAGCTAAGAGCGTCCTCGCCAGCAGCACCGTGTCATCCGAGATGATCCCCTCCACGCCCCACTCCGCCAGGCGACGCATCTGGAGCTCGTCATTCACCGTCCACACCAGCACCTTGCGTCCGCCGGCGTGAATGTCTTCGACCAGCGCTTGATCCGCCAGCTTGTGGTGTGGGATCACATATTCGCCTGGAAGCTCGGTCCAGTGCGCCAGCGCGCGCTGCGTGTCACAGAGGAAACCGGTCACGAGACCACGCGCCGCCACGGCTTTTACTATGTCGGGAAAGAACGACGATACCACGTAGCCGCGCCCCGCGGGGTTGCCCTGCAAGCCGGTGAAGACCGCGTCCTCCAGGCCGGCGACCTTCAGCTCGATATCGAGAAACGCTCGCGAGGCAAACCTCGCCAGCACGTGCTCCAGGCAGGGCGGCTGGCCGGCTTTGAGACGAATCTCGCTGTAGTTATTGCGCGCAAGTTCCATTCCCGCCAGCTTGGGGTCGTGGCAGATCATGGCCCGCCGGTCGGCGGTGAGGCGCACGTCGAACTCGAAGCCGTCGCAACCGTGTTCTAAGGTGAGATCAAAAGCGGGGAGTGTGTTTTCGGGGGCGTAGCGGCGGGCGCCGCGATGGCCCAGCAGCAGCGGGCGACTAGTCGAGATCGATGTCACGCACGCGCGAGATGTCGGGCGCTTCCTTGGCCCGCTTGAGGGCTTCCTGGAATTTCTTGTCCAGAAGGTCGGCCTTGTGCTTTTCGGCCTCAACCGATTGCCGGAAGATGGACTCCTTCCGCGCGTCCTGCTCTTTCATGGCGCGCGCGGCCTCATCCATGTCGGCGAACATCTTGGGACGCACGGCGGCAGTGTGAGCGATGACCGCTCCCGTGGCCGCGTCCACCTTCAGCACCGCGCTGCAGCACGGGCAGGTGACGTCGAATTGTTTGGGCCCTTTAGCCATGCTGAGGGAATGATAGCGCGTTTTGCGGGGCGGCTCTTCGTTTTTAGCTGTTGGCCTGCAATCCCGCCCTTGCGACGATTGTTGGTGAGCTTCATCCAAGGCATCGCTGTCTTCTGGCAGCTAGGGGGCCCAAATCCCTCGTAGCAGGCAACGATCCCGGTCGCTGCGCAAAAGCCTGTTATCAGCAGCTATCCACGCCTGCAGCGGCGCATCACGTGTAAGATCACGTTGAGACTCGATAATGATGGACATACTCGGGAAGGACATACTCGGAAGGGTGCTCCTTCCCGCGCTGGTCATCGTGGGGGCTCTAACCCTTATGCAGTACAGGTTTGACTCCGACGTGTTGGCCTATTTGCTTTTGCCGGGGAACGCTTTATTTTTTATGATATCCGGCGCCGACGGCTTTTTTTGGATGATATTCGATGGCAGGACGGAACTTAAGGTTATGGTCGCCCTTGCTGTCGGGCTACTAATAAACACAATTGTCTATGCTTCCCTCTTTAGAGGAGCTGTCCTGATTCTACGTCGCTCAAAGGCACGCTGAATCTAACTGGAACCGCAACAAGATAGGCCAGTCCGTGCTCCGGCAGGGCCTCGCTTGCAAAATCGCTTTTGCACAAACAACCCAGCTTCTTTCGCTGGCTGCCGTCCGCAAGCGACAGTCGCTCAGGGTTTGTGACCCTGTGGCCCTATTCCTGATTGGGTTGGCTTTTGGCTCGGCGCCGCTCGGCGTCTCGGCGGTTAGAATTGGGTCGTGGAATTTTCCCCTCGCCGCGTGGTCTCTCTGCAGCCGAGCGCGACGGTCACGCTGGCGCACCTCGGCCTGCTCGACCGCATAGTGGCCTGCACGCGCTACTGCAAAGATGTCTGCCCGGAGATCGCCCACCGCGAAATCGCGATCGTCGCCGATTCCTGGACGGCACAGGCGGCCGAGATCACGGCCGCGCGGCCGGATCTCGTCATTGCCTCGGTGCCGTACCAGCTCGAAGCGGTGGCTGAAATTCTCAAGTCGGGCGCGCGCTTTCTTGGCCTGGCGCCGCGCTCGCTGGCCGACATCTATGCGGACATCGCGCTCATCGCCGGCGCCATGGGCGCATCCGCTAGAGGCGAACACATCGTTGAGTCCATGCGGCGCGAGATCGAAGCCGCCCGCCAGCGCCACGCTGCCGGGGCTCATCCGCGCGTTTTCTGCGAGGAGTGGGGCAAGCCGATCATCCACTCGCAACGCTGGGTGGCGGAGCTGGTCGAGGCTGCCGGGGGAAGCTTTCTGGGCGAGCCCGGCGCCAAGACCGACGCTGACTGCGTCCGCCGCGCCGATCCGGAAGTGATGATCATGGCCTGGTGCGGCGCCGGTGACCGTGTGCCGCTCGAGAAGATGGTGAACGAGCGCGGCTGGAGTGAGACCGCGGCCGCACGCTTGCGGCGCGTCTATTGCGTTCGCGACGAGCTGCTGAATACGCCGGCGCCGACCCTCCTCAACGGCCTGCGCGCGCTCCAAGCCGCCATTCACCCTGACCAGTTCCCGCAACCACCCGCTGGGCTGCGCCGCATCACGTCGCGGAAAGCGCTACCTGAGACGTCCCGCTTGTGATCAACCCGTCACCCGATCTCCCGATGACCCGATTCCTTGTGCTACGCTGACATGGCGTGAAGATCCTCACCCGCTACATCCTGCGCGAGGTGCTGTGGTATGCCCTGATTGGAACGGGGCTCTCCACCTTCGTGCTGTTCATGCGGGATGTGGGACACATCCTCGAACTGGTGGTGCGCAACAGCGCGCCTCTGCCCAGCGTGGCCGAGATATTTCTGTTCACCGTGCCGCAGGCGCTCACCTTCACTGTGCCGCTGGGGGTGCTCATCGGCATTCTGATCGGGCTCAGCCGCCTGGCGGCCGACAGCGAAGTTACCGCCATGCGCGCCAGCGGGCTCGGCGTGGGACTGTTTCTGAAGGTGATCTCCTTCTTCGCGATTACGGCATGGCTGCTGGCGGCCGGCAATCAGCTTTATCTGGCGCCCCGCGCCTCCGACTCACTCACCCGATTGCAGGACCGCCTGAAAAGTTCGCAGATCTCCTACGAAGTGCAACCGCGCGTCTTCTACGAACACTTTAAGAACCTTGTGGTCTACGTCCAGGACGTAAGCGCCACCCCGAACGGCGCGCTGTGGAAGGGCATCTTCCTTGCCGACATCAGCACCCCGGGTGCGCCCAAGATCACGCTGGCCCAGCGCGGGCTGGCAGTGAGCCAGTCGCCCACCGAACTTCGCCTGCACCTCATCAATGGCGCCGAGCACGACGTCGACCCCAAGCTGCCGCAGCAGTATCAGATAACCACCTTCGAGGAGACCGACCTCGCCATCCCCATGCCGGAGCCGGAAACTCCACCCAGCAACATGCCCGCCGGCGCGCGGCAATGGCTGCGCGTGCAGGAAATTCCCACCACCGCGCTGTGGCGGCTGGCCCACTCGGATGATCCCATCGCTCCCTGGTTCGATATCGAATTGCACCGTCGCCTGGCCTGGCCCGCCGCCTGCCTGGTGTTGGCGCTGGTGGGCATCCCGCTGGGTCTCTCGGCCAAGAAGAGCGGTAAGTCCACCGGATTCATCCTCACCATTCTGCTGGTGCTGCTCTATTACTTTGCTTCGCTGATAGGAGTGGCCCTGGCGCGGCAGGGCCGGGTCGCGGTGGTGGCAGGAGTCTGGATGGCCAACCTCATCTTCTTTGTCGCCGGGGTCGTGCTGCTGTGGCGCGTGGACCGCATGCCACTGGAAATTGCTGCGCCGCTGCGAGCCTTCTGGCATGCGCTTAAAGGCCACACCTTGCGTGCACATGGCGCATTCCAGCGCGCGGTCTCACGCCGGCGCTTCCGCACTACCCGTTTTCCGCAAATCCTCGACGATTATGTGGTGCAGGAGTTTCTCATCTACCTGGGCCTGGTCATCGCGATCTTTGTCGTGGTCAGCCTCATCTTTAACATTTTCGAGTTATTCGGCGACATCGTGCGCAATCAGGTGCCGACGGTTACGCTGGCTGCCTATCTGGTGAATGCCGTCCCTGGAAACGTGTACCTGCTCATGCCGCTGGCGGTGCTGATCGCGGTGCTGGTAACGTTCGGCCTGATGCAAAAGGCCAACGAAATTACCGCCATGAAGGCCACCGGCATCAGCATCTATCGGGCACTGGTGCCGGTGCTGCTGTTGGCGGCGCTGCTGCCCGTCGGGTTGTTCTTCTTCGACCAATACTGGCTGCCTCAGGCCAACAAGCGTCAGGATCAGCTCTGGAACGCCATCAAGGGCAAGCCGGCGCAAACCTACTTGCGGCCCGACCGCAAGTGGATCTTCGGCCAGCATTCCACCATTTACTACTACGAGTTCTTCGATCCCGACCGCGACCACTTCGCCAGCATCTCGATCTTCGAGTTCGACCCCTCGACCTTTCAGTTCACCCGCCGCGTCTATGCGACGCGGGCGCGCTGGGCCCCCGAACTGCACAAGTGGGTGTTTGAAGGCGGGTGGGAGCGAGGCTTTCAAACGGCTGCTATCCGCCAATACCGTACCTTCGACGTAGCCACATTCGCTGAGCTTGCCGAACCGCCCTCTTACTTCAAGAAGGAAATCAAGCAATCGTCGGAGATGAACTACGACGAGCTCAGCCGCTACATTCGCGACCTGCAGCAGAGCGGCTTCGACGTGGTACGGCTGCGGGTGCAGTTGCAGAAGAAGTTCGCCTATCCGCTGATCACCTTTGTCATGGCGGTTTTGGCGGTTCCGTTCGCACTGGCGACGGGTCGGCGCGGGGCGCTGGCCGGAGTGGCCACGGCGATCGGCATCGCATTGGTCTACTGGGTGACGGCAGGCTTGTTCGAAGCCATGGGCAACGTCAGCCAGTTGCCCGCCGCTCTGGCCGCTTGGGCTCCGGACGTGATCTTCGCCTTCGCGGGCGGGTACATGATTCTGAAGGTGCCAACGTGATCGGTTGATCGGGCACAGTGTACAATCGCGCGCCGGTTGTTGGTCTGTCCAGAAAGACATCCATGATCATCTCAAAAATTGAGAGGCCGCCGAAGTCCATCC
>Ga0335081_10010495_pt1 | contig 14976 bp, 9 predicted proteins | sample Lox_Sample_35_FD_206713 | JGI IMG/M metagenome (GOLD analysis project Ga0335081, IMG submission 206713) | Soil microbial communities from Loxahatchee National Wildlife Refuge, Florida, United States - Lox_Sample_3.5 | ecosystem: Environmental > Terrestrial > Soil > Wetlands | place: USA: Florida...
GGCCAGGCCGCCAGCGTCGCCATCGTGCCGCACACCGCCTGGCAGCCCGCGCCGCGATTCGTGGAAGCCGCGGCCGCTCTCACAATCGCGTACCTGTCAGTCGAGATTCTCCTGCTGCCGAAGGCCGGCGCAAGATGGGCGATCGCCGGCGTACTCGGTGCGTTCCACGGCCTTTATTTCCACCTCTTCGTGCAAACCACCGCTTATTCCGCCGCCCTCGTACTCGCCGGAGCCGCGCTGGCCGAAGCCGGAGCCCTCGTCGTGCTGGCGCTCATCTTCTCCCGCTTGCGCCGCTGGACCAGGCTCTTCGCCGCCGCCCTGCTGCTTTTCGGCCTGGCGTGGTTCGCGCTGCGGCTACACGGCTAGAAGCTACTGAGCATCCGACGGATCCACCGCCTTCTTCGATCCCGTGGCCGCGTACTTGATGTAGGCCAGAATGTCCGCCAACTTCTCGGGAGTGATCTTCGCCGCCGACGGCGGATGCTTCCATGCGTCGTTCCCGGCCGTGGACGTAACGTCGCCGGGAGCAACTACCTTCTTCTCCGGCGGCGTTTTGGACATATCGAAAAGCGTCACGCTGCTCGCGTCCTTGGGACCGGTCATCGCCGGAAACGACTCCCCTGATTTCAGCTTGACCACCTGCACGTACTGCGTCACCGTAGAGCGAACCGCCATCGCGATCGCCGCCGGCGGCAGCTTCCCGATCACCGTCAGATCCGGCCCGACCGCCGTTCCCTTCCCCTTCAGGGCATGACAGCTCGCGCACCCGTTTTGGGCATCGAAGAAAAGCGCTTCGCCTCTCTCGGTCTGCGACGGGGCCGCCGCTTGAGCCAACAATAATGCAATCCAGATCATGATGCGACGCTCCTTGGCGCTGCGCCTTCATTATATCCGGATAACAGGGTCCTGTTGTAATTTTCAGCGATTTTTTCCGTTGTGAATCTTTGCGCAAAGCCTCTTCATCAAATATCTTGGCAATGAGATAAATGGAGAAAGCCGTGAAAAACCTCAGAGTCCTCGTCCTGGTAGGCAGTACCCGCCAGGGCTCCACCAACCGCCTGCAGGCCCGAAATGCCGCCGAATCAATGCGTAACGCCGGCCTGGAAGCCGTCCTCGCCGATCTTCGCGATTACCCCATGCCGCTCTACGATGGCGACCTCGAGGCCGCCAGCGGCCTTCCACCCGCAGCCAAGACCTTGAAAGACCTTGCCCGGGAGTCCGACGCCTTTGCCGTCGCGTCGCCGGAATACAACGGTTCCTACTCCGCGGTCTTGAAAAACGCTATCGATTGGATCTCGCGCCCGGAGCCCGGCGATGGCCCACTGCAGGTCTTCCGCGGCAAGCCCGCTGCGATCCTCAGCGCGTCTCCCGGACCCGGCGGCGGCCGTCGCGTCCTGAAGCACCTCCGTGAGCTGTTGGAAGGGATGCGCATGACCGTTGTCCCCCACCAGGTTTCGATCGGCCATTCCGATGAAGCCTTCGACGCCGCCGGCAGGCTTGTCCGTCCCGCCGACATCGAGAGCCTCCGCGTTCTCACCGCCGACCTGAAACGCGGGGTGGGCTCACAGGGCGAGCTCAAGGGCATTTTGTCGTCCGCCCGAGCCTGACGCGAGCGCGACACTCTCCCCGAGCTGTGGTAGCCCCTGCGTCGGATTGACACAGGCCGCCATTGTCGGTGATTGATATCGCGGGAGATCCGGTGGCATCCGCGATGCTCGTCTCAGTTCATGGCGCCCGGGAACCGGCGGCGGGTCGCGTGATTCGTCATCGCCTCGACGACCGCACGCGCCGCCTCGTTTCCGCTGGGTGTCAATCGAACAATGCTGTAAGCGGCACCACAGTGTCCGGCTTCTGGGTGCGCAGTTCCGTCACCTCGTGCATGCCGTCGGTAGTGCAGCGCCACGCCCGCCGCTTTGCAGCATCCAGAATCCAGACGTACGGCACGCCGAACTTCAGGTAGTCATCGACACGCTCCCGCATCTCGGAAAAGCGGTCGTCCTTGGACATGATCTCGATGCAGATAAGCGGCGGCTTTCTGAAGATCTGGTCGGGCTGACCTTCATCGGTGATGACGCACACGTCCGGCACGCGGAAGCGGGTAGGTGCGACCTGCACGCGCTGTTCGGGAACAACGACAATCCCCCACTGCTTCTGCCGCGCATAGAAGTATCCGCTGACGGCCATTTGAAGCCGTGCGTGATCGAATTCGCCCAAATTCCGCTCCAAAACCACGCCATCGACGTAATCGCAGTCAGGCCGATAGCTGGTGGTCAGGTATTCCTGGATGCTGACGAGGGAACCGGTCGCCATAAAAGCAACGGCATCCGCGGGAGCGCGGATGCCGTCTCCTTACTCAACAGTGTACTTCGTTTACTCCGCCAGCGACTCTTCCCCGGTATCCTCCGACAGCCCGCCCGTGTACTGGATGCGAGCCTCTTCGTCGTAACCCGGAATCGAATCCAGCGGAACTTCCACCGGCGCTTCTTCCACCACGTCCTCGCCCGCGATCTTCACCTGCCGGTAATACTCCATGCCGGTGCCGGCCGGAACCAGCCGGCCCATGATCACGTTCTCCTTCAGCCCGCGGAGGTAGTCCACCTTGCCATTAATCGCGGCTTCGGTGAGCACGCGCGTGGTCTCCTGGAAACTCGCCGCAGAGATAAACGAATCGGTCGAAAGCGAAGCCTTCGTGATACCGAGCAGCATCGCCTTGCCCTGCGCCGGACGCCCGCCTGCTTCCATCACCTTCGCGTTCTCGGAGCGGAACTTGAACTTGTCCACGATCTCCTCGGGCAGGAATTCCGTGTCGCCGATGTCCTCCACCTTCACCCACCGCATCATCTGCCGGGCGATGGTCTCCAGGTGCTTGTCGTTGATGTTGACGCCCTGCAGACGATAAACTTCCTGGATTTCGTTCACCAGGTACTTCTGCAGCTCCTTCTCGCCGAGGACCGCCAGGATGTCGTGCGGATCGCGCGGGCCGTCCATCAGGGGCTCGCCCGCCTTCACCTTCTCGCCTTCCTGGACTTTGATGTGCACGCCGCGGGGCAGCGAATACTCGCGTTTTTCGCCGTCGTCGCCTTCGACGAAAATCTTGCGCTGGCCCTTGGTCACTTCGCCGTACTTCACGGTGCCGTTGATTTCGGCCATGACGGCCGTCTCACGCGGTTTGCGCGCTTCGAACAGTTCCACCACGCGCGGCAGACCGCCCGTGATGTCCTTGGTCTTGGTGGTTTCGCGCGGGATCTTCGCCAGCACGTCGCCGGCGTGCGCTTCCTCGCCATCGCGGACCATCAGGTGAGCGTGCGTCGGCATGAGGTACTTCTTCGCTTCCGACCGCGACCCTTGCGCGCCTTCCGGCCGCACCACGATCTGCGGCTGCCGCTTCTCGTCCGGTGAATCGGTGACCACCAACTGGCTCATACCGGTCACTTCGTCCACCTGCTCCTGCAGGGTCAGCCCGTCGACAAGGTCCTTGAAGTGGACCACGCCGCTGACTTCCGTCAGGATCGAGAACGTGTACGGATCCCATTCCAGCAGGATCTGGTTGCTCTTGATCGATGCGCCGTCTTCCGCCAGCACGCGCGCGCCGTAGTTCACCTGGTAACGCTCGCGCTCGCGGCCCTTCTCGTCGACCACCGCCATGATGCCGTTGCGGTTCATCGCGATCAGGTCGCCGTTGCGGTTGCGCACCGTCTGGATGCCGATGTACCGCGCGAAGCCGTCGTTCTTGGCGTCCTGCGTGGATTGCTCGCTGACGCGCGTCGCCGTTCCGCCGATGTGGAAGGTACGCATCGTCAACTGCGTTCCGGGCTCGCCAATCGACTGCGCCGCGATCACGCCCACTGCTTCGCCGCGCTCCACCATGCGCCCGGTTGCCAGGTTGCGGCCGTAGCACGCCACACAGACGCCGCGCTTGGATTCGCAGGTCAGCACCGAACGGATCTTCACCCGCTCGATACCGGCGGCCTGAATCGCCGCCGCCAGGTCTTCGGTGATCTCCTGGTTGACGCCGACGATTACGTTGCCCTCGTAGTCCTTCTGGTCTTCGAGCGCCACGCGGCCCACGATGCGGTCGCGCAGGTACTCGATGATTTCGCCGGATTCGATGATCGATTCGACGTCGATGCCCTCGGTCGTGCCGCAGTCGTTCTCGGTCACGATCACGTCCTGCGCCACGTCCACCAGGCGGCGCGTCAGGTAGCCGGAGTCCGCTGTCTTGAGAGCGGTATCGGCCAGACCCTTGCGGGCACCGTGCGTGGAGATGAAGTACTGCAGCACGTTGAGACCTTCACGGAAGTTGGCCGTGATGGGCGTCTCGATGATCTCGCCCGAGGGCTTGGCCATCAGTCCGCGCATGCCCGAAAGCTGGCGGATCTGCTGCTTCGAGCCGCGAGCGCCCGAGTCCGCCATGATGTAAATCGGATTCAGGTAGCGGCCCGTCCGGTCGTCTTCTTCCATCGCCTGGAACATCACCGCCGAAACCTCTTCCGTCACCTTGCTCCAGATTTCGATGATCTTGTTGTAGCGTTCGCCGTGGGTGATGGCGCCGTCCTGATACTGGTTCTCGACGTTCACCACTTCTTTCTCGGCCTCGCGCACCAGGCTGGCCTTCTCGCCCGGCACCACCATGTCGTCGATGCCGATCGAAATGCCTGCCCGCGTCGCGTACAGGAACCCGAGCGCTTTGACCTCGTCGAGCATCTGCACCGTGGTCTGCAAGCCGAACTTCAGGTAGCAGTACTGCACGAGCTGTCCGAGGCCCTTCTTCTTAAGCAATCCGTTGATGAACGGCATGTCCCGCGGCAGCGCGTCATTCAGAATGACCCGTCCCACCGTGGTGTCCATGTTCAGCTTGTAGTATTCGCTGGGAATGGTGTGCAGGATGTCCTGGCTGTCGAAGGCGTGCACCAGATCGATCACCTTGCCCGTATAGCGCAGCTTGATAGGCGTGAGTGTTTCCACCTCGCCCATTTCGAGCGCGATCAGCACGTCGTCCACCGAAGCGAAAGTGCGTCCTTCGCCCTTGGCGCCGGGGCGCGCCTTGGTCAGGTAGTAGCAGCCCAGCACCATGTCCTGCGTCGGAATCGCGATCGGCCCGCCGTGCGCCGGCGACAGGATGTTGTTCGAGGACAGCATCAGGGTGGCCGCCTCGATCTGCGCCTCCGGCGACAGCGGAATGTGCACCGCCATCTGGTCGCCGTCGAAGTCGGCGTTGAACGCCGTGCACACCAGCGGGTGAATCTTGATCGCCTTGCCTTCCACCAGCACCGGCTCGAATGCCTGGATGCCCAGGCGGTGCAGCGTGGGAGCGCGGTTGAGCAGGATCGGGTGATCCTTGATCACCTCTTCCAGAATGTCCCAGACCACCGGGTCCTGCTGCTCCACCAGTTCCTTTGCCTGCTTGATGGTGGTACAGTGGCCGCGCTGCTCCAGGCGGTGATAGATGAACGGCTTGAACAGCTCCAGCGCCATTTTTTTCGGAAGTCCGCACTGGTTCAGCCGCAGATCCGGCCCGACCACGATCACCGAGCGGCCGGAGTAGTCCACGCGCTTGCCGAGCAGGTTCTGGCGAAAGCGGCCCTGCTTGCCCTTGAGCGTATCGGAGAGCGATTTCAGCGGGCGGTTGTTCGCCCCGCGCAGCACGCGGCCGCGGCGCCCGTTGTCGAACAGCGCGTCCACCGCTTCCTGCAGCATGCGCTTTTCGTTGCGAACGATCACGTCCGGCGCGTGCAGCTCGATCAGCTTCTTCAACCGGTTGTTGCGGTTGATCACGCGGCGATACAGGTCGTTCAGGTCGCTGGTCGCAAAGCGGCCGCCATCCAGCGGCACCAGCGGGCGCAGTTCCGGCGGAATCACCGGAATCACGTCGAGAATCATCCACTCCGGTTTGTTGCCGCTCTTGCGGAAGCTCTCCACCACGCGCAGCCGCTTGGCGTGCTTCAGCTTCTTCTGCTGCGACTGCTCGGTCCGCATCTTCTCGCGGATCTCTTCGCTGAGCCGCTCGATATCGATCTTCTTGAGGAGTTCCTTGATGCCCTCGGCGCCCATCATGGCGACGAATTTTCCCGGAAATTCCTGGTCAAGCTGCCGCTTGCGCTCGTCGGTGATCACTTCGCCGCGATTCAGGCCGGTGCCGTCGCCGGGTTCCACAATCACGTAGGCTTCGAAATACAGCACGCGCTCCAACTCGCGCAGCGTGATATCCAGCAGGTGACCGATCCGGCTCGGCAGCCCCTTGAAAAACCAGACGTGCGAGCACGGGCTGGCCAGCTCGATATGACCCAGCCGCTCGCGCCGCACGCGCGCCAGCGTGACTTCCACGCCGCACTTGTCGCAGATCACGCCGCGGTGCTTCATGCGCTTGTACTTGCCGCAGAGGCACTCCCAATCCTGCGTGGGACCGAAGATGCGGGCGCAGAATAGCCCATCCCGCTCCGGCTTGAAGGTCCGATAGTTGATGGTCTCCGGCTTGGTGACTTCGCCGTGGCTCCAGCTCCGGATCTTTTCCGGAGAGGCCAGGGAAATGCGGATCGAATCGAAATCCGCGATCAAATTCGCTCGGTCATACGGTGAGGATCTCAAGATAGCCTCCAAAATAGCTCTTAGCTCTCAGCCTTCAGCCATCAGCTTCCAGCGCCGGCTAGTCCGCCGCGAGCGCCATATCCGGCACTTCCTTCGGCTTCTTCATCAATTCCACGTCCAGGCACAGCGACTGCAGCTCGCGAATCAACACGTTGAACGATTCCGGCACGCCGGGCTCGATCGCCGCTTCGCCCTTCACAATCGCCTCGTAGATCTTGGCACGGCCATACACATCGTCCGACTTGGCCGTCAACAGCTCCTGCAGGATGTACGCGGCGCCATAGGCTTCCAGCGCCCAGACTTCCATTTCCCCGAAGCGCTGTCCGCCGAACTGCGCCTTGCCGCCCAACGGCTGCTGCGTGATCAGCGAGTACGGTCCGATCGACCGCGCGTGAATCTTGTCGTCCACCAGGTGCGACAGCTTCAGCATGTAGATGTAGCCCACCGTCACCGGCTGCTCGAACGCCGTCCCGGTCAAACCATCGTGCAGGATGGTCTTTCCGGAGGTCGGCAACTTGGCTTCGGTCAGGTTCTTCTTGATCTCGCGCTCCGTTGCCCCGTCGAATACCGGCGTCGCAAAGTGCACGTTCAGCGCCTTCGCCGCCCAGCCCAGGTGCGTCTCCAGAATCTGGCCGACGTTCATACGGCTGGGAACGCCCAGCGGGTTCAGAACGATCTCCACCGGCGTCCCGTCCGGGAGGTACGGCATGTCCTCTTCCGGCAGGATGCGCGCGATCACACCCTTGTTCCCGTGGCGTCCGGCCATCTTGTCGCCCACGCTCAGCTTGCGCTTCATGGCGATATACACCTTCACGAGCTTGATCACGCCCGGAGGCAGTTCGTCGCCCTTGCGCAGCTTGGCGATCTTTTCGTCGGTGATCTTTTCGAGCACCGCGATCTGCCGCGACGTCATCTCTTCGATCTCGTCGATCTGCTCGTTGAGCCGCGGGTCTTTGTTGGTCAGCCGCATGCGCTTCAGGTCGCGCGACTTCATGCGCTCGATGATCTCGCGCGTCAGGTCGGTGTCCTTGCTCAGCAGCTTCTTGTTGGTCTTCTCGTCGTGCAGGTCGGCCAGCAGCTTCTTGCCTTCCAGCAAACCGCTCAGGCGCTTGGCGCGCTCGTCGTGCAGAATGCGCTTTTCGTCCTCGAGGTTGCGTTGCAGCCGCTGGATCTGCGACTCTTCGATCGCCTTGCTTCGTTCGTCCTTCTCCTGCCCCTTGCGAGAGAAGATCTTGCAATCGACGATCGTGCCCTCGATGCCCGGTGGACAATACAGCGACGCATCCTTCACGTCGCCCGCCTTCTCGCCGAAAATCGCGCGCAGCAGCTTCTCCTCAGGAGTGAGCTGCGTCTCGCCCTTCGGCGTGACCTTGCCCACCAGAATATCGCCCGGCTTCACCGTGGCGCCGATGCGGATCACGCCGCTCTCGTCCAGGTTGCGCAGGAAACTGTCGGCGATATTCGGAATATCGCGCGTGATTTCCTCCGGCCCCAGCTTGGTGTCGCGGGCTTCGATTTCAAATTCCTCGATGTGGATCGAAGTGTAGTAGTCTTCCTTGACCAGCTTCTCGCTGACCAGGATCGCGTCTTCGAAGTTGTACCCGCGCCACGGCATGAACGCTACCAGCACGTTGCGCCCGAGCGCCAGCTCGCCGAAGTCCGTGCACGGACCGTCGGCCAGCACCGCGCCCTTGGCCACCCGCTGCCCGGTGTTCACGATCGGCTTCTGGTTGATGCAGGTGTTCTGGTTGGAGCGCTTGAACTTGGTGAGCTGGTAAATGTCCGCGCCCACCTCGCGCGAAAGCTGCCCTTCGTGGGTGGCGCCTTCCACGCGCACGATGATGCGCTCGCTATCCACCGAGTCCACCACGCCGGCGCGCTTGCACAGCACCACCGCGCCCGAATCGCGCGCGGTCACCCGCTCCATGCCCGTGCCCACGTAGGGAGCATCGGCGCGCAGCAGGGGCACCGCCTGGCGCTGCATGTTCGATCCCATCAGCGCGCGATTGGCGTCGTCGTTCTCGAGGAATGGAATCAGGCTCGCGGCCACCGACACGAGCTGCTTCGGGCTGACGTCGATGTATTCGATCTCTTCCCTCGGCTTGAGCACGAAATTGCCCGCCTGACGCGCGTTGCAGAGGTCGGGAACGATCCGGCCCTTCTCGTCCAGCTCCACGTTGGCCTGCGCGATGATGTACTTGTCTTCCTCCCAGGCCGAGAGGTACTCGCAGTGCGCCTCGTACTCGGCTGTCTGCTTCTTGGCGCCGAGCTTGCGGTTGGCGTCCTCGATATCCTGCCGCCGGACCACGTCGCCCACTTTGTAATCGGTGTCGCCCGGGTTCAGGATCTTGACTTCGTCGATAACCGTGCCCTTCACCACCTTGCGGTAAGGGCTCTCGATGAACCCGTACTCGTTGATGCGCGCAAAGCACGACAGCGACGAAATCAGTCCGATGTTCGGACCTTCCGGCGTCTCGATCGGGCAGATGCGGCCATAGTGCGTCGGATGCACGTCGCGCACTTCGAACCCGGCGCGCTCGCGGCTCAAACCGCCCGGCCCCAGAGCCGACAGGCGCCGCTTGTGGGTGATCTCGCTCAGCGGGTTGGTCTGATCCATGAACTGCGAGAGCTGGCTCGACCCGAAAAACTCGCGGATCGCCGCCATCACCGGCTTGGCGTTCACCAGGTCGTGCGGCATGGCGGTCGACATCTCCTGGTACACGCTCATCTTCTCTTTGATGGCGCGCTCCATGCGCACCAGCCCGATCCGGAACTGGTTCTCGAGCAGTTCGCCCACCGCGCGCACGCGGCGGTTGCCCAGGTGATCGATGTCGTCCACGGCGCCGATGCCCTTGCGCAGCTTCAGCAGGTACCGGATCGTGGCTTTGAAATCCTCGGCGTCCAGCGTGCGCTTGTCCAGCGCCGTGGCGTCCGCGCGATCGTACAGCTTGATGTTGAACTTCATGCGGCCCACGCGCGAAAAATCGTACTTGCGCGGGTCGAAGAACATGCCCTGGAAGAGCTGCGTGGCCGTGTCCAGCGTCGGCGGATCGCCCGGACGCAGCTTGCGGTAGATCTCGATCAGCGCTTCGTTCTGCGTCTTGACCGCGTCCTTCCTGATGGTCGCCGAAACCACCGTGCCCACATCGTCGCGCTCGGCGAAGAAGACGTCGAACTCCTCGATGCCCGCGTCCAGCAGCTTGGTGAGCGCGGCCGCCGTCAGTTCGCTGTTGGCGTCGATCAGCACCTCGCCGGTCGACATGTCCACCACATCGGCGACCACGAACGCACCTTCCAGGTCGTTGCTCGCGACTTCCACCTGCTGGATCTTGTGACGCTGGATTTCCTTGAACAGCGAGCCGGTGATCTTCTTACCCTGCCCCACCACCGTCTCGCCCTTGCTGTTGATGGCATAGGAAAGCTTCAGGCCGATCAGGTTCTCGTCCACGTTCCAGAACAGCTTTTTGTCCTTGACGCTGATCTTGGTGACGCGGTAGAACGCGCGCAGAATCTGATCGTCCGCCTTCAATCCCAGCGCCCGCAGAAACACGCTGCCGTAGAACTTGCGCTTGCGGTCGATGCGCACGTACAGGATGTTCTTGTTGTCGTACTCGAACTCCACCCAGCTTCCGCGGTATGGAATGATCTTGCCCAGGAAATAGCCCTGCGCCGGCACACGCTCGAAGAATACGCCCGGCGAGCGGTGCAACTGGCTCACGATCACGCGCTCGGTACCGTTGATGATGAACGTCCCGTTATCCGTCATCAGCGGAATTTCGCCGAAGAAGACTTCCTGCTCCTTGATGTCGCGGACGCTCTTCTTTCCGGTCTCCGGATCCTTCGAATACACCGTTAACCGGATGGTCACCTTCAGCGGCGCGGCGTACGTCATCCCGCGCTCCTGGCACTCCAGCATGTCGTATTTGAGCTGCAGGCCGACCGGGTCGCCGCACTTGTTGCAGAACGTCACCACGTTCTTGTTGAACGTGCCGCAGTGATGGCACAGGATGTCGCCAGCGTGGAACGGGTCGGTGCGGATCGTCGCGCCGCAGTTGCGGCAGGTCGAGCGCAGATGGTGCAGCCCCTTCAGGTTGCCGCACTTGCACTCCCAGTTTCCGATCGAGTAATCCACAAACTCCAAATCGCTCACACCGCGAAAATCGGAAATCGGGAAGACACTATTAAAAACGGTCTGCAGGCCGATGTCCTCGCGCTCATTCGGCAAGAGGTCCATCTGCAAGAACCGCTCGTATGATTTCTTCTGAACTTCGATCAGATTCGGAATCGGAATCGAAGTCTTGATTTTGGAGAAATCAACTCGCTCGGGAGCAGCGCCGTTATTGTGAAAATCCATTCGTATACTCCTCGCGGCCGGACAGCCAAAGTCAGAGCTCAGCTTCAACTGAGCAACGCTGCGATCAGCAGCACAAAGTCAATGGCGCCCCGGGCGGAAAATCCGCACGAAGCGCCAACACGCGCGGCCCATTCAGCCGCGGTAGTGAGAAGAGGTTCTGAAGAAGAATAGGTGGAGCATCCACGGCCCCGGGGGCCGCTTCTCTGAAGGAACGAGCACACGAACCCTGTATACCCTGCACCGGCGTGCAAACGCGCAGAGATTCCCTCTCTGCAGTCTGGCCCGGACTGCAATTGAAGTTCCAGGATTCGGGAATCACAGTCACCAATTGGGATCGAATCCGCTGAGTCGAAAGCCCAACTACAAATCTTAACAGGACTTAAGCCCTGCCGTCAAACTGCAAAAAGCTCTCAGCTTTCAGCCACCAGCTTTCAGCGCCGACGTGCTCGCTGACGGCTGAGAGCTGACTGCTGACAGCTACTTCACTTCCACCGTGGCGCCAGCGTCCGTGAACTTCTTGGCAATGGCGGCAGCTTCGTCCTTGCTCACGCCTTCCTTGACGGGCTTGGGGGCGCCGTCAACCAAGTCCTTTGCTTCCTTCAAGCCAAGACTGGTAACCTCGCGCACCACTTTAATCACGTTGATCTTGTTGGCGCCCGCAGCCGTCAGGACCACATTGAACTCGGTCTTCTCTTCGGCCGCAGGAGCCGCCGCCGCCGCCGCACCGCCGCCGGCCGCTACCATCACCGGGCCCGCCGCCGCCGCCGACACACCCAACTTCTCCTCGAGCATCTTCACGAGCTGGGAAGCCTCCAGCAGTGTCAAGCCTTGAATCTGTTCCGCAATTGCGTTAATGTCCGCCATGTTCCATTTACTCCTGTAATTTGAAAAATCGTTAGCCTTCAGCTCTCAGCTCTCAGCTTTTCAGCCATCAGCCCTCAGCCGCCACTCACCGCAGGACAAGCTGAAAGCTATTCGCTGAAAGCTGAAAGCTATTTGAACTTGCCTTCCTTCACGCCCTGATCCACCACCACTGCCACGTTCCGCCCGACCGCGTTGATCGCGGTCACCAGCCGTTGTGCCGGCGCGTTGATGAGATACAGAAGCTTGGCCAGAATCTCTTCCTTCGACGGCATCGTCGCCAGGTCGTTGATCGACTTCACGTCGATCACGCGCCCCTCCACAATGCCCGCTTTAAAGGTGAACGCCGGGTTCGCCTTGGCGTACGCCGTCAGCGCCTTGGCCAGCGCCACCGGATCCTGGTCGGTATAGGCCATCGACGTCATGCCCTTCAGGCCCTTCATGACCGGCTCGCTGGCCGTGCCCTCGCTCGCCTTTTCCGCCAGGTTGTTCTTGATCACCCGATATTTGCCGCCCGCGCCGCGAATCGCCTTGCGCAGCTCGAAATCCTGATCCACCCGCAGCTTCTCATAGCCGGTGACAAACAGGTTCCTGGCAGCGCTCAAATCCTGGCGCAGGGACTCAAGGTCTTTCTTTTTGTCTTCCTTCTTTTTCATAGGAGCACCTGTGCCGCTAGACCGCGGCCGCCTTCACGCTGTACGGCGTGGTATCCACGGCCACGCCCGGGCCCATCGTCGAGCACACCGTCGTGCTCTTCACGTACTTGCCCTTGGCCACCGCCGGCTTCGCCTTGATCACCGCGCTGATCAGGCTCGCCGCGTTCTCCACCAGCTTGTCCGCCGAAAAACTCAGCTTGCCCACCGGAGCGTGGATGATGCCGGTCTTGTCGACGCGGAACTCGACTTTACCGGCTTTGATTTCCTTGATCGCCTTGGTCACGTCCACCGTCACCGTGCCGGTCTTCGGATTGGGCATCAGGCCCCGCGGCCCGAGCACTTTTCCGAGCTTACCCACCGAGCGCATCATGTCCGGCGTCGCGATCACCGCGTCGAAGTCCGTCCAGCTCTCGCTCTGGATCTTGTTGACCATGTCCTCGCCGCCGACGAAATCCGCGCCCGCCTCGCTGGCCTCGCGCTGCTTGTCGCCGCTGGCGATGACCAGCACCTTTTTGGATTTGCCCAGCCCGTTGGGCATGACCACCGTGCCGCGCACCATCTGGTCCGCGTGCTTCGGGTCGACACCGAGACGCATGTGGACTTCTACCGTCTCGTCGAATTTGGCGAATTTGATTTTCTTGATGAGCGGAATCGCTTCCTCCAGCATGTACTCCCTGGATTCAACCTGTTTCCGCGCAGCGTCGTAGTGTTTGCCTGGTTTGCGTGCCATTTTGCCTCATTGGTGCAAGCGGTTCGTCCCGAAAAAAGGCAAACGAACCTCCCACTGAGAGAGTTTTCTTGGGTTCAGCACGTAGTGTACCAGATCGTGCAGACTTCTGTCTACTCCGGGTGCGTCGGCGCGAATGACCCTAAACCTCCGCCCCGCACCAGCCGATAAGTGACACAGCGGCCCTGGTGGATGCTCGGAGGGCGCCACCGCTGTCGAACGCCGGGCAGTACTCCCGGACTGCCCGGTCTCCCGACCTTACTGCGTCAGTTTCAAATCCGCGAAGTGCGCAATCGTCCCCGGACCCACCCACAACGCCACGGGACCCTTCACGGGCTTCTGCTTCAAGTCGTTCACCACCAGCACCGGCTCGGTAGCATTATCCACGAACAACCGCCCATTCGCCCCCGACACCTGGATCTTCACCTTGGTCCACTGCCCCGGCACCAGGTCCACATACGACTCGTACTTCCCCGGCGTTTCCGACCGCAGTTTCTGCCACGGAAATCCCGGCACCGAGATGTACTGCGTCGAATGGTTCCGCTGCAGTTGATCCTGTGCCCGCCCGTTCTTGGGCCGCAGGTAGATGCACTCGTACTGGTCGCCCTGCCCAGCCAGGCGGAACGCGATTCCCACGAATCCGCGCAGGCCCACATCCGCGTCCGGTGCCGTGTCCCCGCTCAGCGCGACCTCGATGGTTCCGTCCTGAAACGAAGTTCCGCCGACAATCGCCAGCCGCTTCACCCCGTCAGGAGCCGACATATCGGCGTCCGTCACCCGCACCGCCGCTCGCCCGCGATAGGTCACGGCGTCGATCTTGACCCCATGCACCTCCAGACGGTCCGGCGATAACGCCTGCCCGAATGCCAGCCCGCCCGCAAGGCCAATCAACGTGCACATCAACTTCGGTTTCATGCTCATATTCTGACACTTGCCCTCGCCTTTCGTCGTGCATCCCCACCCCCATGCTATTCTCGTGGATTCCATGTGGGCCCCCGATTCCTGGAAGGATAAGCCTGCCTTCCAACAGCCCGAATACCCCGACCCGGCCGAGCTCGACCGCGTCCTCGCCGAGCTGCGCTGCCTCCCTCCCCTGGTCACCAGTTGGGAGGTGCTCAGGCTTCGCAACCAGCTCGCCGAAGCCTCCGACGGCCGCCAGTTCGTTCTCCAGGGCGGCGATTGCGCCGAGCGATTCATCGATTGCACATCCGCACGTATCACCAACACCCTGAAAGTCCTTCTCCAGATGTCCCTCGTCCTGGTGATCGGCGCGCGCCGCCCCGTAATCCGCATCGGACGCTTCGCCGGCCAATACGCCAAGCCGCGCTCCGCCAGCGAGGAGTCCCGTGATGGCGTGAGCCTCCCCTCCTACCGCGGAGACAACATCAATCGCGCCGAATTCACCCCAAGAGGGCGCTGCGCCGACCCCCAACTCCTCCTGCGCGGCTACGAGCGCGCCGCCCTCACGCTCAATTTCGTCCGCGCCCTGGTGAAAGGCGGGTTCGCCGACCTCCACCACCCCGAATACTTCGATCTCGACTGGGTCCAGCACTCTCCCCATGCCCCCGAATATCACCGCATGGTGCAGACCATCAGGGACTCGCTCCAGTTCGTCGAACACGTCCTCGGGGTGCGTGCCGGCGACACTGACCGCATCGATTTCTTCACCTGTCACGAAGCACTGCACCTGGGCTACGAGTCGGCCCAAACCCGCCGCGTACCGCGCCGCCCCGGCTATTTCAACCTGCTCACCCACTTTCCCTGGGCAGGCCTTCGCACCAACCATCCCTCCG
>Ga0335081_10010496_pt1 | contig 14975 bp, 16 predicted proteins | sample Lox_Sample_35_FD_206713 | JGI IMG/M metagenome (GOLD analysis project Ga0335081, IMG submission 206713) | Soil microbial communities from Loxahatchee National Wildlife Refuge, Florida, United States - Lox_Sample_3.5 | ecosystem: Environmental > Terrestrial > Soil > Wetlands | place: USA...
CGTTGGGCGGAACCGCCGCCCGCTCGAACAAGCCCCACAGAAAGCCGATCGCCAGCGAGCCGGACAGATTGATCAGCAGCGTGCTGACAGGAAACACGCCGTTCGACCAGCGATAGTCGAGACCCGAACAGAAGTAGCGCGCCACCGTGCCAATCGCCCCGCCCAGCGCGATGATCACCCACTTCATGGTTCACGCGCCCGCGGCACTGTCCTCACCCCGGCGGCCAGCGCATCGCGCGCCCGCCCAGCAGGTGCAGGTGCAAATGCGGCACCGTCTGTCCGCCGTCATCCCCGTTGTTGACGACCAGGCGATAGCCGGATTCCGCCACGCCGGCCCGCTCAGCCATCGCACGCGCCGTCAGCGCCAGGTGGCCGAGTAGGGCGCGGTCCGCCTCCGTCAGATCATGCAATCGTTCGACATGCCGTTTGGGGACGATCAGCCAGTGGACGGGCGCCTGCGGGTTGACGTCGCGAAAGGCGATGCACTGATCGTCCTCATGCATCAGTTCGGTCGGCAGCTCCTTGCGCGCGATCCGGCAGAAAATGCAGGACCGGCTCATCGATCCGCTCGCACTGGCGCGCTCGCTCGAGCGGGGGGAGATGCGCCTCTCCTCCGTCGATCATCTGCGGGGGCCCGTGCGGAACCAAGCGATCGTCCTCCGATGCCCCCGCGCCCCAAGCCCCCCGTCGCCGTACGCTTTTCACTCATGCCTTTTCTTCTTTCGTTTTATGGCCGCGCGGGGCGGTTGGCCAAACCGGCGGGCCAGCTCATCGTACACTGCCTGCGGCGCCAGGTCATGATAGCCGAGCACGACCAGCGTGTGAAACCAGAGATCGGCCGTCTCGGCCACGATCTCCTTCGCTCGGCCGTTTTTGGAGGCGATCACCAGTTCGCCGGCTTCCTCGGTGATTTTTTTCAAAATTCGATCCCGCCCGCCGGCGAAAAGCCCGCTGACATAGGAGTGCCGTTTGGGGCGGCGTTTGCGCCCCATGACAACCGCCCACACGCGGTCGAGGAGCGGCCGCCACGGCTCGGCCAGGATGATCGGCGATGCCGCGGACGATGCGCTCCGGTCGGCCGGAGGGGTGATCGGCGTGAAGAAACAGGAATAGCGGCCGGTGTGGCAGGCGCCGTTTTTTTGTTCCACCTGCAGCAGCACCGTATCACGGTCGCAGTCGAGCGCCGCGGCCGTGACGCGCTGCGTGTGGCCCGACTGGGCCCCTTTGCGCCAGAGCGACCGGCGCGACCGGCTCCAAAAGTGGCTCGAGCCGGTGCGCAACGTCCGGTCCAGCGACTCAGGACTCATGTAGGCGAGCATGAGCACGGCGCCTGTCTTGGCATCCTGCACGATCGCCGGCAGCAAGCCCTGCGCATCGAGTTTCAACTTCGGCCGTCTGGTCATGCGTCCGGACCCCGCACGGCCACGCCCCGCTCCCCGAGGTAGCGCTTGGCCTGGCCGATGGTGAACGTTCGATAATGAAAGATGGAGGCGGCGAGCACCGCGTCCGCCTCCCCACGCGTGAAGGCGTCATAGAGATGCTCCAGCCGACCGGCCCCGCCCGAGGCGATGACGGGCACGGACACCGCACGCGCCACGGCCCGCGTCAACTCTAAATCATATCCGTTCTGCGTCCCATCGCAATCGATGCTGGTCAGCAGCACTTCGCCGGCGCCAGCCTCCACGACCCGCCTGGCCCAGTCGACCGCGTCCAATCCCGTCGCCGTCCGCCCCCCGTGTGTGTAGACCTCCCAGCGGGGTGTGTTTTCTTCGGACCCGGTCCTTCGACTCGCCCCACGGCCTCCGGCCGCGGGCTCCCTCAGGATTCCGCCCACGGGCCGTTTGGCGTCGATGGCAATGACGATGCATTGACTGCCGAAGACACGGGCCGCCTCCTCGACAAGCGCAGGCCGCTCCACCGCAGCGGTGTTGATTGACACCTTGTCCGCGCCGGCCAGGAGCAGCTGGCGGACATCCTCCACGGCCCGCACGCCGCCGCCGACGGTCAGCGGCATGAAGACCTGCTCCGCGGTGCGCCGGACCACGTCGAGCAAAATGGGCCGCTTTTCCACCGAGGCCGTGATGTCAAGAAAACAGAGTTCATCGGCGCCCTCGGCATCGTAGACCCGGGCCACCTCGACCGGATCGCCCGCATCGCGCAAGTCGACAAAGCTCACCCCTTTGACGACCCTGCCCTCCTTCACATCCAGACAGGGAATAATCCGCTTGGCCAGTTGAGTCACGGGCATGATTCAGCTCCCCCGGTCATCATCAGCGGGGGCCCGTTCACGGTGAACCTGTTCAGGGTGAACCCGTGCGGGGATGACATTCCCGAAACGCTCTGCATTTCGGTTGGCGATGCCCCCGCGCCCGAACCCTCGCCGGACGCGTTCAACATCACTGAGTGACACTCCCTTTTACGCAATCAAGCGCGGCCTTCAACGCTATGGCGCCGGTATAGAGCGCCTTGCCGATGATCGCGCCGTTTACGCCGGCCACCTGCTGGAGCGCGGCGAGGTCGTCCAGCGAGCTGACGCCTCCGGCGATGATGACCGGCAGCGGCAAGGCCGCCACGCGTTCCCTGAGCGCGCTCACATCCACGCCCTTCAGCATCCCGTCCCGCCGGATATCCGTCAAAATGAGCTGGGTCACGCCGGCCATCTTCAGCTCCCGAGCCACCTCCGCCATGCGCCGGCCGCTCGACCGCGTCCAGCCGTCGACATAGAGCTCGTCGCCCTTGGCGTCGAGGCTCACGACAATCCGGCCGGGAAAGCGCTCGACCGCCTGCCGGACGAGGCCGGGCTGCTCGATGACTGAGGTGCCCAAGACCACCCTCGCCGCGCCTCGATCGAGATAGGCGGCCATCTGCTCGAGCGTCCGCATGCCGCCGCCCACCTGGATCTTGACCGGCACGCGGGCCAATATCCGGTTGATCACCTCCCGGTTGACCGGCCGTCCGCCAACGGCGCCGTCCAGATCGACCAGATGAAGCCACGCGGCGCCATCGGCCGCCCAGCGGCCGGCGATGGCGACGGGATCGTCCCCGTAGACGTCGACGGCGTCCATCCGACCCTGCTTGAGCCGCACGCACCGGCCGTCCTTGAGGTCAACCGCCGGAAAAATCTCTATTGTGTGTGCCATTGTCATTGATCCAGAATGCTCCGCTCTTACCCCATAATCCACTAATCCGCTCATTCTTCGCAAATCCTTACTTTTCCTTCTCCGTCCCATCCGCATCAGTGTGCACCGGCGGCAGGGTCTTCAGCAACTCCGTCACCGCATAGCCGGACAACTCTTCCGCGGTCAGCCAGCGCGCGCCCCGCTTCCAATAGAGAGGGAGCGTTCTCACCTCTTCCGACAACGACCGCTGCACCTCGTGATACTGGCCCGACCAGAGCAGCCGGCCATCCCGGCCGTTCGACAACCAGAGATCCAGCCCGACGGCCGCGGGACGGCTCACGCTCAGGTGGCTGCCCACCCGCTCCCTGTACAGCGTCACGACGCACCGCAGCACGGCATCCGCGCCGACCTTGCCGGCGAAGGCCTGCACGGCCATGGGCGTCAACGGCGGTTCGGTCGATGCAGCCAGGGCCTGATCCACTGCGGACCGCGCCACGAGGTCAAAGTCCGTCTGCTGCTCGAGCGTATCGTACAATTCCCGGGTGATCACCGTCACCGCTCCTGGGGCGATCTGACCCTCCCCGGCCATCTCCTCCCCGCTTGAACGGGAGACGGCCGCCACGGGCAGCACGGCGATCCGCGCATGCACGGGCAGCGACGCATGCGATGCGATCTGGCTTTGCAAATAGCCCGTCGAGCAGGCCGACAGCGCCGCCAGCCACGCGGCGGACCACCACCATCGCCATCTTGTCCGCCCGACGTTCACCGTCCGGCGCCGAACGCGCGTAGCAACGTCAGGCCTGCACCCTGACTTTTTTCCGGATGAAACTGGCACGCGAAGAGATTCTCCTGTTGAATGCTGGAGACGAACTCCACGCCGTAGCTGGTTGTCGTGGCCACCAGAGCCTGATCGTCCGGCACAACGTAATACGAGTGCACAAAATAAAAATAGGCTCCCTCGGCAATCCCGTTCAAGAGGGCCAAGGGTCTGACCCGCGTGACCTGATTCCATCCCATGTGGGGAATTTTCAACCCGCGCGCGCCGTCGGCAAAACGGACCACGCGCCCTTTCAGGACTCCCAGGCCCGGGTGAGGCCCGAACTCCTCCCCCTCGGTAAAGAGCAGTTGCAACCCCAGGCAGACGCCCAAAAACGGCTTGCCGCTCCGGATCGCTTTGTGGATCGGCTCAATCAGGCCGAATCGCTCCAGATTACGCATGCAGTCGGGGAAGGCGCCGACGCCCGGCAGGACGACGTGCGAGGCGTCGGCGATCACCGCCGGCGAGCGCGTCACCACAGCCGGATGCCCCACATGCTCGAATGCCTTGTGGATGCTCCGGAGATTCCCCATGCCATAGTCAATGATGGCAATCATTCTGAGTCAGGGGGAGTGTGCGCTTCGACACGGCCATGGCCAAGGCCATGTCGCCGGCTCAGATTCCGCCTTCGCGGGCTTTGACCGCGAAGCTTCATTCAACTCCCCCTGGGGTGTGGGGGCATCGGAGGAGCGACTGCACCGCACGGCCCCCACAGATACATAACCAACCCCCATCGCCATACGTGATTCACTCATGGCTCGCATGTCACATCGATGCTCGGCCCCTGGCCATCGTCATTCTCCAGTTCACCGAGCTGTGTCTTGATTCCTTACGTCTCGCACCTTACGCTTTATAACCCAGCACGCCCTTCGTCGACGCCACGGCCCGCCCCTCCCGGCGCACCGCCTGGGCCAGCGCCCGGCCGAACGCTTTGAAAATGGCCTCCAGCAGGTGATGCGGATCGCGTCCGTAGGGCGTGGTGATATGCAACGTCAGTCCGCCGGTGGCGGTCAATGACCGGAAAAAGTGCTCGATCAGCTCGACGTCAAATTTCAAAATCTTCCGCCGCTTGGGCAGGGTGACCTGGTAGACCAGATAGGGGCGGCCGCTCACATCGAGGGTCACCATCGCCAGGGCGTCATCCATCGGCACGGCGGCCCAGCCAAAACGCGCGATCCCCCGTTTGTCGCCCAGACTGCGCGCGATCGTCTCCCCCAGGACCAGTCCGATATCCTCGACCAGGTGGTGATAATCAATGTCGGTGTCGCCGCGCGCCGTCAGTTGCAGGTCCATCCCGCCATGCTTGGCGAACGCGGTCAGCATATGATCCAGGAACGGCAGGGTCGTCCTGACGCGGCTGCGCCCGCTGCCCTCTAGCGCCAGGTCGGTTGAAATCCGGGTTTCCTTGGTGACACGGGTCACCCGACCCGTGCGTCGCGCCCGTTTAGCCACGGAGCCGGATCTCCACCGCCCGCGCGTGCGCGTCCAACCCCTCCACGCCGGCGATGCGCAGCACATGCTCGTGCGCGCGGATCAACTCCTCCTGCGAGTAGCCCACCAGGCTCGAGCGCTTGACGAAATCGTCCACGGAGAGGGGCGAGAAAAATCGCGCCGTTCCGCCGGTCGGCAGGACGTGATTGGGGCCCGCGATGTAATCGCCCACCGCTTCAGGGGTGAAATGGCCGAGGAAGACCGCGCCCGCGTGGTTCAGGCGGGGGACCAGTTCGAACGGCTTCTTGATCGCCAGGCCGACGTGCTCAGCGGCTACCGCGTTGGCCACCACCGCGGCCTCCTCCAGATCCTTGACCAGAATGGTGAACCCGTGCCGTTTGATCGCGCCCGCGGCGATGGTGCGGCGGCTGAGCCCCTTGAGCTGGCGCGCCAACTCCCGATTGACCTTGCGGATCAAATCGCGCATTGGTGTAACCAGAAACACCCATGAATCCTGATCGTGCTCGGCCTGTGCCAGCAAATCGGCGGCCACGTACGCCGGATTGGCCGTCTGATCGGCGATAATCAGCACTTCGCTCGGCCCGGCCACCATGTCGATGTCGACCTCTCCATAGGCCAGCCGCTTGGCCGCCGCCACGAACCGGTTGCCGGGGCCGACCACCTTGTCCACGCGCGGGATCGTCTTGGTCCCGTAGACCATCGCGGCGACCGCTTGCGCGCCGCCGACCCGATAGATTTCGCGCACCCCGGCCAGATCGGCCGCCACGAGCAAATAGGGATTGACGACGCCGTCCTTGGTCGGCGTGCACATGACCACCTGCCGGACGCCGGCGATTTTGGCCGGCAGGGCGTTCATCAAAACGGTCGACGGGTAGACCGCGGTGCCACCCGGCACATAGATGCCGACACGGTCCAGCGGACGCACCTGCTGCCCCAGCGTGATGCCGCCGTTGGTGAATGACCAGGAGCTGGCGTGCTGCTTCTGGTGATAGGCCGTGATCCGCTCCGCCGCATAGCGGAGGCTCTCCACCACCGCCGCATCCGCCTGTCGGTAGGCCTCCTCCAGCTCCTTCTCGGTCACCCGGAGGGAGCGGGGCGTCAACCGGACATGGTCGAACTTCTTCGTATATCGGATGAGTGCCGCGTCGCCCTCGCGCCGCACCGACTCGAGAATGGACCGCACCGAACCCTCGATCCCCTTATCGACGAGGATCAACCGGCGCGACAGCGCCTCCAACCGCCCGGCAAATCCCCGTTGCGACGACCGCAGCAGCTTCATCGTCGTCCCCTCTCGGGGCCTCGCCCTGCGAGCCCGTGCACCCGTCCTTGCATCTGAGTCATCTGCGCTCCTTTACCCCGAACGACTGTGAGGGGTCATGTCCGATTTTCAGTACCATTCCCTCACCGAACGACTGTGAGGTGTGATGCTTGATCCTTCGTCCCGTTGTCCATCTCATCACCCGACCTGCTCCGTCAACTGCCGGATGATACGCTGTACATGGCGGTGCTTGGTCTTCATGCTCGCCCGGTTCACGATCACACGGGCCGTCGATCGCACCAGCTCCTCCACCTCCACGAGGTGATGGGCCCGCAGCGTCGCGCCGGTGTCGACGATGTCGACGATCTGATCGGCCAGCCCCACCAGCGGGGCCAGCTCGATTGTGCCCGACAGCTTGATGATCTCGACAGGCAGCCCCTTGCGGAGAAAATAGCGCTCGGTGATGTTCGGATATTTTGTCGCCACCCGTCTCGTCGTCCACTGCTCGGGGCGCGCGCGGGCGGCTCCGGGCTCCGCCAGCACGATGCGGCACAGGCCGAATCCGAGATCGAGCGGCTCGTAGACCGACGGCCGCTGCTCAAGCAGGCGGTCCTTGCCCACGATGCCGAGGTCGGCCGCCCCGTACTCGACATAGGTCGACACGTCGACGTCGCGGACGATCACCAGCTGCACCGGAGCGTCAGGGCAGGCGAAGGAGAGCTGGCGCGTCTGGGGGGTCAGATCCGGGTGGCCCAGGCCGATCTTGGCGCACAGGGCGATCGCCCCCTCCAGCAGCCGGCCCTTGGGCAACGCGATGGTCACCGATTCGTTCATTGATCGGTGCGGCCCGCGCCGGCCACGCTGCCTCCCACCGGCCTGCCGCTCACCCGTTCGATGGCGGCGCCGACCCCGCGCAATTTTTCGACCATCCGCTCATACCCTCGATCGAGATGGTAGATCCGCTGAATGCGGCTCTCCCCCTCGGCCACCAACGCGGCGAGCACCAGGCCCGCGCTGGCCCGCAAATCGCTCGCCATGACCGGGGCGCCGCTGAGCCGTTCCACGCCCTGGATCTTTGCGTGCACGCCCTGCACCTGGATCATCGCACCCATGCGTTGCAGCTCCGCCACGTGCGTGAGCCGCTGCTCAAACACCAGCTCGCTGATCAGACTCTGCCCTTTCGCCACGGCCATCAACGCCATGAACTGCGCTTGCATGTCGGTCGGAAAGCCGGGGTAGGGCGCCGTAGCCGCATCAACGGCGGTCGGGCGGGACGGCCCCTCGATCATCACCCGGTCCGTCTCTTCACGCAGGTGCGCGCCGGCGGCCTGGAGTTTGTGGATGACCGCCTGCATGTGCGACGGACGGCAGCCGCCGATGGTCAACCGGCCTCGGGTAATGGCGCCCGCGACCAGGTAGGTGCCCGCTTCAATCCGGTCGGGGATCACCTCGTGCTGATGCGCGCCGTCGGCTAACCGGTCGACTCCTTCGATCGTCACCCGGCGGGTGCCGGCCCCGTTGATGCGCGCGCCACGGCGGACCAGGAACGCGGCCAAATCGGCCACCTCCGGTTCGCAGGCGGCATTATCCAGCACCGTCGTCCCCTGGGCCAGCGTCGCCGCCATCATGAGATTTTCCGTCCCCGTAACCGTCGGTTGATCGAACAAAATGGTCGCACCCCTCAGCCTTGGGGCCTTCGCTTCGATATAGCCATGGGCGATCCCAATCTCGGCGCCCATCTTCTGCAACCCCATCAAATGGAGATTGACCGGCCTCGCTCCAATGGCACACCCGCCGGGCAGCGACACCTTGGCACGTCCCCACCGGGCCAGCAGGGGGCCGAGCACGAGAACGGACGCCCGCATCGTTTTGACCAGCTCGTACGGCGCCTCACAACTCTGCACACCCCTGACCGTCGCCCACAGACGGTCGCCCCGTTCCCCGGACCACCGGGCTTCGATACCCAGCCGCCTCAGCAGCTCGGCCATCGTGTGGATATCCACGACGCGTGGGATATTCGACAATTCGTAGTCGCCGTCGCCCAGCAGAACTGATGCCATAACCGGCAGGGCGGCGTTCTTCGCCCCGCTGACGGCGATCTCCCCCGAGAGCGCACGGCCCCCCTGTACGACGATCTGGTCCATTATGGGTCAGGGGGAGCGTGCTCAACTCCCCCTGACAACCCCCCATTGATTGTTATGCTCTAGACAGCACGACGACGCGATCAATGCCTGCCAGATCCTTCTCGATCGCCTCCTCCCGCCACCCGGCTTGTCTCGCGCGCTCCGCCACGCGACCGGCCTGGCCGAGTCCGACCTCCAGCAGCAACCATCCCCCTGCATGGAGAGACGCGGCCGCCGTTCTGATGAGCCGGTCGATCACCGTCAACCCGTCGGCGCCGCCGTCGAGCGCCCGTCGCGGCTCGTGATCGCGGATCTGACGATCCAGCGTCTCCACCATCGCGGTCGGAATATACGGAAGATTGGCGGCAATCAGATTCACGCGCCGGCCCTGGCTCCGCAGCGGCGCGCACAGATCTCCCCGCCGGAGCGCAACCCGGCCGGCCAGGTTGTGCCGGCTGATGTTGCGCCGGGCCACATTCACCGCGCGCGCCGAGCAATCAATCGCCTCCCCGACCGCCGTCGTCACCGTCACGGCGATGGCGACGGCCACGCAGCCGCTGCCGGTGCCCACATCGGCGAACCGGACCGGCCGATCGAGTCGCGGGTGCAGGTCGCGCAGTCGGCTCACCGCCAGTTCGACGAGCAACTCGGTTTCGGGACGGGGAATCAACACGCCGGGGCGCACTTCCAATTCCATTCCGAAGAATTCCACCCGCCCGCGCAGATACTGCAGCGGTTCTCCCAGCAGACGGCGGCGCACCAAGTCATCGAAGCGGCGCTGCGCTGCGGGCGGAATAGGCCGGTCCGGCTCCCGATAGAGCGTGAGCCGGTCACCGGCCAGCAGGTCGGCCAACAGGAGCTCTGCGTCCAGGCGAGGCTCGGCAACGCCGGCGGCCGCCAACCGGCCGGCAGCCCAACCCACGGCCTCGCCTACGGTCGCTGCCGAACGTGATGCTGCGAGCGCGCGTGTCATCGTGGCGTTGATCGTGGTACCGGGTCAGTTGCTCGACGCCGGGGCCTGCACTTCCAGCTGCCTGGCCTGCTCGGCCGCGGCCAACGCATCCAACACTTCATCCAGATCCCCCTCGATGACGTCCGATAGGCGGCGCAGGGACAACCCGATCCGGTGATCGGTCACGCGGTTCTGTGGAAAATTGTAGGTTCGGATCTTCTCGCTCCGGTCGCCGCTGCCGATCTGCATTTTGCGGTCCCTGGCGATTTCGGCCGTCCGGGCGGCTTGAGCGGTTTCGAGCAGCCGTGCCCGCAGCACCCGCAACGCCTTGGCCTTGTTTTTCAATTGCGACCGTTCGTCCTGACAGCTGACCACGACGCCCGACGGCAGATGGGTGATACGCACGGCCGAATGGGTGGTATTCACCCCCTGCCCGCCCGGCCCTGAGGCGCAGAAGGTGTCGATGCGCAAATCACTTGGGTCGATCTGCAATTCGATCTCCTCTGCTTCCGGCAGCACCGCCACCGTGACGGCCGACGTATGGACACGCCCCGAGGCCTCCGTCTCGGGAACCCGCTGGACGCGGTGAACTCCGCGTTCGAATTTGAGCCGGCTGAACGCCCCCCTGCCCTCAATCGACAAGATCACTTCCTTGAATCCCCCCAACCCGGTCGGACTGGAGGTGATCAGCTCCACCCGCCATTTCCGCCGCTCTGCGTACTTGGTGTACATGCGCATCAAGTCGGCCGCAAAAAGCGCGGCCTCCTCCCCGCCGGTCCCAGCCCGAATTTCGATGAAGACGTTCTTCTGATCCCGGGGATCCTTGGGCGTCAGGAGCGTGGCCAGCTCATCAACAAACCCGGCCCGCATCCGGTTGAGCTCTTCCAATTCCTGGGCGACCAACGTCCGCAGTTCCGAATCCGCGCCGCCGTCCCCGGCCATGGCTTCGGTGTCCCGGATGGTTCGCTCGAGCCGTTGAAGCGCCTCGTACCGATCGACGATCTCGGCCAAACCGGCCCGTTCCTTGGCGTAGCGCTGCACCAGCTCCGGATCGGCGAATACGGCGGGGTCGGCCAGCAGCTGGGCCAATTCATGGTACCGGCGGCTGATCGACTCCAGCCGTTGGATCAGGGCTGCCGTGTCGACCATCAGGATGGATCCCGCTTATTTTCGCCGAGCCGCCGGCTTTTTCGCGTATTTCTTACGGAAGCGCTCCACCCGCCCCTCCGTATCGATGATCTTTTGGGTGCCAGTGAAAAAGGGATGACACGCCGAGCAGATTTCGATTCGAATTTCTTGCAGCGTCGATCTGGTCGTCAAGACGCTCCCGCAGGCGCACGTGATCGTCGCCGTCTGATAGGCGGGATGTAACCCAGCTTTCATACATCATTCCTCCGTCGTTAACCGCATTGCGCCCCGGGGTTGACCGGGCGCACGAACGCCATGATGGGAATTGTCTAATATATCAAATTGTTGGCCTGGAAGGAAGGAAAATCACCACCGGGGGGAGGGATCACCCGGACGGTCGGCTGGAACTCGGGAACTACTTGTTCATTGATTCCAAAAACTCCTTGTTGGAGCGGGTGCCTCTCATTTTGTCCAGGAGAAACTCCATGCTTTCGACCGGGCTCAATGTGCTCAAGACCTTGCGGAGAATCCAGGTCTTGTTCAGATCATCCTTCTCAACAAGCAGTTCCTCCTTTCGGGTCCCGGAGAGGTTAATGTCGATCGCCGGGAAAATCCGCTTGTCGGCCAGCCGCCGGTCGAGGTGGACCTCCATGTTGCCCGTCCCTTTGAACTCCTCGAAGATGACGTCGTCCATCCGGCTGCCGGTATCGATCAGCGCCGTCGCCATGATCGTCAGGCTGCCGCCATTCTCGATGTTGCGAGCCGTGCCGAAAAAGCGCTTGGGCCGCTGCAGCGCGTTGGCATCGAGCCCTCCGGACAGCACCTTGCCGCTGGCGGGAATGATGGCATTGTAGGCTCGAGCCAACCGAGTGACGCTGTCAAGCAGGATGACGACATCCCGCTTGTGTTCCACCAGCCGTTTTGCCCTCTCTAGGACCATTTCCGCCACCTGGGCGTGCCGCTGCGGCGGTTCGTCAAACGTCGAGCTGACAACTTCAGCGTGCACCTGACGCTGCCAATCTGTCACCTCTTCGGGCCGTTCATCGATCAGCAGCACAATCAGCACGATTTCCGGATGGTTCTTCATAATCGCCTTCGCGATCGCCTGCAGGAGCATCGTCTTTCCGGTGCGCGGCGAAGCGACGATCAGTCCCCGCTGGCCCTTGCCGATCGGGGTCATCAGATCCATGACCCGCATGGAAAAATCCTCGGAATCGTATTCCAGGCGGATTTTCTCCATTGGGTAGAGCGGCGTGAGATTGTCGAACAGGATCTTGTCGCGCGCGGCCTCCGGCTCCTCATAGTTGATTTTCTCAACCTTGAGCATGGCGAAATAGCGTTCGGATTCCTTCGGCGGGCGGATCTGGCCCGAGACCACATCCCCGGTGCGCAGGCCGAAGCGACGGATCTGAGAGGGAGAGATGTAAATATCATCCGGTCCGGGCAGATAATTGTAATCGGGGGAACGCAAAAAGCCGAACCCGTCGGGGAGGATTTCCAGGACTCCTTCTCCAGAAATGACCCCGTCCTTGTCCGATTGGGCCTGAAGGATGGCAAAAATCAGCTCCTGCTTTCTCAGGTTGCTGGCTCCCTCTATGCTGAGATTGTGCGCGAGGTCGTTGAGTTCCGCGATGCTTTTTTCCTTGAGTTCGGCCAGGTTCATGCCTCCTCCTTCGGTTCCAGTGCGGCCGTTTTGATCGGCCGGCAGGGACTTGATCTGTTCGCCGCGCGACTGGCGTGGCACTGCTTTTCCGGTTGTCATCGTGTATGCCTCATGGAGGATGCTCCTAGCGAGTGTCGTGTTGCATGTGGGCCTTGCGTGATCTCGGAATATGGGTGACGGCATTCCGACGCGAGCACGCCGCTCAGTTCCATTTCATGGTCCGGTCGTCACAAATTAAAAGGGCTGGCGTCGGTACATGCTTGTCTGGTCGTCGGGATCGATCCCTCACCGTTGGATGGCGCTTGTGTGCCGGATGTTGTTGGTCAGACGGATAATCGCGTCACTGCCGCGCGATTGGAAGAATAAACGGTTGCAGCTAACTGGCAGATATTGTAATGGGCCTTGGCCGGCCTGTCAAGTATTTTTCACGTCCTACAAGAACTCACGCTCGGCCTATGATCTGGGATGCTTGACACATCGAAAGCCGGCATCCGGAAATCCGAACTCGGGCTCTGAATTGAGCCGGTGCGCCGCGCGATAGAAATAACTCAGTGCGTAGTGTCCGGCGCCGCCCCAGCTGCCCCCCCGAAGGACTTTCGTCTTTTGTCCGAAGGCGTCCGATTGGTAGTGGCTGCCGGGGTAGGGTTGATACCAGTCGGCCGTCCATTCCCAGACATTGCCGGCCATGTCATCAACGCCATAGGGACTGCGGCCCTGAGGAAAACTGCCGACCGGCGCCAGATCGTTTACGCCCGAGCCTCCAGTATTGGCCTTTTTGGGATCGAAATCGTTGCCCCAGGGATATTCAAGTCCGTTCGGACCCCGCGCGGCCTTCTCCCATTCCGCCTCGGTCGGGAGCTCTTTGCCGGCCCACCTGCAGTACCGGTCGGCGTCGTACCAATTCATGCCGGTGGCCGGGTAATTGTCGCGGCCGGCTGGGGGCTTTCCATCCTTCCAATCGCCGGGCGGGCGGGCTCCGGTGGCCTGGATAAACCTCAGATATTGGGCGTTCGTCGTTTCGAATTGATCGATAAAGTAGGTCGGCAGGGTAACGGTATGGGCCGGATGTTCGTCTAGGTACAGCGGTTTGACCATCCCGAACTCCGCGGTCTTCCCTTCGGTATCCTCCTTATCACTCCCCATAATGAATGGGCCGGACGGAATCCGGACCATGCCATTTGGGACGGCGTCTTCACGCCGACACCCCATGGACACAAGAACCCCGGCCAGGCTGAAACACAGCAGGAGCCGTACGAAACGGGAGGGTTGCACGTGGCCGGGATTATTGTCCTGCATTTTTAGCACAACGAAACCCGAAACCCTGATTTTTTGTCAATGGTTTGAAATACCCTCGGTTGAAAGTCAGTGCGCTGATCCCGCACCGATAAAACGAGCAATCAACCCAGGAACCGCCTCTGAGCACCTTGTATTCTCCTGTAAAATAATGGGCTGTGGGAATAGGGCTGCCAGGATAGGGCTTGGCCCAACTCTCTGTCCACTCCCACACATTCCCGGCCATGTCGTAGACACCATAGGGGCTACGGCCCTGGGGATAGCTGCCGACGGGTGTCGTTCCCACCGAGCGGGATTGCGGCATGTTGGCTTTGTTCGGATCGAACTGATTTCCCCAGGGATAGAGTCTGCCGTCCGTCCCTCTGGCCGCCTTCTCCCACTCCTCTTCGGTCGGGAGGCGTTTGCCCGCCCACGCACAATAATCGTGCGCATCATACCATGTCACAAAAACGACCGGGTGGTCGCGCTTCCCGGTCGGGTAGGTGCCGTTGACCCAGTCGTCTGGAGATCGGCGGTTGGTGGCATCGACAAACGACTTGTATTGCCCGTTTGTGACCTCGTATAGGTCGATCAGAAACGAGGGAATCGAGATGGTGTGCGATGGTTTCTCATCGGGATGACGATTATCATACCCGATGATAAACGGTCCGCCGGGTATCTTGACCATGCCGGTCGTCCTGGTCCGCCCGGTGTGTTTGCTCAAGGGGTGGCCGCGGTCGGCGACCTGAACCGGAAACACATGCGACCCGGAGGTATGGCAGCCTGCACACCCTTTCTCTGCCAAGAGGTCGACGTTACCTGGTTGACCGCCCGATTGATGACAGACTGGGCAGCTTCCGTTCGGCGTGCTTGACGGATGTAATCTGTCTTCGCTGCCCCGCCCTTCCCCCTCCGCCCACGCAAACCTGGAAATAAGAACCAGCGTGACGACGATCCACGTCATACGCCAGAGTGCATAACGCGGGACGATCACGGTAGGGGATGATACTGAAACCATTTTTTTAAAGTCAAGGAACGGGTTCTATGAATTAATAATTTAATAGCTTTATTAGTAGGTAGTAGCAGTGTTGGTGCTGTGGAAAAGGTTGATAGTGGGATGGAAAGACACATAAAAGACGTTGGGAACATCTGTGTACGCGCGTAACAGGATATGCCCGATCACGATCCTTG
>Ga0335081_10010497_pt1 | contig 14975 bp, 12 predicted proteins | sample Lox_Sample_35_FD_206713 | JGI IMG/M metagenome (GOLD analysis project Ga0335081, IMG submission 206713) | Soil microbial communities from Loxahatchee National Wildlife Refuge, Florida, United States - Lox_Sample_3.5 | ecosystem: Environmental > Terrestrial > Soil > Wetlands | place: USA...
GAGACTGGCTTGGCGCAATCTGCTGTTGCGGAGCAGACGGCTGTGCTGCTCGAGGTCCGGCGAGCCCAGGAGTTCCCGGTGGTGGCGTGGCAAGGATCTTCCTTAACTCCTTCGGATCCAGCTCAGGATGCCGTGATGTAGCAATTCGATCTTTGTCCGACAATACGTTCGTGTTGGGACGGCGCGGCGCTTTCTGCAAGTCCGGAGGCAACGCGAGAAACGTTGTGTTGTCTTTATTCGCGTTCAGCGGCACTAAAACGGCCGTGTGAATAGGAATCAACTTCTCGATGTACTTGAAATTCCACAGCAGAATCACCAGCACGAGGTGGACAATCACTGAGAGCCAGATTGCCTCGCGCTTTCGCGAGCGCGCCAGATCGTCCTGTAGTTGGATCAGCAGGTGTGGAACGCGCGCATCCAATTCCCGATAGGCATCTTCCCAGTCCTGCTGGTCGTAGAGTCCTAGTTGTTCGGGCTGGGACTTTTCAGGCGGGGCTACCGGATCCTGAAATGGAATTTGCGTGATGGGCATGCGCTGGTTGTGACTTTGCCTAGCCTGTCCGCCTGTCGTTTAGACACGAAATGCACCCGCGGCGTTGCATCCGGCTCGTATGGGAGTAATCGCAAACGGCGCGCGCTGCTCTACTACCAATTAAGTCTATTCTCGCATCTTTTCGGGGAATACGCTCCCCACAATTGCGCGGTGACTTTGGTGTGTAAACATATGTAAATGCGGAGACTTGCGGGTGTCAGCAAAGAAGCGGACCTCACACGTGGGTCAGGCCAACCTTCTTCGCATGTTCGCGGATGGCGGCAAGAATCTCCAGGGCCAAGGCGAGTGCCTGTCGCCCTTCGTCGAGCGAGACCTCCGGCTCGGATCTCTCCTTCACGGCTCGCAAGAATGCTTTCAGTTCGGCGTGCAGCGGTTCTTCGGCGGCAACCGGCGGCTTTGCCACTCCAATCTGCGGATTGACGGAGGGATTCGCAACAGCGGCGGCACCTGATTCCACCGTGAACACCAACACTTCCTGCCGGCTGTAATCGATGGAGACATACTGCCTCGGCTGGAAGAAGCGCAGTTTGCGGACTCGCTCGGTCGACACGCGGCTTGCCGTGAAGTTCGCGATGCACCCGGACTCAAACTCCAACCGCACATTCGCGATATCAACCTTGCCGGACAAAATTGGCAATCCCACCGCCCGCACTTCCTTCACCGGAGACTTCGCAAAAACCAGCACGATGTCGAGATCGTGAATCATCAAGTCGAGCACCACATCGACATCCAATGATCGCGGCGTAAAGACACTCAGCCGGTGAACTTCGAAAAACATTGGGTGAGTCAGAATCGGCAGCGTCGCGCGGACTGCAGGATTGAAGCGTTCCAAATGTCCGACTTGAGCGATGCGCTTGTGCGCCGATGCCAGCTTGACGAGTTCATCGGCTTCAGCGAGCGTCGTAGCCAGCGGTTTCTCAATCAGGACATCGACGCCGGCTTTCATCAACTCGCGGGCCACGCTCAGATGATGCACCGTCGGCACCGCGACGGAAGCCGCCTGGACTTCGCTGTGGGTCGTCAGCAGTTGATGCACCGATCCGAATGCCTTGCACTCGAACTCGCGAGCTACCGCGTCAGCCCGATTCGTGTCAGGGTCGACGACCCCGAGCAGCCGCACCGGCTCTCCCTGCAATTCGAGTTCTTTGTAGATGCGGGCGTGATTGCGTCCGAAGACACCCACGCCAATGACGGCGACGTAAATTGGATGGTGCGCTGCCAGAAAACTTTCTCGATGGCTAGTTGCCGGAGAAATTGTAAATGCAAACAACGCAAAGAGCACGATGCTGTCGTGAAGCTACCGTGGAAGAGCGGCGCTTTCGTGCCGCGTCCGAGTCATCTCGATAATGAGGGCTTTAGGCCCCGTGAACTTTTGTCCCAGGCGCCACCGCCTTTTTGAGGATCGCAATCTGCCCCGCATGATAAAGCTCGTGCTGCGCGATCCCGTGCAGCATGTGATAGAAGTCGTAGCGCTTTCCTGGCACGATATCCCGCAACCTGCCCGCAGACAGCTTCGCAACCGCATCGACCAAAGCTTCGTGCGTTTGCTTTGCTTTCGCAACCGCTTCACTCCAGGCTGCATCTGTCGGGTCGGGTATGGGCGGGAAATTTGCGGCAGCCTTAAGTTGAGCTTTCTTGCCGGCTAACCGGCGCAAGCCTGCCCCATCCCATGCAGCGATGTGCAACACCAATTCCCAAATACTATGCACATTCGCAATGGGGCGGGCGGCCGCAGCGGCCGCATCAACATCAGCCAGGATTTCCAGTAGGGCAGGTCCGTGCCACGCACTGCCGTCAAATGCGCGTCGAAGTTGATCCGCTATGCGAGTTGCCTCTGTCGGTGAAATCTTTTGCTTCATGACTTATCCTTCCGCCGCGATTCCAACTCCCGCCTCGTCCGCCGCTTCGATCACTTTCTGCCCATCCAGCAGCAAACACTTTCCCGCGTCGACGGCGAGACAAGTTGCTCCGGCGGCTTTCATGACTTCAATCGTCTTGACGCCAATCACCGGCACGTCAAACCGCATATCCTGATTCGGTTTCGCAATCTTCACTACGGTCAAGTCGCGGCTCAGGGTGGACGCGTCTCCGTGCAGCGACCGCATGATTTGTCCGGCGCGCTCGATGGTTGCATCGGTGCCCTCCATTGCTTCAACGGCAACACACGCCGACTCGGCAATCACAACGGTCTGTCCGATATCGTGCTGCGCGACCTGCCGAGCCACCGCACGCCCGTACTCGATGTTCTTGCGTTCTCGTTCCGAAGGAGCCCGGCTCGTCAGCACTCCGGATTTCACCAGCAGCGGATCGAGCAGCCAAGTTGATTTCTCCAGCGTGATGCCTTCATCGGCAAGAACTTTCGCGATCGCCCCCAGCAGCGAATCTGTATTTCGTGTGGTCAGCGAGAGCAGAAGCTTCGCCAGCTTCCAGTCCGGACGGATGCTGGAAAAAATCTGCTTGTGTTTCACCTGCCCGGCCATCACCGCGCGCTTGACGCCTTCATGCTGAAAGGTCTCAATCAGTTTCGAGAGCTCTCCGAGAGAGAGCCAATGCACTGACTCGGCCCCGTGCGACGCGATCTCGGGAGAAGTTTCCTCTCTGATCGCGGCGACGACAACTTCAAACCCCTGGGCCCGCGCCGCATCGAGCACGAGAAAGGGAAACTTGCCGTTGCCAGCGATCAAGCCGAGTTTTCCGTTCTGCGAGGTCATGGAGTAAAGAGATTTTCTTGGCGTTGTTCGCGCTGCTCTTAGCGAGCTTCGCGGTAAAAACAAACACTCAACCACAAAAGGTACGAAGGAGCACAAAGGAATTCCTTCGTGAACGTTCGTGTCCTTCGTGGTTAAGGGTTTTCAACACGAAACCCGCGATCAGTCTAGCACCTACGATGTATCCTGATTTCTGGGGCCGCTCTCCGCAAACAGGCCAATCTGAAGGAGCACCGATGTTCTCTGATTCACGCACCCGCCGCCCGGATGCACACAGGCTTTTCGCCACTACGACTCTCCTCCCACAAACCGAGGAGCGTGACCGAACCAAGATTGCCGATCAGCACAAGTGGGATCTGAGGGCGGTGTATGCGACGGATGACGCCTGGCGTGCCGCGAAAGATAAGCTGGCTTCTGCACTGCCCAAGTTGCGCGAATTTCAGGGGACGCTCTCGTCTTCTCCCTCGCGTCTGGCCGAGGCGCTTCAAGTGCAGAGTGACTTCGACAAGGAACTCTCCCGTCTCTATGTCTATGCCGCCATGAAGTCCGACGAAGACACCCGCCTCAGCGGCTACCAGGCCATGCAGCAGGAGATGATTCAACTGGCCTCAGTTCTCGGCACGGAATCGGCCTACATCGAGCCTGAAATCCTAAGGATGGACAACGCGACCATCGAGCGCTTCCTGAAAGAAGAACCGCGGTTGCATGTGTTCCGGCCATATCTCGATGATCTGGCGCGCCGCCGCGCGCACACGCTGAGCAATGCGGAAGAGAAACTCCTGGCTGCCGCGACTGTCATGGCCAGCGGCCCATCCAGCGTCTTCGGCATCTTCGCCGATGCTGATTTTCCTTTCCCGGTCGTGACGCTTAGCAATGGTAAAACCGCAAAGCTCGACAAGGCTACGCTCGCGCTGCATCGCGCGTCACCAGTCCGCGAAGATCGCCAAAAAGTGATGGACGCTTTCTTCACGGCGATGGGCAATTACCGCGCCACTTTCGGCTCGCTGATGAACTCCAACGTGCAAACCGCAGCCTTCTACTCCCACGCGCGCAATTACAAAAGCTCGCTGCAGGCAAGCCTCGATCCCTTCAACATTCCGGAATCTGTCTATTCTCGCCTCATCGAGGGCGTCGGACGCAATCTTTCGGCCTTTCACCGTTATCTCAACCTACGCAAGCGGATGCTCGGCGTCTCCGAGCTTCATTACTACGATCTCTACGGTCCCCTCGTTTCGTCCGTCGACCTGAAATACACAGTCGACGCCGCCGAGCGCAACATCCTCACCGCGCTCGCTCCGCTGGGCAATGAATACAGCAAGGTCACGAACCAGTGCTTCACTGAGCGCTGGATCGACATGTATCCCAATGAAGGCAAGCACGCCGGAGCGTATTCGAACGGAGGCGCCTACGACGTCCATCCCTACATCCTGATGAACTACAACGGGAAGTACGACGACATGAGCACGCTGGCCCACGAACTCGGCCACACCATGCACAGCTACTTCTCGAATAAGACGCAGCCATATCCGCTGGCGTCGTATTCGATTTTCGTCGCTGAGGTTGCGTCCACCTTCAACGAGGCGCTGCTCATCGACTACATGCTGAAGCAGATTAAAGACGACGCGACCCGCCTTTCGCTGCTCGGCAATTATCTCGAAAGCATCAAGGGGACCGTCTTCCGCCAGACGCAGTTCGCGGAATACGAACTCCGCATGCACGAGATGGTCGAGAAAGGGCAGCCCCTCACCGGTGACGCGCTCTCGGCGCTCTACGACGAAATCGTCAAGCGATACTACGGACACGACCAGGGCGTTTGCATCGTCGACGACTACATCGCCAACGAGTGGGCCATGATTCCGCACTTCTACAACGCGTTCTACGTCTACCAGTACGCGACATCGTTCACCGCGTCATCGGCCCTGTCAGAAAAAGTGTTGGCAGGCGAGCCGGGAGTCACCGACCGCTATCTCAAGTTCCTGTCCGCCGGCAGATCGAAATACCCGATCGATTTGTTGAAAGACGCGGGCGTCGACATGACCACCGACGAACCGCTGGAGCTCACGGTGAAGAAGATGAACCGCGTGATGGACGAGATGGAGAGGCTGCTGGACAAGAAGAGATAGGAAAATCGTCCTCGCCTTTTAGTCATGGCGTGCGTGACGTGGAAGGGTCCCGGAGGGACCGCTGACAATAGCCCGGCGTTTCTAACGCCGGGTACGTTTGAACGAACATGGCCCACGTCCCGTTAGGGACGTCTGAACCACGCCACACTCTATCCCCACACGTACCGCGGATCGTACTCCACATTATTCTTCTTCAGGAAAGCGATGAATTCTTCCTCGAAACTTTGTTTGCGATGATGCTCTGCCTGCGATTGGATGTACGCAACCGTGTCTGCCTTTTGTGAGACACCGACTGTGAACGCACCGTATCCCTCTTGCCATGCGAAATCCTTTGTATGGGTTTCATTCATCCAACGCGACGATGACCCCTTGATCAACTGCATCGCCTTCGCGACGGACATGTCGCCCCGCAACGAGAGCAGGATATGGACATGATTCTCGGTGCCCCCGACAATTAGCGCTTTACATCCGTTCTTCCGCGCGATCCCGCCGAGGAAGGACCAGAGGTCGGATTGCATGTCCGGCTTGATCAGATTGCAGCGTAGTTTTGTCGAAAAGACACAGTGAATGAGTTCCGACACGTAGGTGTGCGACATGATCGATTTAGTGTAGGCGTCGATCAGAATGAAGACCTAAGACAAAACGTGCGATGGCAAATGTGAATTCCCGCATTGGGAATGTGGCGGGAGTTCAAGTGCCCCTCCGGGGCACGGTGAAGGTCTCTACAACGCATTCCCGCCAGTGGAACTGGCGGGCTATTCTCGATTGTCCCTCCGGGACAAGGCACAGCAGCTTCATCAGAGCATTTCATTGCCATGCATAGCGGCGGCGAACGTGTCCGAGCCGGTCCCGGAGGGACCGCTGACAATAGCCCGGCGTTTCCAACGCCGGGTGCGTGCTGCTACCTGGAAGCCTCAGTTCGTCCCAATAGAATCGGATTGGCATAACCCCGTCCATCCAACTATCCGCCGCAATATTTCCAGCGATCTAAAACGCCGGCGTAGACACGACCACCGACGAACCGCTGGAGCTAACGGTGAAGAAGATGAACCGGGTGATGGATGAGATGGAGAGGCTGCTGGATAAGAAGGGAACGGCGGACAGAAGCTAGCCCCCCTCCAAACATGCTTCGGACTATTTTGGAATCCAGGTGAACGGTTTCTGCTCTGGGTGTCCCTTTGGCTGACATTTCCCACAATCGATGTGCTGGTACGCGCTTATTCCTTCGATACGCTTGTCAGACATGGCGTCAATCTCTATATCGGTCTCAAGGCTACACCAGACAGTAAAGCTATGGGCAAAAGCGCCTCGGCCTGCCGTACATGAAATGGGCACATGTGCGTGGGTCTTTCCTCGCCATTTGCCGTCAGAACTCTTCTTCAGCTCGCTCCGTTGAAAACCTCCACCTGCTCGTATTTCTTCAGGAACATTCACCCAATCGACATAGACGTAGTCGGCATCCGTTTTGAGCTTGTAGTCATGCCCAGTTGTTAGTGAAGTCCAGATGCTGCCCTCCGAAAATGAGCCACCAGTTGCTGCTGAAGCAGAGTCCAGTGGCGTAGCCTGTTTGTGAGCAGTGACGAGAACTGCAGTTATCTCTCTAGCGGGGACTGCGAGGTTTAGGTTCTGCACCTGCGCAGGATTTCCCCCCAACGTGACGACGCCGACAACGTGGTTGTTCATGTCGAGGAGCGGCCCTCCGCTATTGCCGTGAGAGACGGGTGCTGTTGTCTGAATCCACTTCTTGCTATCCCATTCTCGGTCTATCGCACTCACGATGCCATCAGAAACTGTGCCCTCAAGGCCAAGAGGGCTTCCTATAGCGACAACGTGATCCCCGGCGTGGAGTTTGTCCACGTCGCCAACTGTGAGGAACGGGAGGTTCTTACCATTGACCTTAATGACTGCCAAGTCCTTATCCGCGTCAGAGGCAAGAACACCGCTCACCGGGAAGAACGCACCGTTAGAGAGTTTGACAATGGCAGAATGCGCCTCTCTTATGACGTGATAGTTGGTGATGATCTCACCGTCCGAAGAAACCAGAAAGCCGCTGCCTAGTGCCGTGTCCTGCCCTGCTGAATTGGAGATGACAATTAGCACAACAGCGTCGCTGCTTTGTTTCACAACATCAGCTACGTTCTGCTGCGAGGCCGAGTACGAGGCGAGAATGATGAGGAATAAGCTAAGAATCGCGCTGTACTTAAGTGGCCGCATGGATTCCTCCGGTATTTTCTCAAAGGGTAGCCAGCCGCAAGTCTACTCTAAGTGCCGGCGCAGCTCGATAAACTCGACGCCTACCCCTGCTCAGCTCTTTCCAAAGTGCAATAATGCTCCCGATCTCATCTGCATTTGGAGGCACCTCGTGCGATCCCTCGTTCTGCCGATCTTTCTCATAACGCTTCTATCCATGTTCGTCCGCTGTGCTCCCGCCCAAAACTCCGCGGCATCTCTCGACTCCCGCCGCGCCGAACTCAAGCGCCTCCTCAACGACGAATGGGAATACACCCTGCTCCACTCCCCCGAACTGGCGACCAACGTCGGCGACGACCGTTACAACGACCGCCTCAGCGATTTCTCCGACAAGGCGATTGCCGACGAACTCGAGCACAACCGCCGGGCTCTCAAGAAATTCGAGGCCGTGGACGTCACCGGCTTTCCCGAGGAGGAACGGCTCAATCAGGCGCTCATGGTCCGCGGCTTGCGCGAGGACATCGACAGCGCGCGATTCAAGGACTGGGAAATGCCGGCCACGCAGTTCGGCGGCGTTCACCTCGGATACGCGTCGCTCTCCACCTACGTGCCTTTCCGCAACGTCAAGGACTACGAAAACTATCTCGCCCGTCTCCACCAGATTCCACACAGGCTCGACGAGGCCATGGGACACATGCGCGACGGCTTGCGCGACCATCTGATGCCGCCGAAGTATCTGCTCGAAAAAGTCGCGACGCAGGCCCAACAGGTCGCCGACGCGCCTCTCGACAAAAGCATTTTCACCGAACCGCTGCGCAAGTTCCCAGATTCGATTTCATCTGAAGATCGCAAGCGCCTTCAGGCAAGCACTGAAGACGCGGTCAAGAACGAAATTGCTCCCGCCTACGTGAAATTTGCCCGCTTCGTCCGTGAAGATTACGCTCCCCACGGCCGCCTCGATCCCGGCGTGTGGGCTCTTCCCGACGGAGACGCGCGCTACCGCTTCGCCGTCCATCACCAGACCACCACCGACTTCACCGCCGACCAGATCCACGAAATGGGACTGGAGAGCGTGGCGCAGATCGAGCAGCAGATGCTTGTGATCGCAAAGTCGCAAGGCTTCAACGATCTGAAATCGTTCAACGCGCACATCCGCCAGGATCCCTCGCTCCACGCCAAGTCCGGCCAGCAATTGCTCGAGCTCTACGCGAAATATAAAGACCAGATGTACACCAAGCTCCCCGAACTCTTCGGCCGTCTGCCGAAAAACAAACTCGACGTCGTCCCCATGGAAGAGTTCCGCGCGCCCACGGGTGTACCCGCTGATTATTCGATCGGTGGCGCAAATGGCACGCGTCCCGGCCGCATCAACGTCAACGAATACGCTCCCGAAAAACGTCTCCTGCTGAACGTCGAGGCCATCGCATATCACGAAGGCGTGCCGGGACATCATCTGCAGTTTTCCATCGCGCAGGAACTTACTGATCTTCCGCCGTTCCGCCGCTACGCTCTCGATTTCAATGCGTATTCGGAAGGCTGGGCATTTTACGCCGAGCGTCTGGGGAAAGAGGCCGGCTTCTACCAGGACCCCTACAGCGACTACGGACGACTGCAAAACGAAATGTGGCGCGCCGTTCGCTGGGTCGTCGACACGGGCGTGCACTCGAAGCACTGGACGCGCCAGCAGATGATCGACTTTTTCCACGAGCACACCGCGATGGACGACCAGAACATCGAAACCGAAGTCGATCGCTACATCGCGTGGCCGGGGCAGGCACTCTCCTACAAGATGGGCCAGATGAAAATCCTGGAGCTCCGCGAACGCGCGCAGAAAGAACTCGGTGCGAAATTTAACCTGCGAGCCTTCCACGACGCGGTGCTGGATCAGGGCCCGCTCCCACTGGACGTTCTGGAAACGAAGATCACCGAGTGGATTAAGAGGAGAAGGTGAGATCGCAAACGCGCGAACACTCGTCCCCTCCAAGAAAGCGGGTAGGGACGGCGCCTCCTGCGCTGATACCGATCCTCTCTTACTCCAAGCTAAAAGCGTAAACAGTGGCTGATAGCCCGTAGGTCCCAGTGTCCTGGACGTAAAGCACGCCATTCGCTATTAGAGGAGAAGGAGCCGCAGAGTAGTTAGTGCTGAAAGCCCATAACTGGGCACCGGTTTTCGCATCGAGGGCGAAGAAATACCAATTGTTGGTGCCGGCATAGACCACCCCATTGGCCACGGCGGGTGAGGCGCCTACATCATTGTAGGTGGGATAGGTCCACAGCGTAGCGCCGGTCTTCGCATTCAATGCATACAATTGGCCGTCGCCCGATCCGATATAAACTACCCCATACGCGACGGCCGGGGAACTCTCGGGATAACCGCGGCCAATATTTTGGCTCCAGATGAAAGCCCCGGTGCTGGCATCGAGCGCGTACACATTGCTCGTACCGTCGCCGACATAGACGACTCCATCCGCCAAGGCTGGCGAGGGCGGGCCCCAAGCGCCGACGCCGAGGGGATAGCTCCACAGCAGGGTGCCGGTGCTGGCATTCAACGCGTACACGTTGCCATCATAGGAGCTGAAATAGACTGTTCCGCTCTCTACAGCAGGCGAGCAAGTTACCATGCCGCCCGTGGTGTAGCTCCACAGCAGGACGCCGGTACTTGCATCCAACGCATACAAGTTGCCGTCGTCCGAACCGATATATACCACCCCATCGACCACTGTGGGCGGAGAGTTGACTTGGGCACCGGTTTGATAACTCCATAGCTTGGCCCCATTGTGAACCTTCAGTGCGTACACCACGCCCTCGACGGAGCCGAAATAAACCACCCCGTTCGCGACCGCCGGTGTTGCATTATTCTGACCGCCGCTGGCCGTTCGGTAGGTTCCGCGCAGGGTGCCGTTGCTGGCATTCAACGCGTAAAACACTCCGTTATATGAGCTGGTATAGACCACTCCGCCAGCCAATACCGGCGTGGAGTCAGCGGGCCCATCCAGGGTAAAACTCCACTTAAGCTTCAGGCTTCCAACATTGTCGACGCCGATTACTTTTTCGTACGGGTTATAGCGCCGCATATTTAGGCGGTGGAATTGGGCCCAATCTGCGTGCTGCTGACACCATGCCACTTGCATCAAGCACGCACAGACCATCAAAACCGCGATACGAATGGTTTTCATTGCGGACCTCCTGGAATTGTAGGGATCGGACTCTGTGATGCGCGAAGAAGTGTAGCTGGGCCCTTCTCGTCCGCGGGAGTGTGCATCCGTTGATAGTGGAGTGCTCTTCGGAAGGCGAGAGGACTCAGCCTAGCATTCGCAGGGTAAGGTTACAAGGAATCAAATCGTTTCGGACTTTTCCCGCGGAGTTGGATGATTATTTGATAATTCCTCGCTCGCTGGCTTCAATAAACCGGATCAGCATCTCCACATCCTCCCCACGATCCGGCTCCGACTTCAACTTCTCGATCGCCTGCGAGGTATTCATCTTCGAAGCCAGCAAAATTTTGTAAGCGTGATGAATCTTCGCGATCCTCTCTTTCGAGAATCCGCGCCGCTGCAGTCCAACTTTATTCATCAGGTACGCGTGCGTCTCGCGCGCCGCTGAGGTCATCGAAAATGGCAGCACATCTTGCGTGATCGTCGTTCCTCCGCCGATGTAAGAATGCGCGCCGATCCTCACAAACTGATGCACCGGGCATAGCGCCCCAACCACCGCCCACTCCTCGACGGTCACGTGTCCCGCGATAGTTGCGCCGTTCACCAGCATGCAGTGATCACCGATCGCACAATCATGCCCGACATGCGTGTAAGCCATGATGAGGATGTGGCTTCCTATTCTCGTCACACCTCCGCCCTTCACCGTGCCGCGATTGAGCGTGACGTACTCGCGAATCTCGTTGTGATCGCCGATTTCCAGCCGGGTTGGCTCGCCACGATAAGTCACATCCTGCGGAGCCATGCCAATCGCGCAGAAGGGGAAAAAAGAATTGTTGGACCCAATCCTGGTCGGCCCCTCAATCGCGACATGCGAGATCAGCCGGCAGTTCTCGTCCAGCTCAACGTCGGGCCCAATTACGCAGTACGGTCCAATCTTGCAAGAAGCGGGAACCTTTGCAGTGGGATCAATAATGGCCGTGGAATGAACGTTCATGAAAGCCGAAAGAGATTTCCTTCGTGTACCTTCGTGCCCTTTGTGGTGAACGATTTTGAGCTTATGCGACCCAGCACGAACTCAGGCCTCGGAACCGCCGCCCCGGCCGCGGGAACTGTCGATGAGTTGGCACGACACAACCGCCTCGGCCACTTTCTTGCCGCCCACGAAGGCATAACCTTGCATCTTCGCGGCGACCATGCCAGGAACTTCCCGCCAGCCTTTCAACTCCACTTCCAGCCGCAGCTGATCTCCAGGTCCAACAGGACGCCGGAACTTCGCCCGCTCAATCCCGGTGAACACCATAACTTTTTCGCTGCGATCCGGCACTTCCGTCAGCAACAGCGCTCCTCCCGCCTGCGCGATTGCCTCGACAATCAGCACACCCGGCATAATCGGCAGTCCGGGAAAGTGTCCCACAAAAAACGGCTCGTTGATCGTGACGTTCTTGATCGCGACGATCCGCTCTTTGCGCTTCAGTTCGATCACGCGGTCAATCAGTAGCAACGGATAGCGGTGCGGAAGAATCTTGAAGAGTTCGTGAATATCGAGCACAGTCTTCGACGGCTCGGCCGGAGACTCTGTGACAGGGGTGTTCTCACTCATAGTTCGCATCAAACGGCGTGAAGATTATACTGTACGACTCCCGCATGTAAGCTATGGGTGCCCCATTCTCGCGCACCGTTCGCGCAAGAAAGCCTGCCCTGAGCGAAGTCGAACGGGCGGGAAGTTTGTTGGAGATTGTATGTCATCAAAGAAGACCTTGAAACTCAGGGATACGTCCAACCCACTCTGGCGTGAACGCTTGCAATACTTTGAATCCCGCCAGGACGCGCTCGTCCAGACCATCCGCTCGTTTGTCGAGATCGAGTCTCCGAGTGACGACAAGCCAGCCGCTAACCGCATGGGCGCATTCCTCGCTGGAACCTTCGAAGCGATCGGAGGTAAAGCGACGATCCACCGCGCCGAAGAGTATGGGGACAATCTCCAGATTGATTTTCCCGGCGACGATAAACAGAAGCCCGTCCTCCTGCTCGGGCATTTCGACACCGTCTATCCTCTCGGAACTCTCGCCAAGATGCCTTGTCACGTCGAGAAAGACCGCATGCTCGGCCCCGGCGTCCTCGACATGAAAGCGGGCATTGCGCTTATGCTCTACGCGATCGAAGGATTAAAGGCTTGGCACGGCAAGCTACCGCGGCCTGTGACTGTTTTTCTCGTCTCAGACGAGGAAGTCGGCAGCCATTCTTCCCGTGAAATCACGATGTCTCTCGCCCGACAGTCAGCAGCCGTGCTGGTTCTTGAACCAGCAGCCGGGCGCGGTGCGGTCAAGACCGCACGCAAGGGAGTCGGGGAATACTTCCTCACGGCTCACGGTGTCTCGTCCCATGCCGGACTTGACCCGGGAAAAGGACACAGCGCGATCGTCGAACTGGCCCATCAGATCCAGGCACTCTGGAAAATGAACAATCTCGAGCAAGGCGTGTCGGTAAACCCCGGAGTGCTTCGCGGAGGGACGCGCACGAACGTCGTCGCCGCCGAGGCCGTCGTCGAAATCGATGTCCGCATCAAGAGCGCGAAGCAGGCCAAAGGGCTGGACCGCAAACTCCGCTCACTGAAACCCCACGACAAACATTGCAAGCTCAAGATGGAAGGCGGCATCAACCGCATGCCCATGGAGCGCACGCCCGGAGTCGCCGCGCTCTACGAGAAAGCAAGAACCGTCGCGCATCAAATTGATTGGAAGCTCGACGAAGCCGCCGTCGGCGGCGGTTCCGACGGTAACTTCACGGCGGGCATTGGCATCCCGACACTCGATGGCTTGGGTGCAGTCGGCGAAGGAGCCCACGCTATCCACGAACACATCGTGATTTCGGAATTGCCGCGACGGGCGTTACTGCTGGCTGGAATGATCGAAGGGGCTTGAAGTATTCACGGCGAGCGATGCCCGTTTCTCGTGCTTTCAGCGCAAGAAGCGATTTTCCATTACGCACCGGCCCGTGGTCCGGCACCTTACTTCGTTGGAGTAAACACCAGGAAATAATCCATCCCGTCTTTCACAAAGTCATATTTGCCGCTGAGATCGTATCCCGCCTCTTTGGCCTCGCGGATCACCACTTCGCTCTCGACTCCATGGTTCTCACCGTTGCCATTGCGATCGATGATTCCGACTTTCGCTTCTCGTCTCAGAGCTGCACGAAGATTCCGCAACAGTTCCACCGGCCGCGCCACTTCGTGATATGTCTTCAGAAGCAACACTGCATCCACTGAATTCGTCGGAAGCATCGGATCGTCTGGCTTACTCAAAATGGTTTTTACGTTCGAAAGATTCTCCTTCTTTGCTCGGCCGTCGATATGCGCAATTGCCTCAGGATTAATGTCAACGGCATACACGGAACCGTCGGTCCCAACCCGCCGCGCGGCGCGCACGGTGAACCAGCCCGAACCCGCTCCAATATCTGCGACCGTTTTACCCTTCTGAATTTTCAGAATGTCCATCACTCGCTGGATCTGCAGCGCATCCTCTCTTCCCGGCGAATCGAAAATTGACAGGTCTCCGGTATACGGCTCGCTTGTCTTGCGCTGCCCTGATGTGTCCTGGGTGGAAGTCTGTGGATGAACCAGACCGGAACTAAATAACAGACAAACGATGAGGATTAATACCCGAAGCCACGTCATGATGAAGTCCTCTGTCGCCTTAGACTTGCGAAACCTGAAATTGGATGGATCGCAGAGCGACGGAGACACGATGAAAATGGTGAGCCTGCCCTTGTTTCGGTGCGGTTTCGCTAATCGGTTCAGGAATTTCAGCTTTTTCTTTCACAATGTGTAAGTCATTGAATTTCCTACACACGCATTGCTGATGCCAACAATAATTCTAAGTTTTCCTCTATCTTCCACAAGGAAGTCTCATCCTCCACAGTTTCTGCACAACGCCGATTCTTTTTTGTGTTGCGACACGCAACAAAGTAGAAGAAATTGTGTTCCAGCGAAACGTGATCGTTCCTGGCTCGACCGATGATTGCGGCGAGCGAGCAGCAGCGGTGATTCTCGAGAGCGAATCGCCGAGGGGAAACTTCCAGAAACGCGCGACAGCGCGACTGGTTGCCCGGGCGTTGCGGCCTCCTCCCCCGTCTTGCTCTTGAGGCAAGGCAGAGCTGTTCGAACCGCAGCGGTTGAATATTTACGATCGCATGATCGTGAATCGTCAACTGGCTTCAGCACATGCAGCGCCCTTCGCGGGAAGATGCT
>Ga0335081_10010498_pt1 | contig 14975 bp, 12 predicted proteins | sample Lox_Sample_35_FD_206713 | JGI IMG/M metagenome (GOLD analysis project Ga0335081, IMG submission 206713) | Soil microbial communities from Loxahatchee National Wildlife Refuge, Florida, United States - Lox_Sample_3.5 | ecosystem: Environmental > Terrestrial > Soil > Wetlands | place: USA...
AGTAGATCTGCCATAGGCTGGCCAGGCTGGCCGCGGTGGCTTCCCAGCGGCTCTTGGTCTGCCCGCTGAGCGCGGCCCCCTCCAGCAGCCGCTTGCCGAAGCTGCCGTCCAGCTCGAGCAGGTTGGCCTGGATGGCGTCGCGCTCGGCGACGGCTGCCTGGACCACGGCCGGAGCTCGCTCCTTGGTCAGTACCGGGACGGTCATCGGTACTCCGCCAGGCGCCGGGTCAGCCCCCAGCCGCAGCCGACGGCCATCACCAGGGCCGCCACGATGATGCCTGCTTCCAGGCCTGAGAAGGCGTCCGAGCCCGCCGCGGCGTTGGCGGCGAAGACGGACTGGTCCGCGTTGATCCCGGCCCGCAGGTCGGTCTCGAGCTGGCCGAACAAGGTCCCGGCCGTACCCGGTCCGGACCCGATTTCCAGCTGGGTCTCCGCACCGTAGTCAGCCGCCGCGTCCAGTTGCTGCGCGCGCTGGTTGACCGCGAACCAGGCGTTCGCGGCGCGCCCGGCGCCCGTGATCGGCCCCGCGCCGCCGGCCGCGCTCTGCGCGCCGGCGCTGTCCAGTTCCGTGCTCAGCTGGCTCTGCGCGGTGTGGAAGTCCTGCTGGAAGTTGGCGTCGCCGGTGCGCGAGATCAGGTTGAGGGTCTGGTCGCCGCGCGCCTGCAGGGCGGTGATGTCGGCCTGGGCCAGCGTCTGGGCGGGGCCGGAGCCGTGCTGGGTGGCTTGGAGCAGATCCGACCGGCCCCCGGCCACGGCGACGACCAGCCAGATGAGCGCCGCGACCGCCGCCACGGACGCGAGCATCAGGCCGAGGTTGATCGTCCGGTGGGTGCGCCGCGACAGCCAGCGCTGCGCCCGCAAGAGCAGGACGCAGACGGCCAGGCCGGCCACCAGGGTGATGACGGCCAGCGGGAGCCCGGTGGCCTGCGCGCTGGCCGTCATGAGCTCGGCGTTTTCCTGGGCGTACACGCTGCGGGCGGCGGGCAGCATGGTCCGGTGCATCTCCTCGGAGGCCACCTGGATGAACGAGCCGCCCGCCGGGTAGCCCAGTGAGTTGTAGATCTGGCCGTCCTCGACGTAGCCGGTGTAAACCGGCAGCGCGGCGGACAACGTGCTCAGGCTGGCGCTGGTGCTGGAGTTCCCGCTGGCGGCCGTCGCGACCTTCAGGTCGGCGGCCGCGGTGGCGATATCGCGCTGGTAGCGCACCCGGTCCGCGTACGGCCCGGTCCGCCCGTAGAGGTACGCGGTGGAGACGGTGACGTCGGCGTCGGCGAGCGACTGGTAGATCTGCTGAGCATCCAGGCTGAGCGATTCGTCGGTGGCGGCCACGTCATGGGCCGCGGACGCGTGCTGGATGACCATCAGCGTGGCCAGCGCGCCCCAGGCCAGGCATGCGATCACCAGGCCGGCCCGGACGAGCCAGAGCCTGCCGGGTGTGGTCGAGGCCCGCGGAAGCCTGAACCTGCGCCGTGCCCGTGGTGCCCGTCCCCCAGAGCCGCGCTGATGGAACGCGACTTGCCCCGGTGGCGGGCTACCGGTAACCGTGGTGCTCATCGCCGACCCGCCATGCACGCTCCCGTCATCGGAACCGACGCACCATGACGTTCTCTATTTTGCCCGCTATCAAGGACTACTTTGGGTGAACGCAAGCAGGCAGGTTGCGGTTCATGGCACGGCGATCCTACTCGCGGCGCACGGTGATCACGGTCCAGGCCCCGAGGTTGATCCGGTCACCGTCGCGCAGCGGAATCAGGTCTCCGGGCGCTATCTCGCGGCCGTTGAGCAACGTGCCGTTGGCCGAGCCTGGATCGAGCACGGCCCACGAGCCGTCCGGGGCGGGGAGCAGCATGGCGTGCAGGCGGCTGATGCCGGGGTCGACGGGCGGGCCGGACAGGTCGATCTCCGGTTCCACGCCGCGGGCCACGCTGCGCCGGCCGATCCGTACCTGCTTTCCCCCGAGCGCGAACCGCCGTTCGGTGCTGATGGCCGGGAACGGCACAGGCGAGCCGGTGAGCGCGCCCTTGAGCTGCATCTGGTCGTAGTACGTCCGGTCCGACGTGACCACTACCGACCAGGCGGTCGGCGTGAATACCGGGATGGGAGCGGTAGGCGGAACCGACGGCTGCGACGAGACCGACGGCGAAGACCAGGAGTACGCATCGGCGGCGGGCGGTACCGGCTCATCCAGCGGCGGTTGCTCAGCGGACGAGGGTTCTTCAGGCCCGGCCGACATGGGTGGCTCGGCCGCCAGATCCGGCGGCGACGGCGAGGCGGGCTCCGGGCCGCCCGTGCCTGCCGACCCGGGCCGGGACAGGGGCGGGAACAGCGACTCGGGCGGCTCCGAGGAGCCGGCGCGTGCGCCAGGGGATGCGGAAGCGGCGGGCGAGTCCGGTACCGCGGACCACGAGGTCGCGCTGGACCACGAGGTCGCGGCGGACCATGAGGCCGCGGCTGACCAGGCCGGCGCTTCGGTCGCGGGCTCCGGTACGGGCCGGGGCTCGGTCGCGGGCTGGAAACCGGCGGCGGGCTCGGGCTCAGCGGCGGGCCCGGGCTCAGCGGCGGGCTCGGGTCCGGCGGCGGGCTCGGGTCCGGCGGCGAACGGGGGCTCGTCCAGGGGGGCGAAGGGCCGGCGGACCCGGAAGCCGCACTGGGCACAGAACTGGCCAGAGCTCGGGCTCCCGCACCACGGGCACGTGTCATCGGGGCTTCCCGCCGGGCGCGGCCCGCCGGCATGGTGCCTGCCTACTACGCGGCCGGAGCCGGCGGGATTGGAGGCGATGCGCGCGCCGCAGGCAGCGCAGACGTCCTCTGTAACCGAGTAATGACCGTTCGGACATACCGCCATGTGCCTTTCCGCTCCCCGCTCGACCGACTCAACAGGCCATTTACCCCCACAGGTTACGCATCGGCTGGCATTTTACCTGGCAATTCAGGCAAGCGGACGGGCGGTGGGCGGAATCGGCGCGGGCAGGCGGGAGGCTCCGCCCAGGTACTGGTCGACGAAGGCGGCGGCACTGCGGCCCTCGGCGATGGCCCAGACGATCAGCGACTGGCCGCGGCCCATGTCGCCGGCGGTGAAAACGCCGGGCACCGAGGTCGCGTACTGCGCGTCGCGGCCGACGTTGCCCCGGGCGTCGAATTCCACGCCGAGATCGGTGAGCAGTCCGGGCCGTTCGGCTCCGGTGAAGCCCATGGCGAGCAGCACCAGGTCGCAAGGCAGGTCCCGCTCGGTGCCCGGCACCGGGTCGAACCCCTCGGCGTCGGCTATCCTCAGCGCCCGGACCCGCCCCGCGTCGTCGCCGAGAAACTTCAGCGTGGACACGGCGTAGGCCCGCTCCCCGCCTTCCTCGTGGGCGCTGGAGACACGGTAGATCATCGGGTAGGTCGGCCAGGGCTGATGGCCGGGCCGGGCCGCGGGCGGGCGCGGCAGGATCTCCAGCTGGGTGACTGACGCCGCGCCCTGCCGGTGCGCGGTGCCCAGGCAGTCCGCGCCGGTGTCGCCGCCACCGATGATGACCACGTGCCGCCCGCGGGCGCTGATCTCGGCATTCTCGAAATAGCGGTTGGCCAGCGGCAGGTACTCCATGGCCTGATGGATCCCGGCTAGCGGCCGGCCGGGCAGCGGCAGGTCGCGCGGCACCCGGGCGCCGCCGGCCAGCACGATGGCGTCATAGGAGGCGCGCAGCGTTTCCGCGGAAACGTCGGCGCCGGCCTCGACGCCGCACCTGAACTCGGTGCCCTCGGCGCGCATCTGGGCCAGCCGCCGGTCCAGGTGCCGCTTTTCCATCTTGAACTCGGGAATGCCGTAGCGCAGCAGGCCGCCGGGCGCGTCGTCGCGCTCGAACACGGTGACCGCGTGACCGGCCCTGGTCAGCTGCTGGGCGGCCGCCAGTCCGGCCGGCCCCGACCCGATCACCGCCACCGTGCGGCCGGACCTGATCGCCGGGGGCCGGGGCGCCACCCAGCCGGACGCGAACGCCCGGTCGATGATCTCCACCTCGACCTGCTTGATCGTGACGGGATCGGCATTGATCCCGAGCACGCAGGCGGCTTCGCACGGCGCTGGGCAAAGCCGCCCGGTGAACTCGGGGAAGTTGTTGGTGGCGTGCAGCCGGTCGGCGGCCTCGCGCCAGTCGTGCCGCCAGACCAGGTCGTTCCATTCGGGGATCAGGTTTCCCAGCGGGCAGCCGTGGTGGCAGAACGGGATGCCGCAGTCCATGCACCGGCCGGCCTGCCGTTCGGCCCGGCTGGGCGGGAACGGCTCGTACACCTCGCGCCAGTCCAGCAGCCGCAGGTCCACGGGACGGCGCACCGGGGTCTCGCGGGGCGTGGTCATAAAGCCCTTCGGGTCAGCCATGAGCCGCCGCCATGACGGCCTCGTTGACGTCGCGGCCCTCGCGTTCGGCCTGCGACGCGGCGGACAGGACCCGCTTGTAGTCCTTCGGCATGACCTTGGTGAACCGGCCGGGATCCCAGTCGGCCAGCAGCCGGGCCGCGACCGCCGAGCCCGTCTCGGCGTGATGGCGTTCCACCACGCCGAGCAGGAACCCAGTGTCACCGGAGTCCAGCGGGTCCAGGTCGACCATCTCCAGGTTCACCCGGTGGACCGGGCAGTCGAGCACGTAGGCCATGCCCCCGGACATGCCGGCCGCGAAGTTCCGGCCGACCGGGCCGAGGATCACCACCCGGCCGCCGGTCATGTACTCGCAGCCGTGATCGCCGGTGCCTTCGGCGACCGCGAGCACGCCTGAGTTGCGGACGCAGAACCGCTCGCCGACCACGCCGCGCAGGAAGATCTCGCCGCCGGTGGCGCCGTAACCGATCACGTTGCCCGCGATGACCTGCTCCTCGGCGGCGAACGGGGCCTGCGCGGGCGGACGCACGATCAACCGGCCGCCGGACAGGCCCTTGCCCAGGTAGTCGTTCGCGTCGCCGGACAGCCGCAGCGTGATGCCGCGCGGCAGGAACGCCCCGAACGACTGTCCGGCCGAGCCCTCGAAACAGATGTCGATCGTGTTGTCGGGCAGGCCCTCGCCGCCCCAGCGCCTGGTCACCTCGTAGCCGAGCATGGTGCCCACGGTCCGGTTCACGTTCCGGATGGGCAGCTCGAGCCGGACCGGCCGGCCCTCCTCGAGCGCGCCCTCGGCGAGCTGGATGAGCGTCTGATCCAGGGCCTTGTCCAGCCCGTGGTCCTGGGTGGTGACACATCGCGTGGCGGTGCCTTCAGGCAGCGGCGGAGCGTAGAGCACGGGCGACAGGTCCAGCCCGGAGGCCTTCCAGTGCTCCACCGCGAGCGCCGCGTCCAGCAGGTCGACCCGGCCGACGATCTCCTCCAGCGACCGGAAACCCAGCCGGGCCAGGTACTCCCGGACCTCTTCGGCGATGAACTCGAAGAAGTTCACCACGAACTCGGGCTTGCCGCTGAACCGGGCGCGCAGCTCCGGGTTCTGGGTGGCCACGCCGACCGGGCAGGTGTCCAGGTGGCAGACGCGCATCATGATGCAGCCGGAGACGACGAGCGGCGCGCTGGCGAAGCCGAACTCCTCCGCGCCGAGCAGCGCGGCGATGATCACGTCCCGGCCCGTCTTCAGCTGGCCGTCGGCCTGCACCACGATCCGGTCCCGCAGCTTGTTGCGCAGCAGGGTCTGCTGGGTCTCGGCCAGCCCGAGCTCCCACGGCGCGCCCGCGTGCTTGATCGAGGTCAGCGGCGCGGCCCCGGTGCCGCCGTCGTGCCCGCTGATCAGCACCACGTCGGCGTGGGCCTTGGACACCCCGGCGGCCACGGTGCCCACCCCGACCTCGGCCACCAGCTTGACGTGCACCCGCGCGGCCGGGTTGGCGTTCTTCAGGTCGTGGATCAGCTGGGCCAGGTCCTCGATCGAGTAGATGTCGTGATGCGGGGGCGGCGAGATCAGCCCGACCCCCGGCGTGGAGTACCGGGTCTTGGCGATCCACGGGTACACCTTGGCCCCGGGCAGCTGCCCGCCCTCCCCCGGCTTGGCCCCCTGGGCCATCTTGATCTGCAGGTCGTCGGCGTTGACCAGGTACTCGCTGGTGACGCCGAACCGCCCGCTGGCCACCTGCTTGACCGCGGACCGCCGCAGGTCGCCGTTGGCGTCGGGGCTGAACCGGTCCGGGTCCTCGCCGCCCTCGCCGGTGTTCGACCGGGCGCCCAGCCGGTTCATCGCGATGGCCAGCGTCTCGTGCGCCTCGGCCGAGATCGAGCCGTAGGACATGGCGCCGGTGGCGAACTTCCGCACGATGCTGGAGACGGGTTCAACTTCATCAATCGGAACGGGCCGTGGTTCGTCCGTCCCGGAATCGACTCCGCGGATGCGCAGCAGGCCGCGCAGCGTCATCAGCCGCCGCGACTGGTCATCGACCAGCGAGGTGTATTCCTTGAAGATCTCGTACCGGCGGCTGCGGGTGGCGTGCTGCAGCTTGAAGACGGTCTCGGGGCTGAACAGGTGCGGCTCGCCGTCGCGCCGCCACTGGTACTCCCCGCCGGTGGCCAGCCGCTGGTGCCGCAGCCCGGCGGGGTCGGCCAGGGCCAGGCCGCTCCGCTGCCCGATCTCCGCGGCCAGCGCGTCGAAGCCCACCCCGGACAGCCGCGAGGTGGTGCCGGCGAAGCAGGTCTGGATCACGTCGGCGCCCAGGCCGACGGCCTCGAAGATCTGCGCGCCGGTGTAGGAGGCGACGGTCGACACGCCCATCTTGGACATGATCTTCAGCAGGCCCTTGCCGAGCGCCTTGAGCAGGTTGGCCTCGGCCTTCTTTTCCGAAATCTTCGGGTCGCCCGCCAGCACGCCGCGGCGGACCAGGTCCCTGACCGACTCGATGGCCAGGTACGGGTTGACCGCGGCGGCCCCGTACCCGACGAGCAGCGCCACGTGATGGCACTCCCGCACGTCCCCGGCCTCGACGACCAGGCCGGCCTGGGTCCGGGACTTCTGCTTGATCAGGTGGTGGTGCACCGCGCCGGTCAGCAGCAGCGACGGGATCGGGATGGCGTCGGGGCGCGGGGCGGCCCGGGCGGACAGGATGATGAGCCGCGCGCCGGACTCCATGGCGGCGGAGACCACGGCGCAGATCTCGGCCAGCCGGGCCCGCAGGCCCTCGCCGCCGCCGCGCGGGTCGTAACGCCCGTCCACCACGTGCGAGGCCAGGCCGGGCAGGTTGCCCTCGTCGTTGATGTGCACGATCTTGGCCAGGTCCTGGTCGCCGATCACCGGATACGGCAGCACGATCTGACGGCAGGAGGCCGGGACCGGGACCAGCAGGTTCTGCTCGGGACCGGTGATCGTGCCGAGCGAGGTGACGAGCTCCTCCCGGATCGCGTCCAGCGGCGGATTGGTCACCTGGGCGAACAGCTGGGTGAAGTAGTCGAACACCAGCCGCGGCCGGTCAGAAAGGACCGCCAGCGGGGTGTCGGTCCCCATCGACCCGATCGGCTCCGTCCCGGCCCGCGCCATCGGGGCCAGGATGACCCGCAGTTCCTCTTCCGTATACCCGTGCATCCTCTGCAACGTGACCAGGTCGGTTGCGGGCGGCGCATCCGCATCCCCGTCGGGGAGGTCGGGGAGGTCGTCCAGGTGGACCAGGCCGGCGTGCAGCCAGGCTCCGTAGGGGCGCTCGGCGGCCAGGGCCGCCTTGACCTCCTCGTCCTCCACGATGCGGCCGGTGGCGGTGTCGGCCAGGAAGATGCGGCCGGGCTGCAGGCGGCCCTTCCTGATCACCGTGGCCGGGTCGATGTCGAGCACGCCGACCTCGCTGGCCAGCACGACCAGGCCGTCGCTGGTCACCCAGTACCGGCCGGGGCGCAGGCCGTTGCGGTCCAGCACCGCGCCGATGACCGAGCCGTCGGTGAACGCGATCAGCGCCGGGCCGTCCCATGGCTCCATCAGCGCGGCGTGGAACTGGTAGAACGCGCGCCGCTCCGGCGTCATCTCCTCGTGGTTCTCCCACGGCTCGGGGATCATCATGAGCACCGCGTGCGGCAGCGACCGGCCGCCCATGTGCAGCAGTTCCAGGCACTCGTCGAAGCTGGCCGAGTCGCTGCCCTGCTCATCCAGGATGGGGAACAACCGCTCGATCCCCCGCCCGTCCCTGGATGGCGGGATCAGGTCGGTGGCCAGCATCGCCTCCCGGGCCCGCATCCAGTTGCGGTTGCCGCGGATCGTGTTGATCTCGCCGTTGTGGGCCACGTACCGGTACGGGTGGGCCAGCGGCCAGGACGGGAACGTGTTGGTGGAGAACCTGGAGTGCACCAGGGCCAGCGCCGAGGCGTACCGGGGATCGGTCAGATCGGGGAAGAACGGCTCGAGCTGCGCCGCGGACAGCATGCCCTTGTACACGATGGTCCGGGCCGACAGGCTGGCGAAGTACACCCCGCCCTCGTGTTCGGCCCGCTTACGCAGGCAGAACGCCATCCGCTCGAGCTGCAGGCCGGACTCGCCGTTGGCGCCCGCGACGAACAGCTGGGCCAGCTCGGGGAGCACCGCCCGCGCGCCGTCCCCGCAGGCGCCGACGTCGTAGGGGACCTCACGCCAGCCCAGCACGGTCAGGCCCTCGGCCGCGGCGAGCCGTTCGATGGTGGCGGATACCACGGCCCGTTCGGCCGAAATAAAGGCCAGGCCGACCGCGTACGAGCCACGCTCCGGCAGACCGAAACCGCACACGGCGCGGAAGAATTCATCGGGTAGCTGGGTGAGGATCCCGGCTCCGTCCCCGGTACCGGGGTCGCCGCCCTTGGCCCCCCGGTGTTCCAGATGGCACAGCACCTTCAGCGCCCGGGCCACTACCTCATGGCCACCGCGGCCGGACAGGTCCGCGACGAAGCCGACGCCACACGCGTCGTGCTCGAAACTGGGGTCGTAAAGGCCAGCCGCCGCCATGCGCTCTCCCGTCGTCTCGATACGCCACATCCGTGCGTCCGGGACGACACTGGCCCTGTTACATAGACATTACATCACCCGGAGAATCGTCCACTAGAGCCACCGGCGCTGGCTTGGCGTACGTCCGCGCTGGTGGGATCGATCTTGGCCGGGTCAGGTATAGACCAGCCACGGCCAGGACGAAGACCGTTACATCGCCGAGCGCGCCGTAACGGACGCCCAGCACGTGCGGCAGCGGGCCGATCCGCACCGACTCCACCCAGAAGCTGCCCACCGCGTAGCAGGCCGCGCCCAGCATGAACGTGCGCTCGCCCGATAGGGCGAACCGGCGGGCGGCCCAGATCACGCCGAGGCCGACCGCGATGTCCCACAGCGACTGGTACAAGAACGCGGGCTGGAAGGTGGCATAGTTCTCATAACCGGGCACCCGGTGAGTCGGGGAGATCCGGACCGCCCACCACCAGGTCGAGGGCGGCCCGTAGAACTGCTGCGTCCACCAGTTACCCAGGCCGCCGACGGCCAGGCCGAACAGCACCGCGGGCGCGGCCGCGCCCGCGACCGGGCCGAGCCTTACTCCCGCACGACGGCACGCGATCCAGGCGCCGACGGCGCCGAGCGCCACCGCGCCGGGGACGCCGATGGCCGCGAACCCGATCGTGACCGCGTGCCACAGGCGGTAGGCGTGGGTGAAATCGTGCCGGGTGGCGATGAGCAGGGCGTGCGCGGCGGCGCCGATCAGGCCGAACGGGACGGCCCAGGCGGCCACGTCCAGGATGACGCCGGGGCGGCCCTGTCTATTTCCGGCGCCGCGCCGGTACCGGCGGCTCGCCACGACCAGGGCGACGAGGATCCCGGCGGTGACGCACAGCGCGTAGGCCCGGACCGACAGCGGCCCGAGCCGCCAGGCCGCGGGGCTTGGGCTCCCGACCGACGCCAGCGTCACGTGCGCGACGTTACTCCGTTTTTCTGAGTGGCAGCTGAGGATGCGCTGGGCTAGGGACGGACAGTCCGGCGGACGCCGGCGGCCAGCTCGGCGGTGAGTTCGGCGACGGCGTCCGGGCCGGCGCCGGCGGCATCGGTGGCGTCCGCGGCGTCGAGCAGGCGGCGGACGAAGGCCGAGCCCACGATCACGCCGTCCGCGAACGCGGCCACCTGCGCCGCCTGGGCGCCGTTGCTCACGCCGAGGCCCACGGCCACCGGCAGGTCGGTGTGCGGGCGGATCCGCTGGACCAGGCCCGACGCCTGGCCGCCGACCGCCTCCCGGGTGCCGGTGATGCCCATCAGCGAGGCGGCGTAGACGAAGCCGCGGCACGCCGTGGCGATGGTGGCGATCCGCTCGCCGACCGAACTCGGCGCGGCCAGGAACACGCGGTCCAGGCCGTACTCGTCGGAGGCCGCCAGCCAGGGGGCGGCCTCCTCGGGCGAGAGGTCAGGCGTGATCAGCCCCGCGCCGCCCGCGCGGGCCAGGTCGCGGGCGAAGGCGCGCACGCCGTACCGGTCGACCGGGTTCCAGTAGGTCATGACCAGGACCGGGACGCCCGCCGCGGCGACCGCCTCGACGGTGCGCAGCACATCGGCGACGCGGGTCCCGGCGGTCAGCGCGCGGTGCACAGCCTCGGCGATCACCGGCCCGTCCATCAGCGGATCGGAGTAGGGCAGGCCGATCTCGATGATGTCGGTCCCGGCCGCGGCCATGGCCCGGGCGGCCTCGATGGCGCCCGGCACGGTGGGGAACCCGGCGGGCAGGTAGCCGACCAGGGCGGCCCGGTTGTCCGCGTTCGCCTTGCCGAAGGCCGTGGTAACGGGGCTGTTCACAGGCCGAACCATTTGGAGGCGGTGTCCACGTCCTTGTCGCCGCGGCCCGACAGGTTGACCACGATGAGGCCGCCAGGGCCGAGTTCGCGGCCGACGTCGAGCGCGCCGGCCAGCGCGTGGGCCGACTCGATGGCCGGGATGATGCCCTCGGTGCGGCACAGCACGGAGAACGCGTTCATGGCCTCGGCGTCGGTCACGGCCCGGTAGCTGGCCCGGCCGGTTTCCATCAGCCAGACGTGCTCGGGACCGACGCCCGGGTAGTCCAGGCCGGCCGAGATGGAGTGGGTGCTGAGGGTCTGGCCTTCGTCGTCCTGCAGCACGAACGTCCGCATGCCGTGCAGGATGCCCTGGGATCCGCCGGTCAAGGTGGCGGCGTGCCGCCCGGTATCGAGGCCATCGCCGCCTGCCTCGCAGCCGATCAGCCGTACGCCCTGGTCAGGGACGAACGCGTGGAAGATGCCGATGGCGTTGGAGCCGCCGCCGACGCAGGCGATCACCGCGTCCGGCAGCCGCCCGGTGGCGGCCAGGACCTGCTCCCTGGCCTCCAGCCCGATCACCCGCTGGAAGTCCCTGACCATCATCGGGAACGGATGCGGGCCGCCGACCGAGCCGATGCAGTAGTGCGTGTACCCGACGGTCGCCACCCAGTCCCGGAACGCCTCGTTCATGGCGTCCTTGAGCGTCCGGGTACCGGCCGTGACCGGGATCACCTCGGCGCCGAGCATGCGCATGCGGGACACGTTCAGCGCTTGCCGGTGCGTGTCCTCCTCGCCCATGTAGACCGTGCAGTCCAGGCCGAGCAGGGCGGCCGCGGTGGCGGTGGCCACGCCGTGCTGCCCGGCGCCGGTCTCGGCGATGACCCGCGCCTTGCCCATCCGCCGGGCCAGCAGCGCCTGGCCGAGCACGTTGTTGATCTTGTGCGACCCGGTGTGGGCGAGATCCTCGCGCTTGAGCAGCACGGTCGCGCCGCCGGCCCGCGCGCCGAACCGCTCGGCCTGGGTGAGCAGCGTGGGCCGGCCGGCGTACCCGGCCAGCAGGCCGCCGAGCTCAGCGGTGAACGCCGGGTCCTTCCTGGCCTGCCCGTAGGCGACGGTGAGTTCGTCCAGGGCCGCCATGAGCGCTTCGGGGGCGAACCGCCCGCCGAACGCTATTCCGGCCGCCGGGAAGTGCCCGGAAACGTCGGGAACCGGAGCGATATCAGGTTCCGCCGGGTCCGTCCCGGTCATCCGCGCTCGCCCCGGAGCGCCGGATGCGAGCCGGCCGTCACCAGGTCGGCGACGGCGCTGCGCGGGTCCTTCTCGGTGACCAGGCTCTCGCCTACCAGCACCGCGTCCGCGCCGGACGCGGCGTAGGCCAGCAGGTCACGCGGCCCGCGGACGCCGGACTCGGCGACCTTGACGATCCCTTCCGGGATCCGGCCGGCCAGCCGGCCGAAGATCCCCCGGTCGACCTTGAGCGTGGCCAGGTTCCGCGCGTTGACGCCGATGACCGTCGCGCCGCACTCCACGGCCCGGTCGAGCTCGGGCTCGGTGTGCACCTCGACCAGCGGCAGCATGCCGATCGAGACGGCCCGCTCGACCAGCGAGACCAGGGCGCTCTGCTCGAGCGCCGCCACGATCAGCAGGACCAGGTCCGCGCCGTGGGCGCGGGCTTCCCAGAGCTGGTAGGAGCTGACTATGAAGTCCTTGCGCAGCACCGGCACCTGCACCGCCCGGCGGACCGCGCCGAGGTCGGCCAGCGACCCGCCGAACCGCCGCGGCTCGGTCAGCACGCTGATCACCTTCGCGCCGCCGGCTTCGTAGTCCGAGGCCAGCGCGGCCGGATCGGCGATGGTGGCCATCTGCCCGCGAGACGGGCTGGCCCGCTTCACCTCGGCGATGACGCTGACGCCCTCGGCCTTGAGCGCGGCCATCGCGTCGCGCGGTGACGGCGCGCGCCGCGCCATCTCCTTCAGCTGGTCCAAAGAGACGTGCCGCTGCCGGTCGGCGAGATCGGCACGCACGCCGTCTAGGATCTCGTCGAGCACACTCACGCGGTTCGCTCGTCCCCTCACATCGGTACTGTTGCGCCACCGATCGTAGCCCGGCCGCCCGAGTGCCATTGTGACTGCCCCCCTGGAATCGGCTCGCGATCCTGGCTGGGCTGGTCCAGGACGTACCCCGCGCCGCGGACGGTCCTGATCGTCAGGGCCGGGCCAAGCTTGGCCCTGAGCTGGGCGATGTACACGTCGGCGGCGCGGTCGCCGACGGCCTGGCGCCCGGCGGCGGTGAGCAGCTGGCGCCGGGACAGCACCCGGCCGGGATTGTTCGTCAGCGCGGCCAGTATCGCGGACTCGGTAGCGGTCAGGGCCGGGTCCAGGCGGCGTAGCGGGAGGGGGGGCTCGGCTGGGTCGGTCATAGCTTCGCGGACGAGGGCGACAAGCTGGCGGGGGCTGAACGGGCGGGCCAGCCAGCGCCGGGCGCCCGCCGCGTCGCCGCGGACGGCCAGGCCCCGCGGCCGGGGCGCCTTGGCGTCGGCCACCAGGAAGATGACCGGAGTGCGCAGGGCGCGGCGGATGCGCCTGGGGTCCAGGCCAGGCATGGTGAGATCGATCACGGCCGCGGCGTCCGGGCCGCCGGTCAGCTCGGCCAGCGTCGGCTCCGGGCTGGTGACCAGCCGGACCCGCAGCCCGCCCTGGCGAAGGTAGCGAGCCGACATCTCGGCCACCTCGGGCTCATGCTCGGCCAGCAGGACCGAGACCGGCTCGCGGCCGCGGTCAGGCTGGTTTCCCGCCACCAACCTGGTCTTCCACGACAGCCTCGGTGGTCGGGTCCTGGTCCCGGCTCAGCGACTCCCACATCGAGGCGCTGTCAGCGGCGCGCGGGGCCGGCCGCTGGCCAGGCCGCTCGAACCGGGCGGACATGACGGGCCAGCGCGGGCCGCGCCACACGGTGGCCAGGCCAGCCAGGACGATCGCCACGGCGCCCACGACAGCGGCCGCGTGCCAGGGCGCGCCGGTCATGATGGCCTGTCCCGTGGAGCCCGCGATGACGATCGCGTGGGAAGCGCCGCCCGGTGACGTGCCGCCGGTGGTCGACCCGCCGAGCGCGCCGGCGGCGGCGTCGGCCTGCGCCGTGGTGAGCACGCTCGAGGCACTCACCCCGGCGGCGGCGGCCACCGCCGCGCCCGCGCCCAGGGCCGCGAGCAGGGCCCCGGCCACGCGCCGGGCCACCGACCGGGCCGCGATCACGGCGGCCAGGCAGGCCAGCCCGGCCAGGGCCAGCGCCTCGGCCAGCGGGACGAGCTGCTGTCCGGTCACGGGGATGTCCTGAACGGGCAGCGGGCGCGGCGGGGTGAAGACGGCTTGCGCCCACGCCTGCCGGACGGCGAGCACGACCAGGCCGGCGCCGGCCGCGCCGAGCAGCAGCACCAGCCCGAATTCCCTGCGCGTCGCGGACATCGGCGGCTACTGCTCCTTGACCAGCACGTCAGCGTCGAAGCAGGTCCGGTCGCCGGTGTGGCAGGCCCCGCCCACCTGATCGACCTTGACCACCACGGCGTCGCCGTCACAGTCCAGGGCGACCGACTTGACCCACTGCTGATGCCCGGACGTCTCGCCCTTGACCCAGTACTCCTGCCGGCTGCGCGACCAGTACGTACACCGGCCCGTGGTCAGGGTGCGATGCAGCGCCTCATCGTCCATCCAGCCGAGCATCAGCACCTCGCCGGTGTCGTACTGCTGGGCGATCGCCGCGATCAGGCCGGCGGCGTCCCGCTTCAGCCGCGCGGCGATGGCAGGGTCGAGCATCGATCCCTCATTTGTCTCCACTTCAGTCAGGGTAGCAATCCGCCTACGATCAGCTGGTGACCTACTCGCGAGACGAGCGCCTGGCGCTGTGCGCGCTGCTGGACAAGACAGGACCGGACGCACCGACGCTGTGCGCCGGCTGGAACACCGGCGACCTGGCCGCGCACCTGGTGCTACGCGAGCACCGGCCCGATGCGGCCGCGGGCGTCCTGGGCGGACCGCTGGCCGGCTACACGACGCGGGTGCAGAACCGGATCAAGCAGCGGATGCCGTTTCCCAGCCTGGTGCGGACGATCAGGTCCGGGCCGCCGGCCCTGTCGGTCATGGCCCTGCCCGGCATGGACGAGCGTTTGAACGCCGTCGAGTACTTCGTCCATCACGAGGACATCCGCCGCGCGGCGCCGGACTGGGAGCCGCGGGAGATCAGCAGCGGCCAATCCGGCCTGCTGTGGCAGCGGCTGCGGGCGGCACGGTTCTTG
>Ga0335081_10010499_pt1 | contig 14974 bp, 13 predicted proteins | sample Lox_Sample_35_FD_206713 | JGI IMG/M metagenome (GOLD analysis project Ga0335081, IMG submission 206713) | Soil microbial communities from Loxahatchee National Wildlife Refuge, Florida, United States - Lox_Sample_3.5 | ecosystem: Environmental > Terrestrial > Soil > Wetlands | place: USA...
ACGGCATGCTATCGTGCTCACATCATTCCGGAATTGAAGAATCTGGCCGCAGCCGGATGTGGCCGCATACCCAACCGAATGAAGAATTTCGGCTGGCCTCTCTTTCAGATAGTAGACGAGTCGTCCGTAGCAGTACCGGCATTTGGACGGGGCCCAGAACGACTCCTTCACATCTTAGATCGGCTCGAATTGCCGATAGGGGCAGATGGAGAAGGCATCATGCAAACTCCCGCTAGGTTTCCTGGATCGTACACTAATGGACGGTTGCCGAATTCCGGTCATCGGGGTACTCGGCTGAGCAACCTGAGGTTCTCGATCGGCTCGTGGAAATTCGGGATTGAACGGGCCTATCATCCGCAAGCTCCGTCCGTTGAGACACAGGTGCCGCCGTTGACCTCCAGCAGGCCGCACCGCGCCCCCCGGCCCGTGGCTCCGGGTCGCCCAAGGCTCCATAGCGCGGATGCCTCACCAGTTAGGCTCTTGGAGGCACTTCGCCTGCCCGACGACGGCCACGCAGGTCCCTGGCCACTGAGCGGCCAGAACTGCACCGTATTGCTGACCGATGTGGTTCGCTTCAGTTCCTCGAGTCGGACCGAGGAGGACCGCCGCATCATCAGGGACGCGCTATGCCAAATGACCGGGATAATGCTGCAGGGCATTGGCGACGTCTGGTCAGAAGGCCGCGGTGATGGCCTGCTGACCGTCGCCTGGCCGAGCATCCCCACCAAGACCGTCATCTACCGGCTGCGCGAGGAGTTGCTTCCCGCCCTCGGGCGTCATAACAGCACCCACCGCGATTCAGCCTGCTTCCAGCTGCGGGCGGCCATCGGCGTCGGGCCCTTGTTCAGCGATACCATGGGCCCTTCTGGCGATGAGATCACCACCATCGCCCGGCTGGTTGATGCTCCGCTATTCAAGCAGGCAATGGATAAGAGCGGAGCCAGTCTTGGCATCATAGCGACGACGTTCATCTACGAAACCGTTATCAAGCATGATCGAAATCTGGCTGACTACCGCCGAGTCCAAGTCGATGTAAAAACATTCAACGGGCCGGCCTGGATGAGCGTTCCTGGTACGCCGATATCGCCGCACAGTGCCCCTTGTGCCGCTGCGGCCTGAGCCCTGCCTGAGCCCTGCCTGAGCCCTGCCTGAGCCCTGCCTGAGCCTAGGAGCACGTCAGCCCAGGCGTGACGCGGTGGCCTTGGCCCACTGGGTGGTGCAGAGCAGGCCGAGCAGGAGGACGACGTACCCGCAGCCGGTCAGGATCCACCAGCCCGCGTGGGCAGCGTGCACGAAGCTGTCCCGCATCGACCCGCGGATGCTGGCGGCCAGGACCGAGCCGACGATGGCCACGCCCAGCGACTGGCCAAGCTGCCGGCTGGAGGAGTTCATCCCGGAGGCCATGCCGGCCTGGGTCTTCGGGACCCCGGACATGACCCCGTTGGTGATGGGCGAGCTCACCATGCCAGCCCCGATTCCGAACAGGGCGTAGGTGATGATCAGGTAGGCGTGCTCGGTGGTGCCGGTCAGCCGGGACAGCGCCGCGCTGCTCAGGGTCAGCGCCGCGCCCGCGATGACGAAGGGGATCCGCGGGCCGCGCTTGGCCACGATACGGCCCGCCATCGGCGCGCACAGGGCCATCACCACCGGCATCGGCAGGATGGTCAGGCCCGCCTGCAAGGCGGACAGGCCCCGTACGTCCTGCAGGTACAGGGTGGACAGGAAGAGGAACCCGGCCATCGCGGCGATGGCACAGACCGCGGTGAGGTTGGCGCCCGCGAACGGCACGCTGCGGAAGAACCGGAAGTCGAGCATCGGTTCCTCGCGGCGCGGCTCATAGGCGAGCAGCACGGCCAGGGCGGCCACAGACAGCGCGAAGAATCCGAAGATCTCCGGTGAGCGCCAGCCGTAGGCGGGACCCTCGATGATCGCGTAGGCGAGCGAGCCGAGCATCACGATGATGAGGAACTGGCCCACCGGGTCCGCCCGGCGGGACCGCGGCGCCTTGGAGTCGGGCACGAACAGCGCGGTCAGCGAGATGGCAGCCAGGCCCACCGGGATGTTGGCCCAGAAGATCCCGCGCCAGCCGGCCGCTCCGACCAGCACGCCGCCCAGGACCGGGCCCAGCGCCATGGACAGGCCGAACACGCCGTCCCAGACCCCGATCGCGCGGGCCCGTTCGGCGGGGCCGGTGAAGGTGTTGGTGATGATGCCGAGGGCGGCCGGGTTGAGCATCGAGCCGCCGACCCCTTGCAGGATCCGGAAGCCGATCAGCCAGCCGAGGCTGGGCGCCAGGCTGCACAACCACGAACCGAGGGTGAACAGCGAGAGTCCGACCTGGAAGATGGTCCGGCGGCCGATCCGGTCCGCGGCCGCGCCGGAAAACATCAGCAGGGCGGCCAGCGCGATGGTGTAGGCGGCGATCGTCCACTGCAGGCCGGACACCCCCGCGTGCAGCTCACGGCCGATGGACGGCAGCCCGACGTTCACGATCGTGTTGTCCAGCCCGACCATGAACAGGCTCAGGCAGCAGACGGCGAGCACGAGGGTACGGCGGGCACGGAGCGCGGCGCCGGTGACCGTGGCCGGGCCGGTATCGGGGCGGGGGTGGGCGCCCGGGGCTAGCTCAAGGCTCAGGACGGGCATGGATGTCCGTTCTGGTAGCCGGACAGGCACGTTAAGTGACCTCCAGTGAGTGCTTCGTGCTGGTGCCTGCATCGGGCAAACCCCTCGGGGACGTGCTCGCCGCGGACGAGCGGGGGCTGGTTAGGTGACGGCCGGCTCGGGACTCACCCGAGCTGAGCCCGACCAGATGATCGGCAGCTTGTCGATTCCGTAGATGCCCTCGACCCCGCCCAGCTGTGGCGGCCCGTCGAGAGCGAGGTCGGGAGTGCGGGGCGCGAGGAAGGCCAGCGCCTCCTCTAGCTCGGCCCGGGCCAGGTTGGCGCCCAGGCAGTAATGCGTCCCGGCCCCGAACGTGAGCAGCCGGGCGTCGCGGGTGGCGGTGATGTCGAACTCCTCACCCGCGCCGCTTTCCCGGTTGGCCCGTTCGGCGCAGACCGCCACGATCGTGCCGGCCGGGAAGATCACGTCGCGGTGCTCGACCTGCTCCAGGCAGATCCGCGCCGTGAACGGCGTGACCGGCTCGAACCGCAGTACCTCCTCGACGGCGCGCGGGGCAAGCCCGGGATCGGCGGCCAGCAGCGCCCACTGAGCGGGATGCCCGGCGAACAGCCGGATCGCGTGCGCGAGCTGAGCGGAGGCGGTGTCGATCCCCCCGGCCAGCACGTTCACCACAAGCTGCACGCACTCCGCGGCGGACAGCCGCCCACCGACCCCCCCTACCCCTTCTTCGTCCCGGGCGGCCAGCAGGTCGCTGATTAGGTCGTCGGCGGGCGCGGCGCGCCGGTCCTCGAGCAGCGCGGTCACGTAGTCCTGGATCTCGGTCACCGCCCGCTCGATATCGCCACGGTTGCTGCCCAGGGCCCGGATGTCGAACTGCCGCTGCACCCAGCTGGACCACTCCTGCAGCCGCCCAGCGTCCTCGCGCGGCGCCCCGAGGACGGTCGCGATGGTCAGCGCGGGATAAGGCCTGGCCACGGCGGCGGCGAAGTCACACCTGTCGTCGCCGGCCTGGGACCACAGCTCCTCGAGGAAGCCTCGCATCACCGGGCGCCGGCGGTCCGCCCGGCGCGGCGTGAACGCCGGGCCGACCAGCGCCCGGAGCCGCCGGTGCTGCTCCCCGGTGAGATTCAGGATGTTGGCGTCGATGTGGTCCGCGAGCGGCCCGCTGGTGACCCCGAAGAACTCCGCGATCTGCCGGCCGGGAAACGCCGTCGCCCGTGACCGCAGGAAAAACTCACCGGAGTCGTGATCGAGGACAATGTAAGCGAGTGGCGACTTGGCTAGCCAGCCTTGCTGGCCGGTCTCGGCTAGCTGCCGGTGGTAGTGGTCAGCCGAGGAGTCCGGCGCGGCGTAGTCGAACGCCGGCAGCTCGAGATCGGACACAAGGTTCATGACAGATATGACGCTACACCTAAGCAATCAGTAGTCAAGTGGCTACGTTCAGCATTTCAGAGTGCGTTCGGGCCTCACGATGTGAGTCCGCAGTCTAGATTTGCTTGCTAGGGCAGTCCGTTATGCGAGGATATTTGACGTGCTGAGGGGGGAGCCATGAGCCGCAGGCTTCTGCAGCTGGTTATCCCGGTGACGCCGGAACGGAGAATGTTCCGGATTCACGACCCGGCCGTGGATCCCGATGCCCCGGGTGGTCCGCTGCCGCCGGTCGGCGCGCTCATCAGCACGAACCGCGAGCAGCTGTGGGTGGGCAGCCTGCAGGAGGACATCAATGTGCGGCTCGTCCTCGAGGAGTGGGACGGGGCTCCCCCGCCGTGCGGCGACGCCTGGGACGAGGAAGCCAAGGGGAGTGTCTACCTGCGCGGGCAGCTGAGCATCAGCATGGGCCAGGCGGGCACCGCGGTGCACGGGCTCCGCCTCGGCGGAGGGGTCGGCGATTACTCGGTCCACGTCTACGCCAGCAACCGCGACGTGGTGACCCGCCGGTACACGGCGCTGTTCGACCGGCAGCGCAATCCGCTCAGCGACGAGTTCCAGCAGGAGAAGAGAACGCTAGAGGGGCTCGAGCGGTACCTGGTCCAGCTATGGCGGGAATCCTTAGCCGGACCTGACTACGGATTAGCCTCCGGCGGCATCGCCGCGTTCGTGGGCTTGCCCTTGGCCTGCTGCGGCTTGCCGGTCGCCGAGGAGGCCGTGGACGCGGTGGAATGGCCTGTGGCGCTCGCGCTCGCGGCGGCTTGGCTCCCGGTGGTCTGGCTGGCGGCGGTCTGGCTGGCGGTGGACCCGGTCTGGCTGGCGGTGGACCCGGTCTGGCTGGCGGTGGACCCGGTCTGGCTGGCGGTGGACTTGGCGGCGGCGGAGGACTGCTGGGCGCGGTTCGGCTGACCGCTGGTCACGGCCGAGATCGCGGTGTTGGCTGTCGCGCCGGCCGTCGGCGGCGGCGAATGCCGGAGCATGTGGGTGCGGAACGGGATCATCGCGTAGACCATCAGCGAGACCATCGCCACCAGCAGGACCGTGAACAGGGAGCCGATGATGCGCGCCCGGGGCGAGCGCAGCACGGTGGCAGGACCCGGCCGCCGGAAGGTCGTCAAGCACGAGGCGAGGCCGGGATCGTCGGCCGCCAGCCGCCGCTCGATTTCCGCGAGCATGCGCTGCTCGTCCTGCGACAGCGCCATACCGCCACCCCTTCCGCCTAGCGACGGGCGAATACCCTCTCACTATCTCTCACGAGAGGGTCTTTATCCAATTGTTCTGGCTTCGTACTTCGCCTGTTTTCCAGATCGTGAGATCCCGCTCTGGGCGATCGCGCCCTGGGTCCAGACGCGGGTCCGGACGCGTTCGCTGAGCCGCATCCTACCCAGGATCAGACTAAATAACCGTGGCGAGCGGCGGTGTGTCAAGCTTGTGATTCTCGAAAAATCGTTCTACCGTGTTCAGTATGCGCTGGGACAATCTGCGGCTGGATGATCAGCTGGCCGCCGATCAGGACGCCGACGACGGCGGGACCTTGTTTCCCGCCGTGCGCCGGGACGTGGCCCTGCCGCTCATCGAGCGCGGGGCGGTGGCCCGCACCTTCGACACCCCCGGCTTCCGCGGCATGACCTTCTACGAGGTCCAGGCCAAATCCGTCGTCAACCGCGTCCCCGAGGCCTCTCGGATGCCATTCCGCTGGACCGTCAACCCCTACCGGGGCTGCCAACATGCCTGCCGGTATTGCCTGGTAGGAGACACACCGATCCTGATGGCGGACGGCCGGACAAAGCCGCTGGCGGAGGTTCGTGTCGGAGACCAGATCTACGGCACGGTGAAGAGCGGTTTCTACCGGCGGTACGCGCTCACCACGGTGCTGGCGCACTGGTCCACGATCAAGCCTGCCTACCGCGTCAGCCTCGAGGGCGGCACACGGCTCATCGCCAGTGGTGATCACCGCTTCTTGACCGAGCGCGGCTGGAAGCACGTCACCGGGGCCGAGAGCGGCCCGATGCAGCGGCCGTTCCTGACCGTCAACAACAAGCTGATGGGAGTCGGTGGCTTCGCCGCGCCCCCGAAGGACACGCCCGCCTACCGGCGCGGATACCTGTGCGGCATGATCCGGGGTGACGGGGCCATCGGTCACTACGCGTACCCGGGGCGTGTTCCGGGCGGTGAGCAGATCCACATGTTCCGGCTGGCCCTGGCTGATCGTGAGGGGCTCGAGAGGACGGCCGACTACCTCGCTGACGTGGGTATCAAGTGCCGGGAGTTCATCTTTGGCAAGGAGTCGCCCACGCGACGTCCGATGACCGCGATCCGTACCAGCCGTCCCGACGACGTCCGGGCGATCGAACGGCTGATCGGCTGGCCGGAGAATCCGACCTTGGACTGGCGCGAGGGTTTCCTGGCCGGCATCTTCGATGCCGAAGGCAGCTACAGCGAAAGCCTGCGGATCCCGAACACCGATCCGGAGATCCTCAACTGGACAGCGTCGTCGTTGGAGTCGTTCGGCTTTGATTACGTTGTGGAGCCAAGTACACGACCGAACGGACTTGGGTGCGTCCGGCTGGGCGGGGGCCTGCGGGAAGTGCTCAGGTTCTTCCATACCGTGGACCCGGCGATCATCAGGAAGCGGTCGATCGAGGACGTGGCGCTCGAGAGCGACGCCAAACTGCGCGTGGCGGCGATCGAGCCACTAGGACTGGACCTGCCCATGTACGACATCACCACCGGTACCGGCGATTTCATCGCCGACGGCGTGGTGAGCCACAACTGCTACGCCCGGAACTCGCACACGTACCTGGACCTCGACGCGGGCGCGGACTTCGACACCAAGGTGGTCGTCAAGGTGAACGCGCCTGAACTGGTGCGCAAGAAGATGGCCTCGCCGGGCTGGACGGGCGAGCACATCGCCATGGGCACCAACGTGGACTGCTACCAGCGGGCCGAGGGTCGCTACCAGCTCATGCCAGGCATCATCGGCGCGCTCAAGGACGCCGCCAACCCGTTCTCCATCCTGACCAAGGGCACCTTGATCCTGCGGGACATCGACCTGCTGGCGGAGGCGGCCGAGATCACCGACGTGGGCCTGAACGTCTCGGTCGGGTTTGTCGACAAAGAGCTATGGCGATCTGTCGAGCCCGGGACGCCGGCCCCGGCGCGGCGGCTCGAGGCGTGCGCCGCGCTGAACGACCGGGGACTGCGCTGCGGTGTGCTCATGGGGCCGGTGGTGCCGTTCCTGTCTGACTCCCCCGCTCAGCTTGACGCGGCCGTCAGCCAGATCGCGGCGGTCGGCGCCACCCACGTCAGCCCTATCGTGCTGCACCTGCGCCCGGGCACGCGGGAGTGGTTCTTGCGCTGGCTGGGCGCCCATCACCCCGGCCTGGTCGGCCGGTATCTCGACCTGTACGGCCGGAGCGCCTACGCCCCCGAGTCCTACCAGGCCAGGATCGCCGGCCAGGTCCGCGAGCTCGCCGCCAAGCACGGCGTCGGGCGGCCGAGGCCCGGCTCCGGTCACGGCCGGCGGCCCGTGCCCGGCCGGCCGGCCCCGCCGCCTCCCCGAGGCTCCGCAGAGGTGCCCCGGCCTGCGGTGGCGGTCCTGTCCCTCGCGCCATCCGAGCAGCTCACCCTGCTCTTAGGCCAGCCTGCGGCCATCGCGTCGCGGTGGTGAGTGCCGGACATGAGCCCAAAAACTAGTTGTCGCTAGGAGTGATCCCTTTTTAGGGTGGCCAGGCCAGCTCTAGGATGTGCGCTGGCCTGATCGCCCTCAGCGAAATCAGGCACTTCGCGATCTAGCTTGACAGCGGAACATAACGCGATACATCGTATTTCCTAGGAAAAACTTCAGACAGGAGGACGACGTGGCACGCGGGACCACGGGGGCGCCCCGTAACACGCCAGATCCTGATGTCCCCGCCGACGGCGGGGACATCAGGACGGCTCGGACGCAAGAGATTCGGGAACGGGGACCCGGCTATCAGCAAAGCAGGCCGGGAGATCTAGACACATCACCAGACCAGGGCAGGCCGGGCAGGCCGAGGGGCATTAGCCGCCTGATCGCCTTCATCTGCGGCCGGCGATCCAAGTGGGTCGTCGTCGCGTTCTGGATCCTGATCGTGGTGGCCTTGGGCTCCCTGGCCGGCAAGCTGCAGGGCGCGGAGAAGAACGACGCCTCGGCGTACCTGCCCGGATCGGCCGAATCAACGCAGGAACTCAACGAACAGTCCATCTTCCAGTCCAAGAACTACAACCCTGCCCTGGTCGTCTACGTACGCGACAGCGGGATAACCGCCGCCGACCTGGCCAAGGCGGACGCGGACGCGCGGTACTTCGCCTCGTTGCCCGTGGTGGACGGGCGGGTCGCTCCGCCGACGGTCTCGAAGGACCACAAGGCGATCGAGACCGTCATCGGCTCGGACCTCGGCTACAACTCCAACCTGAGCGGCTTCATCACGACGGTGCAGAACACCGCGACCAAGAATGCCGACGGGCTCAGCGTCTACATCGGCGGCCCCGCCGCTAGCGCGAACGACGAGATCAAGATCTTCAAGGGCATCGACTCCACCCTGCTGTACGCGGCCCTGGCGGTGGTCATCGTGCTCTTGCTGCTGACCTACCGAAGTCCGGTGCTCTGGCTGCTGCCGATCATGTCGGCCGGCGTGGCGCTGACCGTGGCCGAGGCGGTCATCTACCTGCTCACCCAGCACGCGAACCTGACCGTGAACGGGCAGAGCGATGGCATCTTGGTGGTGCTGGTCATCGGCGCGAGCACCGACTACGCGCTGCTCCTGGTGGCCAGGTACCGGGAGGAACTGCGCAGGCACTCCGACCGGCACCAGGCCATGGCGGTGGCCCTGCGCCGGGCCGGCCCGGCCATCATCGCCAGCGGGATGACCGTGATCGTCGGCATGCTGTGCTTGCTGGCCGCCGAGTCGAACGACATCTCCGGCCTAGGCCCGGTGGCCGCCATCGGCATCGCCGTCGGCCTGATCGCCATGGTCACGCTGCTACCCGCGCTGCTCGTGGTGTTCGGCCGGTGGATCTTCTGGCCGGTGAGGCCCGCGTACGGCTCGCCCGAGCCGACCAGGCGCGGGTTCTGGGCCCGAGTCGGCCAGGCCATCAGCCGCCGCCCGCGCGGGGTATGGCTCGTGACCGCCATCCTGCTCGCCGTCTGCTCGGCGGGCCTGATCGGCTTCAAGTTCGGCACACTGACCGTCGCTCAGTCGTTCCGCGGCACCCCGCCCTCGGTCACCGCCCAGAATGTCCTGGCCAAGTACTTCCCGGCCGGTTCCGGCGAGCCGGTGCAGGTGGTCTCCACCGCCGCCAGCGGTGAGGCAGTCAGGACCGCACTGGCCGACACGCCGGGCATCGCCTCGGTCACGCCGCCGGTGACCAAGGACGGCCTGGCCTTCCTGCAGGCGACGAGGATCCCGCAGCCGGACAGCCCGGCCGCTTACACGCTCGTGGACGCCTTACGGACCAAGGTTCACGCCATCCCGGGCGCGGACGCGAAGGTGGGCGGCGGCACGGCCATCAACAAGGACGTGGAAAGCGCTGCGGCTCACGACCGGAACCTGCTGATCCCGCTGATCCTCGGCGTGGTGCTGCTCATCCTCGGCCTGCTGCTGAGGGCGATCGTCGCGCCGCTCGTGCTCATCGCCACCGTCGTGCTGTCCTTCGGCGCGGCGCTGGGCATATCCGCGCTGTTCTTCCAGCACGTGTTCGGGTTCGCCGGGGCCGATACGTCGGTGCCGCTGTTCGTCTTCGTCTTCCTGGTGGCCCTCGGCATCGACTACAACATCTTCCTGATGACCCGCGTGCGTGAGGAGTCGATCAGGTCCGGGACCTGGCGCGGCGCCCTGGTCGGCCTGGCCGCCACTGGCGGTGTCATCACCTCGGCGGGGCTGGTGCTGGCCGGCACGTTCGCGGTGCTGGGCACGCTGCCGCTGGTGGAGTTCACCGAGATCGGCTTCGCGGTCGCGCTCGGCGTGCTGCTGGACACGATCATCGTCAGGTCCGTGCTCGTGACCGCGCTGACCCTGGACATCGGACGGCACATGTGGTGGCCGAGCGCGCTCGCGCGCCGGGAGCACCAGCCCGAGGCGAATGAGCCCGTTGATGCCCACCCGAACCCCCCGATAGGCAGGTCGGTGACGGACGGCACCTAGAATGTGGGTTCGTGGCGGGTGACCAGGTAATGCGGACGGCGCCGTGCGGGTGCTGAACCGTCAGGACACCGGGCGGCTCTTCGTCCGCTCGGTCGCCGTACCCGATCCTGGAGACCTGCTCGCGTGCCTGCCCCAGCCGGACGCGGTCGCCTGGGTCCACCATGGCGCCGGGCTGGTCGGCTGGGGCGAGGCGCTCCGGGCCACGCTGCCCGCCGGAGAGGACAGGTTCGCCGCCGGGGAGAAGTGGCTTCCCTCGCTGTTCGAGGCCGCTGACGTGGACGACCAGGTGCAGGTGCGCGGCTCCGGGCCCGTCGCGTTCGGTACCTTCACCTTCGACCCGTCATCCGAAGGTTCGGTGCTGATCGTCCCGCGCGTCCTGCTCGGCCGGGACGGTCAGGGCCAGGCCTGGCTCACCACCGTCACCGCGGAGCGCGAACCGGACCTGCGGGTCCTCGGGTGGCCCGTCGCGCCCGAATCAGCGCTCGCGCGGCCGCCGACCGGCGTGCGCTGGCACGACGGGAGCCTGCCCGGGCCCCAATGGGAACAGGCGGTTGCCGAGGCCGTAGCGGCGATCAAGTCAGGCAGCTTGCGCAAGGTGGTACTGGCCCTGGACCAGTTCGCGACCGTCCCGGAGCGTATCGACGTGCGTGCCCTGCTACGCCGGCTGGCCAGCCGCTACCCCGACTGTTTCACCTTCGCCTGCGACGGCATGGTCGGTGCCACCCCGGAATTGCTGATCCGGCAGACCGGCCGCCAGGTCAGCGCGCTGGTGCTGGCGGGCACGACGCCCCGCGGCGGCGACCCCGCCGAGGACGAGGCGCTCGGTACCGCGTTGCTGGCCTCGGCCAAGAACACCGAGGAACACGCCTACGCGGTCGCCTCGATGCGGGAAGCGCTCGAGCCGCTGTGTGATCAGCTCGACAGCCAGGCCGGGCCGACCCTGATCAAGCTGCCGAACCTGCAGCACCTGGGCACCTGGGTCCGGGGCACGCTAGCCGCGGACGGCACGCCCAGATCGGCGTTGGGGCTGGCCGCGGCGGTCCACCCCACCGCCGCGGTGTGCGGCACCCCGACCGGTGCCGCGCTGGAACTCATTCGCGAGCTCGAGCACATGGACCGGGAGCGTTACGCCGGGCCCGTCGGCTGGGTCGACGCCGACGGCAACGGCGAGTGGGGCATCGCGCTGCGCTGCGCCCAGATCTCCGGCCGCACCGCCCGCCTGTTCGCCGGCTGCGGCATCGTCGCGGGCTCGGATCCCGCCGCCGAGCTCGCCGAGGCCGAGGTCAAGTTCCGTCCCATGCGTGGCGCCCTGGAAGGCTAGGTCCCCATGGAGATCTTCCGGTTCGACCGTGGAGAAAGACTCGTCCGGAGCTTCGGCAGCCATGGATTCCGTGCTACCCGCATCGCGGCTGGAACCGGCCAGGTACGCCTGACCTGCCTGACCGTCGAGCCGGGAGGGGTCATCGGAACGCATCCCGCGACTGGCGCACAGCTCTTCCTGGTCGTCGCGGGCGAGGGCTGGGCGGCCGGGCCGGATGGCGAGCGAGTACCGATCACCGCGGGCTGGGGCGTTCGCTGGGATGCCGGAGAGATCCACACCAGCGGGACGCAGACCGGCCTGACCGCACTCGCCGTCGAGGGCGACCCGCTCCCCTTGTTCGAGCCGGAGCCACCGGACCCCAGCTAGGAGGGCCCGCCCCAGCTAGGAGGGCCTCGCCGTTACGGGGCTGCGAATCATTTCACCCCGGCAGACGATGGCAGTCCCCGGTTCATATCGCAGACTTGCGGGCGGTGCGGTTCGCGGGAGCCAGGCAGGCTCGAGATGAGCGAGTTGGATGAACTAGTCGCACGCCCGGGTGTCCTGATGGCGGGCCGGTGACCGAGGTAGTGCAGTGGTTCTGCGCCGCGGTCACCACGATGTTCAGCTCGATGGCATGTGCCGTCGACACCCTGAACCAGAGCGGTTTCAACCAGACCGCCTGGCTGCCGGTACACAGCTGGACCTACCCCGGCGGCGGGTACCGCGCGTGGCACGTCGCCGTTTTCGGGGTGGTCGGCGCCGGGCTGACCGCGCTGGGGTTCGGCATCGGCGCAGACGCCTGGTTCATCATCGCCATCGCGGTCGCGGCCAGGTTCCATCAGCACGCCCGCATCACCAGCTACACCTGGGCTCAGGTGCTCGCCTGGGCTGGCGGGTCGGCGCTGTGGATCGTGGTGACCTTCATCGCCTGGCTGATCCGCGGGCGCCAGGACCGGCCCAGCCGGTCGCGGAGCTGCCCGGCGACATCTCGCGGCGGAAGCTGACCGGGCCGCTGATCATGTTCGCGGTGCTCCGCGCCGTCGTCACCGCCGGTACCTTCGCGCTTGCGTTCGGGCTGAACCTCTCGCATGGCTACTGGATGCCGATCGCGGCCATCGTCGCGATGAAGGCGAGCCTGGACCAGACCACGACGGTTGCCGTGCAGCGCCTGGCCGGCGCGCTGTTCGGCGCCGTCGCGGCCGCGCTGCTGCTGCTGATACCCACCAGTGAACACGGACTGCGACTGGTCACGGTCACGATCGGACTGCAGGTGGTTGCGTTCGTCATGCTGGTCAACGGGGTGGGGATCCGCTTCTGGAACTACGCGCTGTACTGCGGGGCCAGCGCCGCGGGAGTGCTGACCCTGATCGACCTTACGCAGCCCTCCGACTATGCCGCCGAGGGCTACCCGGTGCTGTGGACGTTGTGCGGCGTCGGGATCGGCGTGCCCGTCGTGTTCCTCGCCGACCTGCTCGCCAAACGCCGCCGCAACCAGCCACTGAACGTACTCCTCCAGCATCCGCTACGGTGCTGTCCGAGCATCAGGCGCGGAAGTGGTGACCAGGACCAGGGCACCGAGGTGCCGTGGGACCGAGCACGACCCGGAGCCACGCTGACCATGTGATCGCGGGGGCAGGCGGGACTGCAGAGCCCTGAGCGTCTCGGCCCCAACGAGGTCGTTGCCACAACGACGCGCACCAGACGACATGGCTGCCACAACGACGCTGTTGGAGCAAGCTTTCGTGCGTCCGTGCGGGTAGTGAGATAGTCGTCCTTCGGTGCGCTCGCGAACCGGTGACCGGCGTAGCTAGCCTGTTACACCGAGGAGGAACCGCATGGCCGATTCTGACCGCCGAAGCGCGTTGTCGGATTCTTACGAGAACGCTGCGGTGATCGTCTCAGAGATAGTTGCTGACGACCTCGGCCACCCGACACCGTGCCCCAAGTACGACGTGGCCGGACTGATCGACCACCTCGTCGAAGCGGGCCACCGGGCGGCTGCTCTCGGCCGCGGGCAGGCACCCCCGCCCGGAGACGGGTCCCCTCACGTGGAGCTGTCCGACGCGCCCGGTCAGCTACGTAGCGCCGCGGAGGAGGCGGCACAAGCATGGGGCGACAATTCCAGCTTGTCGTTGAGGTAAACAATGCCGTGGGGCGAGGAGTACACGGGAGTCACCCTGGTGGACATGTACCTGGCAGAGCTGGCCGCACACGCCTGGGACTTGGCCAGGGCCACCGGACAGATCGACAAGTTGGACCCTTCCCTCGCCTTGCCGGCACTCGAGGGGGCACGGGCCATGATCGAACCTCAGCACCGCAACATGGTCGAGCCTGGAGCCCCTTTCGGGGCGGAGGTCTATCCAGCTCCCGGTGCTGACGACTGGGAACGCCTCGCCGCCTTCATGGGACGCGACCCGCGGACAACGCTCGGTCTATAAGGGGCGAGCGGGGCGCCGGGCCTTCGATCGACATGGCGTCTCGAGCCTGGGTAATAGCCGGAGGTAGCGATGGGTCACTCCCGAACGCCCACGCAGAACACCGCTGGCGACGGGTTCCCGGCCGATCCGATCGACGGCTACGTGCGCGCCTCCATCAGAGCGAGCCCGGACAAGTCCGCAACTCGCCGACTTGTCATTGAGGCGACCTACGACCTGTAGGGACAGGCCAAGTATGTAATGCGCAGCCTGCACGATCGACTTAACCACGGCAGGCAAAGGCCACGCCGCGACCGGCCGGCAAACCCCCCGCCCCGGCGCCAGCGCGGCCGACATCACCACCCACCTGGCCCGCCAGCGCCGGGGGCCGACACCGGGGCGGAAGAATTGGAGGCGCTATGCGCTCATCACCGCAGCGCGCAGACCGCGCGTCACCAGGCCGTTGCTGCCTGCGCCACGTGCCCTGGTCCAGGCGGCCGGTCCGGAGGAGTCACGTCGCCGATGCGGGCGGTTCGGTCAGTGCGGCGATGCACGCAGTGAGCAGGCGCCGCATCTGATCTTGTTCGCTGGCATCCAGATTGGCCAGCATGTCTTGCTCGACGCGGCGAACCGCGGCGCTGGCCACCTCGAGCTGGCGGCGCCCGCGGGCGGTCAGCTCGGTCGGCAGGGCCCTGCCGACGGGTGCCCGTGCCGGGCGGGCAACGAGTCCCTGGCGTTCGAGGGCCTGCAGGAGCACGTTCATCGACTGCCGGGTGACGAAGGCGCCGCGGGCGAGCTCGGAGTTCGACAGACCCGGCCGCTGGGCAAGCAGCTCCAGGCAGGCGTAGTGGGTGATCGTCATGCCAAGCGGCCTCAGCACCGCCTCCAGGGCGGAGTGCAGGGCGCTCGCGGCCGCCTTCAGCATGTACCCCAGCGATGTGTCCAGCTCGATTCCGGGCTCGCCTTGACTCATGTCAGTAGTCTGACATACATTGTGATGTGTCAGAAGACTGACATACCATGAGGAGGCGAGGACCGTG
>Ga0335081_10010500_pt1 | contig 14972 bp, 16 predicted proteins | sample Lox_Sample_35_FD_206713 | JGI IMG/M metagenome (GOLD analysis project Ga0335081, IMG submission 206713) | Soil microbial communities from Loxahatchee National Wildlife Refuge, Florida, United States - Lox_Sample_3.5 | ecosystem: Environmental > Terrestrial > Soil > Wetlands | place: USA...
TGTGGGGTATCCTTCTACCCGTAAATGACACATCGGGGCAACGCTTAAAAGCCGGTATCGTACGGCTTCAAGACATGGCAATTTTTTCTGCCAACTTTAATACAGCTATCGGTTACGCCTAACGCGTCGGCCACACTGCCCTGCGTTATAGGACAGCGTATCGCAATACGTAGGCGTGGGTGTTGCCATTTAAGGATGGGCGAGGCTGTGGGCGCTACCGCGGCTCGAATAACGGCGATAGTGGCAGGGCACCCCCCTTCAAATTCAGCCGTCCTTCTACCCGCTCTACAAAACGCTCAATCCCTCCCGTTCTCATCTCGTTTACACACCAGAGTGACAGAATGTTCAGGGGCATGGTCCCAGGCCGGCGTAAGATGAGACCACCAGCCCCCGATCAGCGTCCCAGCGTAAATCGGAACAAGCGTGGAATTACCAATGATGAGGCGCATCCCGAGTATCTTCCCGTTATCAGTCATCAATCGCCTGTCCATAAAAAGAAGACCGTCGCCAGCCTTTTTAAATTCGGAGTGCGGGAAGTGAAGCCCAAAGCAGTTGCAGCAAGCACCGAGGCGTGGGATTTGCATGCTACGCCGGAGGGTGCGATTGATAAATCGCCGACAGATGACTGTGGTAGCAAGCAAGGGCTCGTTTTCCCATTATCTGTTTTGGATGGAGCGGTAAATGGGGAAGCAGACTTGCGGGACGATGCGACGAATGCGTCGGTGCATGAAATTCAGATGCGAAGGTGTCCCAGCAGAAATTCTTTGTCTTCGGAATCAACGGATTACAAAAGCGCTCGCGCGCTATTCGATTCCCCTTCTCTGTCGAAGCTAAGTCAATCCGATAGTCTCACTACCACAGTCACAGAACAATCTGGCAATAACACAGGCATGCTGGCCAGCAGGTTTCTCATGTTTTGGAATGATGAAGCCCAGACTGAAGATGCGGACAACATGGATATTGCTCAAAACGAGGAAATGCAACAATCCGCACTTCAATCAGACGAATCAACTGATTCTGATATCTCTGCCTCACCCGTGGACAAGGGCAAATCTGTTGCGATAGATTCGCAAAGCCGATCATTTGATTATTCAACCGCGCGACGTTGGTCGTGGGATGATAGCGATATGGAATCTGAGGGCAAGTTAACGCAGGAAAGGATATCCGCGGCGACCCAAACGGCTAATGACTCCTGTTACAATGCCGACTCGGTCACGTTGCTGTCAAAGGGAAATCAACTTAGCCTTGAGCAATATCCGACTCCACCTCTTGGAAGGGGTGCACACGTTGGAAGATATGCAAGGAAGCCCCCTCCTCGCTTACCTTATACTCTCACAATTTATCAAGCTCCTCCGCAGTCCCTCGTATTCGCCGGCCCGAGCAAGAAGGCGACGAGCAGCACGTCCAAGGCGCCTTGCGACGGCAGTGGCGATGAGGCTTCGGACGATATGGATTGGTTGGACAAATTTATTCGCGACGAAGAAGCTGAAATAGCAAGAATGCTCGAAGAAGACCGTCTCCTTGCCGAAGAACTGCAACGAATCGAAGACGAAATGCCGGACCCCCAACCCACAGATTACACAGAAGAATCCCTCGAAGAAATAATCCGCCGAATAGACTCTGAAGAAGAAGCTGCCCGCCTACAAGAGTTGGAACTTCTCTGTGCTGGGGACGCAGAACTCGCAGCCGAACTCGCACGCCAAGAACAAGAAGCATTGGAAGCGGAACAGCGGCGAGAACAGGAACGTCAGGAAGAGGAATCGAGGAAAATTGGGGTTCCGATATTAGCCCGGCAGGTGAATACGCGGGGACGGTTGAATGACGGGGCAGAGGCAGGGGTGGAGGGCATTCGGCCTGAGATGGTGGAGATGTTGAAGAGGGTCAAGGAATTGTTTAAGCAGAGTTTACCAACGTTTAATATTCATCGGATTGATTTGATTGTTAATCCAAAATTGCAGTCGGTATATGAACAGACCCGGCGGGAGTTTGAGAGATTGGGACGAAACACGGAGGAAGTGGTGTTGTTTCATGGCACCAAACCGATGAATGTGGAACCGTACTCCCCCCTTACTGGCCTGGACCTTTCTAATAGAAGAATTCTAACAGGTGGATTTAAAATCGGGGGAGTTGGAGGTCATCGTTGTGCCAATGGTCAATCAATGGTAATCTCCGCCCTCACAGTTTTTCGCCCTAATCTGACATTCAAGGGATTGGGAATATATTGTACTGAGATCGCAAGTATTCCAGTAAACTCATACAATGGGGGAGGGAAATCGGTGATCGCGTTGCTTTGCTTACCAGGAACCGTGAGTTCTACTCCTATTCATAAGGCGGCAGACAAAATTGGATCGGAAACGTATGATTCATATCGGTCCGACGGAGCGATATATGTTATTCGACGTTCGTGTCAGACGTTACCGTGTCTTTTGGTGCATTACCTGCTATAAGAGTATCAATGGAGAGAAGATTTATGAGTAGAGAAGTGCATTCTGTACAGGAAGATATGTATTTAATCCTTTTGGATCTGAAAATGTCAAGACGACATTTTTTGCATTTGCTGTGGCTTCGAACGTTTGCACCGATCCATTCGCAATTTCGCTTGTGACCCAAAACCTCACGGAGGACGACAACCAATATCATGGACGAAAACGAGTCGCAAGTTAAAGATCTCCGCCTCGACTTCGAAACCCAACTCATCGACTACAGCCCAGAAAAGCATACACCGCTCCCCTATCTCCTTGCGGAGCCAAAAGTTAGCATGACATCCCGTTCCCACAGTCAACCCTCGTCCGCCCACTTTCCTTGGTACGCCGATTGACATGCTTAGTCCGACGCCAGGAATGACTTCACTCCTCGTAGAAACGCCACGACTCGATATCGCCGCTATTAATGCTGACTTCCAAAAAGAGCACGATGAGTTGGAAGAGAGGTCGACAGCATTGGATCGGGAATTTCAAAAACTGGTCAAAGAGTTAAGGCTTTGGATTGTTGCGAGCTTGGAACCTGCATCTACGGAAGCGCGAATCAGGTGCGGTCTCCTTTGGCTTCCTCTTGGAATCTCACTGGTTAGGATTGCTAAGGAGGTTGAAGCAATCAAAAAGATGGAAGAAAGGCAGGAAGATGTACAACCCCGTATCTGTATCGTCGGGAAGCTAATTAAAGTTACGGGTGAGGATGGTCGATTGCATGAAAGCTGTAGAAACCGCATTGAGATTTCTTAACCAACCATCTGAGGAGTAGAATGGCTTACTATCGTTGCTTATTTTGCGATATTAATGTTTCCCGTTTCCCCAGCACTCCCGCATAGTCCTAGGTTGCGAATGTCTCCTACCAAAATGGATCATCTGACGGGCGTTTTTGCCAACGAAAGCGAACGTTTCCCGTGACAACGGATTGCGGAGATGCAGGAGGGGGATCAAACCGCCGACGGCAGAACGGAAATCAGATATCATTCCATCTGAGCATTGTCTCATCTCATCCTTCCATTGCCGAGCAGCTTCACGCGTACCAACCCTCTCTAGGCGCTCAACGGACCTCATAAGTTAAAATATTGTGTCCCCATAACGCAGTCCATCGATTTATGGCCTTTGGTCCCACTTTGCCATTATGTTTATCATTACTCGGGAAGACGACATTGATTAATTCTTCCAATATAGGATGCATTGAAAGGAGTTTCTCTTTTTGACCATGTTGATGGTATATCGCAAGCCCCTCCTTTTGATCGGACCACGATAAGAGTCACCAGGTTTGGCCACGATTTGCGCATGCGCACACAATTGCACACAGAACGCGATAATACTTCACCGAAGTAATCAAATCACGCGGTGCCACCCACGCGAGAGCTATTGAGACTCGTGATAGGAGATTTGACTCTGATATTCAAAAGGGTGTTTGCCGCTCCACGAGCACTCACGCCCGTTACGATGAGTCTTGCGATTAGAATCGCGAATAGCATCATATTGGTAGACAGCAACACAACTCGGTGTTGAGTTTCGACGAGGCACCCCCTTTTTTTTACAACAAGATATTCAGGACGAAACTGCCACCATCCGTGAAAGGCTCGAGTTTTCACCCTTGCTCCGTCAAGATCGATCTACTCCATACGACGAGAAATTAGCTTACGAGGATGAGCTCGTCAAGCTTCTTGAGCTTGGTCCCTGTTAGGATGCCGACATGCGGAGTCTCGGTGTCGATCTGAAGAACTGGGTGTGGGACTCGCTGCATGGCCTTCAATTCTCCACGGTCGACTGTCTATATTGCTCAATTTCCGGTGCCAATGGTCTATGACTCTGGTGCACTCCTGACGTTCAGTACCTTGCAAATCTGAATAGTTATCCCGATAACAAGTGGCGTAACGTCGACATGTTCGTCGCCTTCGCGTTGTCGAATTGGATCCATGCGTAGCTTTGTCTTCCGTTATAAAGGAAGGTCGTACATGACCAAGTTTTGGGCCATGCGCGATCGGTCGTGGGTCTTTTCACAAGAAACCAAGGGACTACAATCTCGGCCAAATCGGTTAAGGGAATCTCAAATGTTATATGGGAATGATATATGGGCTAAAATCTCCACGGTGTGATATCAGAGTTTTGACATGCTTGTGGTATTGCCAGTCCAGATATCCAATTTTCCGTCTTGACCTCCAGCAACTAACCCTCGTGCATTCCAATCGATACTAAGGATCTTGCCAGCTCCAGGTTGTCGGTCGAGGCGAAAGATACTCCCCGCAGTATTCCGAATGTCCCAGATCCGAATGTGAGCGTCGTATGAACCGCTTGCAAAGATATTTGGGTTATCGGGTGAGGGTGAGAGGGAGGAGACGAAGCCTTCGTGGCCCGACAGGGTGTTAACTGTGATAGACTGGGAGCGGGGGTCATGGAGTAGAACGCGGTTCGTTGTTGTTCCGAGGGCGAGGAGGGATGTCGCGCGAAGAGATGTCATGGACAGAAGAGGGGCGTTGAAGGGAGTTGAGGATATAGCTTCTGGGGATTCTGAGAGGAGATCGTGTGTGTGGAGGTAGGTTGAAAGGGAGGCGGAATATGCTACTGAATTGTCTGTAGGGTGGAACATTACGGCGGTCAGGGGTAGTCCTTGTGGAGGGGTAGATGTGGCCAAACATGACTGAGATTAGTGATTTTTCTTGGGATCCGCGATACCTTCACGGCATGCGCAGAGTCCGTCTTCCGCTTCTTTCGTTGGGTTTGTCGAGCCTCGGCTTCTGAGGGATCCATGGACCACACTCTCAAGGTCCCGTCCGCACCAGCACTAATAAACTTTTCATCCCGACAGTCAATAGAATCCACACTCGCTTCATGTCCTTTGCCTTCAATCATCAATGACAGACCCGACTCAGAACGACTCCATAGTCGAACGCTTCCATCCATTCCTCCCGTCACAAACACCCCGTTAATCCACTTGACACACTTTAACGCTCGAAGCGCACCCTGCGCGGCTTTTGACTTTGCCGCAATATTCCCACTCCAATCCCACAGTCTAACAACCCCATCATAGCCGGCGCTAACTACTGCTTCATCCAGAACGCTCACGCCGGACAGCCAATCCTCTTGCGTCCACTGGCCCTCCCACCGAGGAGGCAATACACTCCGAACATACTCGATTTCCAAAACCTCCTCTCGGGATATCCCATTTGCAGTAATATACTCGTCAAGGGTCGAGGGGAGATAGACAGAGTTTATGAGGAAACTGTAGGGGATGGGCTGTGGGTTTTCGAGGAGATGGTTGAGGATTTGAGAGAGGGAGTACCGGGTCACATTTGCCGGGATGACAATGGGCGTGGAGGAAATGGGGGTCTCTGTCTTTGTGACAAGGCGGACTTGCACCGTCGCCGTTGATGGGGCTGCTGGTGCTCCTGTCTGGCCAGCGGCATCTGCCATGGAAAATGTCAAAAAAAAGTTTTCGGCGCGGGATCTGCAGCGATAATATGTGCGAAGACAGGGTTAGGTTGTCGCCACGGCTCACGCCCGCGGAACTGGTTACGTGAACGAAAAAAGTTCATCGCGACATGACCAACCGCGGAGCTACAGGAATTTCGTGGCAAAATAAAACAGCATAAGGAGAGGTGATTACAGCCAGAGCGACATTATACAGCAATGTCGTCGACACAGACGAACGGCGATGCTGCCTCCCCCACCGCACAGGGCCCCTTGCCACCTGCAGCTGATCACGGCTCGAGCCCCGCGATGACGCAGCTGCCGCCCTCCTCAGCCGCTCCGCAGCAGCAACAGCAACAACAACAACCATCCCCGCCGGCGCCTTCTGTACAGTTTCCCGAACAGCCCTCCTTCATATCGTTCCCCGAGGGCGAAGGGGGCATGAACCCTGATATCCCCGCTGAACCAATGTTAAACAAACTTTACAATAAAGTGCGTTCTCTCGCAAATTCTGGCAAGTCGCCTGCTCCGCTCTCCTCTTCTGGTCCACCCTCCTCCGCTCCCTCGGAAATCCAGTCTCCTGTCACCACCGAATTCAACACGAAGTCACCGGAGACGACGACGACGACGACAACAGGACTGGGGATTTCTCTGGGCCCAACAGCCCTTCAAAGTAGAAAGCCTGGCCCAGTCGAAGCTTCAGCGTTATTACTGTCCCCGAACCCGACATCGACAACCGAGATGACCAACTCGAATCGACAATCGAGCATTCGATCCGTCGAAAAGAACACCGACATATTGCAGCCAGTAGTCTCTGCCGTCCACGCTGTAGGTGGCCTAACGCGCTCCGAAGACGGATTTTCCGTGGACGGTGGATCCGAGAAGGGTGGTGGTGTTGCTACCGCTGAATCTTCGAAATCAGTCCCGTTACGGACCCATTTACGAGATATTACGCTGCCTAGCTTGGCGGGCTTTCGACTGTCGCGTGAGCCCTCGAGTGATTCGGAGAGTGTATCTTCATATTCAACGCATCCTGCTCGCACGGCCGTAAACACGATTATTGGACGGCTGAAAAACGGTGATTTGGGAAGAGAGTTTTGGATGAAGGATGAGAGTAGCCACGAGTGTTTTTCGTGTGGAGAAAAGTTTACAAGTAGAAAATCTCAGGGAAGTGACTAATGACAGCGTTCCGACGGAAACATCATTGTCGAATTTGCGGGCGGATTTTCGATGATAAATGCACGTCACATATCCCCGGCTCACGTTTTGGTCTACAAGAGAAGATTCGCGTGTGTAATTCTTGCAAGAATATCATGGACGAATACGATGATCTCGAGGCGCAGGAAATTAGTACATCTAACCCCACAGGCAGTTCTGACCTTCAATTTCAGATGAATCCGGACAATTAGCTCCTGTGTCGCTGAACGTGGTCCCTCCAGATCAAGTATCTGACCCGGTCCGCCAGCCCTCCCCGCTTCTGCCCGATTCCCCACGAACGGCCTACGCGCTTCCCCAGGGACAACGCCCGGGGACTGTCCCTCAAATCGCCATCCCGGCAACGCGAACAGCCGTCGGAACCAGCGGTCGTCACACGGCCGTCGAAATCCCAACGCTCGACGCTCCATCCTCACGCCCTCAATCCTCCCGTTCAAACGCCGGAATCCAAATCGGTCGACGGAGATCTCAATCTTTTGGCGCATCACTTGGACCCGGTCGACCCTGTAGTAGTTCTACGCCCATGGACGAATTTTATTCAGTGGCGCCCTTTCATCAGAATAATATGAATGATGATGAAATGGGGATGTTCCATGATGTCGCTACGCACGGCGCGGGGGATCCAGATGAATCTGTTGATGATGTTCCGGGTGAGGAATCGTATGCTTCGATATCGGCTAGTCGGGAGGGATTTTTGGATAGCCCGATGATTGAATCGATCCAGGAAAAGGATCATTTAAAGCCGCCGACGCCCATTCAACGACATCGAAGTATCACAAAATCCTCATTTGATGAAAAACTTCGGACTAGTAAACGGAGAAGTTTGCAGAGTATCCAACGTCGTTCAAGGTCTAAATCTCGAAGTCATCGAGGTTCAACCTCTATTGTCGATCTTCAACCACCTTCACCCGCTACATCTCTTCATCCTCAGTCTCAAACGCAAACCGCTCCCAGCTCCCCAGCAAATTTGCCGTCCGATCTCAACCAATCGTCGATCCTGCACGTTGAAAAGCTCCTCACACAAATGCTCGTTGATGAAGAGATTCCGAATGCAGCCACCTGGCAACGCGTCCTCATGCCCATCCTCCTCAAAATCGCTGACACCTTGGATCCCGATGTTCGTGCCGGCGATGACATTGACGTTCGAGCCTATGTAAAGATTAAACGACTGCCAGGGGCTACGGAATCCGAGACTACATATGTTTCAGGCGTCGTATTCACCAAGAATCTCGCATACAAAAGGATGGCTAGGACGGTGTATAATCCCCGCATCATGCTCATTACGTTTCCCGTCGAATACCATCATCACGGAGAAATGCAACTCATGTCCCTTGATCCCATGATCTCTCAGGGAAAGGAATACATTCGAAATCTCGTCTCTCGGATCGTTTCCCACAAACCAACTGTGTTGGTCATTGGAAATTCTGTCAGCGGCGTTGCTCTCGATTACCTCCTTGAAGCGAACGTCTCGACACTGTACAATGTCAAACCCTCGGTCATCGAGGCTCTTTCACGCTGTTGTGAGGCCGATATCATCTCGAGTATTGATAAACTCTCGTCTAATCCCGCTTTGGGGAATTGTGAATTGTTCTCCGTGAGGACGAGTATTCACAGTTTAATCCCTGGTGAAAAGAAAACTTTGGTGTATTTAAATGGATGTCCTTCGGAGCTCGGGTGTACCATCGTTCTTCGCGGGGCGGATATGACGACTCTTGGAAGGGTGAAACGAGTCCTCGATTTCATGATATATGTGGTGTACAATTTAAAGTTGGAAACGAGTTTGATGTACGACAATCTGATTAATATTCCGGATTTAACGGAGGATTCGTTGGAGAAGGATGGGGGCGGGAAGGAGGAGGTCGCAAGTTCCGATTCAACGGTTTATGATGCGGTGATCAAGGAGTTTCGGAAGCGGATTTTGTCTGCGTCTCCTTGCGTCAGATTCCCTCCTCCAGAGTTACTATTGAAGGCCCGCGATGCCGAAATCCAGGCCAATCGGTATCGAGAGGAACACGAAACGGCTATGGAACAAGAACCCGACCGTCTCTTTAAACAAGAACAAGCCGATGAAGCGTCAAATGCCACGGAGAACTTTAACCTAGATAAATCTCAAGATTCCGAGAAACAGCCTCGTGAAAAGGATGCACTCGCCGTTTGCACCACGGAGGAGTCATATCAACGACGCGTCGACAATCTCCTCCACGAACACCGGCACAACCGAGCGATCACGGAGCTCGCCTCCCGCCACAAACAATGGGAAAACTTCCAACAACTCAGCCCTGAATTAATGAACCCCCTCGCTCACCAAAACATCATCGTTCTGTACGGAAATCTGCAAAAGGAAACATCTGTCCCTTGTCAGGGCCCGGATATCCACGTCATCGACTTTTACTCGGACAATGATTGTACCCTTGGCCAATACGTCGAGGATCTCTTCCTGCACAAGGACGTTCAATGCGAAGAATGCGAAAAGTTTCAATATGATCATGTGAGGAATTATGTTCATTATCATGGACGAATGAATGTGGTTGTCGAGCAGATGCCGTGTCCGTTGCCGGGGATGCAACAATCAATATTGATGTGGAGTTGGTGTTCTGCGTGTGAACTTACCCTGAACGTTTCGAGGATGTCGGAGAATTCGTATCGGTATTCATTTGGAAAGTGGCTTGAATTGGCGTTCTATGCAAAGGGGCTCAAACATCGTGGAGGGTCATGTCCACACGATATTAATCGATGTCATGTTCGGTATTTTGGGTACGATAATTGGGCTGTTCGATTTCAGTATGACACCGTCGATGTCCTGAGTTTGGTCGTACCGGAGATGCGTCTGACGTGGCAACCTGATGTCGATGTTCTTCTCAAAAACGCAGAACGAGATGCTATCGCAGGCAAAGTGAATCGATTCTTCGACTCTGTCACGGATCGCCTTAAATCTATCAACTTGGAGAACATTGCCACGGACAAGCAAGAGTCTTTCAAATCAGAAATTCCACAGGCACTCCAAAAAGCTCAATCGCAGCGTGAATCGTCATTGCAATCTCTGGCCAAAATTTGGCATGAATCGATGGTTCTGGATCGATTGCCTTTGAACCGGGTGTTGAAAGATGTGCAGGATCATGTTGTATCTTGGGATACTCAATTCGCGGAGTTTGAGAGGAATTACATGCCCACAGATAAGGATATACGTCGTTTGACGGCGATGCAACTGAGAAAATTGGTCGGAGACGCCTCGCTGCCCTTCCTGGATGTGTTGGACAGGAAGTCTTCAGCTCCATCGGACACGCAGTCCATCGCTGAAGGAAAGACGCCGGCAACGGAATCCCTCAACGAAGCAAGTCCAAACGCTGACAAGGCCAAGGATGAGGAAACAGGCATTTCGCCAGAACTCGCGGACACGACGAACCAAGTCGAATTATCAAGCGCAATTGATGTCTCTCTCATCGGAAGCGAAGAGGCATCCCCTTCCATTCTCCCATCAAGTGTTGATTCTCGCATATCCGAAATCTCCGAAACCGAACCAGAAAAACGAACCAGCGGTCCTAAGACTCTCTCCGTCGCCCCGAAAATCGCCCGCCTCCAAGCTGAAATTATATCACCTGCAGCAGGCCCAACGCGGAAATCATCAGTCGCACCGACGAGCGCCGGTCTCCCGCCGACCATTGGCCCTCCCCAAGACCCTACGGGGAGATCTCGTAACCTCTCTGCTCAATCTAGCGAATCGGAGGATACCCCCGATTTCCGTAAAGGCCAATCGACCCCGCGTCCAACGATGCCTCCAAGTAAAGTTCCGAAAGCAAAGCCTCCGCGGCCACTGACCTCAATTCATGGTAAATCTGCAGTGGGGGATGCCTCTGGTTCCGGTCATAAACAACGAGGTTCATCTGATGAAAAAGCGAGTCGTGGGAAACAAAAGCAACCTTTCGTGGCGAACACGATCAAGAAATTACAACGTGTGGCGGGAAACCAAAGTGTGTCGTCCTTGGCAAAACATTTTGACGAACTAAGCCGACAATATGAAAAGGAGGAGATCAAACGAAGGAAACGTTTCGGATATCGGCGCGCCTTGCCGGTCACGTCGGCCAAGCCTAAAGTCGAAGTCTTCAGCAATGTCCAGGATATTTATCAAGAAGCTTCGGATGATGAACTCATCACGGAATTAGAAGCAACGAGCAGTACAAATCATAGTCGAAAGAGCACATTGAAGGGTCCGGAAGAAGTTGCGAGTGAAGTGATCGAGGATCATCAGGAGGTCAGCGAGGAAGCTACTGTTCAGGATCGACCTCAGGAAGCGGATGAGAGTGATGTCGTGGCTTCGCCAGCCGCTGTGGTTGCGAACGTCATTGGTGAGACTATTCAACAAACTCAAGAACCGGGCACCCTTGCCCCTACTGGCGAAACTCCAACGACTCCGCCTGAATCGGTTTCTCTTATGAAGGCAATTACGAATTTATGGGCCGATCGGTCTGCGGCGCTTTGGAAACCTCTGGAGTACCCACTGTGCGTTCATTTCTGATCTCTATCTAACGGTAGTCAATCTTCTGAACATGTTTTCTCCGACTCAGATGTAATCGTTAGAGAAGATGAACCTAGCTCGCTAATTGCGTTCACCCTGAGGTATTCATCTACTCAACTCGAGCTAACAATCAGCTCGCAAGATTACGAACTCAAATTGAAGGGGCTCAAGAACCTCGGGAATGCTTTCGCTATGACCGCGTCGTCTTCAAACCCAGCCGAGACGGCAAATATCAGTGCCACTCAGGATTCATCCGCCGCGAACGATATCGAGGCTGTACTCCTCAAATCTACTGGAACACATATGAAATATCAATTCCAAGAAGGCTCGGCCAATTTCTTTTGCAAGATTTTCTATGCGGAACAATTCGATGCACTACGAATCAATTGCGCTTGTGACGAACATTACATCCAAAGTCTCTCCCGATGCGTCAAGTGGGATTCCTCAGGAGGCAAGTCAAAGTCAGCCTTCTTAAAGACCTTGGGTAAATCATATCAGAGGTTGTCGTTAACGATAGATGATCGACTTGTTGTGAAGCAAATGTCGCGATATGAAATGGATGCGTTTGTCAAATTTGCTCCGGCGTATTTTGAATATATGTCTCAAGCGTTCTTCCATGAGTTGCCGACAGCCCTCGCGAAGATTCTCGGTTTCTATCAAATTGGATCGAAGAACCCTGTTGCGGGGAAAACCATGAAGATGGATGTTCTGGTTATGGAGAATCTGTTTTACAAGCAAAATACAAGCAGGATCTTTGATTTGAAAGGTTCGATGCGAAATCGACATGTTCAAAGTACGGGGAAGGCAAATGAAGTTTTGCTCGATGAGAACTTGGTTGAATGTGATCTAGCGTTCGAAGCCCCTACTGACAATAGTCATCTATGAGTCTCCCTTGTTTGTGGGACAGCATTCGAAGAGGGTGTTACGACATAGTTTGTGGAACGACACTCTTTTCCTGGCAAAGATGAACGTCATGGATTATTCCCTAGTCATTGGTATTGATGAGGAACACCGTGATCTCATTCTTGGCATCATTGGTATGGCTACCGTTATACCCTTTTGCTGATACAGACTTCATCCGGACATTCACATGGGATAAAAAACTGGAGAGTTGGGTCAAGGAACGTGGATTCGTCGGCGGAGGAAACAAGGAACCCACTATCGTAACCCCAAAACAATATAAGAATCGGTATCCCGATTTTCAAGAGAAGATCTGACGAAAGTTTCCGTGCAAGTATGGAAAGGTACTTTTTGCAAGTACCGAATTGTTATAGTATTCATGATATTCGGCGTGCATGAGCGATATCACAACATGGGGGATCAAGCATAGCACATGAAGATACAATTCAGGAAGCTTTAATTGAGAATTTAGAGGTTATAAAAGTCCGATAAACATGCTATGCCTTTTCAGACGCGTTCATCGAAATATTCAACGCACTTGATGCGAATGCATCTCGCCAAAAATGACAGCATTCAAATGAGCTTATTCCAGCTGAATATTCGTCCACGGTACGCCATCCTTTTCCCAGAATCAAAGATTATACTCAGATAAGCGATATAAAGGTACCGTTTCCAAAATGTGTAGCCCCCAAGATTAACCCTTAAAGCAAGTGACCTGACTGACCCAGCCGCCCTCGATGACCTCAAACACCAACCCCTCAGCAATAAACCCAAATAATTCTGGTGAAATCACGTTAGCCTGGCCAAACAATGCCACATCCGCCTGGAAGAGGGCGAAGCATGCGTGCGTACGTACCTGTACATCCAAAGGGTGAAGTCGTTAATAAATCATCGGCTAGTAGTTCAACACTCGAACTTGGACTCCCTTGGCTCCCTCTATTCACAATCATCGGCCGTCCCGAGGGTCCCGATGATTTTTCCAACGTAGTCTTGATGTCCTCAAAATTCATTTCCGAAGAAAGAGAGCTATGTCCGTTGTTGTTGGGGGCGGGATCTTTCCGCGGACGAGAGAGAGGCGCTGTGGAGGAGACGTTGAGCGTCCAGCGGAGGCGGTGGAAGCGGTGAAATTCATGTGATTGGGGGAGGTTGGCATGGAGGACTACTTTTTGCAGAGTATGGGATTGTTTGGGGGAGAATAAGAGGGATAGGCCATACGTAAAATAATTATAGAAATAATCCGGGGCTAATGTCCGTTAGCAACCAAAGGAAAGGAAGGGGGGGACCCTCTGACAATGGACCTGAATCTATTTCGTCACGACGGGAAGTAGCGTTGTGAATATTGAGTCTAGTGTCTGATTTCGTGAAGAGATCGTCCGGAGGACCGATAAGAGTAATCGCATCTTGAGCCGTGAATGCACCATACGTCAAAGGGACACTTTTCTCATTCTCAAAGTAAAGCTGAATCTTCTCGTTCGGGAATATTTCAGCATGAATGATATTATTTTCATCCGTTTCCCTGTTGGTATTCACCGCCTTCCTCTTTGACCGCTTTTTTGAGCTCAAACGTTTACGGACTTCAGTCCAGGACGATCCTTCAAAGATGACGAGGCTAGTTGCTAGACAAGGCGGATCGGCCTTATGGAAGAGGTTTAGGAGGTCCTTGTCTGAGGCATTTGCCGATGCACTCGATGGGACGGGGAATTTAAAGGCTATTCCAGGCCAGGAGAGAACGTACATAGCTGGCGAAGCAGACGCAGCAGGAATCACTTCGCCCGCAGAAGTTGGTCCAAAAATACGGGAAACAGAGCGAAAGGAAGGTGAACTTGCGCGACTGGCCCAGGCCCGTCAATCTTGAAGCAAAGAAGGGAGGGGATAAGGATACCTCAGTGTATTATCATTATAGAGGAAGCCGAGTTTACCGAATTCGATGACTTCGATGAATTCTAGATGTTGTGATTCGCCATCGAATCGAAGTCTGATGCCATTCGTCTCTAGCTCGATGAAGATCGGGTTTGAGACCGGATTCGCAGAGTTAAAGGAGATGTTTATGCGAGGAAACGTTGATCTATGGTGGAGGAGGCTGCTCAAGGTCGAATACAGGGAAGCTTTTAGGCTGAGTGGACCGAGACCCTGTCCGGGCTGGACCTGGACGGATGACGAGGGTGGAATAGTCGGCATAGCCCGTCTTCTGCCAGAATAGTGCTTATTTCATTCTATTGTTGGATGGTCGGGTTTGTAGTGGCTAAATAGAGACCAAAAGGAGCGGAGAGGAAGGTTGGTCGTAGTCACCCAGAGCGGGCCCAAGTGCGACGTGCTGGCGACGTGGGCCGCGTAATGCGGCGATCCGTGTCGCCCCCGTACAGGCTTGATTGGAATGTCCGAGCCCAGCCCCAATACACAACACATCCGTATCTAGCAAACGTATTCTCTCCTCTGTCTGCCACCGACAGCATTCC
>Ga0335081_10010501_pt1 | contig 14972 bp, 13 predicted proteins | sample Lox_Sample_35_FD_206713 | JGI IMG/M metagenome (GOLD analysis project Ga0335081, IMG submission 206713) | Soil microbial communities from Loxahatchee National Wildlife Refuge, Florida, United States - Lox_Sample_3.5 | ecosystem: Environmental > Terrestrial > Soil > Wetlands | place: USA...
CAAGCCGTCGGGCGTCGCGACCCACCGCGGCTGGGCGCACGACGACGACGCGCTGCTCCAGCAGGTGCGCGACCAGGTCGGCGCATACGTCTATCCGATCCACCGGCTCGACCGCGGCGCGTCGGGCATCGCGCTGTTCGCGCTCGATCGCGAGGCCGCGCGCGCGCTGTCCGAGGCCTGGCCGACCGCCGACAAGCGCTACCTCGCGATCACGCGCGGCCATCCGCCCGAGCACGTCGTGATCGATCACGCGATCCCCAAGGCGCCGGGCGGCCAGCGCGTCGCCGCGGTCACCGAGCTGTGGCGCAAGGACACGTTCGGCCGCTACGCGCTGGTCGAGGCGCGCCCGCTCACCGGCCGGCTCCACCAGATCCGCCGGCACTGCAAGCACATCGCGTGTCCGCTGATCGGCGACGTCCGCTACGGCAAGGGCGAGCACAACCGGCTGTTCCGCGAGCGCTTCGCGCTCCACCGGCTCGCGCTGCACTGCACGTCGCTGCGCGTCGCCGAGCTCGCGATCGCCTGCCCGCTCGCGCCGGATCTCGCCGCGGCGATCGCGGCCGCCAGGCTCGCGTTCGCATGACCGCTTGCGATGCATGGATCGGAGCCAGGGTCGACGCGACGTTTCGCCTGACGCCCGGTGAGCACCGCGACGACATCCTCGCCCGCCATGGCCCGGCGTTTCCCACGGGCCACCGAGCGTTCACGCTCGTCCTGAACGGGATCCGCGACCTTCGCTATCGCGGGTGCGCGATCGCGCCCCTCATCCACGCCTGCACGCTGCCCAAGCGCGAGCTCGGCGATCTCGTCGACCAGTGCAGCGCCCACGACTCGCTCGAGCACCTGGTCGAACGCTGGCGAGAGGTCCGCGCCTACGTCGACGCACTTCCCGACGGCCACTACGTCGTCATCGTCTCGGAGCTCTGACCCCGCAGCGAGCTCGTCCCGGACGCGGCTCGCGCTCACGCGACCAGCGTGTCGTCGAGCTCGCGCACGCTCTTGTCGAGCACGGCGTAGATGATCGAGGCGATCACGGTCGCGACCGCGTCCTGCTCGCGCGAGGTGAGCACGACCGGCAGCTCCTCGATCTGGTCGCGCAGCGAGCGCACCATCGCCCGGTCGCAGCGGCCCGCGCGCACCGCGGCGAGCCCGCCCGCGAGCGCCTGGTGGTCGAGCCGCATGTCGGCCAGCGGCGTGCGCCCGCCGAGCACGCGGCAGGCGAGCTCGAGCCCTGCGGCGAACGCGTCGCCGTCGGGGCGCGCCAGCTCCTGCTCGAGCAGGCGCATCACCGCGGGCTGGCGGATCGCGAGCCAGCTGACGTCGTGCTCGGCCAGCCGTCGAGAATCGGGGGTCATGGCTCGACCGTAGGCAGCCGGGCTCCGGGGCGCCAGTTTTCGGCTATGGTGCCGGCCATGACGCGCCCGGCCTACATCGTCGACGGTCTCCGCTCTCCGTTCGGCCGCTACGGCGGCGGGCTCGGCGGCGTGCGCGCCGACGATCTCGCGGCGCAGGTGATCGCGGCGCTGGTCGCGAAGACCAGGATCCCCGCCGAGCGGATCGACGACGTGATCTTCGGGTGCGCGAACCAGGCGGGCGAGGACAACCGCAACGTCGCGCGCATGGCCGCGCTGCTCGCCGGGCTGCCGGTCGGCATCCCCGGCGTCACGGTCAACCGGCTGTGCGGCTCGGGCATGCAGGCGGTGGCCGACGCGGCGCGGCTGGTCGCGACCGGCGAGGCCGAGCTGGTGATCGCGGGCGGCGTCGAGCACATGTCGCGCTCGCCGCAGGTCATGGCCAAGCCGACCGAGGCGTTCCCGCGCGGCAACCAGACGATCTACGACACCACGCTCGGCTGGCGGTTCGTCAACCCGAAGATGGAGCAGCTGCACGGCACGCTCGCGATGGGCGAGACCGCCGAGAAGGTCGCGGAGCGCTGCAAGGTGTCGCGCGAGGCGCAGGATCGCTTCGCGTGGACGTCGCAGCAGCGCGCCGGCAAGGCGATCGCGTCGGGCCGGATCGCGGTGGAGCTGACGCCGATCGTCACCGGCGTCGACAAGAAGACCGGCGCCGAGCAGCGCCTCGCCGCGGACGAGCACCCGCGGCCCGAGACCACGCTCGACCAGCTGGCCAGGCTGCGCCCGGCGTTCGTCAAGCAGAACGGCACGGTCACCGCGGGCAACGCGTCCGGGCTCAACGACGGGGCGTGCGCGCTGCTGGTCGCGAGCGAGCAGGCGATGAAGGAGCTCGGGCTTTCGCCGATGGCCCGGTACGTCACGGGCGCGGCGGCGGGGGTCGAGCCGAGCTACATGGGCCTGGGGCCGATCCCGGCGAGTAAGAAAGCGCTCACACGCGCCGGCCTCACCCCACAGCGGATCGATCTGGCGGAGCTCAACGAGGCGTTCGCGGCCCAGGCGATCCCGTGCATGGAGCAGATCGGGCTCGATCCCGAGCGCGTGAACGTCAACGGCGGCGCGATCGCGTGGGGTCATCCGCTCGGCGCGTCGGGAGCGCGCCTGTTGCTGACACTTGTGTACGAGCTACAACAGCGGTCGAACCAATTCGGGCTTGCATCCATGTGCATCGGCGTGGGCCAGGGCATCGCCGTGATTGTCGAGCGAACGTGACCGGGAATTTCGCCGCACCGTTTCGTTGCGGATCGTGCGACAACGGGCGGACCGATCTAATTGGCGCGGCTCCGGGATGACCCAGGTGCAAGATCAGGTTCAGAAGTCGCTGAAGCTCGTCGGACGGGTGCTCGGCGACAAGTTCAAGCTGACGGCCTGCATCGGCATCGGCGGCAGCGGCGCGGTCTACAAGGCGGATCAGATCGCGCTCGGCCGCACGGTCGCGGTCAAGATCCTGAACGAGGAGCTGTGCGTCGACCCGCGGATGATCTCGCGGTTCCGCGGCGAGGCGACCTCGGCATCGCGGCTCAACCATCCCAACTGCGTCTCGATCATCGACTACGGCCAGTCCCCGGACGGGCTGCTCTATCTCGCGATGGAGTACGTCAAGGGGCCGACGCTCACCCAGCTGCTGGTCAACGAGAGCCCGATCGGGGTCGAGCGCGTGATCGATCTGGTGTGCCAGGCGCTCGCCGGCATCGAGGAAGCGCACCTCGCGGGCGTGGTCCACGCCGACCTCAAGGCCGACAACATCATCGTCGACCAGCGCCGCGCCGGGATCGATCAGGTCAAGATCGTCGACTTCGGCATCGCGCGCCTGGTCACCGGGCTCGCCGGGCGCGAGGTCGCCGAGGATCGCTCGATCAGCGGCACGCCCGAGTACATGGCGCCCGAGGTGATCAGCGGCGCGCCGCCGAGCTTCGCGTCGGACCTCTACGCGGTCGGCATCATCCTGTACGAGCTGCTCGCCGACAAGACGCCGTTCTTCGCGGGCTCGACCACCGAGATCCTGACCAACCACCTCAAGGCGCAGCCGACCCAGCTCAACCCGCGGCGCGACGGCGTGCCGCGCGAGCTCGACGCGGTGATCGCCAGGGCGCTGGCCAAGCATCCGGCCGATCGCTATGGCTCGGCCAGCGAGATGCGCGACGCGCTGCTCGTGATCCGGTCGCGCATGCGCAGCCTGCCGACCACCGACAAGTGCGAGGCCTGCGGCTGGTCGTGCCAGCCGTCGTTCAAGTTCTGCCCGGAGTGCGGCGCGCCCCGCGCGCGGATCGAGAAGACCACCGAGATCCCGAGCCAGACCCCGCTCGCCAACACGCTGCCGCTGCCATTCACCGGCCGCAAGGCCGAGCTCGACGCGCTGATCGCGCACATGCGCCGGCCCGCCGGCGGCAACGTCGGGCTGATCATCGTCGGCGGCGAGGGCTCCGGCCGCAGCACGCTGCTCCGCCACGCCTACAGCAAGCTCGCCGCGGGCGGCGGCGTGATCTACCAGGTCGCGCCCGATCCGAGCGGGCTCGGCGCGCCGTTCTATCCGTTCCGCTCGCTGCTCGCCGCCGTGCTCGAGCTGCCGGCGGTGTCGAGCGAGGTCGAGCTGCGCGACGCCGTGCTCCGGCTCGGGCTCAACGAGCGCGACCTGCCCGGGATCGCCCAGCTGTTCGGTCACCCGACGACGCTGCTCGAGCTCGAGCCGCCGGTGCGCCGCCGCGAGATCGTGTGGTCCGCGTTGCGCGCGCTCGCCGCCGCGGCGGCGAACGGGCCGATCGCGATCGTGTGCGAGGACATCGATCGCTTCGATCATCCGAGCCTCGAGATCCTGCGGCGCGCGACCGAGAACAACGAGCTCGCGCTGCCACCGATCGTGATGACCGCGTCGCGCACGTTCGGCGAGCAGTGGCCGGCCGCGGTCGCGCGGCTCGAGCTCGGCGCGCTCGAGGTCCGCGAGCTCGAGTCGATCGTGCGCGAGCTGCTCGCGGCCGGGGTGCGCGGCCTGCCGCCGGTCCAGCAGCTGTTCGAGACCACGCGCGCCTACCCGGGCCACCTCGATCACGTCGTGCGCTACCTGGTCGAGGGCGGCAAGCCCGAGGACACCAGGGTCTCGCTGCCCGACCTCGTGGCGGCGCGGCTGTCGATGCTCACCCAGGGTACGCGCGACGTGCTGCAGGCCGCGGCGGTGCTCGGCATCGAGCCGCAGGCGGATCTGTTGCGCGCGATGCTGCCGGCCGACACGCTCGAGCCCGCGCTGCAGGACGCCGAGCTGCACGGCCTGATCGGCCGCGACCCGGCGGGCGAGCCGGTGTTCTCGAGCCGGCTCGTGCGCGAGGTCGTCTACGACGCGACGCCGGCCGACGTGCGGCGTTCGCTGCACGCGCGTGCCGCCGAGGCGGTCGGTTCGCTCACCCAGGACATCGGCCTGCTCGGCCACCACCACGATCTCGCCGGCCACGCCAAGGACGCGATCGATCTGCTGCGCGCGGGCGGCGATCATGCCGCCGACCAGCTCGACGACGCCGGCGCCGGCCAGTTCTACTACCGCGCGCTGGTCGCGGTCCGCCAGGCGGTGCAGCTCGGCGAGATCTCGGAGGGCGCGGACCTCCAGTTCGTGTCGCTCTCGGTCAAGCTCGCCGACGTCCTGCGTACGCGCGGCGAGACCGCGCTCGCCCGCGGCATCCTCGCCGAGGCGCGCGACTGGTCGAGCGCGCCGCTGCTGGTGTCGATGATCGACCGCGCCGCCGCGGCGATCGCGCTGTCGGAGGGCGACATCGACGGCGCGATCGCGGCGCTGCGCCGCGGGGTCGGCCGCGCGATCGGCTCGGGCGACATGAACCTGGTGTGCGAGCTCTACCTCGACCTGTCGCAGGCGCTGCTCCGCGCCGGCGATCCCGACAACGCGAACCGCGAGCTCGTCGAGTGCATCGACCTCGCGACGCTGGGCGAGGGCTTCACCGCGCAGCACGCGCCCGACGCGTTCTGGCGGGTGCTGCGCGCGCAGGCGCAGATGGTCGACGCCGCGGGCGATTCGTATCGCGCGCTGCGGCTGGCCGAGGCCGCGCTGGTCCACGCGCAGCGCGTGCACAGCCGGCTCGGCGCGGCGCGCGTCCAGCAGCTGCTCGCGATGCTGTGCGACAAGGCCGGCCTCGCCGGCAAGGCCGAGCGCTACCGCCAGGCCGCGATCACCGAGATGCGCAACCTCGGCGATCGCCGCGCCACCGCCGAGCTGCTGCTCAGCGACGCGCCGACCAAGGCCGCGGTGGTGATGCCGAGCCGGATCCAGGACGCGATGCAGCTGACCAAGGAGATCGGCTGGACCGAAGGCCACGAGCGCGCCAAGCGCAAGTCAAATCCACCGCCGACCTCGTCGGAAGATAACTAGCGCGAGACCCGCCACACCGGACCACCTGGCGCGCGAATCGGGTTATGTTCGAAACGTGGGCAGTATTCTCCTCGTCGAAACCGATCCAGACACGGGCGATCGCGTGGCAACCGCGCTGCGCGCTGCCGGGCACGAAGTGCTCGTCACCTTCACCGTCAGCGACGCGTATCTCCGGCTCTCGGAGGGCGGCATCGACGCCGTGGTGATCGACTCGTTCGATCCGCGGATCGGCGTGATCGATCTCGGCCGCAGCATGGAGTCGCTTCCCGACACGCCGCCGATCGTGCTGGTTTCGTCGTCGCCGTACGCGCCCGAGATCTCGGCGCGGATCGGCGCGGCCGCGTTCGTGCCCAAGCCGCTCGATGCGGCCGAGCTGGTCACCGTGATCGCCCGGCTCGCCGGCGAGGTCCGGCCGGTGCGCGTGATCGACGGACTCGACGGTGACGACGAGCCGACCGGACCGGCGCGGCAATACGGCTAGCGAGGGCGCGTGAGCGACGACCGCCGCACGATGCGCATCGAGGTCTCGGCGCGCACGCTGCTGTGGGTCGCGGTCGGTGTCGCCGCGGTGTGGTTGCTGCTCCGGCTGTGGAGCGTGCTGGTCGTGGTCGTGGTCGCGCTCGTGCTGGTCGGCACGCTCGATCCGCTGGTCGCGTGGTTCGAGCGCCGCGGGCTCCGGCGCGGCCGCGCGGTCATCGTGATCTTCTTCCTGCTCGCGTCGGTGCTCGGCGGCGTGCTGCTGGTCACCGTGCCGCCGCTGGTCGGCCAGCTCCAGCACATCATCGAGCACCTGCCGAGCGAGCGCAGCAAGGTCGTGAGCTTCCTGCAGCAGTACCAGTGGGCGACGCCGTTCTGGAAGTCGCTCAGGGCGGTGCCGCTCGACGCCGAGGTCCAGAAGGCGGGCGACGCGCTGATCGGCTACGGCAGCGACATCCTCGCCGCGGTCGGCTACGCGGCGACCACGCTGTTCCTCGCGCTCTATCTGCTGGCCGATCCGACCCGCGCCAAGGCCGCGCTGTACTCGATCGTGCCGCGCAGCCATCACGTCAAGCTCGCGCGCATCCTGATCGAGCTCAAGACGATCGTCGGTGGCTACATGCGCGGCCAGCTGATCACGTCGGTCGCGATCACGGTGTTCACGTTCGGCCTGCTGCGCGCGATGAAGGTCGAGGACGCGCTCGCGCTCGCGATGTTCGCCGGCCTCACCGACGTGATCCCGTTCATCGGCGGTTACCTGGCGAGCGCGCCCGCCGTGCTCGCGGTGTCACCGCAGGGCGCGGTCGCGATCGCGATCGTCGCGGTGGCGATGGTGATGTACCAGTCGTTCGAGAGCCGCATCCTCGTGCCGCGGGTCTACGGCCGCACGCTGCGGCTGTCGCCGGCGGTCGTGCTGATCGCCCTGCTGGTCGGCGGCAAGCTGCTCGGGATCCTCGGCGCGCTGCTCGCGCTGCCGATCGCGGCCGGCGTGCAGATGGTGGTGCGCGAGCTGCGGGTCGAGCTGCCCGGCGAGGCCCCGAGCGACGCCTCCGAGGAGACCCGCGCGCGCGACGAGCGCGCCGAGCACATCTACGAGCAGCTCGCGGCCGGCGAGTCGGTCGAGAAGTCCGCCGCGATCGCGGGCAAGCTCGCCGAGGGCCTGAAGAAGGCCGAGGACCGCGACGACTGACGCGCGCCGACTGGCAGCGTCGCGGCGGTCGTGCACAATCCCCGGATGCGAGCTCTCGTCGCGCTATGCGTGCTGTGCCGGCTTGCCGGCGCGGCGCCACCGGATGCCGAGCTGCGCAAGATCGACTGGTGCAACTGGAGCTACGCGAACGACCGCACCTACCCCGCGCTGATCTCGTGCACGGCGACGGTGGACGAGCGCCACAGCGAGCACGGCGGCGTGTGGGCGTTCCTCGAGTATCGCTTCGTCTCGGTCGCGTACGGCGACCTCACCGGTGACGGCGGCGAGGACGCGCTGCTCGCGCTCGAGGTCACGCAGCGTCCGGTCTTGCTCTCGGCAGGGGCCCCGACCACGTCTGCCGAATTCTGGCTGATCCAGCGCCGGCCCGACGGGATCGTGATCTACACGAGCGAGAGCGCCGACGCCGTACCGACCCGCATGACGATCAGCAAGGGCATCGCGACGTTGCAGTGGCGCGTGCACGGCAAGGTGTGCGAGGAGCGCTGGCAGTTCAAGCGCGAGGGCGAAGCGGCGGTCAAGACGCCCCGCGCGTGCAAGTAGCCTCACGCGGCGACGATCAGCATGCGCACGCCGCGCGGCGGCAGCGTCAGGCTCGCGCGGCCGCTCTCGACGCGCACGACCTCGCCGGTGAGCGCATCGCGCAGCGCGCTCGCACGATCGTCGGCGAGCAGCACCGCGGTGACCGCGTGCTCGGCGTCGCTGGTCACGAACACGACGCGGGCGAGCCCCGCGCGGTCGCGAAACGCCGCGGCGCGCACCTCGTCCGGCCGCTCGATCTGCCAGGCCTCGCTCGCCTCGCCCGCGAGCCCGGCGAGATCGTCGGCGAGCCCGGCGAGATCGTCGAGCGAGCCGGCCTTGAGCCGGCCGACCGGCCGCGGCCCCGGGCCGAGCGGCTGATCGAATTCGTCGCGGCTCGGCGTACCCGGGCCGATCACCACGACCGTGCGGCGCGCCTCGGCGAGCGCGGCCAGCCGCGCCCACAGCGCGCGATCGATGCGCTCGCCGGTCGGCGCGATGACCGCGCGATAGCCGGCCAGCTCGTCCTCGCCCGCCGACTCGTCGACGATCGCATAGCCGACCTGCGCCAGCTCGAGCGCGCGGCACACCGCGGTCTGCCAGCGCCGCGCCGCGATCGCGCCGGCGTCGAGCCCGAGCTCGGCCGCGCCGCCCGGCCCGAGCTCGAGCACCTCGGCGATCACCGGCGTCATCGGATCGATCGCCGAGCTCGCGGCGCCGAACCGGGCGTCGGCGCGCAGGTCGATCACCGCGATCGGCGCGTCGCGGCGCAGCTCCGGCCAGGCCACCTCGCCGAGCGCGGCGACCAGGCGCGGGATCCACGCGGCGTGGCGCTCGCGATGACCGCGCGCGTCGATCGCCGCGCCGTAGTAGCGGTCGCGCTCGACCGCCATGAACAGATTGAAGCCGCGCACCCCCGCCGCGAGCAGCGTCAACAGATGGTCGCACTCGCGCGCCGGATCGTCGGCGGCATCGAAAGCCCCGGCTCCGCCGGGGCGCGCAGCACCGCGAAGCGGTGCGGAGTGTAGATCGAAAGCCCCGGCTCCGCCGGGGCGCGCAGCACCGCGAAGCGGTGCAGAGTGTGGATCGAAAGCCCCGGCTCCGCCGGGGCGCGCAGCACCGCGAAGCGGTGCGGAGGGTGGATCGAAAGCCCCGGCTCCGCCGGGGCGCGCAGCACCGCGAGGCGGTGCGGAGTGAAGGTCCAGCGGCGCGAGCCACGGGAAGAACCCGACGCCGACCTCGAGCGCGAGCGGCAGCGGCCGCGCATTGCCGACCAACGCGGCGGCGCGCCGTCGCAGCTCGGGGAACTGCGCGCGCGGCGTGTAGGCATCGATCCCGACCGGGCCGGCGATCGCGCGCTGGATCCGGCGCAGGTCGTACAGGCCGAAGTGGCCGGGCGGCAGGTTGTGAAAGCGCGCGAGCTCGCCGAGCCCGAGCTCGTCGAGCATGTGCGCGAGCTCGCCGAGCGCGCGCGCCAGATAGTCGTCCTTCCACGCGACCCAGCGCACGCACGTCGCGGCGTTCGCGGGGTCCCACGCGCGCGGCGGCGCGAGCTCGCCGGCCGACTCGGCCCACCACGCCAGCGCGTCGGGGTGATAGTCGAGATCGTAGGCGCCGGCGCGAAAGAACAGCTGCGCCTCGTTGTCGACTCCGATCGCCACGACGGGATCGCCGACGAACGGCCGCACGATCTCGGCGACCTGCGCGTACCACGCGCGGACGTGTGCGCGAAACGCGGCGCTCGCGTACGACGGCACCGGGAACGCGCGCGGCGGCGCGGGCAGCCACGCCGGCGTGCCGCGCGCGGTGCGCGCCTGACACGCCGGCTCGGCGAGCGCCCAGTCCGGCATGCCGAAGCTGGTCAGCTCCGCGTTGATGTGCGGGCCGGGCCGGAGCACGACCGCGAGCCCCGCGGCGCGGGCGAGCCCGAGGAACTTCGCGAGGTCGCGCTCGCCGGTCCACGCGCGCGCGCCGGGTGCGGGCTCGTGCACGCGCCACGGCACGTAGGTCTCGACGATCGTGAGGCCGAGCGCGTGGATCGCGCGCAGGCAGGCCGCCCAGCGTTCGGGCGGCACGCGCCAGTAGTGCATCGCGCCGGCGTAGAACGGCAACGCGCGCTCGCCGACCACCAGGCCGGCGGCGTCGAATCGCGTCACCCGACCAGCCGCCACGCGTTGCCGTCGCGCACGAACCGGCTCGGGCCCTTGGCCCAGCTCGGCAGGTACGCCATCGGCGCGGCGTCGCCGGTCGCCGCGGTCGTGTACTCGGGATCCCACGGCAAGACCAGGCACGGCGAGTCGCCGGGCAAGAGGCGCGGCAGGATCGGGTGCGGTTCGGCGGCGCGCGCGCGGCCGGCCGCGACCACCTCGGCGATCGCGCGGTGCTGCGCGAGCTCCCACAGCGTGCGGATCTGCGGCGGCGGCAGCTGGAGCTCGCCGCTCCGGGCGAGCGCGGCCTGGGGCGCGAGCCACACCTGGTCGACCGTCTCGCTGGCGTCGAACCGCGGCTGCTGCCCGGCCGGCAGCTCGGCGACGAAGAACCGCGCCGAGAACCGCTTGGGCTCGATCGACGGCGTGATCCAGTGCGACCACGGCACGAGCGGCTCGCTCGCGAACTGGAGGCCGGCGAGCTCGAGCGCGGCGGCCGCGGGCGCGCCCGCGAGGATGCGCTGGCGGATCCGCTCCTGGTTGGGCAGCTCGAGCGTGTCGCTGGTCGCGCTCTCGGTCGCGAACAGCACGCCGGCCTCCTCGAACAGCTCGCGCACCGCCGCGGTCCGCGCGTCCTCGCCGGGCTCGGCGACGCCGCCCGGGAACACGTACGCCGACGCCATGAAGCTCGCGCCGCGATGCCGGCGCACGAGGAACACCTCGAACCCGGCGCGCGCCGGACGCAGCAAGATCACCGAGGCGGCCTCGCGAATCACGCCCGCGTCGTACCACGAAAGCTACTCGACCAGGCGGAGCTCGCCGCGCACCGGCTCGTCGCGCAGGCCGAGTCGCTGCTCGATCGCGCGCTCGACGAACCGGGCGACCCGGCCGTCCGGCGTCTCGAGCAGCAGGCGATCCTTGTGGCCGCGCCGGCGCGCGAACACGCCGAACCAGGTGAGGAACCGCCAGGCCGGCGGCTGGCGCTCGACCACGAACAGCTGATCGATCTCGCCGACCGCGAAGCAGCCGCGGTGATCGCAGATCACGACCGAGGTGTCGTCGACGTCGATCGTGACCTCGCACGGCAGCATGCCGCGCGGCGCGATCGACACGATCAGCCGCAGCGTCGCGCGGCCGGTCTGCACGCCGCGGTACGGCGCGCGCAGGCGGATGTCGTCGTCGATGGTCTCGACTCGGACGGCCGCGGGGAGCATGCCCCAGTCTAGCGCGCTACGGGACGACGACGAACTCGCGCTTCATCAGGGAAATGATGTTCTGCGCTGCGTCGAGGTCGGTTCCCGGAAAGTTATCCAGCACCTTCTGGAGCTGGCCGTGATCGAGCACGAGCTGGAACGTGTCGAGCTCCGACGGCGTGAGGTCGCGCAGCTTGCCGGCGAGCGGGGTCGGCACGGCGAGCGGCGAGCCGAGCGGCGGCAGCTGCTTCTGCAGGTTGCGGAACTCGTCGAGCTGGCGGACGCCTTCCATCAGCAAGCCCTCGGTCGACTCCTGGATCTCCTCCATCACCTGCATCTCCCCTCCCGGCTCGAGCTCGAACGTGCCGGTCGCCCAGGTCAGCATGCGGTAGATCGCCTTCTGCGGGCTCACCGAGAAGTCCTCGTTGATCGTCGCGAAGTAGATCTGGCCCTTGCGCAGAAAGATCTTGCCGATCGACACGCCGTTGTTGATCGTGAGCACGCCTGACTTGCGGCTGGTCGACAGCAGCTGGAGCAGGTCCGGCAGCGGGATCTCCTCGATCACGCCCGACATCGGCCGGCCCTGCGTGGCCTGGCGCTGCTGCGCGCCGGCCTCGAGCCGCCGCCGCGCCTCGGCCTCGGTCTGCTGCGCGACCGAGCCCTCGACCGCGACCACCTTGATGATCGACGTGCCGACCAGGATGCGGTCACCTTCGTGTAGCAACGCCCGCCCCGCGATCTTCTCGCCGTTGACGAACGTGCCGTTGGTCGACCCCATGTCCTGGATGTAGACGTCGGCGTCGGTCGAGCTGATCTTGGCGTGGCGCCTGGACACCATGTCCTCGACCAGCACCATGTCGAGGTCGCTCGAACGCCCGATGATGATCTCCCGGTTCATGCGAAGCGGGAACTCGCCTCCCTGGTACTTGCCCGAGATGAAGCGCAGCGCGAAGCGGGGACGGTCGTTCATGGACGGCGGAGCTAACCCCACAAAAATTCTAGTGCCCAAGGCAGACTAGGTGCAAGCAAACCGCCTCGCTCAATCGGTCGCGGGCCAGTCTTCACCATTCTGCTCGTGCGGTGGCCGGAGGGTGTTGACGATCCGTCTGTATACCTCCTCGGACACCACCAGGCTCGAATGTCCGAGCGGCACGGTCATCGCGTTGGCGCCGCGCAGCCGGGTGGTCGACAGCGGGACCACCCAGTCGCGCGCCGCCGCGAGCGTGTGGACCTCGACGCTCGGCGGGATCGCGCCCTGGGCGAGCTCGTCGAGGAACCGGCTGCGCGGCAGGAGCTGCCAGGACGAGGTCGACCACAGCCCCAGCGTGACCACGCCGGCGAGCGCGCTCCACGTGCCGCGCACCGGCGTGCCCATCATGATGAGCTTGCGCACCCGCGTGTGGCCGCCGAGCTTCTTGACGTAGTACAGCCCGATCAGGCCGCCCATCGAGTGGCCGATGATGTCGATCTTCTGCGACGGGGTCTGCGCGAGGATCCGCTCGATCTTGCGATGGATGAGGAACGCCGAGCGCCGGATGTCGCGCACGTTGAGCGTACCGATGTTGAACGACACCACGACGAAGCCGTCGTCGACCAGCCGGCGCTCGAGCATGTACATCGAGCCGCGCGTGCCGAGGAAGCCGTGGATCAGCAGCACGGGCGGCGAGTCCAGCGTGACCTCGCCGAACGCGTCGCGCCGGCGCAGCCGGTTGCCGCGCACCAGGTGGCGCAGGTACGACAGGCCGTCGGCCGCGCCGCCGACGTCCTGCGCGATCGTGCTGCGGCGGCCGAGCCAGCGAGACGGCGCCTCGAGCGCCCAGCGAACCAGCCATGACGAGCGGAGCGCGATCGCCTTCCGCGACTTCGAATCGGACACCTCAGGCACGATAGTCCGAGAAACCCTCCGAGACGAATCGCGAGCACTCCTTGGCGTAGGCGTGGCTCGCCGATGCAGACGTGGGGTATTCGACCACCCGCCACTGGCCCCGCGTCCCGACCGCGCCGAACCGGCTGATCACGTAGGTGCCGATCCGGTAGATCAGCGCGAAGTCCTTGCCGCAGCGGAGCGAGCGCGAGTCACCCGGCGGGACGCGACCGGGCGCGGGCGCGGGATCCTCCGGGTTGCCGCCCGGCACCTCGCGCGGGCCGGGCATGTGGGTCGGATCCTCGACCGCACCGAGCGCGAGCGGCGGCGGTGCCGAGGTGGTCGGCATCTCCGGAGGCCGTCCGAGCTGCGCGACCGTCGGCATCAGGACGGTATCGGTGTTGGTGCGCGCGCGGGGCGCCTCGACCGGCCGCATCGGCTCGGGCGTCGCGTCGGGCCAGGGCTCGCCCTTGGGCGCGGGCGGCACGATCGCTTCCTCGGTCTGCTCGGCCTTCACCGGCTCGGCCTCGGCTGGCTTGGCGGGCTCGGCCTTCTGCTCGTCGCTCCCAGCGGGCTCGTCGCCCTCGGTTCGCTGCCTGCGCGCGAACGCCACATCGCGGTGCCCGCGCGCGATCGTCGATCGTTCCGGAGTCGGCTTGCGCCTCGACATGCTCACCGTGGTGCCAGCGTTCGCCGTCGAGAGCAAGTTTGGTCAGCCAATGTTTCGTGTCAGCCAACGCGTCGCGTCAACGGGCTCGGATCGTATAGAGTCGAGGCTCGGGTGAAGGATCCCTCGATCGCCGCTGAGCGCGTTGGGCGGTACCAGCTCCTGGAGCCGATCGGCGTCGGCCCCAACGGCGAGGTCGCGCGCGCCAAGGTGTACGGGGTCGCGGGGCTGGAGCGCCAGTTCGCGATCAAACGGTTCGCCCCGGAGCTGACCGTGCTGTCGTCGCACGCCCAGGCGCTGTCCAGCGCGGCGCGCGCCTACGGCAGCCTCGAGCACCCCCGGATCGCGCGGATGAGCGAGTTCGGCGTGGCCCAGGGCCAGACCTTCACCGCGGTGGAGCTGGTCGCCGGACTCGACGCCATGCGGCTCATCGCCGAGACCAGGCTGGCCGGCCAGTCGCTCGCGATCGGCGGCGCGCTCGCGCTGGTGTCGCAGACCGCGCGTGCGGTGGGCTACGCGCACGGCCGCGGCCTGGCCCACCTCGGCCTCGCGCCGACCAACGTGATCGTGACCGCGGAGGGCGACGTCAAGGTCACCGACTTCGGGATCCTCGCGGCGACCATGCCGCCGCGGCCCACCGAGACCGCGCGGCTCGCGCACCGCATCGCCTACCTCGCGCCCGAGCAGCTCGGCGGCGAGGCGACCTCGGCCGCGACCGACGTGTTCGCGCTCGGCGTCCTGGCCTACGAGCTGGTCACCGGCCACGCCGCGTACCGCGCCGACACGCCGCACGACATCGCGACGTTGATCCTCGCCGGGCCACCGCCCGAGCCGGCGCTGCCGCGGCCGATCGTGCGCGTCCTGCAGCGCTGCCTCGCGCGCTCGCCGTACGAGCGCTTCCCCGACGCGCGCGCGCTCGCCGACGCGCTCGACGCCGCGCTGCGGGTCGCACCGGTGCCGGGCTCGAAGAAGGACATCGCGACCGACGTCCGCGCGATCCTCGAGCGCCTCGCCGAGCTGCACGAGGGCAACATGTCGGGCGTGGTCGCGCTCCACGTCGGCACCGGGCCGCACGCCGCGCCGCCGCCCGAGCGCGAATCGCACGAGACGATCGACG
>Ga0335081_10010503_pt1 | contig 14970 bp, 15 predicted proteins | sample Lox_Sample_35_FD_206713 | JGI IMG/M metagenome (GOLD analysis project Ga0335081, IMG submission 206713) | Soil microbial communities from Loxahatchee National Wildlife Refuge, Florida, United States - Lox_Sample_3.5 | ecosystem: Environmental > Terrestrial > Soil > Wetlands | place: USA...
GAAAGGGAACATACCCATAAAGAACGAGGCCGAAGTCGAGATACAGAACATCGTCGCCTCGGCCAGCCTCGGCGGAAAGGTGCACCTAGAAGAGGCCGCCAGGACCCTTCCGAAATCCATGTACGAGCCAGAGCAGTTCCCGGGCCTTATCCACAGGATGGCTGACCCCAAGACAGTGATACTGCTGTTCGCCTCCGGAAAGCTAGTCTGCACGGGCGCGAAGAAGGAGAGCGAAGTATACAGGGCCGTGAACAACCTGCACGTGACCCTGGAAGAGAAGAACCTCATGGTGTATTGAGAGGTTCTTCCTCCCGATTTTTCCAGAAGCCGAGAGTCCGCGGGGTCTGCGGATTCCACCAAGCAGTTTACGCACAGACCAGCCTAGACCCGATTGGCCACCGTGTTGGTGTTCCTTGACAGCCCACCAGGGGCCTGGTACTGAGGAAGCAGGTTCGACCAAGTGGGAATTAGAGAAAACGGCCGTGAATGGGCGTCATGTGTCTCTCGAAGAAGAGGGCGTCACGGCCTGCGAGTGGCCCCCACGGTTTTTGTTATCTTGCTGAAGTCGTCCTTCCCGATCAGCTCCAGGGCCACCAGGGTGTCCGCCAGCTCGATGATGTCGGTGACGGCGTGAAGGGCAATGCCGTCTTTGTGGAGCCGCTCCCGGGCCCCCTCCATCCTGTCCAGGAACACCACCGCGTGCTTGACCTCGCAGCCCTCCTCTCTCGCCGCCCCTGCCGTTGCGAGCAGCGTCTTCCCGGAGGAGGCAAGGTCGTCCACAAGCATCACCTCCCAGCCGGGCCTCACCTCGCCCTCTACGGTCCTGCCGCTCCCGCGACCCGTCGACCTGGTGTAGACCAGCGGCTTCCCGAGGGAGAGCGCCAGGGGCGCCGCGAAGAGCAGGCCAGAAACGGGAACCGAACAGATGGCGTCGACCCTGGACACCTTGGACTTCGCCACCCTGAGCATCGACTCCACGACGGCGCTGAAGACGCCGGGGTAGCTGGGGAGCCCCCTTAGATTCACCAGATAGGAGCTGTCCTCGCCGTCGGTAAGTGTGAACGTCCCGAACTGGATGGCGCCCACCTTCATCATGCCTTCGGCCAGCCGTTCGAGCGCCTTCTGTCTGGACTTCCAGGCCATAGCTTGGCCATGGCCCGTTCTAACTTATAAGACAATAAACGGTCGCGAATGCGTTGCCAGAGATCTGGGTTCCCTACGGCAGCGTCGAGACGCTGCTCACGATCCAGGCCGAGAACCTGGGGACCGTCGTCGAACCCAGCGACGACCAAAAGTCCTACCAGCCCGAGAAGCTCGCCGACAGCGTAAGGAAGACGGGCTCGCTCTTCGTCTGCGACGCGAGGCCCGCGACCGTCCAGCTCCTCAAGGAGGTGGTGTCGCTCCTGGGAAGTGGGGAGTCTCCTCTGATCCTCTCGCCGGACGCGAAGAGAGTGGAGTCCCTGGCCCCGGAGCTGAGGGGAAGGGTCGTGACCGCTCAGCGCCAGCCCGGGGGTGCGGACGGCGCAGCCAGCTACTCGTCGGAGGTGACCGCGGCCGGCGTCAAGATATTCATGGCCACCGCCCAGCCCGACCCGCTGTTCGGCATCGTGGACGCGAAGGTTGCCGCGTGCCTGAACTGGGTGGGCAATGCCGCGCGCATCGGCGCTCAGAAAGCTGGCGACCTCGCCCCGGCCCCGTTCGTCAAGACACCGGCCTACGAGTCTGCAGAAGAACTCGCTGGGAGGATTCCGCAATCGAGCTTCGTCACGGTCGTCCCGCGCTCCGGAAAGGCGTGGTCGGTCTGCGAGGACGCCCCCTTCGACGTCATATCCAACGGCTTCTACTCTGCCGCGGTACCGCCTGCGAGGGCGCTGGTGGTCGGCGCGGGTGGCACCGGCTACGACGACACGCTCTCCGGGGCGCTGCGCCTCGTCTGGGGGAGCCTCGGCTGCGTCAGGAGATCCGGAGAAGTCCTGATTCTGGCCGAGTGCGCCGGAGGGCTCGGATCGAGGGCCCTGGAGATGCTGGTGTCCGGCAGGCTCGCGGGGGAGGCGGGGAGGCGGAGAGAGAGGTACGTCGACGGCCTCGAGGAAGTCGAGTACCTTGAGAGGCTGAAGAAGGACTACGACGTCCTGCTCCTTTCGGGGCTGCCGGAGCTCTACGCGAAGTCCAAGATCGGCGTAGGGTCGGCCAAGGGGTCGGGAGAGGCGCTGGGGAAGCTCCTCAACAAGCTGGGCCGGACGTCGAAGGTGAACGTCGTGACCCGGGCGTCCGAGTGCCGGGTGTCTTCCGCCTAGGCGAAGCCCACTAGGTTGTGCGGAATCGGGAGCGAGAGCACCGCAACCAGCAGCGCGAGGAAGAAAATCAGCCTGCGAGACCTCGAAGGCCCGGATAGGTCGTCCAGCACCTGGACGTTTGTCTCTCTTCCGGATATCAGGATGATTACCAGCGCGATGAACAGGTAGTTCGGTGTGTCGACAACCGCCAGGAAGACGGCGCTGGCCATCGTGGTCAGCCTCAGGAGCCTCTCCCCGAAAGCGGTGGCCAGCAGCCTGCCGCCGTCGAACTGGGTTATGGGAAGCAGGTTGAGGAAAAGGAGGAAGAACCCGACGGTGCCCGCGTCGAGCAGGGGCGAAAGTCGGACGTAGCCCGCCGGGAGAGTCTTCGTGAAGGGCGACAGCAGGGTGTCCAGCGCAAGCTGGATCGTGCTGGGGTTGACCTGACCCACCTGGATGAACGAGTTGCTCGAAAGCGCGGTCTGCAGGGTCACGGAAGACTGGACCCAGGTGAACTCGCCGGCGACGTACAGCGCCAGGACCAGCACGAAGATCGCGAGGGGCCCGGCGAGCGACACGTCGAACAGCGAGTCCCGGTTCACAGCCGGCTCCTTCTGAGAGGAGACGAATCCGAGGCTCGGAAGAAACGCTGTGAAGGGCGGCACGCCAGGGATGGGTATGGAGGTGGACGGAGCGACGCCGTTCTTCTCCGCCGCGTACCTTTGCCCGAGCTCGTGGGCGGCGAGCAGGGCGCAGACGCACACTATGTATCCAATCGCCACGAGGTACAGCGATATCTGAGGGGCCAGCAGCTGGTAGACGAGGGCCTGCAGGAGCGAGAACGCGACGACCGAAGCCAGGGTGAGGAAGAGCAGGAGCGCCGGAATCCTCGACCTCGACGCCTTGGGCTGCTGCTTCTTGCGCACTATCAGGGTCGCGTCATCCTTGCTCCCGAAGAGCCACGGTGTGTACCCTTTGGCGCCGAGCTCCCTCCAGAGCTCCTTGAAGCGCGCCTTCGAGCTCTCCTCGTAGACTACCTTGTACTCCATCTCGTCGTCAGGCAGCAGGAAGCTGTCCTTCACCTGGAACTTGCCCCGCACCGCCTCGTCGACGAACGGAGAGAGCTGGGACAATCGACTGCACGCTCCCTCGCCTGAGATAATAAGCTATTTCGAGCTCAACGGAAGACTTAATCGCTTGACATAACGGATTTGGACGCGAGCTTGCAGAAGGCAGTCCTCAGCAGGGTCGGCGATTACTCGATCAGGCCGTGCGACCGGGAAGACATCCCGGGGGTCATCGACATCAACATGAGGGCTCTGCCGGAGCACTACTCTGACTATTTCTACTACGAGGTCCTCTCGGAGTTCCCGGACACGTTCCTGGTCGGGGAGCTCGACGGAAAGATCGTCGGATACATAATGTGCAGGATCGAATACGGCTTCTCGCACCTGAAGCGGCTGGGCCTCGCCCACAAGGGTCACGTCATATCGGTCGCGGTCCTCGAAGAGCACAGGGCAAAGGGGCTCGGCTCGAAGCTGATCGAGATCGCCCAGGAGGGTATGCGGAAGAAGGCCTGCACCGAGAGCTACCTGGAGGTCAGGATCTCCAACGAGGGCGGCATTGAGCTGTACAAGAGGATAGGCTACGAGGTGGTTGGGAAGCTCGATTCCTACTACAGGGACGGCGAGGCAGCTTACCTCATGGCGAACCATCTGGCGCAGTGAGCACCGGCGGACTGCTGGGCGACCTGGCCGGCTGCCTCGAGAGGGCCAGGGCCACGAGCAGCAAGAGCGAGAAGATAGAGGTCATCGCGTCATACCTCCGCGGCCTTGGTCCCGACGACGCGGAGATCGCGGCCAGGCTCGCGGCCGGCAGAGCCTCGGAGAGGGGGAGTCGGGACGAGGTCCAGGTGGGGTATTCGACCCTCATCGGCATCCTGGAGGAGATCTGCGGCGTCACACCCAGAGAGGTCTCGAGCGTCTACCTGAAGCACGGCGATCTGGGCGAGGTGGCCGAAGAGGTCCTTGCCAAGAAGAAGGAGACGACCCTGTTCCCGGAGCAGATCACCCTGCGCACCCTGGAGGCCGCCTTCGAAGAGATGAGGGGCGCCAGGGGAAAGGGGGCCGCCGCGGCGAGAAGGAGCGTAACCAAGTCGCTGCTGCTCAGGGCGACGCCGCTGGAGGGCAAGTACATCGTGAAGGCGCTGACCGGAGAGATGCGGACCGGGGTGGTAGCGGGGATAGTCGAAGCGGCGGTGGCCAAGGCCTACTCTATCGAGCCGGGACGGGTGGCCGTGGCCCACATGCTGCTGGGAGACACGGGCCAGCTCGCGAAGGCGGCCGCCCTGGGAGAGCTGGGGAAGGTGAAGATGGCGGAGTTCAGGCCCGTGAACTTCATGCTGGCCGAGCCCATGGCCTCCTCCAAAGAGGTCGCGGAGCACTTCGGGAAGGAGGTCTACGCCGAGTACAAGTACGACGGGGTCAGGGCCCAGGTCCACAAGCTCGGAAAGGAAGTTCGGATCTATTCGAGGAGGCTCGAGGAGATCACTTCGAGCTTCCCTGAAGTGGTGGGAGCGGCGGGGAGGCTAGAGCACGACTTCGTGATGGACGGCGAGATCGTCCCGTTCGCCGAGGGCAGGCCGCTCCCATTCCAGCTCCTGCAACGGAGGCTCAGGAGGATACAGAACTTCGCGGAGGCGGCCACCGTTGCGCCGGTGCAGTACTTCGCGTTCGACATCCTGCTCCTCGACGGGGAGGAGCTCTACCAGCTCCCTCTGTCGCAAAGAACGCGGCGGCTGGAAGCCGCGCTTCGCGGGGGCTCGATCACGAGGGCAGAGAGGAGCACGGCGGCCACGGAGGCTGAGTTCGAGCGCTTCTTCAGGAGGAGCAGGGACCTGGGCTACGAAGGCCTCGTGGTGAAGGACCCCGAGAGCAGCTACACCATGGGCAGGAGGGGGGCGGGCTGGGTGAAGCTCAAGGAGGAGCTGGACACCATCGACGCCGTCATCGTCGAGGCGGAGTACGGTCACGGGAAGAGGGTGGGAGTGATAAGCGACTACACGTTCGCGGTCAGAGACCGAGGCAGCCTGAAGGTTATCGGCAAGGCCTACTCCGGCCTGACGGACGAGGAGATCGATTCGATGACCGAGAGGCTGAAGAGGATCACGGTGAAGGACTTCGGACACAGGAGGACGGTCCGACCCGAGATAGTCCTGGAGGTGGCGTTCGACAGCATCCAGAGGAGCGACAGGCACGGCAGCGGCTATGCGCTCCGCTTCCCTCGCATCAAGCGGATTCGAGAGGACAAGTCGGTCGACGACATCGACAGCCTGGATAAGGTCGCAGCGATCTTCGAGTCTCAGACGGTCCGGATCTCGGAGCCGTAGAACTTCCGAAGCTCGACGAGCAGGGCCCCGCAGTCCGCGAGGCCCCTGCCGACGGCCGACTCCAGGAACGACTGCCGCCGTTCCAGCTCCGCGGCGAGCTTCCGGGACGACATGCCGTACCCCTCCGCCCTCATCGGGAGCCTCTGCGAGAGGCCCGAACTGCCCTCCCAGACGTCACCGGTCTGCTTGAAGAGGGTAAGGGGCGAGCCCGAGACTTCGACCACTTGTCCCACGACCCTCTTTGCCCCGTCGGGGCTCCGCACCATGAAGACGACGGCGTCTATGAGGTCGAGCACCGACGGCGCGACGGAGAGCGGGGGCTGGGTCATGCGCGCGCTCATCGACTCCAGGTTAGGCGAGTGGAAGGTCGTCATGCAGCCGGAGCCGGCTGCGGCCGACTGGAAGAGCGCCTGGACCTCCTGCCCCCTGGCCTCGCCGAGAATGACGAAGTCCGGCCTCTCCCGAAGGCTCAGCTTGACCAGGTCGAACAGGGAGATGCTGGGTCCGCCCTGGACGAACCTCGTGTGCAGCGGCTTCCAGCCCGAATGCTGGAGGTTGATCTCTCTCGTGTCCTCGATGGACACTATCTTCCAGGAGGGGTTGAGCACCCCGGCGAGCGAATTCAGGAGGGTCGTCTTCCCCGACGCGGTTACGCCCGAGACTATGACGAACCCCTTCAGGTCGAGCAGGAGCCAGAGATAGGCCGCGATGGCGGAGTCGATGGTCTTCGCCCTGACGAGTTCGGGAAGCGTGAACGGCTCCGCCCTCTGCTTCCGCACCGTGAAGCTGCTGCCCTGGCTGGTCACCTCCTTGCCCCAGGTGGCCGCGAGCCTGAACCCCTCAGGCAGCACCGAGTCGACGATAGGGGAGAACGTGGAAATGGACCGCCCAGACCGGTGGACCAGCCGCGAGACCATCGCGTCCAGCTTCTCCTGGTCAGAAAAGCGGACGTTCGTCTCCAGCCAGCCGTTCGAGTTGAACCGCCTGTGCCAGACCTTTACGGGGCTCGTGGTCCCTTCGCACGAGACGTCCTCGATCTCAGGGTCCCTGAGGAGTGGGTCCAGGAGCCAGTAGCCGATGATGTCCCTCGCGAGGTACTGCGAAGCGCCCTCGAGCTCCTCCCGCGTTGCGGACTTCAGGCGGCCAGACCTCTGCAGCTCGGCCTGGAGGTAGCCTATGGGGTCCAGGTCGAGCACCGGCGAAGGAGCCAGCCAGGTCGACAGGGTTTCGACCGCCTCGCCGACTATCGCCCGCAGGCTGGGATCTATGTAGGGCTCCTTGACCAGATAGGTGCACTTCCCGGCGGCCTCGAATATGTAGACCGCGAACGAGCCCCGGTAGCCCGTCCCCTCCTTGGCCCGGAGCTCGTAGCTGACGAGGTAGTTTGCGAGCACCTTGCCGTCCCTAGGCGCTTCGAACGGTATCACCTCGAGGGCCCGCTGGGCCCTTTCCGGTTTCTTGCGGGACTCAAACAGTCGCTTCAATGGAGACTTCACCGACCACCACCGTGAGGCCGCCCCGCTGCGGGGGCACGATGGTGATTGCGCAGAGGCCGTCGGTCCAGTCGCCACCGCAAGTCGAGGACCAGTGGACCGCTTCGCCCTGCACGTAGACCGCCTTCACGGGCTCGCTGGTCCAGCCGTAATCGTAGAGCCACACGTAGGTACCCGTGGCGTTTGTCTGCGACGTCACCAAGGAGACCAGAACGCCGGCGTTCCTCTGCTCTGCTTGGCTGGCGCCCCGCACGAGGTTGGACGCGTCTCCAATCGAGAGGACCGCAACGACGGACGCGCCGGCCAGCAGCGCAATGGTCACGGCCAGCATGGAGACCGAGCCCACCACTTCGCCGATTGCGCGCCTAGAAGTCAAAGACCTCGACGCCGCTCCCGAAGACAGCCGTAACCGAGTGACCGGTGCCAGAATAGGGCACCAGGACCACAGCGTCGAGCTCGGACTGGCCGATCCGCGGTATGGTCGACACCCAAGGCGATGGGTACGCCGCCACCAGTCCGCCCGGAAGCGCTATGGTGCAGGCAGACGCATCCGCGATCATGAGCTCGTGGATGCCTGCGCTCACCTGCGCGCCGGACTCCGCCACTCCGTCAATCCACGCCTGGCCCCCTCCTGAAATGAGGATGCTTCCCGCAGTTGTGTTCACCGAGAAGAAGGTCGTGACCCCGCTGCCGCAGAGCTCTCCGACCGAGACGTACCCAGAGGGCGTGAGCGCCAGAATCCCCGAGAGGGACGACGCGTCGTCGAGCCTCAGCTCCGAAATCTCAGAAGGCATCGAAGAGTTGATCTGGAGATGGAGAACCGAAGGATCGCCGAGGACCGAGTATGACTCGAAGGAATAGACGGGACGCGCCTCGGGACTGAACCGCACCCCCGAGTAGACGAGGGATGCGAGGGCGACGGTGATCGCCACGATGACCACAGCCGAGTATACCTCCGCCAGCCCCGCACTTCGGCGCCTAGGCCTGCACGGTGAAGGCACGCGCAAGCTGGTCTGACACCACGGTTAGGGTGAAGCTGGAGAACTCCGGGAGCGTGACCCCGACGACGGTGAACTTTACGGACAGGAACTGCCCGGAGTCGAGAGTCGACGAGCCCGAGACGACGGTGGCGTTGCTGCCGAGGACGAACCTCTGGTTGGACGACTGGTACGACAGCAGGATGGCCGAGACCGTGTACTGCACGTTCCCGTCGTTCTTCAGGATCACGGTCACCGTCTGCCTGTCGACCCCGACGTTGGCGTCGACCAAAGAGATCGAGGGGTTCCTCACTTCGGCCGTGACAATCTGGCGGAACTGCGTGTAGAGAACGCCGCCGATGGCGACGGTGATGGCGACGAGGATGACGGTTGCTATGAACGGGCTGATACCTCTGCGGACTTGCATGCCCCACTAGCGGCTTTCGTTATTTAACCGCCCACGACCTAGGCGAGTCCGAAGAAGAGCAGGGAGATCAGGGCCGTCAGCAGAATCGGCGGCACGCCGACGAGGCTCCTGAACGAGAACGAGTAGGCCTTCGAGACTATGAAACCCGTCAGAATCGACGTCGCAATCACGGAGACTCCGATGCTCAGGGAACCCGAGGCGAAGGAAAGACCGGGCACCAGCAGCGAGAAGCCCTGCATGCTGCTCAGGAACCAAAACGACGCCAGCGATATGACCGGCACCGAGGCGCCGAGGACGGCGAAGGGCAACACCGAGGACTGAATCAATCTCCTCGCGTCTCGAATCCTCCTGAAGGATGCCGAAAGCCTCTCGAGCTGCTCGAAGCCGCTGCCGGTCTCAAAGGAGGTTGCCAGGAGCCCGAAGGACACCCTCACCAGCCAAGACGGGTGGCGGACGCGCCTCTGAGCGAGTCTCGGCGGCTGGCCGAGAGAGAGCAGGCTCACGAACGTCGATATCGGGTCCCCGAGCGAAGGGTAGCGGGACGCGTTCTCTCTCAGGTGCGACAGCGCCACGGGGACGCTGACGCCAGAGCGGGCCTCCTCGGCCAAATCGTGGAGCATCGTGACGGCCTCCCCTTCACCGGAGCGGAGCCTACCGAAGAACCCGTGGGACAGGACGACGAAGCCCGAGGAAGCGGCGAGCCCGAAGACCGCCGCCTCGGCCGGCCCTATGAGCCGCAGCAGGTACAGCGCGACGCAGAGGCCGAGGCTCCCTGTCACCGCGGCCACTCCCCTGACAGGGTACCTGCCGTCCCTTATCGAAGGCTGAGCGTAGTCGAGCCACAGGAGTATCGCGCCGGTCACGAAGGTCAGGAAGAGAATCGAAAGCAGCAGGACGACCGACGCGCTCCCGCTGAGCAGCGCCCCGGCGATCATCTGTAGCCCGATGGGGAAGACGGCCAGGAAGATGAAGGCTATCTCGGTGGTGGAGGAGACCATGCCGGAGAATGAGCGCCACCGCTCCTCGAGCATCCCCATCAGGCGCTCTGACTCCAGCTTGACGAACTCGTGAACGTCCCTACCGCTGGCGAGAGTGGTGAGGTAGCCGTGGACGAACTCGCGGAACTGGCTGCTCGGGTGGTCGCTGAAGGTCGACTCGACCGTGTCGGCCTCGGCGCCGGTCCCGTAGGTGAGGTTCCTCACGAGGGCCTGCGATTCGGCGCCGAAGGCGGGGAAGAGCTCCTGGCCGAGGCCGCTTATCTTCTCGAAGGCCAGGCTCAGGCTCGGCACCGTCTCGTGCGAAAGCACGTAGATCAGCATGGCGATGAACGGGAGCTCTGCCTCGACCGCCCGCTTCCGCTGCGAGGACCGCGCCGACAGGTACGCGAGGGGGAAGAGCTGGGTCAGGACGCACGGAACTGCAAGCAGTAGAGCCAGGGGAGTCGGCAGCAGCAGTCCGAGGACCGCCTCCGGGACCAGGGGGAAGAGAACGCAGGCCAGCGCGAACCTTGCGTAGGCGTCGGGGGACGCATAGACGAGGGCCCTCGAGAGCCTCGGCGCGAAGAAGGACTGCACCGCGCGAGGGGGCTCGAACGGAATCAGCCTTCCCCCAGCCGCTGCCATTCGCAAAACGGCGGACACGGCTTAGACCGTTGTGCTGCTTATAAGCGTCTCCAGACTGGAAAACGGGCCGTGTACACCGACCTCCTGATCTGCGCCTCGCTTCTCATCGCGGCGATGGAAGACATCAAGACCAGGTCGGTTCTGGACCTGGTGTGGGTCCCAGCTATCCTAGGTGTCGCCTACTCCGTGGTGGTCGCATATCCTTCGATCGAACTGCTCGTCATCAAGGTCGCCTTCGTCGGGGCCGTCGCCCTGGCATTCACCTACTTCGGGGCCATCGGCCAGGCGGACGCCATAGCCCTGGTCTTTGTGGCTGCGGACCTCAACCCAGCTTCGCCAATCCTGCCCCTTCTCGGGACGGCGGCTGCGGCGTCGGTGCACATCGGCTACCAGTACTTCACGGGAAACGCGAGAGGAGTCAAGACAATCCCCATCAAGAAGTTCACGGAAGAGCAGCACTGGATACCGAAGGCAGTGATCTCTGACGGGGTGAGGGTCGAGGTCAGCAGCGACGTCAACGTGGCGAGGGAGGAGGTGGCGTCGAAGTCGAAGGATGGGTCCACGGTGGAAGTGACCTACGGGGTCCCCACGGTGGCGTACCTGGGGTTCGGCTACCTGGCCTACGTCATCTACATGGCGATATTCGCGACCAGCGTGTTCATCTCGCTCCCCTGACGAACGGGCCCGAGAGCATATAATTAGCAGCCGCCAAGCGGGCGGGCGCTTGGTGTTCATCGTCATCGAGGGTTTCTCGGGTACCGGCAAGACATCCCTCGCCAAGGGGCTCGAAGAAAGGGGGTGGCTAAGGCTCGCCGAGTCAGCGCACGTCGTGCCGCGGGAGGTTCCGGTGGCGGATCGGGCCGACACCTACGCGGACTACAGCCTGGTCGGCGCGACCATGCAGTACTCGTCCATCATAGCCAACAACCGCGACAGGCGCGACATCGTGTCCGAAGGATACCTGCTGGGCGATCTGGCGTACGCCCGCATCCGCTACGACCTCGGGAAGAGCGACGCGTTTCCCGTCCTGCTCACCCTGGTCAAGAGGATCCTTTCTGACAAGAGGATGCAGCCTGACCTGTACATCCTGCTGAAGGCGAGGACAGAAACGATAAACCACAGACAGGTCGCGAAGGACGAGAGGGAGAGGAACCTGACGGAGTACTTCCAGAACAGGTACTACTCGGCCATCACGGAGATCCACGAACGCCTGGAGCAGGACAGGGTAGAGGTGGTCCCCTCTGACAGCGACGCGTCGGAGACGCTCGGAGAGATACTTCGGATCCTCAAGCGAAAGGGGCTGGTCGAGGAGCGCCTTCGGCAGTGACCGACTGGGAGGAGCTTCTGGCGCAGGCCTGCGCCAGGGCGGACGCGGTCGTGTCGAAGTCGGTCACCCCCGCGAAAAGGAGGAGGGTGGTTGGCACAGGCGCGGCCGGGGACAGGACGCTCGCGGCCGACAGGGACGCGGAGCGGGAGATACTGAGGGCTTTGAGGGCGGCGGGGCCGCTTAGGATACTGAGCGAGGAGATCGGAAGGACCGGCGACACTGACGCCAGGTACATCGCGATCATAGACCCCCTCGACGGCTCTTCGAACTTCAGCAGGGGCATCCCGTTCTACTGCACTTCCATCGGCGTAGCCGAGGGGGAGACGCTGGGAGGGATGAGGTACGCCATGGTCAGAGACCTGGTCACCGGGGACGTGTACTACGCGGAGAAGGGGCGCGGTGCGACCAAGAATGGGAAGGAGATCGGGACTTCGACCACCGTCGACCTGGCGCAGTCTGTCGCCGGGATCGACCTGAGCAGAGCGACCGTCCAGACGCTCCGGGGCTTGGTGCCGCTGCTCTCGTCGGTCAAGCGGCAGGTTCACTTCGGTGCCAACGCTCTGGAGCTCTGCCTCCTGGCAGAAGGGAAGGTGGAAGCGTTCGTTGACGTGCGAAGCAGGATGAGGATAACCGATTTCGCAGCCGCCTATCTGATCGCCCAGGAAGCCGGCGCCGTCTTCTCGGGGGCGGAGGGAGAGAGGCTGGACCCTACCATAGCCCTGGGTCCGCGGTTCAGCTTTGTGGGGTCGGCCAACGAGGCCATACACTCGGCGATACTCGAGCGCCTCAGGTCAGGAACGACCTGAGCTCGGCGAAGTTCTGGAACCTGTGGTCGGGCCTCTGATCGCCCAGCGGCCGATTCCCCATTATGGCCACCTCTACCCTCGCTCTGCGGGCTCCGATAACGTCGTTCTCCATGTCGCCCACGAACAGGGTCAACTCGGGCGAGGAGCGTATCGCTCTGACCGCCATCTGTATCTGCTCTCCCCGGTCCAGGGAGTCCTCTCGAGTTATCCGAGCTCCGAAGAAGCCGTCCATCTTCAGGGTCCTGGCGATCTCGTCGCAGACGGGCCTCCCCTGCAGGGTGACGAGGGCGACCTTCGCGCGGCCCGCCAGGACCCCCAGCAGCTCGAGGGCCCCGTCCATGGGCTTGGTTCCCGAGGCCGCCTTCAGTTCGAAGGAGTCGATCGTTGAGAAGAGCGGCCCGCGGAGCTCTGGGCGCCTCCTCAGGATCTCCCTGAGCTGGAGGAACATCAGGGTCCTGTCCAGCGTCACTCCGCTTATCCGCTCCACTTCCTTGCGGACAGAAACCCAGTCGATAGGTATCGTGACGAGGGTCCTGTCGAGGTCGAAGACGAACGAGCGGTAGCTGCCGGCGTTCACAGAACCTTCTCTTTCCATCCGTCCTCCCTCCACAGGAGCACGCCCGAGTCGATGTTCCTTATCATGTAGTAGCCGCTGGGAATCAGGTCGAAGCGCGGTGCCTCGTCCGGAACCTCGTCCCCGAGGCCAATCCGGACGTAGAGGTCCGCGAGGTTCGAATACCACGGCAGCTTGAAGTGCTTCAGGGCCACGTAGCCCCACAGCGGCATGGTCGTGTGGAACTTGCCCGAATCGACCTCTGTCACGCACGGCCGCCCCTTCGCGTCTTCTTTGATGTCGACCGAGTAGGCGCCGTTCGGTTTCTTTGAAACGGCCTTGACGGCCTTCTCACCCGCCCTGTTTACTCTGTCGTCGTGGACCGTCCTGGCGACCGACGGGGTCCCGGTGATGCCGGAGGGCGAGAGGTGCTTGAACGGGTACTCGATCCTCTCTCTGCAGTAGGAGGTCACGAGCCGCCCTTCCTTCCAGACGCTGTCCCAGGCTATGTTTCTCCCGGGCAGGAACTCCTGAACCATGAACTCCTCGAGCGGCGTGCCCCGCCGGACCCAGAGGTCCACCCAGTCTCTGGCCTCCACCTTTGAATCGCACTTCAGGCTCAGCCTTCCTCCGGCGCCGTGCCTGGCCCGCACCCAGAGGGGCTTGGGGAGCTGCTCGAAGGCCTGCTCGACGTCGCCGAGCGACCCGACGGCGAAGGTGCTGGCGGTTGGGACGCCGGCGGCCCTGAGCCTCCTCTCCGACAGCAGTTTGTCCTGCCCCAGCTCCATCTCCGCAGCTGGGGGAAGGAAGACGGGGGCGGGGAGCTCGTCGCGCTGGGCCGAAAGAACCAGAGCCTCGCTCGAAGGCTGCGGATGGATGAACCTCACTTTCTCGCGCTTCGCTATGCCTGCGACCTTCGAGAAGAACTCGGGCGAATCGTGCCTCGGCGTCAGATAGCGCGCCTCCAGGTCGGGCAGTTCGATGTAGTACTTGCTGTATTCGCAGCCGACCACGTGGTAGCCCCGCTTGGAGGCCCTTAGCGCTCGGACGAAGTTGACGCCCGCCACTCCCCCTGCCCCGGTGACGAGGATCCGCTCGGACGCCAGCTCAGCTCACCCTCAGCCTGAGCGCCCCGGCCGGCGCACGCACCACGGTTTCTATCGCCTTCGTCTCCAGCCCTCCGCCTAGGCTGAGCCTCATCTCTTCTTTAGCCTTGAACCGCAGGCGGAGGCCCGCGGGGGCGGTATCCATCGAGAGCTCCTTTTCGCCGAGTTGCATGGGAGCAGAACGCTCTCTCCACCACTTCGCGAGGACCGCCCCGGGGGCCACGAAACAGCCGTCTTTGACCAGGGCGTCCAGCATGAGAGGATAGAGACGGCCGCCCTTCATTCTCATCGCCTCCTGGTGCCACAGGACCGTGTAGAGTCCTTCGACCTGCCGCACTCTTTCTCGCAGCGAAGAGAAGTCCCGCATGCCCTCCTCCTCTGTCCTCTTCAGGTAGCCCCAGAGCGTCGTGTCCATCAGAACCAGCGGGAGCTCGATCGACCTCATCGGCCGCCAGTGAGAGTCTGGGGGATGGAAGGGCGTGCACAGCCCCAGTCGGAACCCGAGCCGGTCTCTGTTCCCCACGCTTGTGTCGTACTCGAAGCCCTGGGCGTCGATGATGCCCCACGTCTTGGCGTAGTCGAACTGCAGGAAGTGCTCCCGCAGCCCCCGGGGGGTGAGCCCCGTCTTCTCCTTGAATGCGGCCACCGCTGCCGCCATCTTCTCCGCCGAGTCGTGGGTCCCGAAGTCGCCGTGGAGCCCCATGTCCCAGCCGCCCTCGCTGAGCCTTCGCACCCGGGCGGAGATCTTTGACAGGTCGTAGTTCGACGAAAGGAAGTAGAAGCTGGACCGGAGATTCCTCGACTCCTCCAGCGCGGCGGTGTAGGCGAGGTTGTCGTACAGGGAGCGGAGGCCCAGCAGAGAGAGCCAGAAGTCGGCTGCTGAGAAGCGACCGCGGATCTTGACGATGTGGCCCATGGGCCTCGACAGGTTGTCGACGTCGTGAGTAAGGCAGGCGGCGTAGCTTGCTCCCCCGGGCCATCGCGCCTTCCGCAGG
>Ga0335081_10010505_pt1 | contig 14969 bp, 9 predicted proteins | sample Lox_Sample_35_FD_206713 | JGI IMG/M metagenome (GOLD analysis project Ga0335081, IMG submission 206713) | Soil microbial communities from Loxahatchee National Wildlife Refuge, Florida, United States - Lox_Sample_3.5 | ecosystem: Environmental > Terrestrial > Soil > Wetlands | place: USA: Florida...
CGGCATGGAGATGCTCGGTGCGGGAAAGAGATTGTTCGCCCAGGTCCTTGAACGCCCTCTCCATGGGATCGAAGGGGGCCTTCTGGCTGGCAAGGATGCTGAATTCGATCACTTCGTGGAACTGCTCCGGGATGGCGCCCTGCGCGCTGTGATCGATCCCGTAGAACTCGTTCCGGGCCCAGATCGTGTCGACGGACATTCGGTTCTGCGTCAGCGTCCCGGTCTTGTCGACGCAGAGCACGGTCGCAGCGCCGAGGGTCTCGACAGCGGGGACCCGCCTCGTGAGGACCCGCTGCCGGGAAATGCGCCACGCTCCGAGGGCGAGGAAAATGGTGAGCACCACGGGGAATTCCTCGGGCAGTAATGCCATGGCGAGCGTGATGCCCGCGAGAAAGCCGTCGAGCCAGTTCGAGCGCGTCACTCCATAGACGATGACCACGATCGTGCACAGGAACAGCCCGAGGAGCGCGAGCCTGCGGACGATCTGCTCCGTCTCCCGCTGGAGCGGGGTCTCCTCCGTCTCCACGATCCGGAGCGCCCTGCCGATCTTTCCCATTTCCGTATCAGCGCCCGTGACCTGGACGGTCGCGATCCCCTGCCCTTTGACGACGAGCGTCCCCGAGTAGAGGAACGGCAGATCCTCGCCGCCCGGCCGGGTCATCCCGCCGGTATCATTGCACGCCTTCTTCCGGACCGAAACGGATTCCCCGGTCAGCAGCGATTCATCCACGGACAGATTCGTGCAGGACTGGATTACCGCGTCTGCCGGCACCCGGTCGCCCTCGACGAGGACAATGACGTCGCCGCGCACCACTTCCCTGCCGGGAATACGCCTCTGCCTGCCCTCCCTGATGACCAGTGCGCGGGGGCTTGACAGGTCCCGAAGCGCTTCGAGCGCCCGCTCTGTCTTGCGCTCCTGGTACAGGGTGATGCCGACGACCACGAACACGAAGCCGAGCAGCATGACGGCTTCCCGGAGATCGCCCAGGACCAGGTAAATGGCCCCACAGGCGACAAGGAGGAGGAACATGGGCTCCCGCGCGACCTCCAGGGCTATCGCGATCGTGCTCCGCTTCTTCGCGGACGGTATCTCGTTGTATCCTTCGGTCTGGAGCCGCGCGGCCGCTTCGGACTCCGAAAGTCCGGAGGGAGTGCTGATGTCGGAGGGATTGAGCATAGAGATCGCGTTCTCGATCGGATACGGTCTTCGCAGTATACACAAACGGGCCTGAATTGAAAAGACCATACCCTGATGTGTCCCGCTGCCGCGCGGGTGTACCGGCGCCGCCCTTTTGTGCTATAGTTTATTCAGAGCTTTCTGCTGCGACCTGCGGGCCCTCCGGAAAGGAGAGGACCATGAACGAGACGATTCCGGAAACGGATCTGCGGATCCTGAAGACCATAGAAGAGCACATTTTCTCGGGGATCAGCCGGGGAATCAACCTGTCTGAACTGAATATCCTCGATGATGTCAACGCCGGCAAAGGCAAGATTGAGGAGCTGGGGGCAAAGATCGCCGTCAAGAACCCGGAGCTTGCGGTCACCATCCTCGAGATCGCGCGTTCCGTTTACTTCAGCCACAGCACGCAGGCAGAGGTCCCCGATTTCTTTGACGCCGTCATGCGCCTTGGCGCTGACCGGGTGAAACTCCTCTTTTTCTCGCTTTCGCTCTTTGCGCTCGGCAAGGGCCCCGAGGCCAGGCTGCGTGCCGCGAAAAGCGCCAGCATCGGCATACTCGGAAGGACCATCGCCGAGCAGATGAACCTCAAGGATGAACTCGTGCGCAAGGTAGAGACAGGGGGGCTTCTTTCCCAACTCGGGAAAAATGCGCTCTTGAAGGCGCGGGAACTGGGGATGGACCTTAGCGATGACTTCATCGAAAAGCATGAAAAAGACCTGGCCCTGATCATCATGGACAGGCTGGATCTGGATCCCTTCCTGAAAAAGGCCATCGGTCTGTCCGTCATCGAATTCGACGAGGAGTCCCTTTCCCTGCCCGGGATCATCAAACTGGCCGAGGCAATGACCGAGGACAGCTTTAGAAGGTACGGAAAGCTGGTTTTGAAATCGCCCATGCCCGACTCTTCTGACATCGTAACCAGGACGCCGGGCGACGCCATCCGGAGGCTGTTTACCGCATTAGGGGTCGAAGAATTTCTCGAAGTGCAGGAAACGCCCACCCGGCGCCAGTTGGAGGCCCGGGGGAAACAGAAAAAAGGACCCGTCGGCACCGTCAGAGGATAGCGATCCGGATGCACGCTCGCCGGCGCAGCCGCGGGGCATCGGGCGAGGAGGAAGATGGTCGACGTGCTGGCAAAGCTGCCCTGGGGAATCCTGATCCTGGCCTGTTTGACGCTGGGGCTCGCCCCGTTCGCGCCTCCCCACATCTGGGAAAAGCTCCACATGCTTGCGAAAGGCGAACTCGTCAGGCCGATCGACTGGTTCGATCTGGTGCTGCATGGAACGCCCTGGGTTCTTCTGATGCTGAAAGCGATCGTCTCGCTGACGCCGAAATGAAAGGTGAAGGGTTTTCCCCCCGGCGCAGCCATGGAGAGAAGGAGGGGAGGCATGCCGATCGCGATCATCTCGTTCTTGCCGGTGCTGCGAGAGCATCTAGGCCTTCAGCAGGTCCCGCAGGAGTAAACCCAGATCCTCAGGCTTGTAGGGTTTTGCGATGACCGCGCTGAATCCGTACTCCCGGTGATTGGCCATCACCGGGTCGTTCGAATATCCGCTCGACGCGATGGCGCGGACATTGGGGTCGATGTGCAGCAGCTCTTGGACCGCTTCCCTGCCTCCCATGCCGCCCGGTATGGTCAGATCCATGATGACCGCGACAAAAGGCTTCCCCGCATCCGCCGCATCCTTATAGAGACGCACCGCTTCCAGACCGTCCCGCGCGAAAACGACCTCAAAGCCGAATTCACGGACCATGTCGCCGGCGACGTTCCTCACCATTTCCTCGTCATCCATGATCAGGATGCTGCCCTTTCCCCGGAACGAGACGGCGGAAGCTGCCTGAAGCTCTGCTGCGGGCGACTCCGACGCGGGCAGCAGGAGCGTGAAGGTCGTCCCCTGACCGATCCGGGAGCTGACGGTGATCTGGCCGCCGTGGTTCTTGATGATGGAATAGGTGACCGCGAGTCCGAGGCCGCTCCCGGTCTGCTTCGTCGTGAAAAAGGGGTCGAAGATCTTGGCGAGATATTCCTCCGGGATACCCGTGCCTTCATCGCGCACCGTCACGTGCACATAGCGGCCCCGCCGCGCCGGCAGCACGTTCAGCATCTCCTCCCGGGCGTTGCAGGCCTCGATGGTAATCACCCCGCCTTCGGGCATGGCCTGGCAGGCATTCAGTACGAGGTTCTGGAATACCTGACTCATCTGTCCCGCGTCCGCCTCGACAGGCCAGAGGCCGACGTCAAAGTGCAGCGAACTCCTCACCCGCGCGCCGCGCAGCGCGAAGCCCACCGCGTCCCGGATCACCTGGTCGATCGCGACGGTCTTTGTGACGGGCTCGCCTCCCTTCGAAAAGGTGAGCAGCTGCATGGTCAGGTCCCTGGCATGGTTCGAGGCCTTTTCGGCGTCGTTGAGCCGGTCGTGTTCGAAGGAGCCCGGCTTGAGCCGCATGCGCGCCAGGGCGATGTTGCCGAGGATCGCCGTCAGGATATTGTTGAAGTCATGGGCGATGCCGCCTGCCAGGATGCCGAGCGATTCCAGCTTCTCCACCTTCTGCATCTCCGCTTCGACCAGTTTGTGGTCCGACATATCGATGGCAAGCCCCCGCAGGCCGACGGTTCTGTCCCCGCGCCTGATCGGTGCGGTATGAACGCCCACGAAGAAGGTGCTCCCGTCCCGGCGAAGGGCGTGAAACTCCGTGTACCCGAACTGCTGGCCCTCGAGCCGCCGTTCCATGGCCTCGCGGACCAGCTGCCGGTCCTGCGGATCGACGACTTGCAGGACGCTCATACCCGCGCTGATATCAGACTCAGTGTAGCCGAAGGCTTTCAGGCCGGTCTTGTTGAAGTAGGTGAAGTTGCCCTGCAGGTCGCACTCGAAGACGGACTGCGGCAGGGAGTCCGCGAGCTCCTTGAAACGCTCCTGGCTCTCTTGCAGCGCTTCCCCGGCCCGCCTTCGCTCGGTGATGTCGGTATGGGTGCCGATAACGCGCAGTGCCTTTCCGTCGGAAGTGCGGGTGACGATCTTGCCCCGGTCGAGGACCCACTTGTACGTTCCGTCCCTGCTCAGCATTCGGTGCTCGCTCATGTACACGGGGGCCTCCCCGGAAAAGTGCCTTTGGATCTCGCGGTACACGTATTCCTTGTCCCCGGGATGGACCCGCTTGTCCCATTCATCGAGAGTGTTGCCGATCTCGTCATCTCCGTATCCCAGCATCGCTTTCCACTGATGGGAGTAAAATACCTCGTTGGTCTGCACGTTCCAGTCCCAGAGGCCGTCCCCGGCGCCTTCGAGGGCGAACTTCCAGCGCTCCTCGCTCTCGTGCAGCGCCTGATCAGCCCGGTCGCGGCCGATGGCGTACTGCTTCATGAGGCCGTACATGATCGAGGCGGTCACGAAGATGAACAGCCAGCCCTTGATGATGCTCAGGATCGTGTACATGCGGGTGTTCGCCGCGATCGCCTCGACGAGCAGATCGGACGTCGCGATCCAGGTGACGCTGAGGACGATGTATATGAGGATGATCCTGAAAGGAGTGAGTTTGAACATGGGAACTCCCGGTGCGGCAGAACACTGAACGGAGCAGAGCGAGATAAAAGACCGCGTAAAAAGCTTATCAAATTCCGGGCAAAAAGGGTAGGGAAATTACGATGGGAACTGCGGTGTGTTACCGTTGGTAGCGCAACGATCACACCACATTACCTGCGTCTGCGGCGGTCTGTGCACTACAGAAAAAAGGTCCTTGAGGACGCAATGGAAATTTCCGGGCAGTGGAGCCCCACCTGCGGGAGCTGGCGGCGCCCCTTTAGGGACGCGACCTCCTGCGGACTACGACGCATTACCCCGGGCAGGAGCCGGGGGATTGCAAGTCGCGGGATTCATGGGAGAGCGCTCAGGGTATTTCGGTCGAGGCATCACGGCTTGGGCGGCATCTTCACCACCGTGAACCAGAATTCTTCAAGCGTATTTACCACCTTGATGAAGGCGTCAAATCCTACGGGCTTGGTTATATAACAATTTGCCCCCAGGTCGTAGCACTTCACGATGTCGGCATCGGCATCCGACGTAGTCAGGATAACTACCGGGATGCTGTGGAGGTTCTTGTCGTCCTTGATCTCCTTGAGCACTTCCCTGCCGTCCTTCTTCGGCATATTGAGGTCGAGGAGGACCACGTCAGGCCGCGGAACATCGGAATAGGGATGTTCGCGTCGCAGGAACTTGAGCGCCTTTACACCGTCGTCTACCACATGGAGGTTGACGATCAGCTTTGCCGCAGCCAGCCCCTCCCGGGTCAGTTCCACGTCGCCGGCGTCATCCTCGACCAGCAGCACATCGATATCTTTTCGAGTTCTCATGCTTCGTCTCCTCCGCGCGGCTCTCAAGCGGCCGGCCCGGAACTTCCTTCTCCTTGACGCATCCGTTCCCTGGCGCTGCCGGGGACGGAAAATACATACCATCATTCGGCCGGCAATGTAAAGTAAAAAATCGAGCCCCTTCCTGGCTCCGATTCCACCCAGATCCGCCCGCCGTGGCGCTCCACGATCTTCTTGCAGACCGCAAGTCCGATGCCGGTGCCAGAGTACTCCGTCCGTGTATGAAGCCGCTGGAAGATCACGAATATCCGCTCGGCGTATTCCATCGGGATTCCGATGCCGTTGTCCTTCACTGAAAACTCCCATTCCGCGTCTTTCCGGACTGCTGAGATATGCACCCGGGGAGCCGCGTCGCCGTGGTACTTCACCGCGTTCCCAACGAGGTTCTGGAACAGCTGTCCCAGCTGCGTTTCGTCTCCCGGCACCGTGGGCAGCGGATCGGCCGTGATGGATGCGCCGGACTCATGGATGACCACATCGATGTCCTTCAGCACGCGGCCGAGCACCGCATTACAGTCGTTTTTGACGAACCCCTGGCTGCGCGTCGTGATGCGCGAATAGGCCAGGAGGTCCTTGATCAGCATCTGCATGCGCCTGGCGCCGTCCACGATGTAAGCAACATAGGTGTCCGCTTTTTCGTCGAGCTTCCCCCGGTACCGCTTCTCGAGCAGCTCCGTGAAGCTCGCGACCTTGCGCAGGGGCTCCTGCAGGTCGTGGGAGGCGACGTAGGCGAACTGCTCCAGGTCCCGGTTCGAGCGCTCGAGCTCGAACATGACCTGCTTCAGTCGCGCTTCGGCCCTCTTGCGCTCCGTGATGTCGCGTGCGATCGTCGACGCCCCGATGATTGTCCCGTCCTGGTCCTTGATCGGCGAAATAGCCGCCGAGACATCGACCCATTGCGCGTTCTTGCGTATCCGTACCGTCTCAACGTGCTCGACCCGTTCCCCCCGCGCGATGCGGGAGAGGATGTCCCGCTCCTCCGCGGCTCGATCGGGCGGGAACAGCATGGCCATGGACCGGCCGATGACCTCCTCCGCTCCGTACCCGAACAGCTTTTCCGCTCCGGGGTTCCAACTGGTGATGACGCCGTCGATCGTCTTGCTGATGATCGCGTCATCCGAAGATTGAACGATGGCCGCCATGTGCGCAAGCATCTCTTCCGCCCGCTTTCGCAGCACGATATCGCTTGCCGCGGCTGCTAAGGTCGTCAGGGTATCGACATCCTTCTGCGTGTAGTCGCGCGCCTTGTTGCCAACGCCCATGATGACATCGATCCTGTTGTAGCGCACGACCGGCACGACCACCTCGCGGATGACCGGGGCATGCCCCTCCGGGAGCCCTCTCCGGTTCGGCAGACCCCGGTAGTCGTTGTGGATGATCGGCTTGCGCTCCCGGATGCAGTCGGCCCATACCCCCGCGGCGCTGACCGGGTAGTGCTTCCCCTTGCCTTCGGCGGTGCACATGCTCCCGATGGTGTTGGTCGACCAGGCCTGGAGCTGCAGGGTCGTCTGGTCCTCCCCCAGGAAGTGGAAGAAGCCGATGGTACTGTTGGTGAGCGCCTCTGCCTCGTCCAGGGCGGCCTGCATCATGTCGTCCAGCGAGCGTTCCCTCGCGATGTCATTGAGCCTCACCCGGGCGCGGAGCAATGATTCCGCCCGCTTCCGCTCGCCGATGTCGCGCCAGACCACGTGGAGCAGCTGCCGATCCCGGCTCAGGATGGGCGTGAGCAGCACCTCGACGAAGAAATGTTCGCCGTCGGCGCGGACGTGCTCCCATTCGAACAGCTGGTTCCCCTGTTCGAACGCGGCGGCGAGCAGCGCGGCCGATTTTTGGCCGGAAGGCCGGCCGTCGGGCTGGTACTCGGGCGATATTCTGTCCGGCGAAAGACCACGAACCTCGTCCACGGACTCCCTGCGCAGCATCGCAAGCGCCGCGCGATTACAATCTATGAAACGGCCGCCCTCCATCAGCAGAACGGCTTCAGCGGTGTCCTCGAAAAGCCTGCGGAAACGGGCCTCACTTTCGCGCAGCCTGACGTTCGTGATCTCCATCTGCCGGTGGTGGGCGCCCTGGCGCCGCTGGAAGGCCGCAAGAGCGGCGAATGATGTCAGGGCAATGATGCCGAAGATCGCGCCCTGGCTCAGCGCATCCTTCCTCCAGCCGGAGGTGATCGCGGAGAGGTCTCTTCCCACGACGGCCACCATTGGCTTGTCCAGGGGGACGCTGGCGGGCCTGATCGTGCGCAGCACCACTATGCGCGCTTTCCCCGCCGCGCCGGTGAACAGGTTCTCGTCCCTGCCGCTTTCCCGATGGCGCGCGAAGAACGAACCGGATTGGGCCAGGCTCCCACCCGCCCCGGCTTCCTGTTCAGGCACGACCAGGAACTGCATACCGTCTCCATGAACGACCGAGGCCGCCATGTCAGGGGCGTAGTTCACCGACCCCAGCAGGGTCTTGAAAAAATCGGGATCGAGCGTCGCCACCACGATGCCGCTGAATTCGTTGTTCCTTCCCGGGATCACCCGGGTCAGGTTCATGACCCAGGCGCCCAGAATTGTCTTGTACGGCTTTGAAACGAACAGTGTATCCGTGTCGGGATGCTCGCGGGCCTGGTGAAAATACTCCCGCTGGCCGAGGTCGTATCCGATGATCTCCTTCCGGTCGGAGAGACGTATGATACCCCGGGAGTCGGCGACAAAGAGCGTCCGGACGCCGGGCATCACGTCATCGAGCGCTTTCAAGCGGCGAGTGGAAACCGCAAGCGACCATTGGGCCGCGGGCCGGCCCCTGAGTTCGTCGCGGATGGACAGGAGGGCCCTGTCGGTCCCCTCCAACTGCTGGGCGAGATTGTCATTGATGACCCGCGCCTGGGTATGCAGGCGCAGACGCTCTCCCGCCAGGAGGTCCGCCTTGCTCTTGGCGAGGTTGTACATCAGCGCAACGCCGAGCAGCAGGAGCGCAACGCCGAGAAGGAGCCACTGAACGGGGAAAGAACCTTCGACACGGCTCCACATCCGGTCGCGACCCTCCCGCTCTTGGCCCCCCCTTCCACCAATCGTCATGCCGTCTCCACCCTGTTCCTGCCGCGCTTCTTGGCGCGATAGAGTGCATCATCCGCCCTGTTGATTAAGGAATCGATGGTGTCGTCTTCCCTGAGCTGGGTGACTCCGAAACTGCCGGTCACCGGCGATGCTGCCGAGAAGGTGGATTGTTCGATGACCCCCCGCAGTCTCTCGGCAAGTTGGGAGGCCTGCTCCAAATCATCATCGGGAACAAGGATCATGAATTCTTCCCCTCCCCAGCGGGCGAGGGACTCGTACTTCCTGAGATTGTCCTTCATGAGCTGCGCCATCTGCTGCAGCACGCGGTCGCCGGTACTGTGCCCGAAGGTATCGTTGATCCCCTTGAAATGGTCGATGTCGAGCATGATGAGCGAGAGCGGTGAGAAATGCCTCATGACCCGCCTTATCTCTGCTTCGAGCACCTCATTGAACTTCAGGCGGTTATAAACGCCGGTCAATACGTCTGTCGTTGCCTGGCGGAAAAGCTGTTCATTGACGCGCTTCAGCTCGGCCTCGAGCTTATGCCGCTCTATGGCATAATGCAGTGCGCGGTTCAACATCCGGGCGTCTATCTCCCCCTTGACCAGATAATCCTGGGCGCCCTTCTTCACCGCTTCCATGCCGAACGCGTCGTCCGAGAGACCGGTAAGCACTACCACGGGAACATCGGGCGAGGATTCCAGCAGACCGGTAAGCGTTTCCAGTCCCGTACTGTCGGGCAGGTTCATGTCCAGCAGGACGATGTCGGTCTTGTTCCGTCCCAGATGCGCAAGGCCGGAGCTGAGGAGGTCCACGCACACGACGTTGGCGCGGATTGATAGCTGCGCCAGCATCTCCTGGATGAGTTCGACGTCGCTGGGATCGTCCTCTACGAGTAAGATTGTGATGACGTCGCTGGCCACGGTCGATGTGTTCCTTTTTGCCATAGTATGCTCCCCGACAGTCCTGTTTTTATAATGCCACTCTTTCCATCTTTTGTCGAGGGCCCTTCCTTTACAGAATATAGGAGAAATGATTGTTTGTAAAGCGGGGTCGCATGAATAGATTGCCGGGGAAAACGGACATGCCTGAGGGTGATCAGCGTGGAGCGGCCTATCGCAGGGATGCCATCGTTGAAGTTGATATTCTCTTCTGAGAATTCAGCATAGACGCTTTGTCGATTACATTTTATATCAGGATGTCGGAATAAAAGCGAATCCGGACCAGGCACGCTCCCGCAAGAATTACAGGTCAGGGGCCAGGGAATCCGCTACGGGGTGTCCCGGCGCAGTCGCATATGCTTGCGTTCTAGAAAAATTGCCAACGCGGCGGCCTGCACCTTTGCCGCTTATCTTGCCGGCCTCAGACAGTCAATGAATTTCCTGTGTTCCTCACATCTCATGCGTCCAGTATCTCTCTTACTTTCTTCAAGAGAGCATCGGGTGAAAGGGGCTTTGAGATCAGGTGCAGCCCCTCGTCGAGGATCTCTCTCCCCTGAAGGACATCAGCCGCATAGCCGCTCGTGAACAGGACCTTGATATCGGACCTGATCTTCTTTATTTCTTCGTAGACCTCCCTGCCGTTCTTCTTCGGCATAATCACGTCCAGGAGCAGGAGATCGACGTCATCCTTGTGTGCCCTGAACGTTTCCAGGGCTTCCTCCCCGTCCTGTGCCTCGATGAGCGCATAGCCGAACTCCTGCAGGACAATGCGCGCAAGCCGTCTCACGTCATTATCGTCCTCGACCACCAGGATGGTTTCCGTGCCGCCTGCCGCGGCCAGGAAGTTGGCAGGCCTGATCTCTTCTGCGTCAATTCTGCTGATGGGCAGATAGATATTGAACGTCGTTCCCCTTCCGGGCTCGCTGTGCACCGTGACATAGCCATTGTGCTGTTTGATGATGCCGTACACGATCGAGAGCCCGAGGCCGGTGCCTTTCCCGACCTCCTTGGTCGTAAAAAAGGGGTCGAATATTTTTTTTGCAGTTTGTGCGTCCATGCCGACCCCCGTATCCGCCACCGCGATGCATGCGTAGGTGCCCGGTTCTCCGAAACCGTGGGCCCGCTGGAAATCGCTGCCCAGGACAACACGCTTCGTTTCGAGCGCCAGCTTTCCTCCCCGAGGCATGGCATCCCTCGCGTTGGTTGCGAAATTCATCAAGACCTGCTCCATCTGTCCGCTGTCGGCAACGACCGTCAGACGTTCTTCGGAAAGGCTGGCCCCGAATTCCACGTCCTCCCCGATCAGCTTGGCCAATAGCTTCTCGACCTTCCGGATGATCTGGTTGAGATCCACCGGTTTCGGGTTGATGATCTGCTTTCTGCTGAACGCCAGGAGGCTTTGCGTGAGATTGGCCGCCCGCTCCGCCGATGAGAGCATATGCTCCACGTAGGACCTCGATTTCTCGTCAAGCTCGCTGCTCATCTGCAGAAGGTATCCATAACTGATGATCGCCGACAGGATATTGTTGAAGTCATGCGCTATGCCGCCCGTCAACTGACCGACCGCCTCCATTTTCTGTGCGTGGCGAAGCTGCGCCTCCAGCTTACGCTCCACCGTGACGTCCCGAAGCATCTCCCGGTAGGCTACGGCCGCCCCTGCGTCATTCCGGACCGTCGTCGCCGTGACCAGGGCATCGATGCCCTCCCCGCTCTTCTTCTTCAGCTTGACCTCAAAGTCGGCAACGGAGCCGCGACGCGCCATGGCCTCCTTGAATGCCTCCCGGTCCCCGGGCGTTGCATAGAGATCTTTCCCGATGTTGACGGACAGCATCTCCTCTTTTGACGGATAGCCGAAGAGGGTCAAGCCCGCGGGGTTCATATCGTTGACCCTTCCTTCGGGCGTGCTGATGAAGATGACGTCTTTTGATTCTTCGAACAAGGTGCGGTATTTTTTTTCAGAATCCCGCAGAGCCTCTTCAGCCTCTATGCGCTCGCTGATGTCCCTGAAGGTCACCACCGCGCCGGTTATCCGGTCCCCTTCCCGGATCGGGGTGGTCGTGTACTGGACGGCGAACCTTGTCCCGTCCTTTCTCCGGAAGAACCCTTCTTCGATGCGGTGGACGACGCCGTCCCTGAGCGTGGACTCGATCGGGCATTCGTCTTCCCGGCGGGTCCCGTCCGCCGCCCGGCAGTGCCACGCCGCGGACCAGGGTTGGCCGGCCAGGTCCTCAGCCCTGCACCGCAGCATAACCGCCGCGGCAGGATTGACAAAGGTATGGTTTCCCTCCCTGTCCAGTCCAAGGATCCCCTCGCCGGCGGCTTCCAGGATCAACAGGTTCTGCCGCCTCAGACGCTCCAGGCGCCCGGCGAAATCTCTCAAGGAATGGTCCTGTTCATACAGCTTCTGCGATGTCGTGTTCAGAGCGGCGGCAAGCTGCTCGATCTCCAGCGAGCCCGCCTCCACGCGGACCGTGGCTCCGCGGTCCACATCCAGCCTTTTCGCGAAGTCCGTGATCCTGCCGACCGCGCGGAGCGGGCGGCTCAAAAAGATCAGGATACATGCGGTGCTCACCGATACGACGATCAGCGCGGCAACGAGGGAATCCTTCCAGATGCCCCTGCGGAGGTCGCTGATGGCGCGCAGGCTGTAATCGACATTCACCCACCCCAGGAGTGACTCATCCGCGATGGGATACCAGACGCTGATCCCGCCTTCGTCCACGATGATCTCCGGGTTTCTGCCCGGCGGTGTTCTGAGCCGGTCCAGGCTGTACTGAACCTTGGGCGCGGAATTGTCGACATGGACCACGCGGCTCAGCAGAGAGCCTTCGGGATTGGCAACGGACAGGGACCGGACATGGGGGAACTCGGCGACTTTCAGCAGCAGCGATTCTATCGACGCAAGGTCCTCCGTCAACAGGTAGTTCATACTGAGGTTCGCAACGCTTTTGGCCATGATGGTCGCCTGCGACTCTATGGCCTCCAGCGACGCTTCGGTCTGCACGCTCGCCGTATGCCATGCGTATATCCCGATCGTGGTGAGCAGCAGAAGGGACACAATGAAACCGACCTGGAGAGGGAGTCGTCTCGGGAAGACGAAATGAAGCCATCTCCTGTTGCTCATCAATCCCCTCCTTTCACGACGTACTTCTCGAGGCCCAGTCGTTCGATCGGCCCGTAATCTCTTTCGTAATTTGCCCTCACGATTTTCTCTATTCCGACGGCCTTAAGAAGGCCATCGGCCCCAGCATCCTCGTTCAGCTTCAAGAGGGCATTGACGACCGCTTTGCGGACCGATAGAGGGACGCGAGGATGGACCGCGATGGGATGAGAAACGACCGGAGGAGTGCGGTAGATGATGCGAAGCTCGTCCCTGAGCTCCTGCGGTGCGTTTTCCAGGGTCTTGTTCACCCCGCCGCCTGCGGCAGCCATCCCTGCCAACACATGCTTATAGACATTACTATGGGTGATGACATATTTTGGCGTGAATTTTATTTTTTCCTGCGTGGTAAGAAGCGCTCGCATATACAAGGAAGCGGCAAATGCATTCGGGGATGGGAATACGATCGTCTTGCCGTTCAGGTCCTCCACGGACGTGAAATCGCTGTCCTTATCTACAACGATAATTCCCACCAGCTGGTTCTCGCCGTCCCGTACGAGGGGGATGTAGCCCTGCGCCTTTTTTGCCATGACGGCATGGTAGGGGTTCAGATAGACGAAATCGGGAATGCCTTCATGGATTTCCTGTTCGAAGTCGGGAATTGATTTGTAAAATTGCAGCTTCAACGCAACCCCGGCATCACGGGAGACCCTTTCAATGAAAGGACCCCAATCGCGCTTGATGGCGGCGGGGGGGTACTGCGGAACGACGGCGAACGTGTAGGTGTCCTGTTCCGCCGCAGCGAGGGACTGAACGGAGTGAAGCAATCCGGCAAGACAGGCCAAACCGAACAGCACCAGGACGGCCACGAGACGGGCCGAGACAGGCAGAACTCTTTTCAAATGTCGACTCATGCTTTCTTCTTGCCGATTCCCCTCAGGAGTGAGAAGGCCTGCCCTGCCCCCATGCCTCCGCCGCTCACATTCCCGCTGTGCGGGGAACGCGAAAACCAGAGGGTTCTTCCCGTCTGAATAATACTATAATTATCCTCATTGTGCAAGTTTTTGCGACGGCATTCATTTCTGAATCCCGCGACTTGCAATCCCCGCTCCTGCCGGCGGGGGATCCACTGCCGCGGTCGAATCTTTCGTCTTGGATCGCGAAATGCCAGGCCAAATCACTAGGGAAACTGGCGCCCTTGCCACGGGCAGTAGTGCCGGATCCTTATCGTGTGGCCATTGACAGGATCATGGTGTATAGTATTCGGGTGAGTTCTCTTTCGGCTTTGATGCATCTACGCCAGGGAGACGAGAGGAGTCGGCTGCAGAGGAGGAGCCATGGAAGAAAGGAAACGATTTGCGGTCCAGCTGTCAACTGGTATCAGGGATGTGGGCAAGGTGAAATCAGCCCTCATGTTCGCCGCCCTGGCCGCGACCTCAGGCTGCGATACGGTCGTCTACTGTGTTCAGGACGGCGCGGACGCTGTCATCAAAGGAAAGATACGGGAGGAAGGGTCGCTTCCGCCCGGGATGCCGACCTTCGAGCAGCGGCTTGCGGAAGCCCGTGAGGCAGGCGTCAAGTTCGAGCTCTGCGAACAGGTGGCTCGGAACAGGAATCTGCGGAAAGAGGACCTCATCGAAGGGACCGAGATCATGGGCGGCGTGCAGCTCGTCAGCTATGCTCTGGAGTACGACGGGATGCTGTTCTTTTAGTCCGGAGTCCGTTGACGCGGACAGAACAGCAAAGCCATGCAGGAGCACCCTGCATGGCTTTGCGTTTCACACATCTTCCGCCCGAGAACGGTTATGAGATTGGTGGACGAGAAGGGGAATCTCACGCGCTTCGCTTCACGAAAGGGCCTGCCCTCTCGTGACCTCTCCCGAAACATGAGGGAAATCCTTTCCCTCAAGCTCCCTTTGGTTCGATCCCCTTAGATGAACAAAGCCGGTCAAGAAATGACCGGCTCTGTTTTATTTTGGTGGCGAGAAGGCAATCGAACTGACCCTATAACAATTTGAATTACTTATATAATTCCTGTTCGATTTTTCTTCGTATACCCAAAACTACACCCACTACTTCGCCCCTAAAATTCTTTTGAACCGGGGTGCAACAGCCACTGTCCGAGTAAGTGTGATGAAGTGATGATACAGCATCCATTCCGAGGATGCAAGGCAAAGATTTGCGCTGGATCGTGGGGCCCGTCATGATTGCCTTAGTTGCGTTATCAACGACCGGATATCTTCAACTCGCCAACAAGTGCAACGGGCGGACAACTTCACAGGCTTTGGATACTTTCCCGATTTTACTCCTGCCCACCAGGAGCTCTTGCTTACAGGGA
>Ga0335081_10010506_pt1 | contig 14968 bp, 16 predicted proteins | sample Lox_Sample_35_FD_206713 | JGI IMG/M metagenome (GOLD analysis project Ga0335081, IMG submission 206713) | Soil microbial communities from Loxahatchee National Wildlife Refuge, Florida, United States - Lox_Sample_3.5 | ecosystem: Environmental > Terrestrial > Soil > Wetlands | place: USA...
ACGGCGGCTTCGGACGATTCGAAGTCGGCGCGGGGAGCCCGACCTCGAGCGCGAACAAAGGTCAGATCGAAGGACAGCTCGGAGTCGACTGGACGCCGGCGGCGTGGATTCGCGTCCACGCGCACGGAGCCGCGCGCCAGAAAGGCAGCGGGCTCGTCGAAGCGTACGTCGATCTGCAGAAGGATTTCGGCGCGAACAATCTGCGGCTGCGCGCCGGACAGTTTTTTCTGCCGACGTCGCGCGAGAACACCGGCCCGCTCTGGAGCTCGCCCTACACGATCTCGTTTTCGGCGCTCAACACGTGGATCGGGGAGGAAGTGCGGCCGATCGGCGGCGAGCTGCAGTGGCAGCGGCTGACACCGTATGCCGTGCTGACGTTCGCCGGCGGCGCGTTCCGCGGCAACGACACGATGGGGACGATGCTCGCCTGGCGCGGCTGGTCGATGGGAAACCGCCTCACGACGTACGGCGAGGTCCTGCCGCTGCCGCCGTTGTTCACGCTGACCGGACCGGTGGGCTTCGTCGAACAACGCAGGGACGGGACGCAGCCGTTCGGCTCCGATCTCGACGGGCGCACCGGCCTGACGGCGCGCGCCCGCATCACCGTGCCGGAGCGGGCGACGCTGCAGTACGCGCGCGTCGACAATCGCGGCGACCGGGAGCTCTACGACCATGAGTACTCCTGGCAGACGAAATTGAATCTGCTGAGCGGCGAGATCGACGGTACGCACGGGACGACGTTCGCGTCGGAGTACGGCTGGGGATCGACGGGAATGGGATTTCGCGGCAGGCCGTGGGTGCAGCTGACGTACTACGCGGCGTACGCGCTCGTGTCGCAGGCGTTCGGGCGGAATCGCGTCAGCGCGCGCTTCGACGTCTTCGGGACGAGGGACCGCGATCACTCGCCGGTCGCGGAGACGAACACCGAAAGCGGACGCGCGTGGACGCTCGCGTACTTTTTTCAGCTCACGCACCGCGTGCGCCTCGGCGCCGAGATGGCGAACATCGTCGCGCAGCGCATCGCCGCCGCGCAGTCGGGCTTCGATCCGAACACCGACGGCCGCACGCTGACGCTCGAGGCTCGCTACCGGTTTTGAGGTGAATCTTACGGCGCGCCGTCGACGAGCTCGGGATTGATTGCCGCGCGAAAGCGGATCGTTACCTTCTCGGCGCCGCTCTCGATCTCCAGATGATCGACCGCGGTGTCGTCGTTCGTCGCTGTAGTAACTGTTACTATAGTGACGTTGGGGACGCGGTAGAAGCTGCCGGCGCGGATTTCGATGTCGTCGCCGTTCGCGTGAACCTCCTCGAGCGGCTCTTCTTCCGCGACGCGATCGGCACCCGTGTCGACGGTGACGAGCCAGCCGTGATGCTGTCGCGTGAACGATTCGAAAAACGAGGCCCAGGTGTCGCGCGGTACGGTGCGTGTGCTCATCACAAATACTTGTCGAACCACTCCCCGGCGAGGCGCGCCACTTCCTCGAGCGCGCCCGGCTCCTCGAAGAGATGGCTCGCGCCGGGAACGATTTTCATTTCGCGCACACAGGTCATCTGATCGTACGCCTGCTGATTCATGCCGATGACCGGCACGTCGTCGCCGCCGACGATGAGCAGCGTCGGGGCCTGCACGCGCGGCAGCGCTTCGCCGGCGAGGTCGGGGCGTCCGCCGCGCGACACGACCGCGTAAATGCGATCGGGAATGCGCGCCGCGGCGACGAGCGCCGCCGCGCCTCCGGTCGACGCGCCGAAGAGTCCGATTTTCAGGGCCGGCGATTCCTGACCCAGCCACTCGGCCGTGCCGACGAGGCGCTTCGCGAGCAGCTCGATGTCGAACCGCAAATGCGCCGTGCGCGTGTCCACGAGCTCCTCGTCGTGCGTGAGCAGATCGATCAGCAAAGTGCCGAGGCGGCGGGAGCGAAGCGCTTCGGCGACGGAGCGGTTTCGCGAGCTGAACCGGCTGCTGCCGCTGCCGTGCGCGAAGAGCACGATGCCGGTCGCGCCCCGCGGAATCAGAAGATTGCCTTCGAGAGTGACGCCGCCCGCGCGGACATTGATCAGGCCCTCGTCGATTGCGCTCATGACCACATTCAATATATGTGCAGAGCCGCCGCGGACGAATGTGCCGGGCGGGCGGGGCGGGCGTGACCGGCGTTACGCCTCAGTCGACAAGCGATTCGATGACATTGATCCGTTCGAGGACACGCTCCGCCTGCGCGGCGCCGATCGCGCCCGTCGCGACCTCGTGCATGACGATCGACCGCGCCGACTCGAGCGCGGCGATGCCGCTGCGTCCCGATGCGAACCGTTTTCCGGCGTCGACCAGCGTCATCACCAGGCTGACCGCACGGACGCCCGGCAGGCCGCAGCGCTGCGCCTCCGCCACCGCGCCCTGCAGCGCCTCCTCGGCACGCCAGCCGGTGGGGTTCACGTTTGCGAACATCGAAACGGTCATCGTGCGCACCCTCGCTTTCTGAGGGATGTCGAAATGGCCGAAAACGTTTCACTCTCCGGAGTGCGGCTGCTTGTCGCAGCTCTGAGAAGCCATCAGCGAGCGGTGGCCCGGCCGCGGCACTCCGGATCGACTGCGCGTTCATGCGAATGTTTCTCGCCATTCTCGCGTGCGCCGCGGGCGCGTACGCGCAGCCGTCGCATTTCGTTCTGCAGGCCACACCGAAGACCGTGACATGGGGGCGATACGACCCGCGCACGCCGCCGGTTTTGCGAGTGAAGTCGGGCGACATCGTCGATGTGCACACGTTTATCACGTCGACTCCCGAGCGGCTCGGGCGGGCGGGCGTTCCGGCCGATCAGGTCGAGCAGTCGCTACGCGACATCGTCAACGAAGTCAAAGACCGCGACGATGCCTACACGCTCGCAGGCGTTGCCGGCGATCTGTCGATCACGGAAGTCGTCGACGGCAACAAGGGCGTGCACATGCTGATGCCGAAAGCGCTGTGGAGCGGCGGGCTCCCCGCGCGCTGATCGGTTTTGTGTGCGCGCAAACGATGTTGTAGGGCACGGCTGCGCCGTGCCGCACCCCCGGGTTTCGGCACGCCGCAGGCGTGCCCTACGGATCGTTGTTCGACTAATACGTTGACGGATACGTCTCGGGCATCTCGCGCGTGTGGTCCAGCTCCCACTTCTCGAGCGGCTCGACGGCGCGCGTGGTGTCGTAATGCAGCACCGCGTCGAACTGGCGCGGCAGCGACGCATAGAAGTAATGGCTCTGACGCTCGCTCTGCGGCAGATAGATGACGCCGATCGCGCGCTCGAGCATCGGATCTTCGAGCCGCTGCATCGCGACGTCGTTCCCGCGCAGCGGCAGATGGAAATTGCCTTCACCGAGATCGTGGAAGAGGAGCTCGTAGCTGCCTTCCATCGCCGGACGCACTTTCTTGCGCTCCGCCGGTCCGTCCCAATCCGACGCCGCCGTGACCGAGCCCGTGTGCGTCGTGAAGCCGATGAGCCGCGCGTCCTCGCCGTAGCGCTCGCGCACGAGCTGGCCGACATTCAGCTCGCCCTGCTTTCCCATCTCGGTGGCGCGCGCGTCGCCGAGGTGCGAGTTGTGCTCCCAGACAACCACTTTCGCCTCGCGGTAGGCGCGGCGGCGAAGATGATCGGCGAGTGTGGTCAGGGTCTCGGCCATGTGCTGATCGCGGAGATTCCACGACGACACGCGGCCCGAAAACATCGAGCGGTAGTAGCGCTCGGCGTTGGCGACGAGCCGCGCATTCTGCTCGGCGAAAAACGCCTCGTCGGGCGGAATGTGGCCGTCGCGGCTCGCGTACTCCGCGGCCTTCCTTCGAAAATCAACGAGCTGTCCGACGACTTCCTTCTCGCACGATTCTGTCAGGCCGAACGACGCGGCGTAGCCGTAGGCCTGCGTGTCCTCGCCGTAATGCTCGAAGCACGCGTAGCGATAGCGCGCGCGCTTCGCCGCATCGGGATCGACCTTGTCGAGATAGCCGATGACTTGTTCGATCGATGTGTAAAGACTGTAGAGATCGAGGCCGTAAAAGCCGGCCTTCTGATCGTCGCGCGGAATGCGATCGTTGAACTCGCGCAGCCAGCCGATGAAATCGAGCACGTCGGCATTGCGCCACATCCACGTCGGAAAGCGTCTGAAATCGCCGAGCGACTCCACCGGCTCGCTGTCCTCGCCGAGTCCGCGAACGAAGCGGTTGATGCGATACGCGTCGGGCCAGTCGGCTTCGACTGCGACGGCGTTGAATCCTTTCTCGGCGATGAGCCGCCGCGTGATCGCCGCGCGGCACGCGTAAAACTCGTGCGTTCCGTGCGACGCCTCGCCGATCAGCACGAAGCGCGCGTTGCCGATGAGCTGCAAGAGCGGATCGAAGTCCGTGTCAGCTCCGGTGAGCCGCGTCAGCGTTTTGCGGATGTCGTTCATCGATGAGCTCGTGGACTTCCTCGTCCGTCGTCTGCGAGAAATCGTCGTACCAGAGGCCGACCGCTTCGAACGGCTCGGGCGTGCGGAGGCAGACGACGTCGATTCCCTCGCTGTGGAATTCGTCGCAGGTCTGTTTCGCCGCGACCGGCACGGCGACGACGATTGCGCGCGGCTGCATCTTTCGCAGCGCTGCGACCGCGGCGCGCATCGTCGATCCGGTCGCCAGACCGTCGTCGACGACGATCACCGTCTTGTCGCGCACGTCGAGCGGCGGACGCGACCCGCGATAGCTGCGCTCGCGCCGCTCGAGCTCCTGCTGCTCGCGCGCGGCGACTTCGTCGATCGACTTCTGCGGCACCGGCAAATAGCGGAGCACGTCCTGATTCAGCACGCGCACGCCGCCGCTGGCGATCGCGCCCATCGCCAGCTCCTCGTGACCCGGAACGCCGAGCTTGCGTACGATGAAAACGTCCAGTGGCGCGCCGAGCGCCTTCGCCACCTCGGCCGCAACCGGAACGCCGCCCCGCGGCAGGCCGAGCACGATGGAATCGTGGGACGTTGCAGCCGATGGGCCGGTTGAAGCCGGTGCTCCAAGTCGCTTCACCAGCTCGCGGCCGAGCAGCCGGCCGGCTTCGAGGCGATCGTGAAAACGAGGCGCCCACATCCTGATCTCAACGTAGCACTTTGCGTGCGCAGCCGCTGGTTTGCCTGAGTCTCACCGGCTGTGACGTGCGGCACGCCGGCCGTCCCGTTCCCACCACGAGCCTCCGAATCACCTCAGCGCGTTCAAGCGAATCGCGCTCGCGATCCTCGAAGCGTGCGGCAATCACTCGTGGCCGCGCTGCGCGCCGATGACCTCGACTCGTGATTCCGGCATGACTGAAACCGAAGCAAGCTGACTGACCGGCAATAGAATGCTGCGCATGGCAACGCGCAAGGCTCGGAAAAAATCCGCAACGGATGAGGCGGAGCCGGAGGCCACGCCCGCGTTTCCGGTCGTCGGCATCGGCGGCTCGGCAGGCGGTATCGAGGCGTTCACCGCGCTGCTGAAAGCGATGCCCGACAAGCCGCTGCTCGCGCTCGTCTTCATTCTTCATCAGGATCCGAAGTACGCATCGAATCTCGATCAGATCCTCGAGCGAGCAACGAAATTGCCCGTCGAGGTCGTGCGCGCCGGCACCGCGGTCAGGCCGGGGCACGCCTATGTCGCGCCCCCCGGTTCGGAGGTGGCCATCGAGCACGGCGTGTTGCAGCTGCACAAGGCGCCGAAGGCAATGCCGCCTTCGACGATCGACGCCTTCTTCCGCTCGCTCGCGGCCGACCAGGGCTCGCGCGCGATCTCGGTGGTCCTCTCCGGCTCGGCATCCGACGGATCCCTTGGGACCAAAGCCATCAAAGCCGAGGGAGGGATCACGTTCGCGCAGGACGATACGGCGAAGATGAGCAGCATGCCGCGAAGCGCCGTGGCGTCCGGCTATGTCGACTTCGTCCTTCCACCCGAGGAGATCGCGAAGGAGCTCGCGCGCATCGCGCAGCACGTGTACATCGTCGACGACGGCATCAAGGCGCGCCTTCCCGAGCAGGACGTCGTCAGGCTGCTCAACGTGATCCGCGCGAAGCACAACATCGACTTTACGTACTACAAACCGAGCACGATCGAGCGCCGCATTCGCAGGCGCATGGCTCTGCGGCGCGTCAGCTCGCTGCGGGACTACCTGCCGCTCGTTCGCGACGATCCGAAGGAGGCGGAGGCGCTCTACGGCGACATTCTCATCCGCGTCACCGGCTTCTTCCGCGATGCCGACGTGTTCGAAGCGCTGGCCAGGAAGGTTTTCCCCGATGTGATTCGCGAGCGGCGCGAGGAAGACACCGTCCGCGTGTGGGTGCCGGGTTGTGCGACGGGCGAAGAGGTGTACTCGCTGGCGATCGCGCTGCTGGAAGCGGCCGCGACGAGCGCATCCTCATGCCCGATTCAGATTTTCGGGACCGACGTGAGCGAGCAGGCGATCGAGCGGGCGCGCGCGGGCCTCTACCCGGAAAGCATCTCGGGCGAAGTCTCGTCCGAACGGCTACGACGTTTCTTCAACCGCCTCGACAGCGGCTATCGGGTGAGCAAGGCCGTGCGCGACTGCTGCATTTTTGCCCGGCAGAACGTGGCCAACGATCCGCCGTTTTCGAAGCTCGATCTCATCAGCTGCCGGAACGTGATGATCTATTTCGGCAGCGCGCTGCAGAGGAAAGTCGTCTCGATTTTCCACTACGCCCTTCGCACGAACGGCTATCTGCTCCTCGGCAGCTCGGAAACGATTGGCAATTTCGCCGATCTCTTCGCCGTGGTCGACCGCAAGAACAAGATCTACCGGAAGAAAACGATCACTCCGAGGCCGCAGACCGATTTCGTCATGCCCTCGCCGCTTCCCGTGACGCCGGACGAGGAGCCCGCGCCGGAACGAGAGAGCCTGAAGCCCAGCGCGATCGTGCGCGATGCCGATCGCGTGCTTCTGAACCGCTTCAGCCCGGTCGGTGTGCTGATCAACGAGAATCTCGACGTTCTGCAGTTCCGCGGCCGCACCAGTCCGTACCTGGAGATCCCGCCGGGAACGGCGAGTTTCAACCTGCTCAAGATGGCGCGCGAGGGCCTGCTCGCCGATCTTCGCGCCGCAATCTTCGGAGCCCGCAAGAAACAGGCTGCCGAGCGCCGCACGGGCGTGCACGTGCGCACGAACGGAAGTGTGGCGACGGTCGACATCGAAGTCATTCCGTTCGTCAGCGGTGGAAGCGAGCGCTTCCTGCTCGTGCTCTTCGAGGAAAACGAGCGCTCGACCGAAAAGAAAGCGCGTTCGCGCCAAACGAAGGAGACGACCAGGGAGGCGCGGGGCGGGCAGATCAGCCGGCTCAAACGCGAGCTCGAAGCGACGCGTGAATATCTCCAGTCGATCATCGAAGAACAGGAGGCGATGAACGAGGAGCTTCGTTCGGCCAATGAGGAGATTCAGTCGAGCAACGAAGAGCTGCAGAGCACGAACGAGGAGCTGGAGACGGCGAAGGAAGAGCTGCAATCCTCGAACGAGGAGCTGACCACGCTCAACGAGGAGCTGGAGAATCGCAACCGGGAGCTGGCGCACGTCAGCAGCGACTTCGTCAACCTTCTCGTGTCGATCGAAATCCCGATCCTCATGCTCGATTCCGGGCTCAGGATCCGGCGCTTCAATCCGGGCGCGCAGCAGATTTTCAATCTGATTCCTTCCGACGTCGGCCGGCCGATCGGCGACATGAAGACGACGATCGACGTGGACGTGCTCAGGAAGATGGTGACCGATGTGATCGACGCGCTCGAAGTGCGGGAGGGGATCATTCAGGACAAAACGGGACGGAAGTTCTCTCTTCGCGTGCGGCCCTACCGCACGACGGACAACAAAATCGACGGCGCGGTGCTGGCATTCATCAATCTGGAGGAGTTCCCGAAGAGCAGCGCGCGTTAGGCGCTACCGCTGGCGGATGCGCGCGCGCATCGATTCCATCTCCGCGCGGACGTACTCCAGCTGCGCGAGGAGCTCGGCGACTTCTTCGTGCAGGTTGTGCGTCTTGACGCGCGCGGCGCGTTGCCGCGTGAGCTCGCGCCACAGCTCCATGCGGTCGGAGTGCTTCAAGGCGGCGATGCGCACCGCGAGGGGGTCGACATTGTCCGACTCGTCACCGATCAGCTCGTGCGGTGCGGTCTTGAGGATGCGGGCGAGCAGGAGGAGGACGCCGAGGTCCAGGCCCTGCTTGCCGCGCTCGATGCGCGAAAGCGTGGCCACGCTGATCTTCGCCTGCTCGGCGACGTCGTTCAGCGAGAGCTCGTGCGCGGTCCGGATGCGCCGGATGCGTTCACCGACGGTCATGAGCATCCGCCTTCATGCGCGCGCGAAGCGCCCTCGCGCGCAGGAGCGTCGTCGCGATCGCCCGCTGCGCGTCGCGGTTCGCGGCGTCCCGCAGATTTCCGAGACGCTCGGTGATGGTGCCGAGATCGAGGATCCGCTGCCGAAACTCACGGCCTTGTTCGCAGCGTGCGCGGAGCCTCTGCGATGCCGTTCGAATCTCGCTCGAGTTCTCCAGCAGGGCTTGCACACGTTGACGCAGCGCGCTGGCTGCCGGCGAGGGAGGGTGCGTCATCGACGCCGCATCCGGCTCTGGACGGATTCAATCTCGGCTCGTACGAACTCGAACTGGGCGAGGAGCTCCTCGATCTCCTCGTTCACCTTCCGGGCCTCGGTCCGTGTTGTGCGTTGACGATGGTCGCTGCGCCGGTTCGTTGCGAGGTCGCGCCAGAGCTTCAGTCGCTCTTCGTGCTGCATCGTGACGATCTGGTCCGCGAGCGGATCGCCGGCTTCGGCGGCCTCGCCGCCGAGCATTTGCTGCGGCGTGAAATGAAGAATTTTGCAGAGAATGAGAAAGAGGCCGAGGTCGAGGCCCTGCTTGTCGCGCTCGATCCGCGACAGCGTGGCCACGCTGATGTGAGCCCGATCAGCGACCGCGTTCAGCGAGAGGTTACGGCTCATCCTGGCGTCGCGGATTCGGGTCCCAACCACGATTAGCATCTTAGCGTGCATTTACAGTGCCCGCAAAACGAACTTTAGTGAACGCGGCCGTCGCTCGCGAGCTCCACTCCAGTGTGCGTGTCACCGCCCGGTTTGCGCTCGATGCAAAGAGTTGTTGATTCGCCGGATGCGAATCATGAGCACGCGATTTGCAGTTCGCGAAAAGCGCGCCGCCTCCGTCCTCCGGGCTGTGTTGCGGGTCGGCGGCGCGATTCCCGTCGTTCCAGAGGACCGGCGGCTTGTCGATCTCGCACGTCATCGGCTGCCGGTCCTCGCCTTGAACCTAGAACCTCTTCGCTCGAACCCAGACCTCGAGTTCAGAAGCTCGAGCGTGAACGTCGAATCATAGGTAGGCGCTCGCCAAACGGCGAACCTCAGACCGATCGCTCGGGTCCGGCCGGTCTCCCGTGCGCGGTGTTCTCGCAGATCGCCGTCAGCTCGTCCATGATCATGCCGACATCGAGCGGCTTCCGCAGTACCGCGCGTACGAGCTTCAGCTCGGCGCAGTTGTGCAGACTCCATTCGGGCGCCGCGGTCACCACGATCGTGAAGCCGAACAGCCGCGGAGTTGTGCGGCCGATTTCGCCGAGGACCTCGAAGCCGCTCACATGCGGCAGCAGCAGGTCGAGAACGATCGCGTCGGGCGTCTGTTGTTTGATCGAAGCCATCGCTTCGATGCCGTCCGCGGCGATAAGCGTCTCGAAACCGCAGCGGCGCGCGATCGTCGCGAAGAGCGTACGCGAGGTCACGTCATCTTCCACGACCAGAGCTCGAGGCATCGAAGGGTCACCTCTGGACTTGCGAAGCCCGCAAAGCGTACATGCGTCATTTGCAGAAAGCGAGAACTATTTACACTCATGCAATGTCCGCCGCAGGTCTTCGCCGCGATCTCGGAACGGTCGAGTCGTATGCCGCACTCATCGGCATCCTCATCGGCGCGGGCATCTTCAAAGTCACCGCCGAGGCGTGGTCGCTCACCGGCGCGAGCGTGATCCTCGGCTACCTGGTGCTCGCGCCGGCCGTGCTCGCCACATCGGTCGCCTATTCGGTCTTCATCTCGACGCCGTTAGGCCGCGAGCCGGGCGGCGAGTACACGCACATCTCGCGCACGTTCGGCGGATCCCGGCTGGCATTCATCGGGGTGTGGCTGAAGATCATCGCGTACATCGGCGCGCTGGCCTACCTCGCGGGCGCGTTTGCCGATTACCTGGGCGGCGGGATGCCGGTCGCGGTCGCAAGCCTGCTCGCGTTCTATCTGATTCACGTCGCGGGAGTGCGATGGTTCGGCCGCGTCCAGGTCTGGATGTGCCTCATCCTCGGACTGTCGCTTCTCGTGCTGATCGTTCCGGGACTCTTCGCCGTGCACGCCGCGAACTTTCGGCCGATGTTCGCTCACGGACTGACAGGCTTCGCCGCGAGCATTCCGCCGCTGTTCTTCGCGTACGCGGGCTTCGAATCTCTCGCGCAGACCGCCGGAGAGGTCCGCGACAGCACGCGGCGCCTGCCGCGCATCTTTCTCCTCGGCATCGGCGCGACGATGGCGGTCTATTTCCTGATGTCGTTTGTCGCGATCGGAGTTCTTCCCGGTGCGTCGTTCACGGCGGTCGCGTCGCGCTACCTTCCGCGCGGAGCGGAGACGATCATCACTATCGGCGCGCTGATGGCGATCGCAACGTCGATGAATGCGACCATGATCGTGCCGTCGCGCGTGGCGATCATGCTGGCGGAGGATCGCCTCGCGCCGCGATGGATCGCGAAGATTTCTCCGCGCTCCGGAACGCCGGTCATCGGCCTGACGATCACCGCCGCGGCTGCGCTCGTCCTGCTGCTCAGCGGCGCCGCCGGCCTGGCGCTGAACATCGCCGTTTTCGCTCTCGTCGTTTTGTACTTTTTGCACAGCTACGCGCTGCTCGTGCTGCCGCTGAAAAATCGCGAGCTGTTCGCGAGCATCACCGTCGCGATTCCGCGGTGGCTGCAGCGGGCGTCGGCAATCATCTCGATGCTCGCGATGGGCGCAATCATCGCGCTGGAGCTGACGTCGATCGCGACGATCGAGCTAGCCGCGGCCTGGACGGCCGTCGGCGTTCTCATCTACGCCGTAGCGAACCGCGGGGCTTCCGGCGGGATAGAAAACGCCGAGAAGGCGAAGCTCGTCTGATCCGCTGTTTTCCAGGCAGTGCACCTGCCGCTTCGGCAGATACACGCACGAGCCGGGGCCGACCGGCGTTCGCTTGCCGTCCGCCCACAGGAATCCGCTGCCCATCAGAATGCAGAGCACTTCTTCGTAGAGATGAAAGTGATCGGGGGCGCGGCCCGGCGGAATCGAGCCGACGAACTGCGTGATCTCGCTCTGAATCAGCTCGCGATACCACCGGTCGCCGGTGCGCTGAATCGGCTGATCGCTCAATCGAACGCTGTGCGGGCCGCCTCGAGACGGCCGGCTGAAGCCGGCCCGCACACCGATCACGACCGTCGAGGCGCCGATCGAAATCTCCGTTCCCGCCGGCAAATGAATGCCCTCATCGCCCTCCAGGATGTACAGCACTTCGTCTGAGGTGGCGCGCACCGTGGCGGGAGCGTCGAAGGCACGCATCGCGATCGCCGCGCCGCGCAGCACTTCGCCCGCGCGCAGCGCGTCGAGCGAGGTGATGATGGCCATCGGTTGGATTATGCTCTGAAGCGCATGGAATCGAAGCGCAACCGCGACTTCCTCCGCTACGAGCAGGTGGAGAAGCGCCAGAGCTACCACCTGGCCGAGGATCCGCGGGAAGAGTTCGACGACGAGTTTCCGATCCGCACGTGCGACATGCGATCGCCGTCGTTCGCGGAGGATCTCGGCGATGCGCTGCGGGAGATCGGCTTCGCGAGCCTCGAAGGTCACGGTGTCGATCCGGCGCTGTACGACGAAGCGGAATCGAAAATCGTGGAGATGTTCGAGCGGCTGACGCCAGACGAGAAGCTGCGTTTCCGCGCGCAGAGGCACGGCTCGGTCAATCAAGGCTACTTTCCGATTCACGAAACGTCGTTGCAGCATCCCGATTGGGTGGAAGGGTGGGTGTTCTGCCGGCGCGCGTTCGATATGCCGGATTCACAGAACGCGGATCGCAACCAATTCTGGCCCGTTCCCGAATACGAGGAGTTTTTTCGCAGGATCGCGCTGGCGCACGAGCGGCTGATCCTCCCCGTCATGCGCGCGATGCTCTCGTACCTCGGCTGCGATCCGCATCTGTACGATCGCAAGCTGAGGGGCACGAACTTCGGACTGCGCCTCAATTACTACCCGCCGATGACGCGCGAGATGGACGACTCCGGCGCCGCGCGCTTGTTAGGCCACGAGGATGTCGATCTGTTCACCTTTCTGCCGGCGCCGCGCGTCGACGGGCTGCAGGTTCTCAATCGCCGCAACATGAAATGGGTGCGCCTCACGGCGCCGCGCGGATCGATCATCCTCAACACCGGCGACTACATGCAGCGCATCAGCAACGACATCTTCCCCTCGACGACGCATCGCGTCGGCAAGCCGCGCGATCCGCGGCAGCGCGGGACGAAGCGCGTCTCGTTTCCGATGGCGATCTACGTCTGGGAAGACGAGCTGCTCGAAGTCCTTCCCGGCCTGACAAATCCAAAGTACGCGCCCGTGAAAGCGATCGAGTTTCACACGGCGATCACGAGCAAGTTCTACGGCGATGATTACGCCGTCAAGGGATGAGAGTGTGCGGGCCGGCTTTGGGCGGCCGGGCAGCAACTGTGTGCCGGCCGGCTGAAGCCGGTCCTCACACGGGTCGTGATTCGAATGACAACCACGCTACACAAGGCTGACGCGCTCCTTCGTTATCGCGATCGCTTTCCGATTCTGCAATCGACGAAGTACCTCGTGTCGCATTCGTTAGGCGCGATGCCGGAGGCGGCGCGCGAGGCGCTCGAGGAGTTCGCCGACACCTGGGCGACGCGCGGCGTGCGGGCGTGGGGCGACAGCTGGTGGACGATGTCGATCGATGCCGGCGACGTGATCGCTCCGCTCCTCGGCGTTCCGGCCGGATCGGTGACGATGCTGCCGAATGTCACGACGGCCGAGGCGGTGGTGCTGTCGTCGTTCGAGTTTCAGGCGCCGCGTAATCGCGTCGTCCTGGTCGAAGGCGAGTTCCCGTCGGTGCGCTACGTCTACGACCGTCTCGCGCGCCGCTTCGGCGCGGAGATCGTCACCGTCGCGTACGAAGATCTTCTCGACACGATCGACGAGCGAACCGAGCTCGTGCCGATGTCGCACGTCTTCTTCGAATCTTCGCTCATGGCCGACGTGCCGGCGATCGCAAGACGGTCGCGCGACGTGGGCGCGACGCTCGTCCTCGACGTTTTTCAATCGGCCGGCATTCTTCCGGTCGAGCTGCAGAAATGGGGCGTGACGATCGCGGTGGGCGGCGTCCTCAAGTGGCTTTGCGGCGGACCGGGCGGATCGTTTCTCTACGTCGATCCCGAGCTGCGGCCGCGGCTCGAGCCGGCGTTCACCGGATGGATGGCGCACGCGCAGCCGTTCGGATTCGAAGCGCCGCCGATGCGCTTCCGCGACGACGCCCTCCGCTTCGCGCTCGGCACTCCGCCGATTCCGGCGCTGTACGCCGCACGCGAGGGTCCGAAGATCGTCGCGGAGGCGGGCATCGAGCGGATTCGCGAGAAGTCGTCGCGTCAGACGCGGCGCTTCATGGATCTCGCCGACGCGCGCGGCTTCGAAGTGCGGACGCCGCGCGATCCAGAGCGGCGCGGCGGCACGGTGTCGATCGTCGTCCCGCACGCGCGCGAAGTGTCGCGCGAATTAAATCGTAACGATATATTGTGCGATTTTAGGCCGGCGTCCGGCATCCGCTTCTCGCCGCATTTCTATACGACCGACGAGGAGATCGACGCCGCATTCGACGCGATCGACGACATCCTCGAGAGCGGCCGCTGGACTGCGCACGCGTCGTCGCGGACGATCGTCACGTGATGCGGTGGTCTGTCGAGGAGCGCCGCATTTTGCGTTCGCTCCGCACGCCGGCGCGCATTCAACAGTTTCTCGATGAGCTTCCGTACGACGAGAAGGGCGGCGCGGTGTCGCCGCGCGGCGTGTTGCGCAAGGGAAAAGCGCAGTGCTACAGCGGGGTGTTGTTCGCGTGCGCCGCGCTGCGCGAGCTTGGGTATGCGCCGCAGATGATGTGGATCGATGCCGTGCGCGACGACGGTCATGCAGTCGCGCTGTTTCGCAAAAGCAATTTGTGGGGGAGCGTGGCGAAATCGAACTTCACGACGCTCCGCTCGCGCGAGCCGATCTACGGCTACGAAGCGCTCGGGCTCAGCTACTTCGACGGCTTCTTCAATCAATACGGCGAGCGGACGATGCGCGGGTTCACCGTACCGGTCGATCTCGAGCAGTTCGAGCCGCGCGGCTGGCGGTTCGACGAAGGTCCGATGGACTATGTCGACGACGCGATCGACAGCGCGCCGCGCGCGTGGCGCCTGCCGCGCAATCTGAGGCTCGGCCGCGTGAGCGAAGCGGTGCTGCGCGCGGGACTTCTGGGCGCGAATCCGAAAGGCCTCTGGAAACGCAAATAATTGGGGTCAGAGCTTCAGTTGTGCTTTTCCTACAAGGGGTGGATCCGGAGTGCGTCCGCGTCTACCGCGCGGTAGGAAAAGCACAACTGAAGCTCTGACCCCGTTTGCGCGAGTTCGCGATCAGCGAGGATGCGAATCCGAACAGGAGCGTGCGGCGTTCCATACGCCTGTGCCGCAGAGCGCGCGCAAAGCCGAACGCGTCACGGCTGCGCGAGTGATTCGCGCCATCGCGTCGTTTCGATCCAGTCGCGATCGATCGCTGCGCCGCTCGGGAACCGCTGTTCGAGAAGCGTCGTGAAGTCGTTGACCGTCGCTCCGTCCGGATGCGATTGGTAGTAATCGCGCAGAACACCGAACAACGCGTCGCGTCCGATCGCTTTTTCCAGCGCGGCAA
>Ga0335081_10010507_pt1 | contig 14967 bp, 18 predicted proteins | sample Lox_Sample_35_FD_206713 | JGI IMG/M metagenome (GOLD analysis project Ga0335081, IMG submission 206713) | Soil microbial communities from Loxahatchee National Wildlife Refuge, Florida, United States - Lox_Sample_3.5 | ecosystem: Environmental > Terrestrial > Soil > Wetlands | place: USA...
AAACTATCGACGTTGATGAGCGGGATGATCCTGACTCCACGATCCATCGGAATGATTCCCGCTTCGGCCATCACCGCCTTTCTGCTCAGGCGATGGGGATACCGGAAACCAATGTTCATTGGTTTTATCATTATTTCTTTTTCCATTATCCTTCTACAAGACCCCCTGTTCTTGAGAGTGATTGGTATTCAGATAGGGATTCCAGAAACACTCTCTTTGCTGATACTCGTTATGGGGATCGGGGTGGGAATCACCGCTCCCGCTGTCAATAATGCATGCATCGAGCTGATGCCTGAGAAGGTGGCCAGCATCGTGGGCCTTCGGGGCATGTTCCGCACTGTCGGCGGTGCTTTGGGCGTTTCACTCACTACTTTTATACTTCACGTAAGTGGGAATTATCCGCTGGGCTTCAGCATTACATTTTCCTCTTTCGGCCTGGGACTGCTTTGCACTCTCCCTCTCGTATTCCTGGTACCAGCGGGCAAAAGCCGATGAGATAAGTATAATGAATGGGATTCGGACAGGGTTAAATACCGCCGGTAGATGGCGGCCTCAACATATCACTATAATGGGAGGTGCAAGATGAAGACGAGAAATGGAATCACCGTATATGAAAGCGTGAGAGAGATAGTGGACCCGGATCACTCCTGCCTTGTTGTTTGGGATGTGCAGAATGGTTTGGTCGATCGGATATTTAACAAGGATGAATTCATGGCCAATCTGAAAAACTTTATAAAAAAATTACGAGGCAAGATGCCTATAGTCTATACATTGATCACCCCGATGCGCAAGGATTTTACGTCCTCATGGGGCTTCTTTTCGATGATGAGGCGATTCAACGTTGATGACATAAACAAGTTGCCAGCTTTTATGGCGGCTGGTTCGAAAGAACGTGAAATACCGGAAATGATTCAGCCTAAAGATACCGATGTAATCCTCGAAAAATCTACGGCAAGTATCTTTATAGGGACAAATTTTGAATACATGATGCGAAACCGCGATATAACGACCCTTATATTTACCGGAATTGCCACCGAGATGGGCATTGAATCGAGTGCAAGGGATGCTTCAAACAGGGGCTTTTATCCGGTGGTTGTATCGGATTGTGTTTCTTCTTTAGATAAGGATGCGCATGAGCGTTCTTTAAAAACAATGGCCAAGCTTTTTGTCGTAGGGAATGCAGAAACCATTTTAAGAAACATTGATTAGATACAATATTGAGTGCATGGACTGAATGGGAGAATCATAAATATGTGAAGGGATACCATAAGAAAGAGCAGACATATGACAAAATTATCGGCTGCGCTGTTACAAGGAAGAAAGCGGTAACCGAAGCTTGTTGATTTCACCTTTCCGCTAATGATCATCATAGCCGGTCAAATTATGTCTTCATTCCTGAAACGCAGGAACAGCAACGAGACGAGGATAAAGACATAGATGAGGACATTGATTAGCGAGTATATAGATCCGAATTCGTGAGGTCCTTCACTGCCAATAAACGATGACGCAAACTGTTGTGTGCCCGAAAGTTTCGGCCATAAATAGTAGGCAACCTGCCACCATGTCAATTCTGACTGCATGCCGGGTTGTCGCACCATCGCCTGTGCCATCTGACTATGGCTTAAAACAAATATCCCATCGGCGACAAAACTTACGACACCGATACCTATGACACAAAGAAAGGCTATTATGTCGGGCATCAGGAGCGATAAAAGGAGCACGGCAATAACCACGAAGAGCAGGTTGAAACAGCAAAGCAGTGAGGCGATGAGATATTCGGGCATGACAACTTTCAAATTTATAGATGCAATTATAAATATGATGCTGTGCAGAATGAACATAAAGATGCTCGATAAAGCCCACAAACCAAGGATCTTGCCCGCAACATACTGCCACCGCGCTATCGGTTTTGATAGTATGCATGATTGCATTCCATAATCTCGGTCACGTCTAAATACGCGCATCGAAAGTAACGCCGTTAGGATCATCGCACCTGCAGCAATAACGTGAAAAGTAATTTTTGACACTATCCGGATAACGGTTCCAGCATCGAGCACCTGACCGTTCACCATGTAATTGCCTTGATAGCAGCCGCGAATAAGAAATATGAATAGGGCGCAGATAACAAACATAACGACCAAGCTCTTCTGCCGTACTTCATCCGAAAGTGTATATTTTGCAATTCTGATGATAGTGGAAAGTGCTTTTGGCATTTTCATGTCAACCTTTCACAAACCTTACAAACACGTCTTCCAGCGTATCACCATCCTTGACAAGGGCGGAAATTGTGTCCTTCACCAAAAGCCTGCCGCTACTGATGATTGCGGCGTTATCGCATATTTTCTCAACTTCCGACAGCAGATGCGAATTCAGGAAGATAGTCATCCCTTGATCTTTAAGCGATTCCAAAAGCTGGCGTATCTCTCTGATCCCGATAGGGTCAAGGCCGGCGGTGGGCTCATCGAGGATTAACAACTTCGGATTTCCTATGAGCACAGCGCCGAGTCCGAATCGTTGAATCATGCCCTTTGAATAGGTGTTCACTTTTGAGTATTCCCTGCCCCGCATGCCGATGAGCTCTACGATGCGCCTGCAATGATCTATAGCGTCGGTTCGGCTTATTTCCAATAGTTCTGCACAGCGTTGCAGATACTGCCATCCGGAAAGATATGGAGGAATATGATAGTTCTCGGCCAGATAACCGACTGCTATGCGGCTTGCTGCATGTGTGCTGGGAAGACCGTTTACAGACAGGTTTCCAGATGAAGGTTTCGTAAAGTCAAGCAGCATCTTAACGATAGTCGTCTTTCCCGCGCCATTGGGTCCAAGAAGAGCGAAATACTCACCTTTCTTCACGCAAAAGGAGACATTATCGACGGCTACAAGGGAACCATATCTTTTAGTTACGGCGTACAATTCAATCATATAAAAAATATACGTACCCCGGCCTCTTATGTCAATAAAATATGGGCCAGGCATGAAATGTGGGTTTGTCGTCGACATTTGCCGTCGGCCACAAATTGCTTTTATTATGGATTGAAGTTTTGTATTTTTGTTGAGGTTTATGGTTTGCGGATAAAGGAAGTTATGCTCAGAAGGAGCTTCAGCAAAAATGCATAGTATGAAATCATCGTGCTTTTAAGATAATGTGAGAAATATAGAAATATATTAAAACGATGGATAATGATATTAATCAGAGAGTTCGTTTAGCTGCATTTGATTGGCTATCCAATCAAATCAAGGTCCATGGCGATGTGATACCGAGGGCCATCCTCGCAAAGGGTTATTTAAAGATGTCTTTCCTTGCCGGAGAAAATTATGAGAAAGGTGGTATTGATAAAAGCCGAATCGTATGATGTCGACGAAATACGCAGCGCTGTGACACGAGGCATGTATCTCCTTGGAGGTGCGGAGAAGTTTGCGAGGTCAGGCCAAAGAGTGCTTCTCAAGCCCAACATGCTTGTCGGAGAAGTCCCAGATAAGTGCGTGACCACACATTTTGCCGTATTCAGGGCTGTGGCCGAGCTGTTCATCCAAACTGGTGCTTCTCTCTCCTTCGGAGATTCTCCAGCCATCGGAAGCACGACAAGGGCAGCTAAGAAAGCGGGCCTTTTTCATGTCGCAGAAGAGCTGGGGATACCTGAAGCGGATTTCAGGACACCCGTGGATGTGTTCTATGAAAAAGGAGTACAAAACAGGAAGTTCGTTATCGCCAAAGCAGTCCTGGATAACGATGTGGTTGTGAGTCTGCCGAAACTGAAGACCCATGGCTTTCAGAAATACACCGGCTGCGTGAAAAACCAGTTTGGTTGCATACCCGGATTGCGGAAAGGAGAGTATCATGTCAAGCTCCCGAACGCCGACGATTTCGCGAGAATGCTCGTGGACCTGAACGAGTTCGTGAAACCCGTGCTCTATATTATGGATGGAATCATGGCGATGGAGGGTAATGGACCGCGCGGAGGTAAACCGAGAAAGATGGGAGTTCTTCTCTTCTCCGAGGATCCGATCGCTCTTGATGCAACCGCCTGCCGCCTTATCGATCTTGATCCGGAACTGGTGCCCACTATCCGTTACGGTCATCAGGCAGGAGCGGGTAAGTTCCGGCAGGATGAAATTGAATTGGCAGGAGACGATTTTTCAGGATTTCGCCTGCCTGACTTCGATATCAGCCGGAGACCCTTGGACGTTTACCGTCCGCGGGGAATAAGGCGCTTCTTAAACAACCGGCTCGTACCGAAGCCAGTAATCGTCAAGGAAAAGTGCCTGTCATGTGGGGAGTGTGTGGCTCTCTGTCCCACAAAACCCAAGTCTGTGAATTGGGAGACCGTTGACAGAACCGTGCCTCCGGTTCATAACTATGGCACTTGCATCAGGTGTTACTGCTGTCAGGAAATATGTCCGGAAGGTGCAATCATACTTAAGATGCCCCTCTTCCGGCGTTTGATAGGTTCTTAGAACTCGGCGAAACAAACACATTGTCGAATTACGCAAGAATCGGTTGACGGAGACTACAAAGCGGCGCTAACTGTAAGCAGACGACGGATAGGTACGCAACGTAAAGCACTACCCTTTTAGTTTTTTAATGGTTCGATAATCAATAAATGCCGTTTGTACTGTTGGAACTTTGATTGTTGATCCGGTATCGAATTTTTTCATCTCAGGTCGCACATTCAGGGAAATCTCGCCATGAGGCGTTCGCACTATGAGGACTTTCCCTGCGCATCGAGCAGGATCTTCAGATTCCTTTTCGCTTCTTCATAAGCCGGCTGGAGTTGCACTGCCGTCCTGTGGTGAGTGATTGCCTCCTCCGTCTTGCCTTGCTGTGCGAGTGCGACGGCCAGGCTGTTATGGGCCTTCGCAAATTTTGGATTGATCTATAGATAGGAAAGGAAGAATCCAATGGATGATCTCTTCACGAAGAGGGTGCGTACAGCGGCAGCTGCGGGTTGGTGGACTCTTCTGATCGTCTACTGCTTCACGGATCGAAATAGCCGTTGTACTCAAGATTACCGGCTGACGTTTTTTTATGGATAGGGATAATGATCTTGACAGTAAAGTTCAAAACAACATAAGAGTTCCGCGACAGATGATTGTGGGGGAATCCTACCGAGGCACTTGCTGAACAATGACTAGAAAGAGATACCTTCAATATCTATCGCCCACATTACAAAGCATCTTCAAGAATTCCTGCAAAATTGACATCAAGAAAGTCTGCTCATGAGATTTAATTACAAAGCATTATTTCATCAATCTCCGCCCACATGATAAGGCAAGGCTGTCGCACCTCAAAGCCAGCGCCGCACACGAGTTTTGTACCTGAGATATTCCTCTCCGAACTTTCGCTCCAGGTAACACTCCTCACTGGAAATGGTATAGTAGCTGACTACTACGATTACGACTGGCAGGAGTACCAGCGCCCAGAAAACATCGAACCAGAGCGCCAACCCCACATACAGGCAAGCAAGGCTTACGTATATGGGGTTTCGGGTGAATCGGTAGGGACCATCCGTGATGAGAGAAGTACTCGGCTTGATCGGGAATGGGCTTGTGCGAGCACGCCAGAAGCAAACAAAGCTCCACACAGCCAGGATTGCCGAAACACCTGTAAAAAGGGATGCTGTGACTTGTCTGACACTCTTCGGAAGTACGTCAATCGGAAGGAATTTCTGCAGCAGGAGACCGATAACGAACACTGCGACATAGATCAAAGGCGGAGGGATCCTCACGCCTAAATGGTACACGGTATCGGGGCCTGTTGAATCAGCCATAATGGATGAACGCCCATTGATCAATGGCTACTTCGTATATCAGTTATGAATAAATATCAATTGCAAAGCACAATACGTGTCATCAATTACGGAATGAAATATTTTATTGATCGGGAAAAGTGATGCTCTCTTTGGCAAAGTTATGAATATGGCGTCTCTTAAATTTTAGCTTTGCGGCAGTCAAAATCAGCTTCATTCATTTGGTGTAAAAGCTGTTTGAAATAATTTTATGCGAAGGTTTGATGCGGTTTGCCTTGCCGGTCATCCATTCGATATGAATCTTCACGATGACTGTATTCTCTATGGCGTTATCTTTAAGCGGAGAAGGGGGTCCACTTGGAGAGAACCTGTGAACCATCATCTCCAGAATTCGCCTTTTTTCCTCCAGCCTTTCCACAAACTCCGCTTTTCCGAAACACATGACACTTTCGTATATTTGACTTGTCCCGCAGCCGCGATCCGATGTCACCTGAGGGCCGGGCTCGTCCACCAGGAAACACACGCGTGGATCAGCGTGAAGTGCCTCCACCTTCTTCCCAGTCGGCCCGCTATGAAAGTATATGCAATCTTCGGCAAACAGGTAATTTACTGGCACTACATATGGGCCATCCTTGGTTATTAACGCGAGCCGTCCCACTGCCATACGATCCAGCAGAACTGTCATTTCTTCACGGCCTCCCATAGCCCTTTCCCTACGACGCGGTTCAGTTCTCACGACATCCCCCTTCGAATTTCTCCATCCGGGTTGTGGCAGTTACTGGACATGGATAATCACCTCCTCATTTTAACTATTAACGTTAATAATCTTGCATAGTTCTCAAAATAACTCAAGCAGCCATTACGGGAGTAGTGCAGCTTCTCTGGATACTTTTTTGCCACACTGGATACTAATCGCTGTATAATTTCTACCCACTTTTGATAAAAAGAATTTGATGAAAAAATGCCTAATTGCCATATATGATTTGATATCCTGCACTTATATTGTTGTCCTCTTTTGGGCCTACTTCTTGCTTCTTATATATTAAAACGCCATGAGAAGGGAAATATGAAGATTAAGAACACATTTGCAGAACCAGCCAGGAGGTGAAATATGAAGAAAACTGTTTGCGCAGTTCTTATATTCACAATGATGATCGTTCTCATAAACCCGTTGTCCAGTAACGCAGGAGGCTATTATGGTGGCGGTGGACATTGGGCTGGTGGTGGCTATAGCATCTATAGGGGTGGAGGTCATGGAGGCGGCTATGGGCTATGGTGGGCTCCTTTGGCGATAATAGGAGGCGCCGTGGCTGTGCTGTCTAATACAGTCGCTGTGTTGTCTAATTCAGTCGCTGGGTCGCCTAATAATTATCCACCCTATTACGCACCATACTATGCAGCTCCTCCAGTTTATGTTCAACCGGTCCCGTCAGTGCCGCCAAGAGGCGTTGTGTATGTGTATCCCCGATAGGTCTAGCGCTAACGGCAAAATGCTAATGATCGTTACGAGTACCACGAAGACGTATGACTCAACTTGATGACATATGCCATGAACCAAGAAACCACTACCATGTCCCTCCTTCGTGGTCGTGGGTTAACTTGTGTTGTAGGAACGAGGGGGAAGTTTAAAGAGCAAACTCATTTTTAACTTTCAGCAGAAAGGCAGGGTCAAAGTGGCTCTGCCTTTCTGTTTTCAGCGATAATCAGTGCAGATCAAGTCTCATAATCCAAAACGCAAATGCGTAATTTCTTTTCAGTAGTAATCAGAGACTCTATCCTTTCCTCTATCAGCAAGCGCTTCATGGACACCTCCCATACTCTCCAAGCCTCAAGGGTAGCCCACGTGCTAATGACTATGAAGAGTGAAGGATCATCTAAGTAACGAACCGTCTCGCCGGAAATGTATCCGTATTGAAGCATTGCTGCCATCCTCAGTTCCTTCAATAAGCCCCTGAGTTGCGCTTCTTTACCTGGCTTGCAATGCCTTTCAATCATTACTCTTATCATATATTCATCTCCCCACTCTTTTTAACCTTAATGAGAAATAAGAACCCCAGAAGTTACCCCGGGGTTCCTGAGTTATAACACAATAGAACTTCGCCTTTATTTCTTCACTAGCTGTTTTGCTATAATCATACCTTTGATCTTGTCATAGACACCATCAGGGATGATCTTTTTTCTGACATTCTGCTTTCATAAGAACACAAGATGCTGCCGGCTCTGCACGAAAGAAGTTATGTCTTGGCCAACAGGCGGCAAAAAATCTTATCCGATTGACGCAAGTACTGCTGAAATATTTTGCGGTCTTTATATTTAAATCTCTCTCAAAATTCTGTTAGCGGGAGATTTTTCTAGCTCATCCCTAAAAGTTTTTAAGCTCTCCGCAAGAGTGTCTAATTCCGGTGTAGTTTCAACGGGTATGTCAGGAATACCACATCGTTCCAGTACATCCAGCACGTAATTAATTGTTAAATTATGGGTGTCAAGTGCCGGCTGGTAACCTATTTCATGTTCCTGTTTGTTTGGAGTTTCTATTACGATGCCACATTGTGTGAGGTCATCAATGATCTGCTTAGTGAGCTTCTTGGGGATATCAGTCGACTGTGAGATGTCCGACATGGTTAGAGACTTCAATCCTTGCGAAAAATTCTTCGCGATTAAACTCACCACCCGCAAGGTAAGCAGCTTCTTGAAGGAAGCACTCACATGTTCGATGTCAGGCTCAAACTCCAGCATGTCCGAGTGTTGATGAACGCAAGAAAGTTCTGCACCTGCGAGAATAATGAGCCAACCGAGTTGTACCCAGGCCAGGAATAGAGGCAAAGCGGCAAAGCTCCCATAGATCGCATTGTATTGCGCGACACCGACCTGGAAGGTCACATACAACCATTGCACAGTCTGATAGATTGTTCCGGCAATTATCCCGGCGAAAAGGCCTGACTTTAGATTTACCTTGGTATTGGGCATAAAAATATAGAGAAAGGAAAAGAGGACCCACATAATGCTGTAAGGGGCGAACCCCAAGACAAAGGTGATAACGGGTCGAAGGGCGCCTAGCATTTCAATCTTCTGGGTGACATACGTGATTTTGGATGTAACGAGAACTGTGGCACTGCCGGATATCACGAGGAGGATCGGGGAAATAAGCATCACTGAAAGATAATCCGTGGCCTTCCGGGACAGGGACCGGGGCTTCTTGATGCCCCAGATGTCATTCAAGGAGCTTTCGATATTCCCGAGAACTTTTATGATGGTCCAGAAGAGAACTGCGACGCCGACGCCGGCGACAACTCCTCCACTCGTATTTGCCAGGAGCGTGTTGGCAAAGTCGAAAACCCGTGTGAGAACCTCTTCCTGTCCTTCAAACTTCTCCAGCAGCCTTTCCTGGAGAATAGTTTGCATATTAAATCCCTTGGCAATACCGAAGGCCATTGCGGCAATGGGGACGATAGCAAGCAATGAGTAGAAGGTCAGGGCGGAGGCCCTCAATTGGCATTGGTGCTTGCCAAATCCTTTCCATGCGGCAAGAAAGATCCTGAGATGTTCGATGAGGAGGGCTCTTGCGGTAGGAAGGTTTTTCAAACGAATACGCCAGATATCTCGCTCTATAAATTGGACGATTTTGGCGAGCATGAACTTGCCTCCTTTTATGATTCCGTGCTTGAGGAATACTGTGAATTTGTCACTATGTCCCAAAATTCACCCATTAACATTTGAAATACTTGTTAGCAGTGATGAATTTCAGGAATCATGATACGTGTCAAGAGGGGGCGTATATACAATGGCCCTATTATCACCTGTTATCTCAACCGTCATATTGAGACCTAAAATTGAAAACCAATTTCCGATTTTTCTCCCGTGGTTATCAAAAATATCGAATCCGTGAAGCGCCATGTTCATTTCCGATACCTTGGACTGCATATTCTGCACTAGCTCTTTCATGTCCAGAGAGCTAAGCTCTTTTCTCTTCCACAAGTCTGATTCCAGAATCCATGCCTTGTCGATTCCGATAATGGCGTTGGGGTATACGTCTGAACCGCTGATATAATAAATCAGGTTGGGGTCAACTCGAAAGCCTTCATAGGCTTCGGCAACATATCTGTTTGGCCTGATTTTTCCATAACGCCCGTTAACTCGCCATACGAGTATTATAATCAGAGCAACAGCTATAATCCCCACAGCGATTAAAATTTGTGTATCCACGTCGCCTATACCAAACCATGAACCTCCGAAAGTGCTGGAGGTTTAAAAATATTACAGCTTAAAAGTGGACTGAACCCCTTGCATTGCACAGATCGGGGTATTGCAATCAGAGTATCCTGACAGGGTATCCATACTTACATTGATTGCCACTTCTTTGCGTATGAAAACTTTGCTTTATGAACCTTCCTCCTGATAAGTCTATATCTCTTTTCATCATTCTTATGGGAACACGATCTTTTCTGCAATCATTATATACTAAAATACATAACGTACATAGAAATTGATCATTACCGGAAAAAAGGGTGGATGATGATATAGCTGTTGGAATTGCCACTAGTCCCACAAGAATTATTCGGATAGTTAAGACCTTACTGCGCGCGAGATATTTTGCGGAGTACCGTCCGTTAAGGAGGTATTATGGGGTGGTTAGTTTTGGACGAGTGGATATTTCACAAATACTATTAGCCGATTTGGCAACCAGACGACCATTGTAGAGTATGTTAAGAAACAGGGTCGTGAAAGAGGATATGAAAAATTGCATCAGAGACACTTGACAATGTTCGGATTCGATATCCCCTAGCTTGCTGCGGGGTAGTTCATTTCGCAGGTTCATGTTAATGAACCATCAAAAACTGCAATTCAAGGTAGGCGACAAGGTTGAAATAAGGGGGAAGAAGGTGGCAGTTCTATCATTGCCACTAGAAAGTGTTAAAATGTCCGTTACCAATTCCTCTGCATCTACAAGAGAATCAACCAGTGAGCCGAATCTGCTATCAGGATAATGTAAGAGATATTCACGGCCACAATCTACACATTACACTCGAGAAGAGTTTTTTTGCCTGAGTACCCCGCGTGCCCTTCTGTGCCCTCGGAAGCGACACAGTGGGCTGTGAGCAGTCTGTCGTGTCTGAGCCGGAGCCGGCCCTTCTCTACCTCGTCCACACCTAAGGCGCTGATGGCCAGCTTTCCTGTTTCAAGGCGTTCTACCCAGCCCTTGGCCTTCAGGTACCACACATGGAACTCCACCAACTCAAGCGGCATAGAGAGAAGGTGGGCCACTTCGTTCTCACCCAGCCCTGGGTCTTTCATGTCGCGCCGGCGCTGAACGTACATGAGTGAAAGAAGGCTCCGGCGGGTTCCGTTGTCATTGCCGGACATGGTGCCGTCGCTGGCCTCAGACGCGATTTGCCACTTGCGGTTCCAGTAATCCTGATACTTGACGTCGTAACCTGCGCGGGCCTCAGGGTCGGCCAGCGTTCGGTGAGCCTCGAGAAGCAGTCGGAACCGGTCACTGTCTGCCGAGTCTGTATTATCTGGGTGGAACTTCTTTGCAAGATGCCGGAAAACGCGATCAATGGTATCGGTGTCGGCGTTCGAGCTCAGCTGCAGCAATTCATAGTAATCGACAAAGCTTGTTCTACTCACGAGAACCTCCTACGGGATCGCAAACATAGGTCATATGAAGGGAAAATTCTTCAATCTATTCAACGCTATTATCATCTGTAAGACATTGCTTTTTGCCGCGGGAGTATGTATCAAATGACCCGTGGCGCTCATCAAAATACGTCTCCATATTTTTTGCTTAACGCCTTTGCCACCTTCAATTGAGAATGCTTCCGTGTTGGCAATCCTATTTCCATCTTTGAGATCGTCTGGTATGCTAATCCCGCTCTCCGTGCAAGTTCGGCGATGCTCAGAGGAATGGATTCGCGGAACTGTCTCAATTTGTTTGTTTTCATATTCATATGCCAAGCGTAAACAATCACATTTATGGTGTAGCATTACATCAATGAGGAATTATAATGATGTGATGAATATCACCCGGAGACAACATTTGGTTAGATTAATTAATATCAATTAAGAAGCACGGCAATGCCGGGAGACTTTCCTTGTCATAAAGAAGAGAGCCGCATTGAAAGATTTTCAACAAAGTCCGATTGAGGGGAGTGATCTGACCCCAAAAGAAAGGCAAAGCCGTAAATGACTTTGCCTTTCTTATGTTTGTTATGAGAGAGTTAAGAGATCAGACACTGTCAGACCTTCAGTTGAGAGGAGCCACACGAAGGACACAAGATACATACCTGAGAGAAGCGGACAACTTCGCAAAATACTTTAACAGATCACGGAAAAACTGGAGAAGCGGAACTAAAGGAGTACATGCTTTATCTTATGAAGGAGCGAAACCTGTCTGACGGGACCTTCCGGGTCTATGTCGTCGCCCTTAAATTCTTATACAGAACGATACTTAAAAGCGAATGGGTTGTGGAGAAAGTCAGGTATCTCAGGAGGAAAAAGAAACCCCCTGTTGTTCTTGATGTCTCGGAAGTGGCATCCCTCTTTTCACTTACCACTAACTCAAGCATAAGTCGATCATGATCATCACGTATTCTTTGGGACTGGGGGTACGTGAAACAGCACGTCTCAAGATGACGGACATCGACAGCAAACGGATGATGGTAAGGATACGTGGTAGCAAAGGGGGCAAGGACCGCTATTCCATTCTTGTCCTGTACGGACTTTGCACATTTAAGAGAATATTGGGGAAAATATCGCCCGCTGAATGGTTCTTTGAAGGGGCAAAAAAGAGTGACCACATAACCACTCATGCGATCCAGCTTGTCTTCTATGCGGCAAAAGCGCAACAGAATGACGCATATTCGTAATCTTCACCGATATCCAAGCATTGAGGGCAACGCTTTGTCAGGTGAAGTCGATAATCTCCCCTCCCTCATTCGATGTTGAAAAATTGATCTTCTGAAATTTTTTTTACTTCCTTGTCTTTCGCCCGTTTAATTTTCTTTTTATAATAGATTTCTTTCACAAATCGTGGTAGTAGAAGCAAATATCCAATATCATGGAACAAGATTCATAAATCATCAACCCTTAATGAGGGCTTTATGGAACGATTACCGAAACCCCGTTACTCGAAAGAGGCGGGGTTTTGTATTTGAGCATTAGGATGGACTTTCATTTGCAACATTACAAATGCTGGTATTGAAAGGAGGTGAATTGTATGGAGTGGTTAACCAATTTAGTCCTTTTAGTCATAATGCTTGAATTGGGATTGATTTATTTCGCTGTGCGGGCAGTCATAACCATTTTAGAAAAAAAGTAGGGATGTGGATCTAATTTCTTTTATAAACGGCAGGCTTCTAATGGCCCTGCCGTTTTTTTAAGCGCACATTTATCAGTAATCGTTAATTTTCGGAGCTATCTTGGAATAAGTATTAGTCAGTGAACTAAACGATTTTCTTTTTATCCCTTCCTTCACGTACTGTTGTTTTTTCAATTCAGCCCCTCTATGCTACATTACAAACCATCGTTATCTCTGAAGAACAACAGGCAGGGCTGATTGACCATGCATTCGTATTTTGAAATTTGGATTTTATTTGATTCTTAAACTTTCTGCCGACTTCTGTCATACCTTCACGCCTTGGCGGAGAGCGCAACGAAGAGGGGGTCTGGGATTTCAGGTCAATCCCTTTGTTTCGAATGCCAGGGCGGTGAAAAAGATTGCATGATCCAAAAACGTAACGGACCGATTGATGAGATCTATCTCCTCGTGGAGGTCGAGAGCCGTGTCCAAGACTCCTGCGGAACGTACAAGCAACTAGATGTGGCGTTTCGCGATGGTGAGAGCCTGAATGACTTCCGATAAGGCGAGTCCCTCCTGACGCCGCTGCCTTCCAAGGGCTGTATAAATATTTTTAATATCTCCTTTTGTAGTTTCATCCGACATCCGCTTTTCAAACTGGCTGTAAACACGGAACGCTCTCTGATAGAGTTTGTTTTCACCATGTCATGTGAAGATAAACAAAAGTCACACCATCATTTTATCCCCACTATAGGCTAGGGTATTTTGAACACTAAAATCAGGCAATGCCTGATGGACGCTCCGCGGTCGACTACATATAGGTGAGATAAGGAGCAACGTATTCAACAGAGACTATACTGGTCCGAAGCTGAGGAAAGGAGGTCAGTGATATGCATTTCATGATGATATGCACCTGGGAGACGAAAGATGAGCGAGAGGTCAGGACAAAAATGGCAAACTGGGTATGGCCAAAGGAAGTGAAAAAGGTCCTTTTCGGATTTCAGGATCTTCAGGGCAGCAGATCAATTTGGGTTATTGAGAGCGACGAGATCGGGTTGATTGCTACACGGGCTGCATGGATCGATCTCCTCAAGTTTGAAATATTCCCCATTTATCCCATTGGCGCAACCAAAGCACTACTGAAAAAGTGAGAGGACGCTATATTAGAATCCGGTAATAGGCTGAAAGGAGGTGAGGCCATGTCGAAGCTTGAATTGACACCCGATGAGGAAAAAGAGCTTCTGGCGATTCTGGAAAGATATATCTACGACCTCCGAGTTGAAATAGTGAACACTGATGACAGGGAGTTTCGTAGATTCCTCCGGAACAGAGAAGATTTCATGAATGGTTTGATCAATCGTTTGAAGGCATAGAAAGAAAAAGTTGCTTATTAACGCGCATCTATTTTCTTTTCTAATTCAGAAATTTATCTCTTCGGGAATCGTTTATTAAAATGATTTAGAGGGTTGAGAAAAACTGAATTCCGAAAGCGCTAGCGCAATCGGATGAGACTTCAAGAGGTATCTTAAAATGTGACCCAAATTGGAGAAAGGGACGGACTACTACGACAGTATACAAGATTGTAGAAATTGTAGGAACAAGTCCAAAATCCTGGAATGTGGGGCGCGCAATGCGTTGGAGACCGCTTCAAAGACTGTCGAAGATCTAAGAGTTGCAGAGGTCGTAAGGCAGGAGGTTACTGTTGAGCAGGGAAAGATAACATCTTTCAAGGTAAGGCTTAATCTTTCGTTCAAGTATCGTGAAGGCATATAGGTGATTCGGGTTTAACGCAAGAAATCGAACGGTGTGGAGGGCTTGAGAAACCCTCCGCCCCTGTGTAGGGCTATTTCAAAGATGTAACCTGTGCGAAATTGAGGAGGAGATGAAAGCATTGAGGTAAAGAATTTGCCACCTTTTTCA
>Ga0335081_10010508_pt1 | contig 14967 bp, 11 predicted proteins | sample Lox_Sample_35_FD_206713 | JGI IMG/M metagenome (GOLD analysis project Ga0335081, IMG submission 206713) | Soil microbial communities from Loxahatchee National Wildlife Refuge, Florida, United States - Lox_Sample_3.5 | ecosystem: Environmental > Terrestrial > Soil > Wetlands | place: USA...
GGCGGTCATCGGGAACTTTGGCGATTCCGACATGGGCCTCGCGGGGGTTGGCTCGCTCGGAGACGTGGGCCTTGGTCAGGATGCGAAACAAAGAAGACTTGCCGACTTGCGGCAAGCCGATGATGCCAGTTTTCATAGCGCAGTTCGATGATAGCAGGCATGGAAGGCAGCGCTCAGCTGCCGTGGAGTTGCTGCGCGGTGAGATAGACGACGACCAGGCCGAGCAGCAGAACGCCGCCTTCGAGGCGCGTGGACCAGACGTGCAGTTTGTCAAACTGGATGCGCGCGGGACTGCTGAAGGGCACGGAGTCAATTTCACCCATCGAAGCGCGCAGCGCCGACATTTTCGGCATGAGGGTGAATTGCGAGATCAGCGTCAACAGCAGCATGAGATACAGCAGGACATGGCGCGCGGCCAACGGGTGGGGCGATCCGGACGAGAGAAAGAAGTAGCACATCGAGCTGATGAGAAATACGACGCCGGAGAGCATGCCCATCCAGTGCAGAACGCCGAGGGAGCGGCTGACGACGGAACCGGCCAGATGGCGGGTGGGAAGCAGGGAGAAGACGGTCGGCGCCAGAACAAACGCAAAAAAGATCAATCCGCCGAGCCAAACGATGAGCGAGAGAAACATCAGATAGCGAAGAAAGGACATGGCGGAAAACATTATGCGCCGCCGGGAGAAAAAACAACTAGATCGAAGCAGGAGGCTGGGATCAAACGCAGTTCACAGGCGAGGGCCGAGAAAGCGGCGGTTCACACGGGCACAGGAACGCTTTCGACAATTTCCTGCATGACGTGCTCGGTCTGCTCAGATTTCTTCGCCGTACTGGAATAATGGCCGCTGACCGCTACGCGATGGGCAAACACGGGAACGATCAGGGTCTTGAAATCCTCCGGCGTGCAAAAGTCGCGGCCATCCAGAAAAGCCACGGCCTGAGCGGCGCGATAAAGCATCTGCGAGCCCCGCGGCGAGACCCCCAAAGACAACTGCTGCGATTCACGGGTACAGGCGACGATCGCGAGCGCGTAAGTCACGAGCGAATCGTCCACGCGCACGCGGGTCACGGCCTGTTGCATTTCGAGCACGTCTTCCCCGCTCAGCACCGGCGCCAGGTTCTCAAGCTGGGCCGCGCCCGCCTCCGAGCGCAGAATCTCGCGCTCGGCGTCATGGTCCGGGTAGCCCATTCGGACGCGCATCAGAAAGCGATCGAGCTGCGACTCGGGCAAGGGGTAGGTGCCGTGGTGCTCGACTGGGTTCTGCGTGGCAATGACGAGAAACGGCTGCGGCAGCGGATAAGAATGCGCGTCCACGGTGACCTGGTTTTCATTCATTGCCTCGAGCAGGGCGGATTGCGTTTTGGGTGTGGTGCGATTGATTTCGTCGGCGAGCAATACATTGGTGAAGACGGGACCGCGCTTGAACTCGAATTCCTGCTCGATCGCCGAGTAGATGGAGATGCCGAGAACATCGCTCGGCAGCATATCGCTGGTGAACTGTACGCGCTGAAAGGTGCAGTCGAGCGCCCGGGCCAGTGCCTGGCCAAGGGTGGTCTTGCCCACACCGGGCACGCCTTCAATAAGCAGATGGCCCCGCGCCAGGACCGAGACAAGGGCCAGTCGGATGACTTCGTCCTTGCCGCGAATCACCTTGCGCAAAGCGGCTTCCAGGGCATTGGCCCGCGCGGAGAGAGCAGTGACGGTTGGCGGAAGCATTTTCGCGATTTTACTATGCGCTTACCGGGCGAAGCCGTTACGGAGGTTATGGGGCTTTTCAGTCGGCAGTTGCCGGTTGACACTTGGCACTTGGCCATCCAGGGTCGTTGCGTAGAGAAAAAACCATGGACGCGAATCTGTGCCGCGAGGGACTATGACCAAGTGCTAAGTGCTCGGTGCTGAATGCCAAATGCCGCTTACTGCATAAAGTCTGCCGGCCTTCCGGTGAGCCGCTCGATGCGCTTGGCAATCGGCGGATGCGTCGAAAACAGATTGCCGAAGTTCATTCCCAGCAGCGGTTGAATGATGAACAAATGCGCGGTTGAGGGAGTGGCCACCATAGGCAAGCGGCGGGAGTAAGCGTCGAGTTTTTGCAGTGCGCTGGCCAGGGCATAGGGATTTCCAGTGAAGTGCGCGCCGGTCGCATCGGCCTGGTATTCGCGGGACCGCGATACGGCGAGCTGAATCAGCATGGCGGCGATGGGGGCCACGATCAGCATGAGCAACCCGCCCATGCCGCCGCCGCGGCGCTCGTTGCGGCTGTCCATGCCGCCGAAGAAGAAACCGAAACGCGCGAGGTAGGTGATGGCGCCGGCAAGGGTGGCGGCGATCGAGCTGATCAGGATATCGCGATTATTCACGTGGCCGAGCTCATGCGCCAACACGCCTTCGAGTTCATCATCGTTCAGCAGCCGCAGGATTCCTTCCGTGACCGCGACCGAAGCATGCCGCGGATTTCTTCCGGTGGCGAAGGCGTTTGGCGAGTCGGTGGGAATCACGTAAAGCTTGGGCATGGGCAGGCCGATCTTCTGCGTGAGCCGCTCGACCACGTCATAAACCCGCGGCAACTGCTCTCGTGAAACCGGCTGCGCGCGGTAGGTGGCCAGCGCAATCTTGTCGGAAAAGAAATAAGCGATGAAGTTCATCACGCCGGCAATGATCAGGGCCAGCAGCATGCCGTTTTCGCCGCCGAAGGCGCGGCCAATGAGCATGAGCAGCAGCGTGAGCGCGGTCAGCAGAAATGCCGTCTTGAAGGCGTTCCCCATAAGGCACCACCTGAACATATAGATGTCAGCGGCGGAACTTCAGATGCAGCCACGAAATTGGCGGCCGGCGGACTCCGGGGCCACCGCTATCGCCATCAAGCGCAAGCGTTGACCAATGATTTCTATGCTTTGCCCGAGCGCTTGACGGCGCGTTCCAGGGTCTGGTCCAGGGCGGCCTTGGCCTTTTCATATTCCTGCTGGGAGATGTTGCCCTGCTTGTGCTCGAGTTCGAGCTGGAACATCTCCTCCTTCAAGGCTTCGAGCAGCAGAGCCGAGCGCCCGGCCGCCGGCTTCGTGGCCGCTGAACTTTGAGGAAGATCCATCGGCGCTGCGGCATGGCTCGAAGGCGCGACCGCGCGCGGCCGCCGCGCGATGAAGACGGCGCCCGCCAGCAAGACCAGGGCAAAACCGCTCAGAATGTACCAGCGATAGGGTTCAAGAGGATCGGGAGCATCAATCGGCGGTCCGAGGCCGCCACCGGGGCGGCTATCGCGGGCCTGTGCCGAGGGATCGCCTGAAGTCTGCGCCTCGCCCTGGGCCTGGTCACCGGATTCCGGCATAGCGCCAGCGCCGGAAATCTTGAATTTGAGGGATTGTCCCGGCTCGGTGTTGGACGCGACCTGCACCATGGCCTGAGGCTCGCGCGGGTCCTGCATGGACTTGAACGCAGTTCCGGGCGCGGGGGTGAATTGCATGCTCTGCGGCACCATCACCACAAAATGCTGCGAGCCGTAAAGCGGACGCGGGTCAATGTTCGCCTCGCCCGTGTAAGGCAGGCGGAAGACGACCTGAAACTGGGTCTCGCCGGGGCGCAGCGGAAAGATAAAAGCGTAGCGGTTCTTTTCGCTCTCCGGCACGGGCGCGGAGTTTACCGGCTGGCCGCCGGCGGTCATGGCCATGCTCTGGTCAACCTGCGCGCCCTCGGGAAGATAGAACTCAAAGTTGCGGTCATTCATCTGGGTGCGCGGCGGTTGCGAGGTGTTGTTGACCGCGAACAGGCGAATGCCCTGCAATTCGTTGCCCTGCGCCTGGAAGCGCATCACATCGGCGGTAACGACAATGCCTTCGAGCTTTTTGGCCACGTCATAGACTTCGACTTCGACCGACGTGGTTCCGGGAGGGGCCATGCGGTGGTAAGTCACCCCCTGATGGATCACGCGCACCAGGTGAGGGCCGCCGGCGTCGTCCATCTTCAGAGTGAATTGACCTCTCGCGTCAGTTTTGGCGCGGGCGGCTTCTTCCATGCCCTGCCCGAGCTTGATGAGGATGACGTCATCGCCGGCGGCGGGCTTGTTGCTGGTGCCGTTCCTTACGCTGCCCGTGAGGTTCTGGGCAGCGGCGGCGACCGATAATGATAGGCCTAGGCCCAGCGCCAGCAAGAGGAGCGGGACTTTCCGCGCGAGGGTCAATTTCTGTTTCCCTTCGTGCGAGGTTGCATCATCGGCGCTCGTGCGGCCTGCTCCTGGCTGGCGATTTCCGCCAGGATGGCGGCGGCCTCTTCTTCCAGCGAATTCTTCATTGTCAGATAATCGGCATCGGGGAACTTGCCCGCCTTGTATTCGAAGTTCAAGTCGCGCAGGTTTTCATAGACCGCATCTTTGCGCTCGCGCAGGTAAGTAAGGCGCGTCTTTTCCGGCCCCAGATGCAGCTCTCCCGGAATATAGAACACATAAACGATCGTGGCGGCGGTGACGAGCATGCAGGCCATCAGAATGATTGTCATACTTCAGTTTCCTTGCGGGCCAGCTCGCGGAAGATGTCGAGATCGGGGCCCGCGACCGGCGCGACCGCGCCTTCGGGAAGGAGCAGCGGACGCTTTCTCCATCCGCGCACAATCAGCGCCACCCCGGCGAGCCCGAAAATCAGGGCGAGATACGGAATGATCCACGCGATGCGATTGAAGCCGGTGGTGGTGGGTGCGATCAAAACGGTCGGGCCATATTTCTGAATGAAAGCCTGCAAAACCAGGTCGTCGCTGTCGCCGCGGGTTACGTTCGCCGCCAATTCATCGCGCATGCGGTCGGAAAGCGGACAGCCCACGTGATTGCATTCCAGCAGCACCTGATTGCAGCCGCAGGTGCACATCAGCTTGTGCCCGAGATTAGTGAAGCGCGCTTCTTCATCTCCCGCGCCGAGCAGGGCGAGCAGAGTCAAATGGAGCAACGCTAGTTTGAGCGCTCGCTTGGCTAATGGATTCGCGGCGAACATCAATCTCCTGCGCCCGCCGGGGCGATCTCAACGCGCGCGGGCGCCGTGACCCTCACCGGCGCGGCATTGGGAACCAGGGCGAGAATGGTTCCGGCGATCATGATCCACACGCCGAGCCAAATCCACATTACCAGCGGATTCAGGTGCGCCTTGATGATGGGCCGGCCGGTATCCTGGTTCTGGCCTTCATACACGAGATACAAATCTTCTTTCAGCGTGGAACGGTTGGCGACGATGGTGGAAGTCTGCTGGCTGGCTTTGTAAAAGCGGCGCTCGGGATAGAGCGTAGTGATGCGTTTGCCGCCCTTGAATACGTCCAGGATGGCCCACTCGCTGCCGTAGTTCGGCTTGTCTTCCTGGGTGTAGGAGTTGCAGACCAGGGTGTAGGGACCGATGGTCATTTTGTCGCCGAACGCCATCTCCTGTTCTTTGTCCTGATTGAAGGCTGCGCCGGCAAAACCAATCATGATGACGATAACGCCGAAGTGCACAATGTAACCGCCGTAGCGGCGCGTGTTGCGATGGGCGAGCTGTCCCATCGCGGCAAACAAATTCTGTCCCGTGTGACGGCGGATCACGCTGCCGCCGCGGACAAACTCCGAACCCACGGTCAAGGCCACCAGCACGGAGAGCATGATGGTCATCAGCGAGTAGAGATAGGAAATATCCACCCAGGGCTTCAAGCCGAACGGCGAACCCCAGCGGGCAGGCGTGAGCACGAGAAACAACCCAGCAGCAAGCGCTCCCGCCGCGGGCCATCGGAAGTTGCGCTTCAGACTCTCAAGGGAAGTCTTGCGCCATGCCAAGAGCGGGCCGAGCCCCGTAAGCAGCAGCAACAACAGCGCGACCGGCACGTTCACGCGATTGAAAAACGGCGGGCCGACGGTGATTTTGTGTCCCTGGACCCACTCCGAAAGGATGGGAAACAGCGTGCCCCAAAGCACGGTGAAGCAGGCCACGAGCAAAAGCAGATTGTTGAACAGAAAACTCGATTCGCGCGAGACCAGCGACTCGAGCTTATGCTCGCTGCGCAGGTGCGAACGGTTCTTCACAAAGAAAAACAGGCACACGGCAAAGATCAGCGACAGAAAAACCACGAACCAGTTGCCGATGGAAGACTGGGCAAAGGCATGAACCGAGCTGACCACGCCGCTGCGGGTGAGAAACGTTCCGAAAATGGAAAGCATGAAGGTGGCGAAGATCAGCCACATGTTCCACACTTTCAGCATACCGCGCTTTTCCTGCATCATCACCGAATGCAGAAAAGCGGTGCCGGTGAGCCAGGGCATGAGGGAGGCATTTTCCACCGGGTCCCATCCCCAATAACCGCCCCAGCCCAGCACGGAATATGCCCAGTGGGCGCCAAGAAAAATGCCGCAGGTGAGAAATCCCCAGGTCACCATGGTCCAACGGCGGGTGATGTGAATCCACTTTTCGCCGGGATATTTCATCACCAGCGCCGCCAGGGCAAAGGCGAAGGGCACAGTGAATCCCACATAGCCCAGATACAACATGGGCGGATGAATCACCATCTCGGGATACTGCAGCAAGGGGTTGAGCCCGGCGCCATCCTGCGGTAGCGAGCCTTGCATGACGGAAAAGGGATGGGCGGCGAAATTCAGCAGCAGCAAAAAGAAAACCTGGACCGCGGCGATCACCACGGAAGCGTGGGCGAACAACCGGGCGTCAACCTTGAAGCGAAGCCGCAGGACCAGCCCGTAGCTTGCAAGCAGCAAAGACCAGAACAGCAGCGAACCTTCCTGCCCGGACCAGAGGGTTGCGAACTTATAGGGAGCGGGCAGATCGCGGTTGCTGTGGTGGTAAATGTAGGCAAGAGAAAAGTTATCCTGAAAGGCAGCTACCACAAGAACCACCGCGGCCAGCAGAACCAAGGCGAAGGTCGCGACGCCGGCGCGGCGGGCCGTCTCGCCCAAGCGGTCCGAACCGGGGCCGTTGCGAAGCAGAGCTAATAATCCCGCCAGGAACGAGTAACCGCTCAGGACCAACGCGAGCAGAAGTGCAAAACTGCCTATTTGCGACATGTAGATTCAGGACGAATATGGAGGTGCAAGCCTATTTTTTCAAAAAGCGGCAGGGGTGGCAACCTGAAAGCGTACCATCGTGCGAACGGCTTCTGAATCAGGACACTAGAGACTACCAGAATGATTGCAGAAAGACACAGGTTCCACGGTGCCTCGGCGCATCGGGTGCGCCGGGGCCGAGGTGCTTTCCAGCGGTCCCTGCGGGCCTAAACCTCCTGCGGAGTGTACCGTGCGACTATTTCGCGCTCGGCAACCAGCCAATCGTCGGTTTCGCTGCCCGGGGTGCCGGCGCGCTGCTCATAAATCTCATACGCACGGATGCGAATTTCGTTCTCTAAATTCCGAGTTGCCGAGCCGTTCTTGGGCGCCGACACACGAGATTGCTTGGTAGAACTGCCGTTCCGCGGGGTCTTTGCTCTAGGCATGCTTCGATACTCCTTTTTTGCTCCTGATCTGAAGTTTTGCCGTCAACCGATCAGGACAGATACACCGCTGCGTCCCCTGGATCAGTTTTCGACTGGATACTTTCATCATACCCCGATCTCCCTGTGAATCTTTCCCATCTGCAAGAAAAAATTTGCTTGGCGGTAACAGTTTTTACAACACTGCGGGACAGTGCCGAATAGAATCCCTCACGCATGAGCGGTTCGGCGCGGGAGTTAGCAAATTCACATCTCTGCCTGTTGATGTTGTTCCTGCTGTTTGCCGGGCCGAGAGCGTACTCGCAGGAGGCCGAGTCTCCGCAAGGCTCAACTGCGCCGGCCGGCCAGGAAAAAAAGATCACCGCTCCCAAGGAAACAGTGGTGGTGACGGGAACCTTTGCGCCGACTCCGGCCAATGAGATTGATCGTTCGGTCACAGTGCTGGACCTTGGCGAGCAGCCGGAGCTTTACAACTCCTGGGTGGATTACCTTGAGCTTGACCCCTCGATTGATCTGCAACAGCGCGCCCCGGACGACGTGCAGGCCGATCTGACCATTCGCGGCTCGACCTTCGAGCAGACTCTGGTTCTGTTGAACAGTCTGCGCATGAATGATGTGCAGACCGGCCATCACGATATGGACCTGCCTTTGCCCACAGATTCGCTTCAGCGCATCGAGATTCTGCGCGGGGCGGGGTCAACGCTTTATGGCTCCGATGCGATGGCTGGGACGATCAATTTCATTACCGGGCCACCGAGTTATTCCGATGTGCGGCTAGGCGCGGCCGCAGGCAACTTCGGCATTAATCAGCAGAGCGGAGATATTTCCCTGCTGCGCGGGTCCTTTGATGAGCAACTCAGCGTTGCGCGCGATTTTTCGACCGGATTCATTCCTGACCGCGATTACCGCAGCCTGACGATCTTTTCGAATAGCGGCGTGCAGACGGGGCTGGGAAGAACGCTCCTCATGCTCGGTTACGGCGATAAGCCGTTTGGCGCAGACCAGTTTTACGGGCCGTACAACTCATGGGAGCGCACAAAGTCCTGGTTTGCGGGATTGAAGCAGGACCTGGGCAAGAAGACGGAGTTTGATTTCGGCTATCGCCGGCACACGGATGAATTCATTCTGCTGCGGAATGATCCGTCAGTCTATGAGAACAATCACATTGATGAAGCCTGGCAGACCGCGTTGCGGCGCAATCAGTCCCTGGGGCGGAACGCGACGCTGTTTTATGGCGGCGAAGGATTTCATGAGTCCATTGACAGCAATAATCTTGGCCAGCATGAGCGCAGCCATGGGGCGGTTTATCTCGATTACGATATGCGCGCGCTGGGCCGGTCTTCTTTTTCTGTGGGCGGGCGCGAAGAGATTCTGAGCTCCACCCGCGGAGAATTCAGTCCCACCGCGGCCGCAGGGGTTTGGCTGACGAAGGGACTGAAGCTGAAAGGCAGCGCCAGCCGGGCTTTTCGCCTTCCCAGTTACACCGATCTGTACTATTCCGATCCTGACAATCTGGGGAACCCGAACCTGCAGCCGGAAACGGCGTGGGATTACGAAGGCGGGCTGGCATGGGACCACGGCGGACGCTACCAGGCCGAAGTCACGGTTTTCGAGCGGCGGGAACGCAATGATATTGATTACGTCCGCAGCTCGGCGACTGATCCATGGCAGGCGGAGAACATTGCGCGACTGAACTTTACCGGCCTGGAAACATCGCTCGAGATGCGTTTGCCGCGCCGCCAGCGCTTGACCTTCGCCTATACCGGTTTGCATGGCGCGCAGGCGGCGCTGCAGGGGCTGGAGTCGAAATATGTTTTCAACTACCCGGTGGATGATGGACTGGTCGCCTGGCAGGGGACGCTGCCGGGGAAGCTGGTGGCGCGAAGCCGGGTTGGCGTGATCTATCGCTTTGACCGCAATCCGTATGCGTTATGGGATGCCGCAGTCGCTCGCGAGTTCAGTCATGTGGCGGCACACCTGGGGTTCTCGAACCTGACCAACACGGCGTATGAGGAAATTCCAGGAGTGCAGATGCCGGGCCGCAGCGTGGTGTTTGGCGTGGAATTTTCCTGGCACAGAGCCGAGCGTCAGTGAAAGTCGTGCGAAGCGGTTTCTGCCTGGGTGATGGCAAGCGGCGAGACCCGCTCTGCTTTCACGGAAATTACGCCGTCCTGATTTTGCAGCTCGCCTTCCACCATCAGGAATTTTTCGGCCGTCAGCAGCAGCCGGTTGCGCTGGAACAATCCGGGGGTGACGATGGCATTGGACACTCCGGTTTCATCCTCCAGGCTCAGAAACACGAAACCTTTGGCGGTGCCGGGACGCTGGCGGGCAATGACAGAGCCTCCAATGCGCACCCGCCGTCCATCAGGAATATCGCGCAGTTCTTTTGCTTTTCGTATCTTCATGGCGTCCATGCGGGCGCGGTGGTACGCCATGGGATGCGGGCCGACCGTCATTCCGGTGCCGCGAAAATCCGCCACCAGCCGCTCTTCCACATTCATAGGAAGAAGCGGCGATTGCGCGGCGCGCTCAGGCAGTTCATCGAGCAGCGGGCCCGAGCGGCGCACTGCGCTCTCCACCTGCCAGAGGGCATCGCGGCGATGGCAGCAAGCTCCGAGCGAGTTGAGCGCGCCAATTTCCGCCAGCGTGTTGAGTTCATCTTTGCGCAGTTCGGGGATGCGATGAACCAGGTCGTGAATGGAATTAAAGGGCGCGAGTCCGCGCTGGCGTACTAAGGCCTGGGCCGCTTCCTCGCGCAGCCCGCGAGCATAGCGAAGGCCAAGCCGCAGGGCCGGCCTGGGAGCTGACTGCTGACTGCTGAGTGCTGAGTGCTCCAAAGTGCACAGCCACTCCGATTTCATCACATCAATTGGCAACACTTTCAATCCATGGCGCTGCGCGTCTTTCACGATGGTCGAGGGATGGTAAAAACCCATGGGCTGATTGTTGAGCAGCGCCGCGGTGAACGCCGCCAGGTAATGGCACTTGAGATATGCGCTGGCATACGCGATGAGCGCAAAGCTGGCCGCGTGCGACTCGGGAAATCCGTAGAGCGCGAACGAAGTGATGGAGAGAATGATCTGCTCCCGCGCCTCTTTCGCGATTCCGTTCTGTTCCATGCCGGAGCGTAGGCGGGCCTCAATTTCTTTCATGCGCACCTGCGAGCGCTTGAAACCCATGGCGCGGCGCAGTTCTTCGGCTTCGCCGCCGGTAAAACTGGCGGCGATCATCGCCATGCGCAGCAGTTGCTCCTGAAAGAGCGGCACACCTAAAGTGCGCTTCAGCACCGGTTCGAGAGAAGGGTGCGGATAGATGACCTCCTCGCGCCCCATGCGGCGCTGCAGATAAGGATTCACCATCTGGCCGACGATGGGGCCGGGCCGGATGATCGCCACCTGCACCACGATGTCATAAAAACATTTCGGCTGCAGGCGCGGCAGGCAGGACATCTGGGCGCGACTCTCGATCTGAAACATGCCGATGGTGTCGGCCTTCTGCAAGGCGGAATAAACCGCCGGATCATCGGGCAGAAGATGCGCCAGGTCCACTTCTTCGCGATAGTCTTTGCGAATAATTTCAATTGAATCTTCGAGCACCGCCATCATGCCCAGGCCGAGCAGGTCCACTTTGATGATTTTCAGGTCGGCGCAGTCTTCCTTGTCCCATTGGACTACCACGCGGCCGGGCATAGAGGCGGGTTCGAGCGGCACCACGGAATCGAGCTGGCCCTGGCAGATGACCATGCCGCCGGAGTGCTGGCCGAGATGGCGCGGCAAATCCTGCACGGCGACGCACAACTCAAAATATTTGCGCAACCGCGGGTGATTCAGATCGAGGCCGGCATCGCGAAAGCGGTGATCAAGCGCGTCGTTGGCGTCGCGGTATTCCCAGGTAGCGACGGCAGCGGAGAGCTTGTCCAGAGTTTCCGGATCAAAGCCGAGAGCTTTTCCCATTTCCCGCGCCGCCATGCGATTGCGATAGGTGATGACGTTCGCGGTCATGGCCGCCCCGCGCTCGCCGTAGCGCTGGTATAGATACTGAATCACGCGCTCGCGCTGATCGCCGCTGGGCAGGTCGAGATCAATATCGGGCCACTCGCCGCGCTCCTCGGAGAGAAAACGCTCGAAAAGCAAATCCATGCCGACCGGATCCACGGCGGTGATGCCGAGCGAATAGCAGACCGCGCTATTGGCGGCGGAGCCGCGTCCCTGCACCAGAATTTTCTGCTCGCGGCAGAAGCGAACCAGGTCCCAGACAATGAGGAAATAACCGGCGAGTTCGAGTTTCTCGATCAGGTTCAGTTCACGCTCAACCTGGCGCTGGGCACGGGTTTTCAGGTCATGTGATGCGCGGCCATAGCGCTGCTGAAACCCCTCACGCGTGCGCTCGCGCAGGAATGACATCATGCACTCGCCTTCCGGCACGGGATATTTAGGGAATTCGTAACCCAGGTCTTCCAGCGTGAAGTTGAGACGGGACGAAAGCTCGACGGTATTCGCAATGGCTTCGGGAAGGTCCGCAAAAAGCTGCTGCATTTCCCGCGGCGATTTCACATGGCGTTCCGAGTTGCGCGCCAGAAGACGCCCCGCCGTCGCCAACGTTCGGTGATGGCGAATGGCCGTGAACACATCGCACAACTCACGCTCCGGCGCCGTGGCATAACTCACGCCGTTGGTAGCCAGCAATGGGAACTTCAGCGAATGGGCGATTTCGATGGCGGCGTGATTGCGGGCTTCCTGACCGCGATGGAAGTGACGCTGCAGTTCGATGTAAACGTTGTTGTGGCCGAAGATGCTGGCCAGGCGGTCAACGCTGCGGCGGGCTTCGGTTATTCCTCCTTTTGCAAAGGCTGCGGCGAGTGGGCCTTCATCGCCGCCGGTCAGGCAAATCAATCCGGCGGCATGCTCGCGGAGTTCGTTTTCCTGCACCGCGCCTTCGCCTTTTTTGGCGCGCAGTTTCATTTTTGTGATCAGGTGGCAGAGATTCTGGTAGCCAGCGCGGGATTCGATCACCAGCGGCAAACGGGGAAGGTTGGCGTTGGCGCTTTCTTTGTCAGTCCGAGCGGAGCGAGGAATGGCTGATCCCTTTTCGTTGCGACGGGCGTAAGGGCTCTTCGACTCGGAGCTCAGAATGACAGGGGGCAATGGGTCGCATGAAGAAAATGATCCGCATGTGACCTCCGCGCCGATGCGGGCTTTCAGTCCCGCCCTCGTCGCTGCCATGTGAAAGCGCGGCGTGCCATAGACGCCATCACGGTCGAGCAGCGCCATGGCAGGCATGCCGAGATTTGCGCAGGCCGCGATCAAATCTTCCGGCAAAGATGCGCCTTCGAGAAAACTGAACGCCGAGCGTGCGTGAAGTTCGATGTACATAAAAGCAGCATTTGGCATTTGGCACTTGGCAAAACAGTTACATTATGAAGTCAGTCATCCCAGGACTGGAGGCATTTTGATCATTGGCTTCATTGGCTAAATGCCAAGTGCTAAATGCCAAGTGCAGGGTTTCAGTCATACACTCCTTCCAGCAACCACTTCCCGGCCAGCAGATCGCGCACCAGACGGTACACCGCGATTCCTTTTTCTGCTTGCAGCGCGATGTCCCACTCCTCACGCGCCCAGGCCTCGCGCTCCCACCAATCGCCGGAAGAGCGCCAGGGGCCGGAAGACCACAGCACCTCACCCTGCATCTCTTTGCGTTGCGGACAGGCGATGCGAGCGGGGTTGCCGTCGCGAACTGTGACCGCCACGTGCGCGGGCGGGCGGAAGATGCGCAGAGCGTTGAGCAAATCTTCGGAACTATCGCCTTCCTCCACGCCGATTGGCTTCTCTGCTTCTCTGCCGAAGGGACGAACCCGAAATCCTTCGGGGCGATGCGTGTCCAATAGCGCGGCAGATCCTGCTCTCTCTTCCCCCACAATGCCCGCAATTCGGGCGAGCGTAAGCTCGAGTTTTTCCGGCTCCGGAGAGGGCGGCAGAAAGAGCCCGCTTTGCGCGGTGCGGGGCCGCGATGGTTCGGCGCACAGATGAATCTTGACGATCGGAGCGCCAGGCGGATGTGCGTTCAAATCCAGCTGCAAAAGTTTGAGAAAAAGTCTGGCGTCGCGCAGAGGCACCGGCAACCGCAGCGTACGCTGAAAGGAATTTGTGCGAGGACGCAAGGTGGTGTGGGGACAGGCGCCTCGCCCGTCCTCCGAGTTGCTTTCGTGGTCCACCCCGTCCCAATGTCCGTCGGTTAATTCCAGCCGCAAGCGCAATTCCCGGGTTGCCAAAGCATGCTCTTCCAACTGCGCGCAGATTTTCTCCAGCATCTGGTTCAGCAAAAATGCCAGCGGCTCGAGCAGGGTGAGCGGATATTCCAATTCCGCGGTCTCTTCGAAAATTAACGGCGGCTCGACCGGAACCAGGGTTCGCGAGACCGCGCCGCGCGCCTGCTTTTGTAGACGAATGCCTTCCTGTCCCAAACGTTCGCTGAATGCGATTTCCGGCAAAGCGGCCAGGGCCTCTAAATTGCGAATGCCCCAGCGATGAAAAGTTTCGAGAAGCTGTTCCGCCCACCCGCGATCTTCCAGGCTTTCCAACAACACTTCCACCGGCAAATCTCCCAGACGCTCCGCTTCTTTGCCCTGAGGAATTACTGTGACTCCGGCGAAACCGCGCGCTGCGAGGAATGCCGCATCAGGATTGGCCGCAACGGCAACCTGAGCTTTTATTCCGAGCGCAGAAACTTCCCGGGCAATCCTTTGCGCGATTTGCGGCGGCGCGCCGAAAAGCGAGCTCATTCCGGTGAGATCAATGAGCACGGTATCGCAGCCCGCGTCTTCCACGCGCGGCGAGAACGATTGCGCGCAGGCCAGCAAGGCGGCGTGTGTAGAGGTTTCGTGCGCCGCCGAGCGGATACGCAAAGCCAGTCCGGCGCAGGCTTCCACCTGCAACTTGGTCATGCCCGGTTCCCCCCCGATCTGGCGGGCGTTTTCATTGAGGGCGACAACTTTTTGCAGAGGAGGCTTGCCTTCCAGAACGGCTACGGCCCGCGCGCGCATTTCGGGTGCGGCGCGCAGCAGCGCCTCCACCGGAAAATTGGGAACGAAGATGCAGGCAAACGACATGGCATGAAAATGCTTGCGCTTGAACAGAACATTGGAAAAAAACATTCGGTCATCAGCCTGCCTTGCCGGAAAACACCACTTCGCCGGAAAACGAAGCTGCGGCAAGCGGCGGCTTGCGTTGCCAGCGCCGGCGCAAAACCTCCGCATGGAGAGAAAGTCCGCGGAACAGTTGAGCGTGCGCTGGAGTTGAACTCTTCTTATCTGATGTCTTATGGCGGAAAGCCGATAGCTCTTCCGCATTTCGCAATTGCAACACCAACGCGGCGCAGGTTTGCGCGCAGGAGGTTTGCCCGATCACCAGAAGAACCGTGGGGGTATTTTCGACGGCGCGCTGAAAGCGAAACCACGAGGTCAGCGGAATGCGCCGCGCAAACTTCACCGGCACATCGCTGAGGTCAATGGCCAGCAGGCCGAATCCGCCACT
>Ga0335081_10010509_pt1 | contig 14965 bp, 14 predicted proteins | sample Lox_Sample_35_FD_206713 | JGI IMG/M metagenome (GOLD analysis project Ga0335081, IMG submission 206713) | Soil microbial communities from Loxahatchee National Wildlife Refuge, Florida, United States - Lox_Sample_3.5 | ecosystem: Environmental > Terrestrial > Soil > Wetlands | place: USA...
TGTCAGAGAACAGCGATTGGGTGCGGTCAAATATTAAGAGCGAAATTTTTGTGGACGCGTTCGGCCAGGAGGAAGGTCTGAAGGTCCGGGCGGAAAGCGATCCGCAAGTGGTGAAGGCGCTGGAACTGCTGCCGCAGGCGAAACAACTGGCGGACAACGCCCGGCGGGTGGTAGCGGAGCGCACGGCGGCAAACCCGCTCAATCGATAATTTAGTGAGCACCCAAGAAGGGCCCGCCTCTGCGGGCCTTTTTTGTTTGCGCAGGCAGGCTGCGTTGACTTGAGTTGGGGTCTGTGTGAGAATCCGCCTTCCCCGATACGGACTCCGGCCTGGAGACTGGAAGAGCGCTCGGCGGCGAGGCGGCCGGCCACGACTGACATGGGAACAGGCGACAAGCTTGGGACAATCCTCGTGGCGTTGTTGGCGGCCATCGCCGGTTACACGGACTGGCGCTTCCGGCGCATACCGAACTGGCTTACGCTACCCGCAATGGCGCTGGGAATCGCAGTGAATGCGTACTTCCTGGGCTGGGCGGGAGTCCGCAGTTCCCTGCTGGGGGCCGGACTTGGGCTGCTGTTGCTGCTTCCCTTCGTGCTGCTGCATAGCCTGGGGGCGGGCGACTGGAAGCTGGTAGGCGCCGCAGGCGCTTTTCTAGGCCCACAGAAGCTGCTGGCGGTGCTGCTGGTGGCGTTTCTAGTGGCTGGCGCCATGGCCCTCGGACTGGTGATATGGAAGGGGCGGGTACGACAAACCGTGCGCAACCTGGGACGCATGGCAGGGGCGCTGTTCAGCATGCACCTGCCCGGTCCGGAGGTCTCGCTGGAGAGCCCGGAATCGCTCAAAATACCATTTGGCGTGGCGGTTGCCATTGCGGTTATTCTTTATAGTGCGGGGCAGTTCTGGAAAGCCTGAAATGCCCGACGGGGACGGGAGATGCACCGAGGATTAGCAAGGGAAAGCGAAGGGTCGCAGGTGGCGGAGGCGGCGCTGGTTTTGCCGCTGATGTTTACCCTGCTGCTGGGGATTTTCTGGTTAGGCCGTGCCTACAACATCTACTCGACCATGAACCAGGCGGCACATGTGGGGGCCCAGGTGGCCGCACGTTCCTCCTGTGCCACATGCGGATCTTCCAGCCTGACGGGCAGCCAGGTGGCCACGACGTATATCGCGCCCGTGCTGCAGGCCTCCGGGCTGGATGTGAACCGGGTCAGCGCGGCAACGCCACCAGCCATGTGCCAATGCGGGGTTACGAACTGCTCGGTGCCGGTGTCGTGCGACGCCTCGGGACTGGGAGCCGTGCCCTCCGTCTGCGTGCAATATAACGTGGACATCGGCACCAGTAATTATGTGCCGCCGACTTGCGGGACGGTGGTGAGTTTTCAGTATCCGTTTTCACTTCCGCTGATGTTCGCGCCCCCCAGCATGCAGAACATCACCATCAGGACACAGGTTGCCTCGAGAGTGGAGCAGTGATTCGCGAAGATTCCAGCTGGGGTTTGAGATTGAGAAAAGTGGCCAGGTGCGCGCGGTTCCTGGCGACCGGCACCTGCGCAGCGCAAATTGCCGAATTTGCGGTGTCATTGCCGCTGTTAGCGGTGCTGGTTGTAGGCATCTACGATTTCGGTAACGCATTCAACGTTAAGCACCGGGTGGCGAGCGCGGCACGGGAGGCGGCACGCTTCGCCTCCGACCAGCCGACCGCGGATCTCTCACAACCCACGGTCGGCACTTCGGGATCGGTGGAAGCGGTGGCTACACTGACCGGGAACGTGATGCTGGCGGAAAAACTGAGCGACTGCGGGATGGCGCTGGCTTCCAACCAGAGCGTCAGCCATCTGAGCGGAACGCTGATCTGGACTTTTACGGCGCAGAGCGGATGCGGCGGAATTGTGACGCTGAAGATCAACCGAGGATTCATCCTGCAGACGCCAGCGTCGACAGGGGCGGGTACGCCGATGACGGTGGAGGCGACGCAGGTCACTTTGAGTTATCCCTACAACTGGCAATTCAACCGGGTGATCCAACTCCTCGCGCCGGGCTCGACTTATGCGGCGTCTTCGCTGATTACGTCAGTTGCGGTGATGCAGAACCTGAATTGAAAGAGATGGGCAGTATACGAGGGGCGAGCACGAACCGAGAGCGCAAAGGCGAGCGCGGCGTGACCATGGCGCTGGTGGCCGTGGCGCTGGTGGTGCTGCTGGCCATGGCGGCGCTGGCAATTGACGTAGTCACGCTCTATGTGGCCAGCAACGAAGCGCAACGTGCGGCTGATGCTTCGGCGCTGGCGGGCGCGAAGGCATTTGTGATCTCAGGGTTCACGTCGGGCCAAATGGGCTCGCCTACCGACGCTTCCGTGCAAACTCGCGTCTGCCAGACTGCCGGTCCGGGCGCGACAGCACTCGGCAACCAACTGGCGCAAACGGTCGCGACCCAAAACACCATCGCCGGAGTGCCGGCGACCATCCAGAACGTCACCTGCAGTTTTTCGGCAAGCTTGAGTGATTCGGTACCCAATCCGCAGATCACGGTGCGGGTGCAGAGCCAGAATCTGCCAACGTTTTTTGCGAGGATCTGGGGACGGCGCGGCACGGTCGTCAGTGCGACCGCGACAGCGGAAGCTTTCAACCCTTCCGGAACTACAGTGCCGATCAACGTGGCTTTCATGAAACCGTGGCTGCTGCCCAACTGCAACCCCAACACCGCGCCTCCGTGTGCCGGGGCGACGCTGGTGGACCCGACGACTTACCTGCTCAACAACCCCAGCACCTACATCGGACAGTCGTTCCGGTTTACGCAGGCATCTCCCGGAGCGGGCGGACCGGCAGCACGGCAGTATTACGTGATGGAATTGCCGCCGCCGCAAGCACCACCGAATGCATCCATCTGCCCCTTCGTCGGGCAGATCAACTGCAATGAGATTCTGAGCGGCAGCGATCCTTACCAGGATACGATCGCCTGCTCTACGACTACGCTTTTCTCGTGCGGCATGGCGGTGCCCAGTCCGCCGGTGCTGATATATCCCTATGGACCTACCAGTCCGAATGGCCTCGGAACGTTTGCCGCCTCCACGCAGCAAGGAATCGAATGCCTGATCCACGCGGGAAACGCGGGCACCGGGCAAGGGCAGGATGAATTTGGCATCGACGGGCTGGGATCGCCGATCACGATCAATGGGGGAAACAACAATCCGGACAGTGCGCTACAGAACGTCACGAATATCAGCCGAAGTGATTCGATTGTGACAGTTCCCATCTACGACGTGACTACGCACTCGCCAAATCTGTGCCCTTCTCCGAGCGGTCCATGCACGGGCTCGTCGGTGATTGTAGGATTTGTACAACTGGCGATTCAGGACGTGGGCGTTCCAACGGGAGATGCGTTTGACGCGATCATCCTGAATGTCGCCGGCTGCAATCCGGCAGCGGCGGGAACGCCGGTGATCGGAGGAGCGGTGTCTCCCGTTCCCACACGACTCATCCACAACTAAGAATTGTTCGGGCTATTGCGGGCCCGCGTCGCCGGTCGCTGGTGGTTGAGGCGGTACGTCGGTGGCATCGGCCGGGGTGTCGGGCTCTGGAGCCGCCGGGTCGGCCTCAGCCACGGGAGCAGCAGCGGGCGCGGGCTGAGACGGAGGCGGAGGAGTGAAGCGTGCGGCGACGGGCGAATTTCCTCGTGGAGTGAGAAACAAGCTCTGCAGACGGCCGGGTTCAGCTTCGGATTCGACAATTACAAAGTTGTAGTTTGAGCCGTTAAGGAGAGCCACGAGCACGTCACGGACCGGGCCGGGACCAAGGTCCACTACGACCTGCTCCTGTTGGGCTCCGGGAGGGACGGGAATCTCCGCACCCGTCTGGCGGTGGACTTCGGTGAGAACCTCAGCCAGGGTCGCCTTGTTGGCCTGCAGGCGAAGCATCTGATCGTGAAATTGGACGAGCACCCGCGGCGCAGCGGGTGCTGGCGGCGTCGCGCGCACAGGGATGACCGGCAGGGGACGAGGTTGCTGAGCTGCAGCGATTGGCTTTGCCGCTTCCGTTCCTAACTTGATGACGACGGTCTTTCCCGAAGGAAACAGACGATAGGCCTGGGGGCGCTTCAAATCGAGCACGACGCGAGTGACTGGCGGACTGGCACTGAAGAGGCCGACACGAATGCCCTTAAGGTCTCCGCGTTCGGTAGAAAGGTTGCGCAGCACGTGATCGGGGACAGCATTGGCGAAATCGAGGACCAGGCGGTCGGGCGATGTCAGAAGCTGCGCGCGAGGAGTGACCGGTTCGGTCGCAATGACTTCGACTTCCACGTTGTTTCCGCCGCCGAGGATGGAAACGCGGCGGATGGTGCCAGGACTGGCCTGTGCCGTCTTCGCAAAACTGCCGGCAGGAAGACAAAGGGCGAACGCCAGCACGGTGCCCCAAACGCTGCTGCCAAAGGAATACATACCACCGAGGTGGATTCTACCAGCGTTGGGAAGCGCAGCGCGGAAACTTCGGGCATAGCACCTTGTAACTAATCGCCGGGACGGGAATTTTCCGTTTATGGCTGGTTGCGGAATTGGCGGCGCACGTAGATTCCTGCCAGACCGGACGCGACCAGCAGCATGGTTGCAGGCTCGGGCACCGTGGGAGGTGGGGGTGGAGCTGGCTTGCAGGGCTTGGTCTTGGTCGGGGTGCAGCTGTTGAGCGGAGGCGGTGGCGGATAAATGGGCGGGAAGCCGCCGCCTAATCCGGGACCGAAGGGCACGCCGGGAGGAGCGGGAGCCGGCGAGCCGAAGGGCTGAGAAATCAGGGACTGGGGATTTTCGGGGAACGGCATCTGCGTGGCGGTTCCGCCACCCGGAAGCATGGGTTCCTCAAATTGTGAGGCGGGCGGTTCTTCCGGCGACACGCCCTTCTGCGCGGACTCCGAAACCCGGTTCGCGCATCGAGTACGGGCGGTCATCTTGCCGTCGGTGATCACTTTCTCGCCCTTGCGCAGGGCTACCTTTTTGGCCGTCCAGAAAACTTTGTCGCCGATGCGGTAGGAGAGATAGACAAGCCTGGGCTCCTGCAGTTCGACGATCTTTGCGTTTTCGAAATCAAAGCCTTCGTAGTGATTGGCTACCACGCGGTCATGTTCGCTGACCTGGCGCAGGTCTTCGGGAGACTGGATGCCTCCGGGAATGACGGAGTAGGGATAGACGATGCGATGCGGATTCGAGAACATCGCGGCCACGCGCTGTCCGGCGAGAATGGCGAGGTTCCGGCTGGTGTCTCCCTGGATCCAGGCGGAGGGCGGCCGATTGGAAGAAAGCGCAGAAGAACGCCACAACGCGGGATGGCGGGCGACCCAGCGGGCACTTATAACGGCGGCGAGCAGCAGCACCAGCACGGTCGCGGCCTGGCGCATCCGCCGACGACGGCGCGACTTGCTCCTGCGCACGCGCTTCACTACATAACTCAAAGACCCTCCTCGAGCAGACGCCTGGCGCGAATCAGGTGAGGGAGGGGCATGGCTGGGAGCCCTCCGAGTGCAAAACTTTTTCCTCTCGAACAGACACCCTGCATCAACCCGTTCGGCGCCTATGGTAGCAGAGGTTGATTCAATTTGCATAGCAATACGCGAGAGGGAGGGGGGTATTCGAGTGCGGGAATCGAGGTAAGCAACAGAGGCAGAGAGGCTTGCATTCCCCAGGCCTACGCGTTAGGCTTCTCGGACGCTTAGTCCGGAGGAGGCTATGAACCTCAAATTAGAGGCACGAGAAGTGACCGGGGTGACGGTTGTCTCCTGCCAGGGACGGATTGTCTTCGGGGAGGAAGCGACGGCGCTGCGCGAGCAACTGAAGAAGCTGCTTACGACCCACCGGCAGATCGTGCTGAACCTCTCGGGCGTAGCCTACATAGATAGCGGCGGGCTGGGAACGCTCGTGGGGGTCTATTCCTCGGCACGGGCTGCGGGGGCGGACATCAAGTTGACCGGGCTGGGGCAGCGTTTGCGAGATGTGTTGCAGATCACCAAGCTGGTCACAGTTTTTGAGGTGTACGACAGCGAACCGCAGGCCATCGCGGCCTTCCAGCGGGGAACCTCCTAGGCGGTTCCGCGGAAGATTCTGCACCGGCGACGCAGTGCCTGATGTTGTATTCTGTTAGGGTTCCAGTCCGGCAGACGCCACATGGATTTCCAAACCGTTATCGGTTCCCCAACGGGGTCAGGAACCGGCTCCGGGGTATTCCCTACCCTCGTTCTGATCCAGAATAACGAACAGCGAGTCATCAACCTTGACCATAGCCCGTTTACGGTGGGGCGCAAGGTGGACAAGGACCTGGTGATTGCCGATCCCCGGGTTTCGCGGGACCACGCCATTATCATCTCGGAAAACGGCAGCTTTGCCGTCGTTGACCAGGGCAGCAAGCACGGGACATTCGTGAACGGCGAGCGGGTACAGCGCAAGACGCTGGAGCGAAACGACCGGCTCGAGTTCGGCGTGCGCGATGTGGCGTACGTAGTGTTCAATCCCCAGCATGGAAGTTCCAACTCCGCCCGCGAATTCCTGAGCCAGATCTCCGGGATGCACATCTCGGACGAAACCACCGACCTGGAGAAGCTGATTCTCTTTCTGGAAGCGGCGCGCAAGCTGAACACGATTGGCGTGCTGGATGAAATCCTGATGACCCTGCTGGACGTCACGCTGAAGCTCACCCGGGCGGAACGTGCGTTCGTTTTCATGAAGAACGAACTGGGCGAGCTCCGGCTGGCCGCGGGCCGCAATTCGAATGGTGAGGCGCTGCTCGACGACAAAACCATCTCGCATTCGATTCTGGACGACGCGATGCGATCGAATTCGGAGTTCGTGCTTACGGACACGAGCCGATCACTCGACCTGACCGGGCGCAAGAGCATCGTGGCTTATGACCTGCGAACGGTGATCTGTGTTCCCTTGCGCAAGCCGCAAGTGCAGACCACGCGCGACACGGATGCGCCAGCACCGGCGGCTGCGGCGGAAGCGATGGGAGCGCTGTACGTAGATTCGCGGTTTGCGTCGCGCGATATCTCGGGCGTGAGCAATGACATTCTGCATGCGATCGCGACGGAGGCGGCGTCGCTCATCGAAAACGCACGGCTGGTGCAGGCAGAGGAAGCGGCGAGGCGGTATCAGCAGGAACTGTCGATTGCGGCTTCGATCCAGCAGCGGCTGATGGCGGTGACTATCCCCGAAGTTCCCTTCGCGACGCTGGGCGGCAGAAATCTCTCCTGTAAAGAGATCGGCGGAGATTTTTTTGACGCGATCAATACATCGGATGGGTTAGCGGTTGTGCTGGCAGACGTGAGCGGCAAGGGAGTATCGGCGGCGCTGCTGGCCTCGACACTGCAGGGGATGATTTATTCGCAGCTTACCGCGGGCATGGGGCTGGTGGACATTGTAACGGCGGTGAACCGATTCTTCACGCACAAGCACATCGGCGAGAAGTATGCCACGCTGGTGATCGCACGTATTCGCAAAGACGGGGACCTGGAGTACGTCAATTGCGGACACGTGCCACCGCTGCTGGTTTGCAATCATGATGTCATCCGGCCGACCCACGGCAACGTACCGGTCGGATTGTTGCCCGACGCGAACTACGAGAGCAACCGCTGCAGCCTGCATTCGGGAGACCGCCTGATACTGGTCACGGACGGAGTGACCGAGGCGGAGAACGCCCACGGAGAGTTCTTTGACAACGAGCGGCTGGAGGCTGCGGCGCAGAAGGGCACGCTCGAAGATATCTTCACTGCCGTTTCCGACTTCTGCAGCGGAACCCCGCTGAGCGACGATTGCACGGTGGTCGAATTGGTGTATACGGGCCAGCCCTGAGGTTTTCTTCCCTTCCCCTGCTTGATAGGTCAGACGCTATCCACTTCCACGGAGAAATCTATGCCGGCCCAACGCTGCTGGTCCTGCCAGAACATCGTGAATGTCACGATACCGCCGGACGGAAGGCGATCTGAGGGGATATCTGCGATGTGTGCTCCCAAGCCAGTATCGCGGGTGGGAGTATCCTGAGCGGTCTTCCAGCCGTCGAAGCTCCAATGAATCAGCGCCGGGGCGAGCAACAGAAGGCGGAGAATTTTTCCTCGGGTGATGAAGCGGCACTTGTTGTTGAAGCTCCACAGAAAATAGCGCGACGTGCGTTTTTCCAGCTGGTAGCGGCGAACCGGCTGCGGCGGCTGGTCGAAGACCTTGCCATCGCGCAGCGAGCGGCGCAGCTTGATGTACTCGGCGTGCGCCCAAACGAGCGGACAAGCGGAGCCGGAAGGTTTCCCCAGGAACAGTTCGCGAGCGGGGTTGTCAGGGGCGTCCCAGACCTGCTCGGGAATAAGGCGGCCGCCGTAAGCAGAAAGTTCCATGACACGCAGCAAGTCTTCCGCCGCTTCGCGGCGGCCCGCTGCGAGTTCGTAGTGGGCACGCTCCCCGGCAAGCAGCGGCCAAGCGCGGCCGATTCCGGTGCCGTTGAAAGGAGAGCCGTCATCGTGCTCGCCATAGCCGTCGCCGTTGTAGCGATACCAGCATGGGCCCTGCGGCAAGCGGACGCGCAAGAGAGCGTCAATGACCTTGATGGTATTCAGGATGCGCGGATCGGCGGGCGCGCGCAGGCCGAAGCGGACCAGAGCGAGGGCGTCGGGGCTGATGACATGGGCCACGGTTTCGGAGCCTTGTCCCGGCGGCCGGTTCTTGATGGGGACAAATCCCTGCAGCGGCGAAGACGCGCAGTCGGTCTCAGGGGGAGCGATGCGCACGTAATAGCCTTCGACGCCGATCTGGCGGGCAAGATCGCTGCCGGTGGCGTAGATCCAGCGTTCAACGCAATCGTTCCAGCTGTCGGCGGTTTCACGGAGAAATGCAGCGATGGATTTTTCGTTGACGACGTCGGCAATATCAGCCGCGGCAAGCAGGCCAGAGATCGCTACAGCGAGAGTGAAGGGAGAGTAACCGGAGTCTTCTTCCCAGCGGTCCTGTTGCGTGACCGGGCCGGTACGGACGATAAAGCCTGCAGCGCGGCGTACCAGCTTCCACCAGCGTGGAAGTGCGCCTAGAGCGAAAGCAGCTTCACGCCGCAGCAGGTCCACGAGGAGAATGGGAAAAGCGGCTTCGTCAAGCTGGACGCCACTCCAGTAAGGCCGTCCGTCCAGCCAGAGGTTCTGGGCCCAGTGTCCGTCGGCCTCCTGCGTGGCTTCGAGATAAGTGAGCAGACGCAAAGCGTCGGGTTCGGCGCCGGCGGCGAGGAACCCCCCGGCAATTTCGACGAGATCGCGCGGCCACACGAGGTGGTATCCGCCCAGGTCTTCATCGCCCTTATCGAAGCCCCAGGGAATGGAGAGGCTGGCGATGACGCCGCCGAGGAAGTCCTTCGACTCGTGCGCACGCAGGGTGGCGGTGCTGGCGCGGTAGAGATCAGACTCCCGTGGAGGTTCATCGAGCTTGAGAAGCTTCTGCTGCCAGTTCCGCCAATGCCAGACGTAGTGCTGGCGAAGTTCTTCGTAAGGCTCGAAGAGACTGGACCGGGCCTGCTGCCCGGCCTCCGACCAGATTGCCCCGAATCCCAAGGCCAAGATGAATTCTCCCTCGCAGGCGACGAGGTCGATTTCTCCGGTCATGGCAACGTTGCCGTTTTCCGCGCGTGTGTATTCCCAATTCATGGCGAAATTGCGCGACAAGTCCTGCCAGCCGTCGGAATAGCCGACAAAACCGACCGAGCGGCGCAGCCAGCCGACCGATGACGCGAAGGCAAGCGCGCAGCTGCCACGTTCGGCGAAAAGCATGGGCTCGCCTTTGTAATCCCCTACCCACGCGCTGTTGCCCGACCCGAAGTTGGCCAGATGGGGGGACAGCAGAGCGTAGAGGTGGTAATCGGAGAGCATTCCCTGCAGCGGGATGAAACGGACTTTCTGCAACACAACGTTGCGATAGGGGTCCGTGAAGATTTCCTTTTCGATGCGGTAGCGTCCTTCGACATGAGTGTTGGTGAGTTCGTAGACGGGAACGCCCGGTTCTACGGGAACGTTTTCGAACTGGCAATGACGCTTCTCTTCCGAGAAAAAGCGGGAGCCATCGGTGACGATGAAGCCGAGATCGCGGGTGCAGGCCTGATCCACGCGGGGAAAATATATTTCGTTCAGGATGCCGTGGCTCAGAGTGAACCAGACGCGGCTGTGCTGATTGAGGGCGGTGCCGATGCCGGTCTTGGCGCTTGAAGTCCAACGCGGCTCTATGCCCGGCCAGCCCGGGGCAAACCGTTCTGCATCAGCCAAGGCGCCCTCACCTCCTGAAGTCACGCAGTTTCGATGGCAAACTGCAGCGATATTACTAGATTGGATGGGAAAGCGGGATTGGAGAGGCGACTTCTGGCGGGCCCACGGAAGCGCGTATTCTATGGTCAGCATGGGACTTGACACTGAGCAGGCATCGTTCGTGGCGCGCCGCCAGGAGATGGTCAGGGCGCAGCTTCGCGCTCGTGGCGTGACAGACGTGCGGGTGCTGGATGTCATGGAAAGTGTCCCGCGGCATGAATTTGTGGCCGCGGGTTACCACGAGCAGGCGTACGAGGACCATCCCGTGCCGATTGGCGAGGGACAGACGTTGTCGCAGCCTTTCATCGTGGCGCTCATGCTGGAAGGCTTGTCGCTGCAGGCAGAGGACGTAGTGCTCGAGATCGGCACGGGCTCGGGATATCTTTCCGCGTTGTTGAGCGGACTGGTGAATCATGTGTATTCCATGGAAAGGCTGCCCGATCTGGCGCATACAGCGGAAGCAACCCTAGCGAGACTTGGATACCTGAATGTCACGGTGGTGACAGGTGACGGCAGCCTCGGGCTTCCCGACAAAGCACCGTTCGACGCGATCATCGTTTCCGCAGCAGCGCCGCAAATCCCAAAGGCGTTAGGTGAGCAACTACGGGAGGGAGGGCGCATGGTGATTCCAGTAGGTCCCACGGAAGCGCAGGAGTTGCAACTGGTACGCAAGGAAGGCGGCGAGCTGGTGACAAAGCGAGTAGAAGGATGCAGGTTCGTTCCGTTAATTGGTGAGGAAGCGTATCCGCCCGGATGGTAGAGCCCCGGCTTTACAATCTTCCTGCTTCACAGGCTTCCTTTACAGTCTTCCCGCTTTACAGTCTTGCCGCTTTACAATCATTGGCGTGCCGCTGTTACGCAGCCTGCGGGTCACGCTGGAGATGATCAAGTGGGAGCACTCTGTCTTCGTGCTTCCCTTCGCGCTGTGCGGGGCGATGCTGGCGGCGCAGGGTTTTCCCACGGGGCACCAGCTGGCCTGGATCATCGTGGCGATGGTGGCGGCGCGCTCGGCCGCCATGGCGTTTAACCGGCTGGTGGATGCCTCGATTGATGCTGAGAATCCCCGCACACAGGCACGTGCCCTGCCCACAGGCGCGCTCACGCCAGCATTTGTTGGAACGTTTGTGGCGATCTCCTCTGCTGTGCTGCTTCTCGCGGCGTGGCAACTGAACCGCCTGGCGTTGTTGCTGGCTCCAGTGGCTCTGGCTGTGATTCTTCTGTACTCGTATACGAAGCGATTCACCCGCTGGTCGCACCTGGTGCTGGGCCTTGCCATGGGGCTTGCGCCGTCGGCGGCATGGATTGCGGTGCGCGGCTCTTTTGATGCGCGCATTCTGTTGCTCACGGCAGCGGTCACCTTTTGGGGCGCCGGGTTCGACGTGTTGTATGCCTGCCAGGATCGCGATTTTGATCTGCGGACAGGCCTGCACTCGATTCCGCGCCATGCAGGGATCGGCAGGGCACTCTGGATCGCACGGTTGTTTCATCTGCTGATGCTGGCACTGCTGGCCGCTCTGGTGTTGGGGTTTGGGCTGGGGCAACTGGCGATCGCAGGCGTTGTGGCGGTGGCTTTGCTACTGACGTACGAACATTCCCTGGTTTCGGCGAAGGACCTCAGCAGATTGAACGCGGCTTTTTTCACTATGAATGGCGTGATCTCGGTGCTGTTTTTTCTTTTTGTAGCCGGTGATCTGTTGCGACGGCGGTAAAAGTCAGAGGCCGAGTCCGCCATCCACGGCGAGAATCTGTCCGGTAATAAAGTGCGGCGCGGTGGCGAAGAACAGGACGGCATCAGCGATGTCTTCGCCGGTGCCATTGCGGCGCATGGGAGTCTGGCGCGCCATCTTTTTCATGAAGGCTGCCGCCGACTTTTCTCCCAGATCAATCATGCCCGGGGCCACGCAGTTGACGGCGATTTCCGGCGCCAATGCCCTGGCCATCACCCTGGTCAGCATGTGGACGGCGGCTTTCGAGGAACAGTAGTGGGCGTGGGTAGCCCAGGGCCGCAGACCGCCGAGAGATCCCATGTTGATGATCTTGCCGCGGCGCTGGCGAAGAGGCTTGAGGGCCTCGCGGGACACAAGAAACGGGCCCCGGCTATTCGAGGCGAAGATAGCGTCCCATTGAGCGACGGTCAGCTTTTCAAACTCTGCGGTTTCGTAGTTGGCGGCGTTGTTGACAAGGATATCGAGGCCGCCCAGTTCGCGGACCACTTCTTTGATCATGCCGCGGACGGATTTTTCGTTGGTGATATCGCAATGCAAGGCGACAGCCCGGGTACCGAGGGCGGCGAGGTCAATGACGGTGTGCTGGGCTTCCCGAGAGGAATGGTGGAAAGTGATGGCCACATCCGCCCCGGCGCGGGCCAGCGCGAGCGCGGTCATTCGGCCCAGACGGCGCGCCCCGCCGGTGATCAGCGCCGTTTTGCCCTGCAGCAGTCCCGGCTGGCCTTTCATGCCACTGGATTGTACTGCCTGGGGCGAATCAACTGGAAACCGGCAGAGGAGCAGGGTAGAATCCGCGCATGGCAGAGCCCCGCGAAGTCGTGGTGTATTCGCGCAAGGGTTGCCATCTGTGCGAGATCGTCAAAGAAAGCCTGACCAAGCTACACCGCCGAGGCGGCTTCACCTGGCATGAAGTGGACGTAGACAGCGACGAACAGCTGCGCCGTCAGTTCACCGATGAGGTGCCGGTGGTGTTTATCGACGGGCACAAGGCGTTCAAGTATCACATGGACGAGAGTGAGTTCATGCGCCGACTGACGAGGGAGTGGGTTCGGCAGTGAGTCGCGCGGGAAACCGCATCTTTCGGTACAATCAACAGCCGCAATGCTACGCACTCGTCTTTACGCCGATCCGCAGGGCCGCTATGTGCAGGATTGTGTGCTGGAAACTTGCCGCAGGGTCCCCGGGAAAACGGCCATTGTAGACGCGTCGTGCGGCCGCCGCATTTCTTACGGTGAGTATGGCGAGATCGTCGAGGGGCTGGCGCGCGGTCTGGTTGCCGCGGGACTGAAGCCGGGCGAAGTTGTCGCCATTTACCTGGCCAACTGCTGGGAGTTCTGTGCGATGTTTCACGCCGCGACGCTGGCAGGCGGCGTGCCAACGTTGATGAATCCGACCTACCGTGAGCGCGAAGCGCGCTACCAACTGGAAAACTCGGACGCGGCCATGCTGGTGACGGACGGATCGAGCATAGAAGGAATCAATCTGGCCGGGCTTCCGAAACTGCGCAGCATTTACACCACGCGGCAGAACGCAAGCGGAGCAATGCCATTCGCAGAGCTGCTTCGGCCGGTCAGGGCCGCGATTCCCGTGCCGGAAGCTCCTTCCGATCGCGCGCTGGCTGCCCTTCCCTACTCCAGCGGAACGACGGGCCTGCCGAAGGGCGTGATGCTCTCGCACATGAACCTGGTGGCAAATGTATTTCAGTTCATCGCGCCGAACGCGACGCAGATCAATGCAAATGACACGGTACTTTGCTTTTTGCCCCTGTATCACATCTACGGGCTCAACGTGGTGATGAACACCGTGCTGACCCTGGGCGGAACGCTGGTGCTGATGCCGCGCTTCCAGACGCAGCAACTAACATCGCTGATCATGGAGGAGGGCGTCACTATGATGCCCACAGTTCCCCCGGCCCTGAACGCGCTGTGCCAGGCGGCGGAGGCAGGACAGTTTCCCAAGAACCATCGGGTGCGCTGGGTAAAATCCGGAGCAGCGCCGCTTGCGCCGGAACTGGCGCGCCGGTTCACGGCATTGACCGGCATACTGGTCTGCCAGGGATACGGCATGACCGAGGCTTCACCCGTCACGCATGTGGGATATCTCGAACCGGAACTGTACCGGCCGGAGTCGATTGGACAGCCACTGGCGCTGACGGATTGCCGAGTCATGGACGAACATGAGAAAGAAGTCGCGACCGGCGAGGCGGGCGAACTCGTAATGCGAGGGCCGCAGTTCATGCTGGGCTATTGGAAAGAGCCGCAGGCTACGGCAGCGGTATTGCGGGACGGATGGTTCTGGTCGGGGGACGTCGTCAGCCGGGACGAACAGGACTTCTTTTACGTGCTTGACCGGCGCAAAGAGATGATCAAGTACAAAGGCTTTCCAGTGGCACCAGCTGAGGTAGAAGGCCTGCTGCTCGAGCATCCAGCGGTCAAAGACTGTGGCGTGGTCGGCCGGCCGGATGCGGCTGCCGGGGAGATTCCGGTAGCTTTCGTCGTGCTGCGCGACGGATTTGTGACCTCCGCAAAGCTGGGGGACGAGCTTTGCAGCTTCGTCGCCGACCGCCTGACCCATTACAAACAGCCCCGAGAGGTCCGGTTCGTGGACGCCGTACCCAAGACGGCGTCGGGGAAGATCCTGCGGCGGGAGCTGCGCAAGATCCTGGCCTGAAGCGAGGCACGGAACTTTCTGCTTTGACCCCTCGTATGTCGGGGTGTGAGCGGCTTGAGCCGCCCGGCGAGCGCGACCTGCGCCGCGGAAAGGAGCACACCATGTTTGAAGATATGACCGGCCTGGTGGCAGTGATTATGCTGTTCGGAATGCCCACGGCAGCGCTGGCGATGTACACCTTTTACCGGGTACGCAAGCTGCGCAGCGAAGAGCGCCTTGCAGCGATTGCCCGAGGAGCAAACATTCCGATGGAGCCCGATCTTTCCGAAG
>Ga0335081_10010510_pt1 | contig 14965 bp, 13 predicted proteins | sample Lox_Sample_35_FD_206713 | JGI IMG/M metagenome (GOLD analysis project Ga0335081, IMG submission 206713) | Soil microbial communities from Loxahatchee National Wildlife Refuge, Florida, United States - Lox_Sample_3.5 | ecosystem: Environmental > Terrestrial > Soil > Wetlands | place: USA...
GCTTCTTCACCCGACGCGTCGTTCCCCAGGCGGCTGGCAACGATCGCATGTTCGCCGAGCAGGCTCGAGATATAAGCGAAGTTGGTAGGCGCACCGCCTAGTTGCTTGCTGCCGTCTGGAAACAAGTCCCAGAGAACTTCGCCAAGGCCGACAATTGTGTGTCGCTCCGTGCTCATGAGGCGTTAAGCAAGCGGACGGTATTAAACCACAGAAAACGTGCGCCGGACTATTTGCTAAGCGAAGAAACAGCCACGCCTACATATTTGTCGGCGCCGCCGTAGTAGAAAAGATAGCGCCCGCCTTGCCGTACCATCCCTTCGACGAAAACGACATTCGGGACCTGGCCGACTTTCTCCCAATCTTCCTCTGGGGAAAAAATCGGGCTCTGGCTCCGGTAAAGAAGTTTGCGGGGATCTTTGCGGTCGAAGATGGCGAATGCCGTGCGGTAAACCAATTTGTCGTCGGCAGCGTTATACACAAGAAGAATTCCATCGTGCGTTAGAATTGGCGGCGGCCCAGGCTCAACTACCCGCGAATCGAATTGCCCTGGCCGGCTTGGCAAAACGGGGGCGGCGGTAGCGTCGGTCCAGTGAATAAGATCGTCGGAGGTAGCAAGTCCCATCTGGTCAGTCTTGTCGGCGCCTGTCCCCAAAAAGTACATCCAATATTTCCCTTTAATCTTCTCTGGAACAATGGCTCCGGACTTAGTCCAGCCCACGTTCCAGCGTCCTTTGTACGCGGGCAGGATTATGCCGCGGCGTTGCCAATGAACCAGGTCGCGCGAGGTCGCCAGGCAAAGCTGCGCGTCTTTTTTGTTGTAGCCGGTGTAGGTAAGGTAGTAAGTGTCCCCGAATTTGACGAGCCGCGGGTCTTCCACTCCGCCGTTCTTTTCATAATCGGTTTCTGGCGAGAGTACTGGTTCGGACCTGCGTGTGAAATGCACACCATCACTGCTTTCCGCGTAACCCACTCGGGAAGTGCCATGTGTGTCTTGCGCGCGGTACAGCATGACGAACTTGCCTTCATGCAAAACTACGGCAGGATTGAAAGTTCCTGCCGATTCCCAACCGTTTCCTTCAGGCGAAATGATGGGAACATCCGACAAACGTTTAAACGGAGAGAGGTATGCGAATTTTCGCCCATAACTTTGGGCAGCAGGGGCTGTATCGCCCGCCCGAACCAGCAAAGAAATTGCGATAATCAGCGGGACCAGGATTTGCCGCCGAACCACTCCCGTTGGGACTTGTCGCCGGAAAATATTCATGACGCAAGATAATAGTTGATTTCCCGGGCTCGGCGAGCATTGGTTTTGCAGAGGCCTATTGTGAGAAACTCACCTGCATCTATGAAACGAATTTCCATGATCAGGCGTCACACTCTGCCGATTGTTCTTTTTTTCATCTTCAGCTTAGTTCATGCGGTTTGGGCGCAAACAAGAGCTGTCGATGCCGAAGGCCACCAGTGGTGGCAGCACGCGGTTTTTTACGAGATTTATCCCCGAAGCTTTGCCGACAGCAACAACGACGGCATCGGCGATCTCAACGGCATCGCCTCGAAGCTGGATTACTTGAAAGATTTGGGCGTCGATGCCATCTGGATCACGCCCTGCTTTCCCTCGCCGCAGGTGGACTTCGGCTACGACGTTTCCGATTACGAAAATATCGATCCTATGTATGGCACGCTGGCCGATTTTGGCCGCTTGGAGGCTCAAGGAAGAGAGCACAAGATCAGCATCATCCTGGATTTTGTGATGAACCACACGTCAGATCAGCACGCATGGTTCATCGATTCACGGTCCTCACGAACCGCGGCCCATCGCAATTGGTACATCTGGCGTGACGCGAAAAACGATGGCCCCCCGAATAACTGGGAGTCGCTGTTTGGGCATTCGGCCTGGACGTTTGATCCGAAAACCAAGCAATACTACTACCACTATTTCTATGCTCAGCAGCCGGACCTGAACTGGCGCAATCCCGCCGTCGAAAAGGCCATGTTCGATGTGACGCGCTGGTGGTATGCGCGCGGCGTGGCCGGGTTCCGCCTGGATGCCGTGGACACTTTGTTTGAGGATCCAGACTTGCACGACAACCCGATCCTTCCCGGCACCAACGCTTATGGCGATCCCAACATGGTGAACAAATACAACCTCAAACTTCCCGAAATCCATGGCGTATTGCAGCGGTTGCGCAAGGTCGCGGATGAGCAGGGGGCGGTCTTGATCGGCGAAACCTACACCAATGACATCGCCGAGTTAAAAAGCTATTACGGCGAGCACAACAATGAGTTACAGATGCCGATGGACATGATGTTTGCTGAGGTGAACAAGCTTTCCCCGGCTGACTTCCGCCGCCAGATCGCAGCGGTCGAAAGTACGGGGGGATGGCCGGTTTATGTTCTCAGCAATCACGACAGGCGGCGTTCCTACGACCGCTATGGCGACGGCCTGCACAATGACGAGATCGCGAAATTAATGGCTGGGTTGTATTTGACCCTGCGCGGCACGCCGATCATGTATTACGGCGAAGAGATCGGAATGGAAAACAATGACCCCAAGCGCAAAGAGGATGTAAAAGACCCGATCGGCAAAGTTGGCTGGCCAAAAGAAATCGGCCGCGACGGCGAACGCACTCCCATGCAGTGGAACGACAGTGCCAATGCCGGATTCAGCGAGGCCACGCCTTGGCTTCCCGTTCCCCCAAGCTACAAATCCCACAACGTCGCCAGCGAATTGAAGAATCCCGACTCGATTCTCAACTTCTACAAACATCTGCTGACTCTACGACACGAAAACCCCGCTTTGCTGGATGGGGACTATGTTCCCTTGAATGAAAATGACCCGAACGTGCTCTCGTATCTGCGCCGGTACCAAGGCGAGGCAGTAATAGTGGTGCTGAACATGTCCGCGTCAGAACAGAAAGTGAGGTTCAATCTCACGCCGCAAGGTTTTGCCGGCGCGTCAGCGACAACGTTGCTCACGACGTTGAACGGGCAGCCGAAGGATGTCTCGCTATCTCAGATTTCCCTGCCGCCATTTGCCGTCTACATCGGAAAAGTTTCCAAATGAGGTAACCAAATCCCGGTTGTGCAGGTTACCGGTCTTCACTTTAAGGCGCGCGTAATTAGGCCTTCCGTGATCTGTTGGAGCCTAAACGGGGCCATTATCATGGGACTTACTTCAAACTTATGTCCCTTGTAACTCAAGAACTTAGCGTCCAGGAGCCTAAAGTCCAGCAGGCCAGGACCGAAGAGCCCAAAAGGAACGACACCGTCCAGGCGCTGGTGCAGTTGCTGCGCGGGCGCTCTTCTGAAGAGATCCGCCAGCGCATGTACGATAACCCGCCCGGAAGCAACTGGTGGACTGCCTGCAAGACCGAGCTGGATCTGCGGAACGGCGAGCGCATGGCGAACGCCCTTGTCGATACCGCCCGCGTGCTCGACAAGCTCCGAACCGCGACCGATCATCTCGATGAAATGACCGAGCAAACCGCCCGGAGAACAAATGAAATTGCTGAAGTCATTCGCCACGTTCGCGAGGCTGGCCGAAGAATGGAAATTGCAACCTACGTGATTCTCGGGGTTGCAATTTTGCAGCTTTTCTACATCGCCTACCAGGTTTCTGCGAAGCATCCCTAAAACGCGGTTCGCTGTTTTCTATTGGGCAGATTCGATTACCATAGGTGCCCGTGCCCCACTACGTCGGAGCCCTGGACCAAGGCACCACCAGCACTCGCTTCATTCTTTTCGACGGCGACGGCAAGATCGTCGCAGCAGCCCAGAAAGAACATCGGCAAATTTATCCGCAGCCGGGCTGGGTGGAGCATGATCCCGAGGAGATCTGGCAGGCAGCGCAAGATGTGATTGAGCTGGCGTTGCAGCAGGGCGGCATATCGGCCCCCGAAATCGCCGCCGTCGGAATCACAAATCAGCGGGAAACGACGGTCCTCTGGAGTCGCAAGACTGGCAAGCCTGTGGCCAACGCGATCGTCTGGCAGGACACGCGAGTCTCCGATTATGTGAATGAGTTCAGTCGCGATGGAGGGACCGACCGTTTCCGCGCCAGGACTGGCCTGCCGCTGAGCACATATTTCAGCAGCTTGAAAATTCGCTGGTTGCTTGACAACGTGACGGGAGCACGCGAGCGCGCTGAATTGGGCGAGGTGGTCTTCGGAAACATCGATACGTTCCTCGTCTGGCATTTGACCGATGGCGTGCGGAGTGGCTTGCATATCACCGATGTCACCAACGCCAGCCGCACCCAGCTGATGAATTTGCAGACGCTAGACTGGGACCCCGATCTGCTCGGGGCTTTCGCAGTTCCCCGCGCTGTGCTGCCGAAGATTTGCCCAAGCAGCGAAATCTACGGAGTGATCAAGCAGGGGCCGCTCACAGACGTGCCGATCGCCGGAATTTTAGGCGACCAGCAGGCAGCGCTCGTCGGACAAACCTGCTTCAAACCGGGCGAAGCGAAGAATACCTACGGCACGGGATGCTTCCTGCTGATGAACACAGGCCCGCGTGCTGTTCAATCGACGGCCGGATTGCTGACTACCGTTGCTTACAGATTCGGCGTCGAGCATGCCAGCTATGCGCTCGAAGGCAGCGTCGCGATCACCGGTGCGCTGGTGCAGTGGCTGCGCGACAATCTTGGCCTGATCCGGTACAGCCCGGAAATCGAGGAACTGGCTAGAACAGTCGAGGACAATGGCGGAGTTTACTTCGTGCCCGCATTTTCCGGCCTCTACGCGCCCTATTGGAAACATGACGCTCGCGGCGTGATCGCTGGTCTGACTCGCTACGCGAACAAAGGACATCTGGCCCGCGCGGTTTTGGAAGCGACCGGATTCCAAACGCGCGAAGTCGTCGAAGCGATGGAGAAGGATTCAGGCATCGCGCTCGACGTGCTGCGCGTCGACGGCGGCATGGTTGAAAACGATCTGCTCATGCAGTTCCAGGCCGATATCCTCAACCGGCCCGTGGTTCGCTCGGGGATCAAAGAAACTACCGCGCTGGGAGCAGCCTACGCCGCAGGCCTGGCAGTTGGCTTCTTCAAGAATCTCGACGACCTTCGCGCCCGTTGGTCGGCCGACCGCGCGTGGAAGCCGAGTCTTGACGAGGCAAAGCGAGAAACGATGTACCGGATGTGGAAGAAAGCCGTGACAAGATCGTTTGAGTGGGCGGAGTAGGCCTGAAGAAGTTCCAGCTACTTGAGCATTCTCCAGTCCTTCTACGTCACCAACAATTACTCCTCTGCCCACGAAAAATCCAAAGATATTATCGTCCGCTTTGGACTCGATGGGCACGAGCCTCGCAATCGGCTTGCGGCGTCTGGTAATCAGAAAGGACTTCTGCTTCGCCGTCACCTCGTCGATAATACCGACACAATTCGCCTTGAACGTGCTAAGAGCTATGGTCTTGGGCTTAATTGTAGACATCAGCTTGGAATCAGCTCCCGAATTAACAGAACCTTCAGGCCAAACACAGCACCTCGCAACGAAACGAGTATCTCGCCAGAATTGACCATAGTCCAACTGCTTTCGAGAACCCATGTTGGCATTTGCTCCTTGCTATTCAAAACGGGAAGAGAAGGGGGGCTGCTAAAAGGTTCCTTCGATATCGCCACAAGCATCTTGAAATTCCAGCTTGTTGCCTAATGGGTCAGGCATTTGACCGGAAGGAACTGGAATTCCAGGTTTTCTGAAGCCTGCCGGAATAACCCACCGCACTGAATAGGATGTTGGTGAGTCGTCAAGCCAGCCGTTCCATCTCACGCTTCTCCAAGATACACGCCAACGGCCATCGTCGCCCTGTTCCACGAATACGTGCGAAGTGCTGGTCGCGTCGATACTGCTGTAAGTCAGGATCAAATAGGCATTTTTTCGATCTTTCCAATGATTCCAAAGAAAAGTGCGAGCCTGCCCCAGTATGGGGTCGATCTTCATCTCGATTACCGTCATCGGCCTCGGGTTCCTCAGCTCGAGCGTCTCGTATTGGCCAAGGTTCCGAGCCTGCGTGACGCCGGGAACGGTCAGGTGCTTGCCTTCGGCTATCACGTTGACTTTGGTTCTTTGCCCACCCTTCCGAACAAATCTATCGTACGGCCTCTCGTTTGCAGGCCCGCTCACGCTGCAGTCTTTTGCCTCCAGTGGAGGGGGCACCGGACCTGCGACCCTCGAATACATCGAGAGCATGAGGGCTATCGCAAGAATCATAATCACAACCTGAGAACGAACCAGTCGCCGGACCTTGCACCGAAGATCCTGCTACTCCCCCTCCCCCACCTTCAGCACCGCCAAAAACGCCTCTTGCGGAATATCCACGCGCCCGATGCGCTTCATGCGCTTTTTGCCTTCTTTCTGCTTTTCGAGCAGCTTGCGTTTGCGCGTGATGTCTCCGCCGTAGCACTTGGCCAGAACGTTCTTGCGCATGGCGGGAACGGTTTCGCGGGCGATGACCTTCGCGCCGACTGCGGCCTGGATCGCCACTTCAAACATCTGCCGGGGGATCAACTCTTTCATCTTGGCCGCCAACGCCCGGCCGCGTTCGTAAGCGAAATCGCGATGCACGATAAGCGAGAGCGCATCTACCGGGTCGCCCGCGACCAGAATATCCAGCTTGACCATTGGCGATTCCCAATAGCCCGCAAGATGGTAGTCGAGCGAAGCGTAGCCCCGCGAAACTGACTTCAATCGATCATAAAAATCCAGCACGATTTCATTCAGCGGCAGTTCGTAGTGCAGCATGACCCGGGTCGAGCCGACATATTCGAAAGTTTTCTGCTTACCGCGTTTTTCTTCCACCAGTTTCAAAATTCCGCCCACGTATTCCTCGCTGCTGAGAATTGTCGCCAGGATCACCGGCTCTTCCACCTTGGCGATTTCACTTGGATTCGGCCAGCGCGAAGGGTTGTCCACTTCGATCAATTCCCCATCGGTCAGCGTAATTTTGTAACGTACGCCGGGGGCGGTAGTAATCAGGTCGAGACCAAACTCGCGTTCGAGGCGTTCCTGAATGATTTCCATATGCAATAAACCGAGAAAGCCGCAGCGGAAACCGAAGCCCAGCGCTGCCGAACTTTCGGGCTCAAAGAAAAAAGACGAATCGTTCAACCGCAATTTTTCCAGCGCCTCGCGCAGTTGCGTGTGCTCGTGCGCATCCACGGTATAAAGCCCGGCGAAAACCATGGGCTTGATTTCTTCAAACCCGGGCAGTGGCTCGATCGCTGGGTTCGAGTCATCCGTGATCGTGTCGCCGATCTTCGTGTCAGCAACATTTTTTATATTCGCGATCAGAAAGCCAACTTCACCCGCGTGAAGTTCATCTACCTCAACCGGCTTCGGCGTGTGCACGCCCAGCGTTTCCACGTCGAACACTCGGCCGTTCGACATCAGGCGAATCTTTTGTCCCTTTCGCAATGTTCCTTGGAACACGCGAGTGAGTACGATCACGCCGCGATAGGCATCGAACCACGAATCGAAGATGAGCGCCTGTAAGCGATGCTCGGGATTCCCCTTGGGCGGCGGAATCCGTTTCACGACAGTTTCAAGCACCTCCGGAACGCCTTGTCCGGTTTTCGCGCTGATCAGTATCGCGTCGGAAGCATCCAGGCCAACGGCGCTCTCAATCATTTCTTTTGTGCGCGCAACGTCCGCGCTGGGCAAATCAATTTTGTTGATGACGGGAATAATTTCCAGGCCATGATTGATGGCGAGATACGAATTGGCCAGCGTCTGCGCTTCAACTCCCTGCGAGGCGTCGACCACCAGCAGCGCGCCTTCGCATGACGCCAGCGAGCGTGACACTTCGTAAGAAAAATCCACGTGGCCGGGAGTGTCGATCAGATTGAGCTGATAGGTTTCGCCGTCGTGGGCCGTGTACATCATGCGAACAGCATGAGCTTTGATCGTGATCCCGCGTTCGCGCTCCAGGTCCATGGAATCGAGCACCTGTTCCTGCATTTCGCGCGCAGTCAGCGACCCAGTCAATTCGAGCAGGCGATCAGCCAGCGTGGACTTGCCGTGATCGATATGCGCGATAATCGCGAAATTCCGGATGTGTGAGGAATCCATAACTGGAGAGCAAATCTGATTTTAGCAGGTGATTTTCAGAGCGTCGTTCGCACCGAGGCCCAGCCTTCGCTACAATCTCCTCTCTAAAAACTAGGGTGCGAAAATACACGCGGCTGCGCGGCACAGGTATCGCATCAACGACATCCACAAAATGCTCGCCGAAAATCGGAAAAAGGTGCGCTGCGGCTGATGGTCTGGTAGGAAACATCCGACATCCTTTTACAATCAATTGACAACTGCGCGGAGTCTGCTCGCAGAAAGCTGAATCCAATCCTCCAACGACACATTAAGCGTTGCTGAAATCGCGGGGCTTGCCTGGCAAGGCGGAAATTCCGCAGGGCGAGGCAAGCACGCAGGGGCGGATTTCTGTCTCGCACAAGACGCTTATTTAAAGCGAGCAGCGCTTGGGGTGTAGTAGCACGAAAAATCAAGGAGGAGTTAATGAAAAGCATCATTTTGAGCGCACTCACCCTGGCTTGCATTTTGACTCTGGCTACCGGACTGCACGCGGAAGACGGCTATATTGTCGCGCACGTTGACCAGGAGTTCGTGGCGGCTGGCAAGACATTTCCCGCGGGGACTTACACCTTTTTCACTGATCTGCAATCCAGAAGTCTGATGATCCGCAATAGCGAGGGAAACGCTTCGGCGTTCGTAGTGGCTACGAGCTTCGATGGCAGGACTCCCGATCATGCTTATCTCAGGCTGGAGCGCATCGATGGCGTTAGCTACCTCAGCGAAATCGCCACACCGCTGGGCGTATACACACTGGCTTCGCCTCACGTCCAAATGAAAGAGGCGAAGGCGAAGCAACGCGACACTTTCTCCTCAGCCGGAACGAACTAATCAGAGGTGATGGGCTGCGGTGAAAGAAGGGCCGGAGAACCTGCCGGCCCTTTTGCTTTACCGGTTTTGCTTTTCAAAAATCTGGTGCGCCCGTTCAATCGTGTCCGCTTCTTCGGCGAGTTTGTCGCCGCGTATTCGCACGATTCTTGGAAAGCGCAGCGCATAACCGCTTTCGTGACGGTCTGAGCGCATCATGTTGTTGAAGGCGACTTCGAGCACAACCTTCGGCTCAACGATCCGACGGAAGCCCTGATCTTCAATCGTGTGATCGAGAAACCACTGTGTCATTTCGGCGATTTCGGCGTCGGTCAAACCGGAATATGCTTTGCCGATATTCACCAGCCGCTCGCCATCGCGCACGGCGAATGTGTAGTCGCTAAGCACGCCGATTCGTTTGCCGTGGCCATATTCCGCTGCCGTGACCACAACATCGAGCGTCGCCAGTTCACGTTTCAGCTTCAGCCACGATTTTCCGCGCCGCCCGGGAGTGTACAGCGACTCCGGGTCTTTGATCATCAGGCCTTCGTTGCCGTGCGCCTGCGCGGCGTCGAAGAGCGCGTCCAGTTCTTGCGCAGACGATGCCTGAAACACCGGGGCACGGATCATCCTGCCCTCTGGCTTGTCTTCGGTTTCGAATGCGAACTTCGACTGTGAGCTTCCGCCGCTTTTTCCTGCTCCTTCGTATCCTTGGTGGTTGAAGCTTTTCGGCGCAGCTAACAGATCATCGAGGATTCTTTCTCGTTCCCCCAGCGGCCGGTCCAGCAATAGCTCACCGTTCGCATACAACACATCAAAAACCAGATAAGCCACTGGAACCCGCCGCATCAGCTCTTCACTGACTTTTTTTCGCCCCAGGCGTTGCTGCAAAGCACTAAAGGGCAGTGCGCGGCCCACTTCGCCTGCTTCGTCTGCCGGGGAACTCCACGCCACAATTTCGCCATCGAGAATCGCATCTTGCGGCAATCCCGCCAGCACATCCGGCAATTCAGGGAACGACTCCGTGATTTCATCCCGCGTGCGGGAGAAAAACCGCACCTCGCCGCCGGAACAATGCGCCTGGGCGCGAATACCGTCGTACTTGTCCTCGATCAGCGCATTGGGGAAATAGCTGAGCGCCTCCTCCGCCGATTCCGCGGGACTGGCCAGCATGAATCCCAACGGATGAAACATTCTCATCCTGGCGGAGGCCAACTTGCCCTCAGCTGCCAGTTTGAGCGTTTCGCCAATGTCTCCGAGCAGCATGTTGGCCCCCTGGACGTCGTTCAAAGTCCCGACATACGCTTTGGCGATCGCTTCTTCCACCAGGCTTTCCTTCAAACCGATGCGCAAATCGCCAGTCATGATCTTGACGATGTATTTGTCTTCGAGCGGGGTAGCGCGGCCCAGGAGCCAACGAACCAGCTCAGTCTTTGCGCTTGGTCCAAGAGCGCCCGCAATCTGCCGGAAAGTAGACTCGACTTCGAGAAGATTCAGCTCCGGAGTTTTTTGACTGTCGGCATCGCCGAGCTTCGCTAGGCCTGGGCGGGCGAGGGCGTCCGCCCCCACGTGGTCTGTGGCTGGCCCGAGCACTTCTTCCGCAACCGCGCCCAGATCCCCCCGTTCCCGGTACGCTGCTCGTAACGCCGCTTCACCTTTTCCAGACACTTCCGCAATCGCGCGCCACAAAAGCGATCCACCCACCTGCAGAGTTGTTTCCTCCCACGCGGGAAATGGCCGGCCCGACAAAAAGACGGCGGCGATTGCAGCATCTTCCGTGGCGCACGATTTCAGAAAACTAGCGACAATGGCGATCTTTTCCAGTTTCTTGGTCGTCGCTGCGACCCGTTCGCACATTTCGACGAAGTGTTGCATGGTTTGTTGAGCTGTATCGTTCACGTATGTAAGGATTTAGGCAGCCGATCCTCAGGCGCTGATAACTTCACGCTATGATATTCTTTCACTGCCGTTTGGATAGCTCGTTGGAAGCGTTCCCGGCCTGAGGATCATCAAAAGTTCATGCGGTTTTTGCGTACATTTTGGCGATTTCTGATTTCGATCCAGCTGCTCCCCGCGCTTGAGGAGGGCGGAGAAGAAACGCTCGTCGGCGGACAGGCCGTGCTCGAGGGCGTCATGATGCGCTCGCCTCATGCCTGGGCAATTGCCTGCCGAAAGCCGTCGGGCGAGGTTTCGACCCATAGTGAGCCTTTGGAGCGACTTTCCGAAAATCACAAATGGATGGGATGGCCCGTGGTTCGTGGCGTGATTACGCTCGGCCATGCGATGACACTCGGCTTCCGCGCTTTGCGGTTTTCCGCCAACGTCGCGCTCGAAGAGTTGCAACCGCAGCCCGCTCCCGACAAAAAGAAATGGGAGATCAACGGCTGGCTGGCGGCCGTGAACATCATCATCTCGGTCGGATTTTTCATTTTCATGTACAAGTTCCTGCCGCTGCTCGCGGCGACCGAACTGAAAAAAGTAAACCCGGTATTCGGAGAGCAAATCATCTTCAATCTGATTGATGGCATCATTCGGATCGCATTATTTTTGTTTTTCATCTGGGGCGTCTCGCGCATGCGCGATATTCACCGCGTCTTTGAGTATCACGGGGCGGAGCACAAGACCGTGTTTGCTTTCGAGAATGGCGACCCGCTCGAGACCGTGAGCGTACAGAAATATTCAACGTTCCATCCCCGTTGCGGCACCAGTTTCCTGATGACGGTGATGCTGATTTCGATTTTGATTTACACGCTGGTGCCGGTCTACACATTCTGGTCGCGTTTTGCAGTCAGGATTGCGCTGTTGCCCGTGATCGCGGGCGTGTCGTACGAGATCATCCGCTTCGCCGCCAAGCATCGCGGCTCACTGTTCGCATTGATGACGGCTCCTGGACTCTGGTTGCAGCGCATCACCACGCAACCGCCGTCGGATGATCAGGCCGAATGTGCCATCACCGCGCTCGAACAAGCCATGGCCCTCGAAAAGCAAAATGGCGGCGAGCTGGTGATTGCCTAGCGGCCCCCGCCGCAAGAAAGCAGCCCTTTTCCCGTTAGCCGTCGGCTCGCACTGTCGTTGGTCCTTGGTCGTCCGTCTTTGGCCTCATGTCATCTGGGTCGTTCGTCACAGACAGCTCACCGGCAAACGCGTACGAGTGGCAAGCGGAGGTGTTGAGTGACGACTTCATCATTTCGAGATTTGCGAGTTTGGCGTGGATCGATGGAATTGACGACCGCGATCTACCGGGTCCCCGCGAACTTTCCCGGACACGAGCGCTATGGATTGTCACAACAAATTCGCCGGGCTGCCGTTTCTGTGCCGAGCAACATAGCCGAGGGCAAGGGCCATCATTCGGACAAGGAGTTTTGCCAATTCTTGTTTCACGCCCGAGGTTCGCTTTTGGAGTTAGAGACTCAGTTAATGATTGCCAAGGAATTACAATATTTGTCGAAAGAGGAGAGTCAGCCATTGGAGGGGATGGCCGAGGGTGTGGGGCGTGCATTGAGCGGCCTCATTAATTCCCTACGCAGCAAGGCGGCTTAATGGAAGCGGTTGCTTGCATGCGGTTGGCTTTTGCCCACGACGGACGACGGACGGCCAACGACTATGTTTGAGAGATTAGACCAAATCGAAGCCCGTTATGAAGAATTGACGCACGCCCTCGCCTCGCCTGAGGTCATCAACGATTCTTCGAAATACCAGAAGACTGCCAAGGCGCACAGCGACATTACGCCCATCGTCGAGAAATACCGCGAGTACAAAGACCTGAAAAAGGGCATCGCCGAAAGCAGAGCTGTTCTCGCCGACGAAAAAGACGCCGACATGCGCGCTTACGCGCAGGAAGAATTGACCAGACTCGAAGCTCGCGTGGGCGAGGTGGAAGAAGAACTCAAAGTTCTGCTCCTGCCCAAAGATCCCAACGACGAAAAAGACGTCATTCTCGAAATTCGCGCCGGCACGGGGGGCGACGAAGCCACGCTCTTCGCCGCAGAAATGTTTCGCATGTATACGCGCTACGCGGAAACGCAGGGCTGGAAGGTTGAAGTGCTTTCGACTTCCGAATCCGGCGTGGGCGGATTGAAAGAAGTCATCGCGCTGATCGAGGGCAACCGCGTTTATTCGCGGCTGAAATATGAAAGTGGCGTGCACCGCGTGCAGCGCGTGCCGCAGACAGAGCAGCAAGGACGGGTTCACACATCGGCAGTAACTGTGGCAGTTCTGCCCGAAGCCGAAGAAGTTGACATCAAAATCGATCCCAAAGATCTCCGCATCGATACCTTTTGCTCTTCCGGCCCGGGCGGGCAATCGGTCAACACAACTTATTCCGCCGTTCGTATCACGCACATTCCGACCAACACCGTCGTGAGTTGCCAGGACGAAAAATCGCAGATCAAGAACCGCGAGAAAGCCATGCGCGTGTTGCGCTCGCGTCTGTATGAGGTTGAAATGCAGAAGCAGCAGGAAGCGCTGGCCAAAGAGCGCAAAGCCATGGTCGGCACCGGCGACCGCAGCGAAAAGATCCGCACTTACAACTTTCCGCAGAACCGCGTCACCGACCACCGCATCGGGCTGAGCCTGCATCAACTTGATCAGGTGATCGATGGCAAACTCCAGCCGCTGGTCGAGGCATTGGTGACGCACTATCAGGCGGAGAAGCTGAAAGGCGAAGGTGGAAGTGTGATGTGAACGGACTGGGCGGCAGAGTTTTATCGCGGAGAACGGGGCCAGCGCAGTGCAGTAACCGGCAACGACTCGGTCTCGAAGGTAGCCAAATCCAAAATCTCCGACGCGTGCTGGATGTCGATCCCCACGATTTTCCCGTTCGCGTCTACATCGATGACCACGCCATCCTGTATCTCGCGTGAGTCGGCGCTCGGACGTGAGTTCAGGTCGATGTATAACGAGTCCGTTTCGCGGTCGTAATGCAGTTTCATTTGCTCAATCCCGTTTGAGACTAAATCTTAAAGTCACGATCGGGAAACGCATTGTGTACGGTTTCACCATCGGCCAGCGTGACGACGCGTAAGGTCCGACCGCCCAGCTCTGGCACGATTCCCCAAAAACGGATCCGGCAGAATCTCTTGAGATTATATATCGCAGTATCAGCCACGCCCTCTGTGGTTAAATTAGCGGTGCTCCTTCGCGACGCCCTCGCCTCCGCCATCTCCCGCCTCACCACTGCCCACGTTCCTTCCCCGCGCATGAACGCCGAGCTTCTGCTCATGTTCACCTTGAGTTGTGACCGGGCCTATCTTTACGCGCATCCCGAGCGGGAACTTTCGCAAGACGAACAATCCCGGTACGAGCAAGCTCTGGCCGAGCGTGCTCGCGGCGTGCCCGCGCAGTACATCACCGGACATCAGGAATTCTGGGGCATGGACTTCATCGTTTCGCCCGCCGTGCTCATTCCCCGGCCAGAGACGGAGCATGTAATCGAAGCGGTATTGCAGTTCGCACGGAAGCCGGGCGAGGACGCCCGGCCTCCATCACAACGATTAACTCTCGCCGATGTCGGCACAGGCTCGGGTTGCATCGCCGTCGCTCTCGCGAAAGAACTGCCCGACGCAGAGATTCACGCGACCGACATTTCCGCCGACGCTCTCGAGCTCAGCCGCGCCAACGCTTCGCGGCATCAATTTGAAAATCGCATTCTGTTTCATCAAACGGATTTGCTCGCCGGACTCCCGCCGTCCAGCTTCGACTTCATCGTCTCTAACCCTCCGTATGTCGGCGAGTCCGAAACCGATCAGGTACAGCTCGAAGTCCGCAAATTCGAGCCGCGCAATGCCGTCTTCGCCGGGCCAACCGGCCTCGAAGTCATCGAGCGCCTCATTCCGCAAGCGAAAGAGAAACTCAAACCCGGCGGCTGGCTGGTGATGGAAATCAGCGGGACAATTGCCGAAGGCGTGAAACGCCTGCTTGGCGGTTGGGACAAAGTTCAGATCGCGAACGATCTTGCGGGCATTCCGCGCGTGGCCTCTGCACAAAACAAACCGTGAGTCAGATACCTTGCCTACGACCGCTGGTAGTAGCTCCTTTGCGCACGCTAGTCTCGTGCTCATCGTGCCTTCTTCGCAACG
>Ga0335081_10010511_pt1 | contig 14964 bp, 16 predicted proteins | sample Lox_Sample_35_FD_206713 | JGI IMG/M metagenome (GOLD analysis project Ga0335081, IMG submission 206713) | Soil microbial communities from Loxahatchee National Wildlife Refuge, Florida, United States - Lox_Sample_3.5 | ecosystem: Environmental > Terrestrial > Soil > Wetlands | place: USA...
CAGGCGTGAGGATCGTTTCCCAGGCGTTTTATTCTCTCCAGGATACACGCACGCCTGTTAAAATCGCTGTTCTTGCCTTGTGTACGAACATCGTGCTCAGCCTGATCGCTATCCTCTGGACCTCCCTAGCACATGGCGGTTTAGCACTTGCCACGTCGTTCGCATCCATGCTAAACTTGGGTCTCTTGACTATGATGCTCAGGAAAAAGATCGGCAGCATGGACGGCAGGAGAATTCTCATGTCCCTCCTCAAGATCGTTCCGGCTTCACTTGCGATGGGTGCGATTGGTTGGTGGATCAGCAGGAACCCCGTCTGGAATATGGGCCGGCATACATTGTTCAAGAGCGAACTCCTGGGTGGCGGCCTGGTCGCGAGCATGCTCTTCTATATTGCCGCCATGTGGGTGTTGAGGAGCGAAGAGCTTAAGTTCATCTGGGGAATGGTGAAGGGGAAAAGACAACCGTGAGGAGCCATGAGTAAGGGGGGTGATGATTCATGTACCTCGACTGCAGTTTAAAAGTATTTAAGACCAACTTCGGCTGGGCCGGTATCGCGGCCTCGGAGCGGGGGATATGTAAGATTGTCCTGCCAAGAAAGGATAAGAATGCCGTTAAGAAGGCACTACTATCAGAGACCGGCGCTATCTCCCCGATTTCTAATAGGAAGCTTATTGAGCAAGCTGTAAAACTTCTCCAAAAATACTTCTCCGGCGAGCGCGTATCATTTGACCTTCCGCTCGATCTGCGTTATCATACTGATTTTCAGCGGGCGGTCTGGCGGGCCGCTGCGGAGATCCCTTATGGCGAGACGCAGGCCTATGTCTGGATCGCGAAGAGGGTCAAGTCCCCGCGCGCTGCGCGGGCGGTTGGCCAGGCGATGGGTGCGAATCCCATCCCGATCATCATCCCCTGACACCGCGTGATCAGCTCGGCAGGTACGCTGGGCGGGTTCTCGGGCGGGATCGGGATGAAGAAGAGGCTGCTGGAGTTAGAAACCCATGAAAAGGGCAGCCACTGAGGCATTGAGACACAGCGTAAAAAACTTTATCATTGTTTCCCTTTGATCTCCGTGACGCTGTGGTTATACTGGATTTTGATTCTTCATCAAAATCAAGGGACGAAAAAGAAATGGTGTTAATCAGACTCATCGTAGGCCCGCTCCAGGTGAACTGCTTTATCCTTGCGGACGAAAAGACCAAGGACACCGTGGTGATAGATCCCGGAGAAGACGCAGAGGACATCCTCAAGATCATAAGGGACAAGGGTCTCAAGGTCAAATATATTGTGAATACCCACGGCCACTTTGATCACGTGGGTGCGAACAAGGCCATCAAGGATGCAACGGGCGCTGAGTTGCTCATTCATGAGGGCGACGCACCCGTGCTCGCGTCTGCGCCGCAGCATTCCCGTGTCTTCGGCATGATTCCCGTGTCCTCTCCACCTGCGGACAGATTCGTGAAACACGGGGACGTGATCACCGCAGGTGAGGTATCGCTCAGGGTCCTACACACACCCGGCCATTCGCCGGGCGGCATCTGCCTGCTCGAAGCGGGTATGGTCTTTACTGGTGACGCTCTCTTTGCCGGCTCTATCGGGAGGACCGACCTGCCAGGCGGGGACCTCTCGACCCTGCTCCACTCCATCAAGACAAACCTCATGACCCTGCCGGACGACACCAAGGTTTTCTGCGGCCATGGCCCTGCCTCGACGATTGGCGATGAACGCCGGGAGAACCCGTTCCTGAATGCGGAATCGGGGTTCGAATAATCCGGTTTTCCTTGAGGTTTTTTGGCTTGTGTGGTAAAGTTAGGGACAATGGGAAAACGAGAAATGGAGAAAAGGGGAAATAGTGGAAAATTAATTTTTTGTTTTTTCCGCTAATCTTTTCACTTCCCCTTTCTCCCTACGGTTATTCATGAAAATTCGCGGCAAAAATAATTCTGAAGGAGAAATTTCATGGTTGTCGGTCCGATTCGAGAAGCTCTTACGTTCGATGATGTGCTGCTCCTGCCTGCTAAATCTGATGTGCTACCCAAGGACGTGGATGTCCGAACGCAGCTTACCAAGAGGATAACCCTCAACATTCCGCTCGTGAGTTCGGCCATGGACACGGTGACCGAGGCAAAGCTCGCTATCGCCCTGGCCCAGGAGGGAGGCCTCGGGTTCATCCATAAGGCGCTCTCCATCGATGTCCAGGCCGAGGAAGTTGACAAGGTCAAGAAATCGGAGAGCGGCATGATCATCGATCCCATCACCATCTCGCCCGACGCCAAGATATCCGAGGCCCTTGAGGCCATGAAGAAGTACCGCATCTCGGGCGTCCCGGTTACCAAAGGCCACAAGCTCGTTGGCATCCTTACCAATCGCGACCTTCGGTTCGAGACCCGGATGAACCTCAAGGTATCCGAGGTGATGACCAAGGATCGCCTGGTCACGGCGCCCTTGGGCACCACGCTCGAGAAAGCTATGAAGATCCTTCAGAAGTATAAAATAGAAAAGCTCTTGATTGTGGATAAGGACTTTAGTTTGCGGGGCCTCATCACCATCAAGGACATCGAGAAAAAGATCAAGTATCCGATTGCCTGCAAGGACAAGCTTGGTAGGCTGCGCGTGGGCGCCGCTGTCGGCGTGGGTGATTATTCCGAGCGCGTACCCGAGCTCCTCAAGGCAGGCGTTGATATAATCGTGGTGGACACGGCACACGGTCATTCTCAGGGTGTAATCGATGCGGTCAAGGCCATCAAAAAGAAATATCCTGAGATGGATGTGGTTGCGGGCAACATCGCTACTGCCGAGGCGGCAAGGGATCTGATCAGGGCAGGTGCGGATTGCGTGAAGATTGGCATTGGGCCTGGCTCCATCTGCACCACGCGGGTGGTGTCCGGCGCAGGCGTGCCGCAGATCACGGCGGTCATGGACAGCTCCAAAGAGGCGGACAAGGCCGGCATCCCTTGCATCGCTGATGGCGGTATCAAGTTCTCCGGTGATATCACCAAGGCACTCGCTGCCGGCGCGTCATGCGTCATGATCGGCAGCCTCTTCGCTGGCACGGAAGAGAGCCCGGGCGAGAGCATTTTGTACCAGGGCAGAAGCTACAAGGTCTACCGCGGCATGGGCTCCATCGGCGCCATGGAGCGGGGCAGCAAAGATCGCTACTTCCAGTCCCATGAGGAGGAAAAAGCCAAGCTCGTGCCGGAGGGCATCGAAGGCCGGGTTCCTTACAAGGGGACCCTCTCTGCGAGCGTTCATCAGCTCATCGGCGGCGTGAAAGCGGGCATGGGGTACAGCGGTTGCGAGAATCTCAAGGCGCTCAAGGACAGAGCGAAATTCATCAAGATTACGAGCGCCGGTCTCCGCGAGTCGCACGTGCATGACGTGGTGATTACCAAGGAGGCGCCGAACTACAGAATGGAATAGGATCAGACGAGGAATACAGTCTTTCTGAGGGCAGATGACAAAGGATTGCCCAAACTTTAGTCTAAGAGAAGAATTTGAATAGGATAACAGGATAGGAAGGCTGTTAAAATCCGGGTCTCCTAATCCGTCATCCCCATGAAAGTGGGAATCAGGTGACCTTTTTATCCGCCTTTAAGTATACTCCTGTCAATCAGCAATATAGAATCATGTCAAAAGGCACAAGCATCGAGAAAGCACAAAGCGAGAAGACCAATAAAACAGCGAACACTCACAGCTCTGAAAGCTTCACAACCTGCAGTCAGGACATGACCATCTGCGGGGATTGCGAAGGGAACCGTGCAAAGAAGAAGTGTCCGCGGCTAAAGGAGTGGCTGGCAAAGAGAGAGGGATGACGCCGCAAGAATTGCTTTGTGCTGCTTCTTGACATTTAAAACAGCATATCATCAAAAGGACATTCTTAAGGGATGTTATGTCCATCCATAGTTCTTGCCAAAGTGTGCTCCCGTTAAGGTAGATCATTGTTCACGTGCAATGAGATCAAAAGGTAACAAGGTCCCAATTGTATTTCGCTGAAATTATCGATATAATAAAAAAACATGGAAGAACGATTACAAAAGATCATATCAGCCTCAGGAGTAGCATCGCGCCGCTCCGCGGAACAGCTTATCGTTGAAGGCAGGGTGCGCGTCAACGGCACGGTGGTGACCGAGCTCGGAGCCAAGGCAGACGCGAACAATGACCACATTAAGGTCGACGGCAAGCTCATCAATCCTAAGCAGCCGCGGACCTACATCATGCTGAACAAGCCCGCGGGCTATGTTACGACCATGTATGATCCTGAAGGACGACCCACGGTGCAGGACCTGCTCAAAGGCATCAAGACCCGCGTCTATCCCGTCGGCAGGCTGGACTACAATACCGAGGGGCTGCTGCTCATGACAAACGACGGGGACTTCGCGCACCTGATTACGCACCCAAAACATGAATTTCCGAAGACCTATCTGGCGAAGGTCAAGGGTGTGCTTGATGAACGGTCGATCGAGATGCTTGAAAAGGGCATGTTCCTTCAGGACGGCAAGACCGCGCCCGCGAAGGTCAAAAAAATCCGCAAGGAAGAAGTGAACTCCTGGGTGGAGATTACGATCCATGAGGGGCGGAAACGCCAGGTGCGCCGCATGTTCGACCATGTGGGGCGTTCGGTAATCAAGCTCAAGAGGATCAGAACGGGCGGCCTGTCGCTCGGCGATCTCCCTGAAGGAAGATTCCGTCACCTGACGCTTGATGAGGTTAAGACGCTGAGGGAAACTGCCCTGAAAACAGATGACAGCGGTCATCATGTCCGAGTATATAGGCCGGCAGTCAAAACTTTGGGCGCAGTGGAGGACGTAAGACGAAGGACGATGGATGAAGGACGCCAGAGGACTGAATCCAGAACGCATAAAACTGAAAACAAAGTAAGCCCTCGGGAAGGTAAAAGTCATCAATTAAAATTTAGCGGCCAGAGACCCAGTGAAGGCTGGGTTAGGCGCCCAAGGACAAGGATCATGCAGGATACGAGGGGAGGGAAAAGGCGGAACAAAGATCCATGGGCAAATCAGGGTGTACGACGAGGAATAAGCGGCACGGGCGTAAGTGAACGTAAGGACAGCTTGATTTCGCGGGGAGTCAGCAGCCCCAGGCTGGATGTCAGGAGACAGCATTCGGGCGAAAGCCGTAGCACATGGCCCGGACGTGAGACAAAGAGTAAGGAACAGGGCGGATATGCGGGAAGCTTCAGCCATCAAAGATTGAGAGGTCATAGCCCAGCATCAAAAGCTGCCTCCCGCAGGCCTGAAACGGGGACTGCTACGTGGAGACCGAAGGACAGACTAAAACCGGAACAAAGGTTCGGCAGCAAGGGGCCAGCGTCCAAGAGGGAGGGGCCATCCCAGGGGACGAGGCCAGATTCGAGAAGCCGGGGGAGAGGTGTCAGCAAGAGAGGGTCAAGACGCTAGATCAGATTAAGCAGGAAACCGCAGGTCGAGGTGAAAAGCGTGACGGAGAGGGAGTGAACACCAATTATCAGGCATCAATAATCAAATAAAACCAGTGGTCAAACGACAATGATCAATAATATAATGTGTTTGGTCCCCGAGATTTGTTATATTTGTGATATGGGTTTTGACGATTGGAGCTTGACTCTATGGAGACTCTTCGCGCACGGGTGATCATCCACGGGTTTGTGCAGGGCGTGTTCTTCCGCGCCAGCACCAAGGACGAGGCTGTCCGGCTCGGCGTGGGAGGCTGGGTCAGGAATCTTCCCGATGGCGCGGTGCAGGCGCTCTTCGAAGGGGAGAAGAAAAAAGTCGAGGAGATCATTGGCTGGTGCCACAAAGGCCCCTCCGGCGCGCGAGTGAGCAAGGTTGATATTTTCTGGGAACCGTATACAGGAGAACATAAGCATTTCGATATCCGTTATGGCAGGTAGATCCCTTTTGCTAGGCTTGGCTATCATCCTCGGCCTAATCTCATGCAAGGCCGAGAAGCCGCAGGCTCCCAAGAAACCCACACCCATCGTGATCGTGAAGCCGAAGCCTCCGGTGCTTGGCCAAGATCAACGCGCAGAGCTTGGTTTTCCTCCCGAGATAATATCCCAGCTAGAGATCGCCGCAGGTGCGGAGGCAGAGCCCTTCTTTATGACTGTCGTCATCCCCTCGGAAAACTTGAAGGGCGAAAAAGGTATTGAACAAGACCGATTGGTGGGTTTCAGCGTGCGCGCCAAAAACGCTGATGAAATCATTTCTTCCTTCCGGCCGTCATTGCGCACAAAAGGATACCTCCTCTTCAGGAGCCATAAGGGCTACGGCACATTGCCGGACATCGTCACGGTGATCAAGGGCAACAGTACCTATGACATCCTGAAGATCCAGGGGACAGAGGCATCGAACTACCAGTTGGACACCAAAGAGATCATCGCGTGGCTCAAGGAACAGCAGAAACAGGCCTCGTTTGTGATAACAGGAGCGGGGACTGACTGGCTCGAAGCGCGATTCATCAAGCCGCCCACAAACATGCAGGCTTTTGCCCGGATTGTCCGGTCTTTTGCTCCGGACGTTATCGATCCGGAGAAGGGGACCGCTGACAAGCTGGCGGAGAAGATGGAGAAGATGAACGGATTTTACCTCAAGTGGGATTGATCTGACACATGATGAATGACAGAGATCAATGTTCAGCAAAGACAGGACCTGCCAAGAAAATAATTATGAACGCCCTCCTCTCTCTCCTTCTACTGACAATCGCCCTCTCCTTCATCCTCGTCTATGCGAATACCCACCCTCCGCGGTATACTCTCCACGTAGCGCCGTCCGAATATCAGGCAGATTATGAAACTGTATCTTTTATCAGCGAGGACGGTGTTCCCTTAAAGGGTTGGCTCGTCAAACCACCTCATCCCCGCGCAAAATCCCCGGCCATAATCATCTGCCACGGCGTGGGCGCGAATAAATCCGATTTTACCGAGCTCGCGGCATCACTTGCGAGGCGGGGATATTTTGTCCTCCTGTTCGATTTCCGGGCGCATGGAGAGAGCAGCGGAAGCAGAACGTCGCTCGGTTACCATGAGCAGAAGGACGTTCTCGCAGCGTTCAGCATGCTCAAATCACGGGAGGAAATTGACCCCCAGTGTATCGGTATCTATGGGTTTTCCATGGGGGGGGCCACAGCTATCCTTACTGCGGCACAAACCGGCGCGTTCTCAGCCATCGTGGCCGACAGCGCCTTTACGAGCCTCAAGGACCAGGCGAGGATCGCGGTCACAAGCTTCTACCACCTTCCATCCTTTCCATTCCTTCATCTCGCTGTCATTGGTTACGAGCTCTACTTCCGGACCCGGATTGAAAACGTCGCGCCGGTGAATGTGATAGCTAAGATGTCTCCCATACCCATCCTCATCATTGCTGGTGAGGGGGACAAACTCATTCCCGCAGAAAACGGTCAACGGCTCTTTGCTGCAGCCGGCGAGCCAAAAGAGCTCTGGATCATCCCCGGTGCAGACCATGGTGGCACGTTCGTAGCTGCAGGGAGCATGTACGGGAAAAAAGTGGGGGAGTTTTTTGATAAGAACCTTAAATAGTATTCGCTACAGAGGCAAAGAGGAGGACATAGGTCATATCGCTACCGATTTTGCCGATAATTTATTTTTTCCATGGCGAATCGTTACACAGAATCCAAGGTCGTGTCTTGTTTTGACATGATTGCATTTTTGCGATAAGATAATTCTGTGAACATCCTCGGCATCGAGACATCAACTAAAACCGGCAGCGTCGCTATCGTTTCCGAAGACGGCGTCGTGGCACAGTACAGTCTGAACATCGAGGTGACGCACTCTGAAAGATTAATGTCCACTATCGACCGGGTGCTCAAGGATACGGGACTTGCGGTGCACGATCTCGACGGTTTTTCCGTGGCTATCGGCCCGGGCTCATTCACAGGCCTCAGGATCGGTCTGTCCACAGTAAAGGGCCTGGCGCTCGCAACAGGCAGGCCGATAGCTGCTGTGCCTACGCTCCAGGCGCTCGCGTGGAACCTGCCGTATTGCGCATACCCGGTCTGTACCCTTCTCGATGCCCGCAAGAACGAGGTTTATGCCTCGCTCTACCGATTCGATGGGACAGCGCTAGTACAGATTCTACCGGAGGCCGCGATGTCCATTTTCAGGCTCGCTGGGCAGATCAGTGAAAAAGTGGTGTTCACCGGAGAGGGGTCTCGAATCTACCGAAACGGAATACAGGAGTTGTTCGGTGAGCGGGCGGTGTTCGCCCCGCATTCCGCAGTTCTTCCTTCCGGGGCGAAGGTCGCGGAGATAGGGCTGGACATGATAAAAAGCGGTAGGCAGGCTGAACCGGACAGATTGACACCCCTGTATATTCGCAGACCTGAGGCCGAAGTGGCGTGGGAAAAGAAAGAGAAATTACGATAGACTTCATGAGAAAGGAGGACATTGACCAAGTCCTCGCTATCGAGCGGACTTCTTTCAGCATGCCCTGGTCTAGGAACCTTTTCCTGTCAGAGTTCCGCAGCCCCCTTGTCTCCACCCTCTTTGTCTCGCTCTCAAGCACGGCACCAAAGCGCATCGTGACGGGCTATGTCGTATTCTGGCTTGTGGCTGATGAGATGCACATCTTGAACCTTGCCGTGACGCCGGGACAGAGGCGGCGTGGGATAGCCAGGCGTCTCGTACTCACCGGGATCAAACATGTCTATGCCAAAGGCGCTCACCGGGCATTTCTCGAAGTGAGGGCCTCGAATATGATTGCCCAGAAGCTTTATTCGAGTCTGGGATTCACCGGCACTTCCGTGAGGAGAAACTACTATGATTCACCAGTAGAGGACGCTGTAGTAATGACGCTCGAGCAGGGTGCATTCCTGAGTCTTGCCGAGCTCAAAGAAACTTGATAACAAGTTGTTTTTAAAGATATTTTAGATGCTTGCCTTTTTTATGGAAATGTGATACATATCTAAATAGAAAAATGCTTCCCGCACGACCTTCTCATCTACATTAAACCCTAAAGGAGGGCTGCATTATGAATGTGGAGGTAAATGAAGAAGTACTTAGGGAAAAACTCAGGGTAGAGAACCCTGAGTTCCAGAAATGGGAGCAGGAACATCGGAAGTTGGAAGACACCTTAATGAGCTTCGAGTCCCACCGGTACCTCACTCCTGAAGAAGAAATGGAGCGGAAACGGGTCCAGAAACTGAAACTGGCGGCAAAAGACAGGATGATGGAAATACTTAGGCGTTCGAGAGTCGGACAGGCCTGAGAGCGTGAAGGCAAGGTAAAAGAAACCTTGCCTTTTATGTTTTTTCCTCCCTAAGGGAAGAGAGAATCCCTCTTTACAAGAGAGAGTAAAGGGGGATTTTTTTATTGACTCTCTTCCTGTATCTATGTTAAAAATAACAAATAACGGCTTGAAAAATTCCATCTTCTCCATTGCGCGGCGTTCTCCATAATCGCGGCGTACTTGTCTGTACGTTTCGTTAGTCTGAATGTGCGCGCCTATCTGGGACTATTTTCTGTGCCGCTAAATTTTTAGGAGTGCTGAATTGAGAAGTGACAGGATTAAGAAAGGCCTGGAGCGCGCGCCGCACAGGTCTCTTTTGTTTGCAACGGGTATCACGAGAAGTGAACTCGACAAGCCCATGATAGGCATTGCCACAAGCTTTACGGACCTGATCCCGGGCCACATCGGCATGCGCGATTTGGAACGGTTCATCGAAAAGGGCGTGCACACCGGCGGTGGATGGCCGCTTTTCTTCGGCCTGCCAGGCATCTGCGACGGTATCGCCATGGGCCACATGGGCATGCACTATTCGTTGCCGTCCCGAGAACTCATAGCCGACATTGTGGAGTCAATTTCCATGGCCCATGCCTTCGATGGGCTCGTGTTGCTCACGAACTGTGACAAGATCACTCCAGGCATGCTCATGGCTGCGGCCCGGCTTGATATCCCAGCGATTGTGGTCACAGCCGGTCCCATGCATTCCGGCAGTTACCGCGGCAACCGCGTGAACCTTATCAGCGCCTTCGAAGCCGTAGGCAAGGTCCGGAAGGGCGAGATGTCTGAGACTGACCTTGCAGAGCTCGAGGTCTGCGCCTGTCCGGGTCCTGGCTCGTGCCAGGGTATGTACACGGCAAATACCATGGCCTGCGTCACCGAGTCGCTCGGCATGAGCCTGCCGGGATGCGCCACCGCGCTAGCTATTTCAGGTGAGAAGCGGCGGATTGCTTTTGAGAGCGGGAAGCGGGTTGTCGGTCTTGTGAAGGAAGCGCTCACGCCACGGAAGATCATGACAAAAAACGCTTTTGAAAATGCTATCCGCATCGACATGGCGCTCGGCGGCTCGACGAATACGACGCTGCACATCCCGGCTATCGCACACGAAGCGGGCATCGAATTGCCGGTCGAAACCTTTGACAAGATCAGCCGTATGACTCCGCATGTGTGCAATATGCTCCCTGGCGGGCATCACTATCTCGAAGACCTCGATGCTGCAGGGGGCATCCCGGGCGTATTGTCGCGGTTTAAGGACATGCTTAAGAATTCGCCCACGGTGAGCGGCAGGTCGATTGTTGAGCTTGCGCAGTCCGGCCGTGTGTCGAACGATGATGTCATCCGTTCCCTTGACAAAGCCTATCATAAAGAGGGCGGTATCGCAGTGCTTTCGGGCAATCTTGCGCCGAACGGGTCGGTGGTAAAGCAGACGGCAGTGAGCGATAAGATGATGAAGTTCGATGGTACGGCTATTGTATTTGATTCAGAGGAAGAGGCCATGAAGGTCATTCTTGCGGGAAAGATCAAGGCGGGCCACGTGATCGTGATCCGCTACGAAGGCCCGAAGGGCGGTCCTGGCATGCGTGAGATGCTTTCGCCTACTTCCGCCATATCGGGCATGGGGCTTGGTGAATCTGTTGTCCTGCTGACTGATGGCAGGTTCTCGGGCGGCACGCGCGGTCCCTGCATCGGTCACATCTCTCCCGAAGCTGCCGAAGGCGGACCCATTGCCGTAGTGCGGAACGGAGACCGGATCGTTCTCGACATCCCAAACCGTAAGCTGGAGATTAAGCTGTCCAAAACTGAAATCAAAAAACGGCTTGCAAAGTGGAAACCGAGAGAGCCCAAGATTAAGAATGGCTGGCTCGCACGGTATGCAAAAGTAGTTACGTCGGCCAGTACCGGCGCGATTGTGAAAGCATAATTAGGTCGGCAGGCTGACGAGTTTCTAACCTTTCAGAAGGTGAAAACATGTCCAACAAACAAATTACCGGCGCTGAAATTTTTCTTGAATGTCTGAAGAAAGAGAAGGTCGATACGCTCTTCGCCTATCCCGGTGGCGTGGTGCTGAAGATCTTCGACGTCCTCTATGATCAGAAGGACATCCGCATGATCCTGCCGCGGCACGAGCAGGGCGGGGTCCATATGGCCGACGGCTATGCCCGCTCAACGGGTAAGGTCGGCGTAGCACTCGTTACTTCCGGTCCGGGCGCCACGAACGTGGTCACGGCACTTGCCACGGCATACATGGATTCCATCCCGATTGTGGTCTTCACCGGACAGGTGCCTACAGCGCTTATCGGGAACGACGCGTTCCAGGAGGCGGATATCGTCGGCATTACCCGTCCCTGCACTAAGTATAATTTTTTGGTGAAGGACGTGAATGACCTTGCGCAGACTATTAAAGAGGCGTTCTACCTTGCTTCGACAGGAAGGCCGGGTCCCGTGCTCGTTGATTTGCCGCGTGATGTGGTGACCAACAAGGCCGAATTCCATTATCCCGACAAGGTCGAGATCAGGAGCTACAACCCTACGGTCACTGGCAACAAGTGGCAGATCAAGCAGGCAGCAGAGGCAATTGCCAAGGCAAAGAAACCGGTGGCCTATATCGGTGGTGGCGTCATCCTCTCGAATGCTGCACCAGAGGTCCTCGAGTTTGCCGAGATCACGAAAATTCCGGTAACCCATACTCTGATGGGCATTGGTGGATTTCCCGGCACACATCCGCTCTCGCTCGGTATGCTTGGCATGCACGGCACGTACTATGCCAATATGGCGATTCACAATTCGGACATTATCGTTGCAATCGGCGCGCGGTTCGATGACCGTGTGACCGGCAAGGTGGAAGGTTTCGCGCCTGAAGCCAAGATCATCCACATCGACGTGGACCCGACATCGATCAGGAAGAACGTGCGGGTGGATATCCCGATCGTGGGCGACGTGAAGCATGTGTTGGTGGACCTTAACAAAGAACTCCACCATATCAAAGAACCCTGGGAAGCGATCCGCAAGAGCTGGCTGAAACAGATCGAGGCTTGGCGGGAAGAACGGCCGCTCACGTACGAATATGCCGATGACGTTATCAAACCCCAATTCGTGGTCGAAAAGCTCTACGAGATCACCGGCGGGAACGCGATCATCGTGACCGACGTGGGCCAGCACCAGATGTGGGCCGCGCAGTACTACAAGTTCGATAAACCGAGGCACTGGCTCTCGTCAGGCGGTCTTGGGACCATGGGGTACGGGTTCCCGGCAGCCATTGGCGCAAAGGTCGCGCATCCAGACCGGAACGTGTTCAGTATCTCCGGCGACGGAAGCATCCAGATGAACATTCAGGAGCTTGCCACGACGGTTGAGAATAACATACCGGTTAAAGTGATAATTCTGAACAACCGCTACCTCGGCATGGTACGGCAGTGGCAAGAACTGTTCTATTCCGAGCGCTACTCGTCCGTCGATCTCGGTAGCACGCCCGACTTTGTCAAACTGGCCGAAGCCTATGGCGCTGTTGGTCTGCGGGCGGTGAAGCCCGTAGAGGTTGTGCCGGTTCTCAAGGAGGCCCTCAAGGTGAAGAGGACTGTGTTCATGGACTTCGTCACCGCGCGGTACGAAAAGGTATTCCCCATGGTGCCGGCAGGAGCTGCCATCAACGAAATGATCTTCGGGGAAGAAAAGAAGAAGGAAGAGAAGAAGTTGAGGGCAGTGAAATAGCCTGAACAACAATTGCCGCAGACCTGGACGGGATGGCCGCTAGAGATGACAGCAGTGTGGTGACGGTTTCCAGCCCTGTCTGTGGTCAGATTAAGGATGACCCCATGAAACATATCATATCCGTATTGGTGGAGAACAAATTCGGTGTGCTATCGCGCGTGTCGGGGCTCTTCAGTGGCCGGGGATTCAACATCGAAACGATCTCAATCGGGCCAACGCTCGATCCCACGATTTCGCAGATGACGATCGTGACCACAGGGGACGAGCGCATCCTTGAGCAGATTATCAAACAGCTCAACAAGCTGATCGATGTGATTAAGGTGACTGACCTCGCGGAGAAGGAATATGTCGAGCGAGAGATGTGCCTCATCAAAATCAATGCCCCGACGGAGCACCGCGCCGAGGCGCTCAGGATTGCCGATATATTCCGGGCCCGTGTGGTCGACTCTACGCAGAAAACATATACCTTCCAAGTGACGGGAGACGAAAAGAAACTGGAGGCCTTCATCGAGCTCTTGCGACCGATCGGGATCAAAGAGATCGTGCGCACCGGCAAGGTGGCCATCACGAGAGAATAGCCCGAGTGCGGGAGGAGAAAATCGGAATGAGATTTTCATGGGTGTACATCGGAATTGCAGCACTTCTTGCAGCCCTCCTGTCAGGATGCGCAGAGAAGGGGCCGGTGCTCCTTAACAACATCAGGTACCAAGCGCCCCAGGGCTTGGCTGCCGGGGCGCCAAAACTAGTCGTCGGCGTCAGTCCCTTTAAGGATGATCGCGGCAAGACTTTTTCAGTGATTGGTAAGCGGACGATTCCTGACTATGTGGAGAACGACCTGGTCGTGCAGGGCACCGTCTCCGACCTGGTGACCGCTGGATTGAAGGACGCGCTCAAAGCACGGGGCATCACGGTCAAGGACGCCCCAGCATGGGACATGAATGCCGAATCGATAAGGACCAGCGGCATTGATATCCTAATCGGCGGCGAGATCAAGACGCTCTGGGTTGAGGCCGTTTCTCGGACGCTGGATGTCAAGGTGAACGCCGAGGTCCAACTCAGGGTATCGGCAGCCGATGTGGCGGAGAAGAAGATAATCCGGACGCTAGTCCTCAACAGCAAACTAGAACGAGAGGACGTGGCATTCTCGTTCGAATCGGTCAAAGACGCAGTTTCCGAGGCACTGTCATCGGCGCTGGACCAGCTTCTCAACGACGAGGAATTCAAAAAGAAGATCAGATAATCCAGAATCATCTATTGCGAAAGGGGACACGATGAAGATCTACTACGAGAAAGACTCGGACATGGGCCTGCTGAGGGGCAAGAAGGTCGCTGTGATCGGCTATGGCAGCCAGGGTTTTGCGCACTCGAACAACCTCAAGGAAAGCGGGGTTGACGTAATGGTGGGACTGCGGAGGGGCAGCAAGTCGTGGGACAAAGCCGCCGGTGCAGGGCTCAAAGTCGTAGATGTCGCTGAGGCTGCGAAAGTGGCCGATATCATCATGATCCTGGTGCCTGATGAACTCCAGGGGGGGATGTATCGGAAGGACATCGAATCGAACATAAAAAAAGGCGCGTTCCTTGCTTTCGCCCATGGGTTCAACATCCATTTCGGGCAGATCGTGCCTCGCGAGGACGTGAACGTGTTTATGGCGGCTCCCAAGAGCCCCGGCCATCTTGTACGTTCCCAGTATGTAAAGGGAGAAGGCGTGCCGGGACTTATCGCGGTCCATCAGAATCCGTCGGGCAATACCAGGGACGTGGCGCTAGCCTATGCCTGTGCTATCGGCTTGGGAAGGGCGGGCGTCATCGAGACCACCTTCCGTGAAGAGACGGAGACAGATCTCTTTGGCGAGCAGGCGGTGCTTTGCGGCGGGGCCACGGCACTCATCATGGCCGGCTATGAGACACTTGTCGAAGCCGGGTATGCACCAGAGATGGCCTACTTCGAATGCCTGCATGAGCTCAAGCTCATCGTGGACCTGATCTATGAGGGCGGCATCTCTAATATGCGCTACTCTATCAGTAA